>Ga0326727_10027122_pt1 | contig 10548 bp, 10 predicted proteins | sample MB2enrmetagenome_FD_207643 | JGI IMG/M metagenome (GOLD analysis project Ga0326727, IMG submission 207643) | Lab enriched peat soil microbial communities from McLean, Ithaca, NY, United States - MB29MY | ecosystem: Environmental > Terrestrial > Soil > Wetlands > Peat | place: USA: New York... | reverse complement strand
AACTCCCGGGAATATCGTGCTCATGCACGACGGCGGCGGGCACAGCAGGGACCAGACCATAGCGGCGCTTCCGCAGGTGATAACGTATTATAAAAATCTCGGCTACAGATTTGTGACGGTAACGGGCCTTCTCCACGGCTATTCCAAAGATGCGTTCTTCCCGCCGGTTGGAGGGAAGCAGACTACATTTGCAGGCTTCGATCTGGCGGTTTTCGAGACTTCATTCCTCATCAGCCGTATTATTTCGATCACCTTCATCATCTCCCTCTTTCTCGGTATTTGCAGGATTCTGTTCATCGCGCCACTCGCTGTTTTGCAGTCGATTAAGGCGCGAAAAGCCGAGGGGTTGGAATACGACAAGCCGATTACCGTGATTGTCCCTGCCTACAATGAGGGAAACGTGATTTGCAGGACAATCCATTCCGTGCTGGATGGTGATTACCCAAATGTCCGTGTGATAATGGTAGATGATGGATCGACGGACGGCACATACGCCGCCGTTCACAAGGTTTTCGGTTCCAATCCGAACGTTATGCTCATTCGCAAGGAGAACGGCGGCAAGGCCTCCGCGCTGAACCTCGGAATCGCAAGCGCGGAAACCGAGGTGGTGGTCTGCGTGGATGCGGACACCCTGTTTGCCAGGGACACAATATCCAAGATGGTAAGGCATTTCTGCGATCCAAATGTTGGGGCAGTTGCGGGAAACGTAAAGGTTGGAAATCGGCAGAATCCGCTGACTGTCTGGCAGAGCCTGGAGTACATAACCAGCCAGAACTTCGACCGCCGGGCGTATGCGGCCCTCAACGCCGTGACCGTGGTTCCCGGCGCCGTTGGAGCGTGGCGGAAATCGGTGGTTGAGGAGGTCGGCGGGTATGACACGGACACTCTCGCGGAAGACACCGACGTTACCTTCAAGATTAGGCTGCTGGGATACGGGATCGTGGCAGAGAACGACGCCCTCGCGTTTACCGAGGCTCCTGATTCTGTCCATGCCCTCGCCAAACAGCGATTTCGGTGGTCGTTCGGAACGCTCCAATGTCTTTGGAAACATCGGTCAGCCATGTTCAAGCCCAAGAACGGGGCTTTCGGCATGCTGGTGATGCCCGCCATGTGGGTTTACAACATCTTCTTGCAGGCCTTCTCTCCGATTATCGACATCGCGGTTGTCCTGGCGCTCCTTGGCCATGGACTGCTGATGGTCTCGGTCTATTACGCCGCCTTCTTCGTCATTGACTTCCTGGGGTCGGCTCTCGCTCTTGCCCTCGATCACGAGGACTTCAAGCAGTTGATCTGGCTTTTCTGGCAGCGCTTCTTCTACCGGCAGTTCATGTATTATGTCATCATCAAATCGCTCCTCGCCGCCCTCAGGGGCGGAACGGTGGGGTGGGGGAAGCTCAATCGCAAAGACAGCGTCGTGAATCGAGCGTAGGACGCATGTGATTCCCAGTGCTGTTGGTCGCACCTTTTGGAGGCGTAAGAAATGAAGAAAGTTTACCAGACATCATGGTTAGTGATCGCATTTTGTGTTATGGCATATGGATGCGTGCTGGCAGTGGAAAGCTCTTTCAGTTGGGGTCCGGTGTCAGAGGGGTTCCGCGTCGGAATATCTTTAGACAGTCGATGCATAACGTCAGGAGAGACCCTGAAGCTCACAACTGACTTAAAGAACGTCTCCGACTCAGTGTTGACGATTACTCAGTCATACCCGACCAGCGATTACACTGTCCGAGTTTTCGACTCTGCAGGAAAGGACGTCCCCCTTACGGACGTGGGAAAGAGGGCATGGGAGACGTCTGGGCAGCGATACTGGAGTAAGACGAAGCAGCTCGCCCCGGGGGAAGACTTGGTTGAAAGCATCGCGTTGGATAAGTACTTTGATTTCACAGCGCCGGGCGTGTATACCGTCAAGGCCATAAGGGGCGGGAGGAACTTGACGGAGCCGGACCGAAAAAAGGACATTCCTTCGGGTCAGCTCACGTTCACCGTTCAGGCAAAGAATACCCAGTCTCCCACACCGCAGAAGTGATTTCGGCTGATGCCATTACAATCACTTAGTGTTCGGTACCGGAACAGTTTGCGTTGCGGAGTGCTATCAGGTGCCAGGTAGCCCGGCGTAGAGCCTCATGACCCTTACTGGCGGAGTGGGAATGATAGGATTGGCGCTTCGGCGTAGGAAGCGAACCCTATAGCCAGGATTGTTGGGAACTGATTCAGAGTGCCTGGTGGCCAGTCGGCTACCAGGCTTCCTCTGTTCCCCAGGAGACAGGATTTGGGGCCATTGCCGCCCAGGATAGTTCCTGCGTCCGGTCTCCGGATTGCCCTCACCCCTCCCTCCCGCCGAGAGCAGGAGAGGGGGCACTTCTAGCTGCCTTCGAATAAATATGATGGCGAACCGAAGGCTTATAGTTCACTCCTTTCGTGTCCCGAATTGACGTTCTCTCCTGGTTATTCAGCGCGCCCGTCCGTATTGTGCCCATGCCATACTCGCCGTTGCCGCACTGCTTACGGGCGTTGTTCAAGTCGATCGCCCTTCCATTTTCCTTCTCCATCTGCCCCACGTGCGACAAAAGCCTTGACATTGACAGGCAACTAATGTAAAGTAAATGCACTACTGAACAGTTTGCTCAACAGACGCTGAAAAGAGGTGTTTGAAACGGCTACACGGTTACTGGTTGCGGGATACGATGCCCGTCAGCAAATCATCGATATAAGCACGCGCAGCAGCGGCTACGAGGTGATCGGAGTCGCCAGGGACGGCCAGGAGGCTGTGGAGATGGCGATGCAGCTTCACCCCGAAGTTGCGCTCATCTCATACAATCTCGACGGCATATCCGGGCCTCAGATTTGCGAGATACTGAGCGCGGTTGCACCGGCAGTTATGCTTCTGCTGGTTACCGATAAGAAGACCGATGAGCGTCTCGAGGCCGCCATGAGTTCCGGCGCGCGGGCGTTGCTCACCTCGCCACTCGATCCTGAAGCGTTCACGCAGATGGTGGATAAGCTGAGCGATATCAGGGATCGAAGGAAATCGGACAAGTTTCGGCAGTGGGTGGATCCGTCCTCCTATCCGCAGATAATCTCCGTTACCGGCGCGAAGGGCGGCGTAGGCAAGAGTACGATCGTCGTCAATCTGGCCGTCACTCTGCTAAAGAAACTCGGCGAGAGTGTGGTCGTGCTGGATCTTTCGGCGCCGTTTGGAGACGTAGGCGCAATGCTGAATCTTCTGCCCACTAAATCACTGCTGGATATGCAGATTTTCGCCAGAGACCTGGACAGAGAATTGGTTCAGACCCACCTTACCGAGCATGTTACCGGTGTTCAAATACTTCCGTTATCGACAACCGCCGCGAGCTTCGACTCTATGAGCCCGGATGCCATGGAGAACATCATATTCGTGCTCAAACGAATGTATCGGTATATCCTAATCGATATGCCGCCGGTGATGTCCGCGATGCATCTTCAACTCATGGCCAATTCGAGCGTGGTGCTCCTGGTTACCGAGGATACCGACCTTATCGCCCTGGCGGATACTAAGAAATACCATGACGCTCTGGTTGCCGAGAGTGTGTCAGAGAGAAATATCTTCTACGTGCTGAACAAACTGGCGAAACCTGGCACGAAGAACCAGGAGATAGAGAAGGTTTTCGATCAGAAGATCGTGGCCATGCTGCCTTTCGACGGTCAGGTACCGGCAGCGGGCAACCACGGGCAGCCAATAGCCCTTGCGGAGAAATCGAGACCATTCGTTCAGGGCATTTCGGAACTGGCAACCTGGATTATGGAACACACCAGATCGCTGGCCACGAGCTAGCGCTGTAATTCGCGCGTCCGGCCTGAGTATCGAGCTTCGGACTGCTGCTGGGGGGATTTGAATGGCAAGCGTGTTGATTGTTGAGGATGGGGTCGTTACACGAACCTCTACTCGGGGCATTCTTCAGTCATCCGGTTTTGATGTTGTTGGCGAGGCGGAAAACGGCAAGATAGCCATAGAGAAGTACAAGCAGTTGAAACCCGATGTAGTGGTCATGGATATCATGATGCCCGTGATGGATGGTATTCAGGCGACCAAGGAGATCATCAAGTCCGACCCGGACGCGAGAATCATCATCCTCACCGCTCGTGATGAGCTGGACCTCGTCAGGCAAATTTCCGCGGCAGGCGCGAAAGATTTTGTCGTCAAGCCGTTCCACGCCTCGAGACTTATCGAGGGAATCTACAAGGTTCTCAACGAGAAGAAATCCAAGTAAGGCCGAATCTGTTTTTCGGAATTGTGGAAAGGCCTGCCTCGATCATCGGGGCAGGCCTTCGGTTTGCGTGGATTATCCCAGAATCGCTTTGAGATCCTCTTCCGGGGTGGTGATCGGCTTGATCGCGTAGTTCTCGACCAACACGTTCAGCACATCCGGTGTCAGAAACGCCGGGAGGCTCGGGCCGAGGCGGATGTCCTTGATTCCCAGATAGAGCAGGGTCAGCAGGATGGCGACCGCCTTCTGCTCATACCAGGAGAGAACCATCGAGAGCGGCAGATCGTTCACGCCGCATTCGAACGCATTAGCCAGTGCGACTGCCACCTGAATCGCCGAGTAGGCATCGTTGCACTGTCCCATGTCCAGCAGGCGCGGGATGCCGCCTATCTCGCCGAAATCCAGCTTGTTGAATCGATATTTGCCGCACGCCAGGGTCAGGATCACGCAGTCGTCCGGAACTGCCTGCGCGAACTCGGTGTAATAGTTGCGGCCCGGTTTTGCGCCATCGCACCCACCGATGAGGAAGAAGTGCCTTACGGCCCCGCTCTTTACGGCATCGATCACGGTTCCCGCCACACCCATTACGGTATCGCGCCCGAATCCGACGGTGATATACTTGTCCGGCCCGTTTTCGGTGAATCCATCAGCCGCCAGCGCGGCCTCGATCACCGGCGAAAAGTCCTTGTCGTCGCCGATATGACCGACACCCGGCCACGCCACGAGGCCGGTAGTGAAGATTCTAGCTTTGTAGGATTCCCTGGGCCGCTGGATGCAGTTGGTGGTCATCAGGATCGGGCCGGGGAACGCATCGAACTCTTTCTGCTGCTCCTGCCATGCGCCGCCGTAGTTGCCCACAAGATGCGCGTAGGCGTGAAGCTGAGGATACGCATGGGTGGGAAGCATCTCGCCATGAGTATAGACGTTGATCCCTTTGCCCTGGGTCTGCTCGATAAGAAGTTCCAGGTCACGCAGATCGTGGCCTGAGACGAGTATCGCCTTGCCCTTCATCGGCTCAATGCGAACCTGGGTCGGGACTGGATGGCCATAGGTTTCCGTGTTCCCCTTGTCCAGCAGTTCCATCGCCTTCAAATTAAGCTCGCCGGCTTTCAGGCACATAGGTAGGAGCTGATCGACCGTCGGAGATTCCGTGGTCAGAAAGTCCAGCGCTTCATGGAATCGGGCATAAACGAAATCGTCGTCCTGGCCCAGGACGTGGGCGTGATCCATGTACGCCGCCGCGCCCTTCAGACCGAACATCAGGAGATCCTGAAGGCCGGCGATCGTGTCTCCGACGCGCTCCTTTCGCACTGTAATCGAGACTTCGGCAGCCTGTTTTACAAGTCCATCGATATCCTGCGCAGGAGCCCAGGCAGCCGGTCCGACGAGTTTTTCGGGGATTTGCCCGACCTTGGCGCATGCGTCCTGGTAGAGCGTTCGCGCGGTGTCCCTCACCTCGGCAGCCTTCAGGAGCAGTTCGCGAAGGCGTTCGGGATCGAAGTCCACGTTGGTGACGGTGGAGAACAGAGCCTCCAGCGTGAAGACGTTCACATTGGCGTCGGTTGCGCCGAGTTCGCGCGCTCGGTGGGCGTACATGGAAATGCCCTCGGTCGCGTAGAGCAGCAAGTCCATCAGGGCTGCGCTGGTCGGGTCTTTGCCGCAGACTCCCTGGATGGTGCATCCGGTGCCTTTGGCGGTTTGCTCGCATTGATAACAGAACATGGTCATTCTCCTTCGTATTTAGAATCTAGAATCTAGAAGTTAGAATCGGAAACGGAATTCCGCTTCTAACCACTACGTTGTTGGCTTACTTACGTGCATTGGGTTGAGCATGATGCTCGCGGTCCGTGAATCAAATATTTGGGCACGAATCCCTAATCCTGAATCCTCCCATCGATTGTGATAGTGACATCTTTAACCGGGATGTTCTTGCCGGAACGTTCGGCGGCGACCTGCGCGATCCTGACGAGTCCGGAGCAGCAGGGAACCTCCATGTGAACGACGGTCAGGCTGCGAACCGAGGACTGGGTCAGCACGTCGGTCAGCTTGTCCACATAGAAGCCGGCATCATCCAGTTTCGGGCAGCCTATTACCACCGGCTTGCCCTGAAGCATCTGTGAGTGGAAGCCCGAATAGGCAAACGGCACGCAATCGGCGACCAGCAGCAGGTCGGCATCCTGGAAGTAGGGAGCGCGCGGCGAGACGAGCTTAAGCTGGACGGGCCAATTCTTGAGCGCCGACGTGGATGCCTCGGAATTCGTGTTGTCCATATTGAGCGCGGGTCGCAGGGTTCTCATTGCCGATCCGGGGCAGCCACCGGCATGGGCTGAATGAGGCGCCGCTGCGATCTTTGCAACATGGCTTGTTGCCGCCCTCTCATCGAAGTCCGGAGCATCCCTCTCGATGATGCTGATCGCATCTTGCGGGCATTCCCCAAGGCAGTTCCCGAGACCGTCACAGTAAGTGTCGCTTACCAAACGAGCCTTGCCGTCGATCACCTGAATTGCGCCCTCAGCGCACGATGTGACGCAAAGCCCGCAGCCGTTGCACTTTTCCTCGTCGATTTGAACGATTTTCCTGGTTGCCATGTTTTCCTCCATCATACAGTGGGTAGCTGGTAGGCACAAGCTGCCCTACGCTTGTCTATCAAAGGTTTTCAAATCATCCAGCCGAGTGCCGGAAAGATACTCCCGAACCTGGCGGTTTATCGTTCGGGCGATGCCGCCGAGCACGCACTTGCTCCCATCGCATGCGGTGCGGCCCAGTAGGCAATCATCTGCGTGAAAAGGCCCTTCGATGGCCTCATACACACTAAGAAGCGAGATTTCCTTTGCAGGTTTCGCCAGTTTGAAACCGCCGTGCGGTCCTCGAACCGCCTCCACAAGGCCCGCTTTTGCCAGTCTCTGTCTTACTTTCGCCAGGTGATTCTCTGAAACACACAGAGCCTGGGCGATTTCATGCGTGGTCACCCAGTCGGCATCAGATCTCGCGAGGTAGGCCATCGTGTGCAGTGCAAGGGAGGCTGCATCGGATATTCTCAGCATGTTGGACAAGGCTGATCTCCTTTCGGAAGAATCTAGAAGTCAGAAGTTAAGAGTTGGAATGGGAACTCTGACTCCAACATATTACCGCCCAGGGCGGTATTTGTTACACCATCAGGCCTCATTCCTGACTAATCCTGTATTCAAGTACCTTTATACCCGAATTACGTGGATTTGTCAAGGGGTTTGGGCGAAAATTTATGAAGTATTTCGATATGCGCTCTTTCAAAAACAAGACAACGGCCAAATGTGAAACGTTCACATATGGCATGAAAAAAGAGGAGCGATGTTTCTTCGCTCCTCTTTTGGCAGTAAAGTTACTGTTTTGACTTAATCCGCCGGGGATACCTCGATTGGGTTCAGAATGATCGTCTGAGGCGATGTCGGTGTACCGGTGTAGTTGGTACCTCCGTATCCGAGGGCCCCAGCCGTGACAAAGGCTTTGAGCGCCTCAGGGGTTCCGGCAGGATCGGGGTTGACCGGATTCATGAGCATCCCGTTGTCCTGGCATGCCTTAACTTGCAGAAGGTTATAGCTGCCCGGAAGGGGAAATTTGGTGTAAACCGCGGCAGCCCACTGCCACTCTAAGGTTAGATTCTTTTCGTAAGGATCGGTAGCAACAGGCCCGGGTACCTGGGTGAAAAGTCCCGCCCAAAAGGCCGGTATATTTCCTGGAAGAGAGGTCCGGACCGGGAGTGCTGCTCCGGAAATGAAGATGTCTTGAGTCTCACCGGCCGGAACCCTGGTCATCCATAGGTTCAGGCTCTTGACATAGGTTGTTGTGCAGGTCATCGCGGATGGATCGAGATAGAGGATCCCGTCCGGAATATCTACGGTTGCTGACATTGCCCTCCCGATCAGGGCGATCCTCTGTCGGGTGAAGCGTATCACGTCAAAGCGTGTCGGGCTACCGCCGGATACCCGTACGGTGGCGCTGAACCAGATAGTGTCTCCCGCGCTGATAGGCGTACTGTTGAAGGTTGCAGGGATGTACGCTGTTCCAGGCAGGCTTGTTGCCGAAGTGATGGGTACGGCAGTGAAAGTCAGCGGCCCTGCCTGTACAGCGGGTGCAGTGAGCGTGCATGCGACGCATAGTACAAGGCAGAATGACAGAAGATAGAATTTCATTGTTCGATACCTCCATACCGAAGAGTTTGCGAACGGAGTTCGCGTCGTAATATAACTCAGGCGTTGCTCAGTATACGCCCAAGTTTGATTATACCGCGTTTTACGGATTTGTCAACCGATTTGGTGCATTCACGATTGACATTGGAACGGGATCAAATCCTTTGGTACAATATCCTATCAATTCGGGAAGGATTCTCAATCGGTTCAGGATGACAAACACGGGGACGCTAGGAAGATGAGGATGTGGAATGTTGAGCCGGGGACGATGTGTCGCAAACACCTGCTGGGAGAGCATGTGGAGATGCACATGTTTGCGGGGTGTATCAGGAAAGGCAAGTCTCTGAGCGGATACATCCATAAGGGGCTGGTCGATACCAGGCTGATAAGGCGCAGGCATGACAAGCTTGCGGAGGAAATGGAGAGAAGAGGCTATCGGCACTACTCACCGCTGGAGTACGAGGACCGCATCCATGAGGGCCATGTGGATATGGATGGGAGCGAGAGGGACCTGCGCGCCAGATGTGCCGAGTGCAGGGAGATGCAGGATCGATATGTGGATGGGTGATGGGAGGGCACGGTAACCCTCCCATCGGAATTTGATTTATACCGCCTGGCCGCGCATGGCCTTGATCTTCTTGGTCAGCATCGGGACGACCTCCAGGCAATCACCGACGAAGCCGAAGTTCGCGATCTGGAAGATCGGGGCGTCCGGATCCTTGTTGATCGCGATGATGGTGTCCGAGGAGGACATTCCGGCCTGGTGCTGGACCGCGCCGCTTATCCCACAGGCGATGTAGAGCTTGGGGCAGACGGTCTTGCCGGTTTGGCCGACCTGGTGGCAGTAGGGGATCCATCCGGCATCCACGGCGGCGCGGCTCGCTCCGACCGCACCACCTAGGGCCTTAGCTAGTTCCTCGATGACCGCGAAGTTGGAGGGATCTTGAATGCCTCGTCCTCCGGAAACTATTATGTCCGCCTCTACAATGTTGACTGTGGATTCGCATTGCTGGATGAACTCCAGGATTTCGCTCCTGGAACTGAAAAGCTGAGGCTTGGCATTGAGTCGCACGATCTCGGCCCTGGCGCCGTTCGAGCGTTTCGGGCTGGTCGGGAAGACCTTGTGTCGGACGGTGGCCATCTGGGGACGGGTGTAAGGGCATAGGATGGTTGCCATGACGTTGCCGCCGTAAGCCGGGCGGGTCTGATATAGCAGACCGTCGTCGGAACCGATCGCGAGACCGGTGCAGTCAGCGGTCAGGCCGGTATAAACCTTGATCGCGACCTGCGACATGAATGAGCGGCCCTGGGTGGTCGCGCCCGCCAGCATGATCTCCGGCTTCATGCTCCGCACGATGTCCGCCAGGACGCGGGAGTATCGCTCGCCGTCATACTGCGCTAGCTCGGGAGCTTCGTAAAGATAAACTTTGTCCACCGGGTACTCGGCGAGTTCCGCAGCGGCTTTGTCCAGATCGTGTCCAAGTACCACGACCGCCAGTTCTGATTTCCTATCGTCCGCAAGCTGTCTGCCCGCGCCGATCAACTCATATACCACGGGGGCGATGCCGCCGCAAAACTGCTCGCCGAAAACCCACACACCCCTGTACTGACTTAGATCCTCTTTGGCCTGCTTCTCGATCTCAATGGCGATCGCCTTGAAGTTGCAGGCGCTGACACAGGAACCACAGTAGTTGCAGAGTTCCAGGTCGATGATCGCCATTTTGTTGGTTACCTGAATCGCGGCCTGCGGGCATGATTTAGCGCACAAACCGCAGCCGTTACACTTATCTTCTACGACTCTTATCGCCATTTATACGATCTCCAATTCCTTAGATTGGGAGGGCACAGTGGCCCTCCCCTACGGTGCCTATACGATCTCCAATTCTTTCAACAGGCCGGCGAGTTTCTCGGCCAGTTCGCTCGGTTCGCCGATCACCTTTTCGCCGCCTTCTCTATGGGGCGGGCTAAAAACTTTTACAACCTGAGTAGGGGAGCCTTGAAGCCCCAGCTTCTCTTCCGGCGCCTGAAGATCGGCAGCGGTCCAGGTAGGAATTTGGGCCTTCTTCGCGTTCATCTTGCCTCTGAGAGAGGGAGTTCGAGGCTCGTTGATCTCCTTCACTACCGTGAGGACGACGGGA
>Ga0326727_10027121_pt1 | contig 10549 bp, 9 predicted proteins | sample MB2enrmetagenome_FD_207643 | JGI IMG/M metagenome (GOLD analysis project Ga0326727, IMG submission 207643) | Lab enriched peat soil microbial communities from McLean, Ithaca, NY, United States - MB29MY | ecosystem: Environmental > Terrestrial > Soil > Wetlands > Peat | place: USA: New York... | reverse complement strand
CTCAGACGCCGCCGCCTCAGGTGGCGTGAGTAATCCCTATGTCAGCGCGAGATTCATATTGTCGATGGCTTCGTCGATTTCCTGCGTGCTCTTGAAGCCCACTGTTGCGCAATCGATTCCGGCATTCTTGAAGGCGAAGCGCATAGCCGCCTGCCGGTCTTCGTGGCGCGTGAAGGTGCCGTCGCCCACCAGCTTCATGCTGATGACGCCCATGCCCTCTCGCTTCACTTGCTTGACGTGCGCGACAACCTCATCCCTGTTGGCGGGATTGTCGTTGTGCCGGTAGTCGGGTCCGTCCATGCGCGTGCCGTTGTGATTCATGCGGATCATCGCCACTTCCAGCCATTGGTTGCCCGGCACCAGGCGAAGCGCGGGCAGGCCGTGAACCGATGCGCCGCGGGCGCGGATGATCTGCTTGGCTTGCGCTTCGAGGATGCCGTCCTGCCAGCGGCTGGTGGTGGCCGTCCAATCGCCGGAGGTCTGCCAGTGGAGGAGCATGATGTCAAAGTACTCGGCCTGCGAGATGCGGCGCATCTGGTCGAAGCGCTGTAGCGGATCGACGCCCTCGTCGGTGGTCACCTTGTTCATCAACTGGTAGCTCTCGCGGGGGAAGTCTTTGAGGGCTTCGCCGAGCATGGCGGGGGTGGAGTAGGACTCAGATGTCTCAAAGAAGCGGATACCGCGGTCGTATGCGTAGTGAATGAGGCGCGAGAACTCCTTCTGTCCGAGGGAGGACTGCACATAACCGTTTCTGCTGCCGGTCCCGAAGGCGAGGCGCGTGACCTTCAGGCCGGATTTGCCCAGCGTGACGATGTCGGTGGCTTTGCCGGTGGCGGCATGTAACGAGAGCGAGCCGGCGCTGGCGATGGCTCCAGCGGCGAGCGAGGATTTGAGGAATTCTCGACGGGAGAGTGGGCTCATGATGACCTCCTTGACGGTCCGGTTGACGGGCGGGGAAAGCCCTTCCCGAAAGGGTATCACGAGAACGCGCGCCCGGTGGAATTTGCCGCTGGATGCAAAATCGCCATGAACCGAGGCTGCAAGGAGAGATTAGACCGCGACGGCCTTTGTTCGAGACATACAGTCTACTGAGAATTGCCCGCCATCAGCTTGCGGAACTCCGGTGTGTCCATAAGGGGCGCGAGTTTGGGATTCGCTTTGACGAACTCGGCCAACTCGCAAATCGTCGATCCGGTTTCCCGCGCGCGTTTCAGGTCGCGTAGCGCCGCATTCTTGTCGCCTAGATTGGCATGGCATTTCGCCAGCAATAAAGGGGGCCATGACGAGTCCGGAAACGCAATCGCTCCCAGTTTGAAGTAAAGTTCGGCGGTGCGATTTTGTCCCTGGTCCATAATTTGTCCACCCGTCTCCACGGCCATAGCAAGAACGCCCCCCAGGGCGCGCTCCAAAACGCGCCGAGACTCGGGACGCCGTTCCTTGATCGAGCCTTCCCTCAACTGCTGGATCCGTGTCGAAGCGTCCGCAAACGGAGACGTTTGATCTCCACCGGAAGCACGCAGCGCCTCCATGTCCCCGTAGATGTCCGCTTCCAGGCTCCGCTGTTTCTCGATTTCGGCTTTCTCTTCTTTTGCGCCTTTTCGAACCTCAGGACTAGCGGCGAGAACGCTGAGTTGTTTCTTTAGCGCTGAGGTGTCTGTGAGACCGTCAAAGGCGGCGGCCACGCCGCGGTATTCTCCCGCGGCAAAATACAGATCGCCAGCATTCTCACGCTGACGGAGCCGGCTGGCAGCGCGCTCGAATTCTGTGCTAATGACACTCTTATCCTGGTCTCGCAGGTTGTCTTTCATCTCCAACATCGCCGACCACGCGAAAGCTTCCTGCCACACGGCCGCGGGCGCCCAAGCGTGCCCTCCATCAAAACGCCGCAAGAAATGCCGGGCGCCCAGAGACTCCAGTTGCGCGTCCAGTTCCGACAGCTCGGGATAGTTGAAATCCGTCATGCCGGCCATAAGGAAGACCGCAAACGCCGGCTTGGGCAAGGGCGAGGGCACGTTAAATCCCGCCGAGTTAAGAAAAACGCCGTGTGCGCAGTTGCAAAGCAGGGCGATCTGTGTCGAGAACCGCGCTCCCCCGGAAAGACCCGCAAAATACACGCGCCGGTTGTCAATGGAAAGAAATCTGTGGGTGTCGCTCCACATCTCCTGAGCTGCGTCCCGTTCAATATCCACCGAGCCGTTGTGCGAGTTGTTCGATCCTGCCAATAGATAGCCGTAGCTCTCCGCCGCCTCTTTCATCAATTCGAGAGGCATGCTTCCCCTCGCGACTGGATCGAACACATAGATAATCGGCCATTTTCGCCGCGGATCGTAGTTCGTGGGCACGTACAGGGCATAGCTCTGCTCGGGTTTCGCCGCCGAGCGCACCGCAGGCACGATTCGTCCTTTCTGCAGGGCTGGCTCATTCGATGCGGTTGCCGGCGTCTTTTCCTGGGCCTGCCCGAAGCTACACATCAGTAGCAGGAGTAAAACGAACCGCGCGGGGATGGGCACTACCAAACTCCTTTTGCGGCTGCGATTTCAACTCGCAGTTGGCGACACGCTATTACCGGGGATTCCCATCTTGCTTTCCCGGCCGCAAGAGGATATACCCCCGAGTGCCCGGCTCGCAATCCTATTCGCATTGCCAGCCGGCCGCCGGTCTTCACCAGCCGCCGCTGCCAGGAAAGATTAGACGGCGACGGCCTGTGTTCGTGCTTCGGCTGCCGCAGGCGGCTTCAATCCCTTCAATAGAAGCCAAAAACTCAGTGCTATATCGAAGAGACCTATGGGTGTATCGAACCACCACAGGCCCACGATCTTGTCGAAGTTGGGATTGATGAAGAGCGCGAAGGAGCACGCCACGGCAAAAGCGGAGGAGAGCACGCCGAAGGCAGCCAGCGCGCGAGGGATATAGCGGGACTTAAACCACAGGCATGCGCAGACTGTGGATGCCAATCCCCAAAACAGCAAGCCAACGTAGTAGATGTCAAAACCCATTTTGAAATAGAACATCGCCCAGGCTTGTAGCCGCTCCGCATCAAATACCCGCAGGTAATCCGCGTTTTTGAGAAGCAGCAAGGCGTGAAAATAGTTGAGCGACATAAACAGCCAGGTGAAGGCATACACAACCCACCACAAGGCCGCCAGCAGGGCCAGGCCCTTGTTGACCGGCTTGAGGACCACGTAGAGGGCCGCGAGCAGCACAAAGATGCCCGCACAGTAAAGGATATTCAAGGCGATGCCGGTGCGAAAGAATTGTTCGTGCGCCAGGATATTGCGAGCGGTTTCGGCGGCATTCTTGGTGATCAGACGCCAGAGGATTCCGTAGTGAACGTAGATCACGAGCACGAAGGTGAGCAGGTAAGCCAGCGCCGTAACTTTTGCAGCGGTTCGCTGTGAACCGTCGATAGGGCTGATGGTCATTTCATTGCCTCCGAAGGCGTTGGAATAGGCGAGACAGCGATGAGCGCATGGATTCTCGACCCAATTATAGTAAACGGCCGGCAGGGGAAAATATTGTATGGGGTTGGATTGGATCGGGAAGGAGTGTCCCGCAAGATTATCTAATAAGCCTGTATCCGTAGGCCTCGATGGGCAAATGGATTTGGTTCTCACTTTGTCTCATCTATTCCGGCCTGCACGCCTCACACCTTCATTCGAGCCGCAACATTTTGCCAGAATACTCACTGCACAAATTGTGGAACCTTGGCAAGCTGCTTTGCGTAGCTTTACAGGAGGTTATCGTAGTGAATCATTCCCCAACTGCAGTTCACAACGGAGCGGCTTGGCCGAAAGAATTGTGAGACCCCGCATGGTTTAATGTTCTCGCGCTACTGATATGGCTAACGGCAGGAGTTGTCGTTTTCCTTCCATTTGCACAAGACACCTCACCTTTGGACGCCGTGATGCTGCGGGTTCCCGGCAATCAGGGCAATTGGTGGCACTTTCTAGCCGGTGCTCCTTGCTTTCTTGCTTTTCTGATGATTTGGCTGCGGCTGCGCGCGCTTTTTTCAACACAGCTTTCGACGGCGATTGGACGGCGCCTGATCTGGAGCGCCGCCTGCTTGTCGATTGCCGGCACAATCGCGGTCGAGACGCCATTTCTGTTGCATCTTGCTGGAACCAGCGGATGGCAGCGCTTCTCAGTCTTAAGCCTGGGCTTCGGCATCATGATCGCCAGCGCCGTGATTCTGTTCATGCGCCGAAGCTACATCGCTCCTACCAGGGCGTGCCTTGCCGGCCTCAACACAGCCTATCTCGCCAACGCGGCATTGGCTCTCGTCGTTTACAGCGACGCTCCGGGGAAGATAGAGACAAGATCTGGCTGGCCGGTATTGATGGTGATCTTCTGGCCAATGCTCTTCGAGCTTATTTGGATTTTCATCCAGAGTTTCCGGAAACAGGCGTCGTTAATCATCCCTTGCTCCGCTTGACCCGCTTTCTTGATTTCTGAAAGCGGGTTTTGTTTCTATGGTTCTCCGGCAATTCTTCTCAGCGGATGCCATATCGCTGAGGCGCGAATTGGACCGAGTAACAACCTACCTCGGAACCATCCATCCTGCCTCCTCGAATACATCTCGATAACCGCTAGCATATGAAGCTACTCTCCTGGTGTTACAGTGGTTTTGTTCATCTCTTGTTGCCGGAGTCTGTCTTCTTGCTGGCTTTTCGTTTGCTGCTTGTAGTCCTTCTCGCGCTGCCAGTCGCTGCTCACGCGGCACGCGTCCAGGCCGCGCCTGTTCCGCCGGAGATGCGCTCGACGGCCTTCACGGTCCGCGTCAACGGCCAGACGGTGGAGGTGGCTCACGCCGCCGCGAGTTACGAGTATGTCAGCTTCGACGTAACCGGTCCGGTCAGCGTGGAGATTACGGCCGCCGAACCGGGCTTCTGGGACACCGGCGTAGACATTCAGCCCTGGCGGCTGGGACTGCGACCCATGCGGACCGGCCAGACCATTCGCTTCTGGCTTAGCGGGCCAGCCAAGCTCTCTATCTCCCGGCCCGGCGACTTCCTGAACTACGCAAAGATGCTTTTTCTGTTTGCCGGTACGCCGCCGCCGCCTTTGCCGCGCGACCCAAAGATTCATGCCTATCAGCCGGGGGTTTACCACGAGAGCCTGAACCCCAAGAGCGGAGAAATCCTTTATCTCGCCCCTGGCTCCTACTTCTTCGGCAGCCTGAATCTATGGAAGGTTGAGAATGTAAAAGTTCTGGGCCGGGGAACCATCGTTTACGATGGGCCTCAGGACCCCAACGGCGACGAAGGCTGGATGCAGAAGCCCGACTGGCACTGCGTGGGCGCGATGGAGGCGCACAACGTGGAGATTGACGGGCTGACCTGCATTGTGAGGTCGAGGACCTGGTCGATCCAGATGAAGGACTCCACTGGTTTTGCGTTCGACGATCTGCGCGTGATCGGCGGCAATCCGGGCAACGCCAACCAGGATGGCATAGACTGGCTGGGCGGCGGCGACGCGGTAGTGCGCGATGCTTTTATTCGCTCCTCGGATGATGTTCTTGTCATGCAGGGCAACTGGGACGGCTACAGCGACGAGGCGATGCTGCGTCCCGGCCACGATGTGCGCAACATCCGCATCGAACACAGCGTGCTTTCGACGAGCATCTCGAATATTGTGCGCGCCGGCTGGCCGCGCAAGACCTTCAACTCAAGCGATTTCACTCTGCGCGACTCCGACATTCTGCACGGCGGCATCGGGGCATGCGGGCAGACTTTTGCCCTGTTCGGCCTGTGGGGCGCAAACGGAGCCAAGGGAATCCACTCCGGCTACACATTTGAAAATCTGTTTTTGGATAACTGGTACTCGCTCGTGCAGATGGAGCAGGAATACCCCGGCTTGCATGGATTCACCTTCCGCAACATCTGGGCGCTGGACCAGCCGCCGCTGGCCGATTCAACGATGAGCGGCGACGTGGTGGGAGTGACTTTTGACAACGTGAAATACGGCCAGACACGCGCGGCCACGGACGCCGATTTGCCGCTGGTAACAGGAGACGGCGCACAGCCGGCGCATTTTACGGTGCCGCACGGTCCGCTGGCCGCATTTACCGTGGACCCGCCGGTCTTTGCTCCGGGAGATAGAGTCACCTTCACCGCGCAACCTTCGCCCGGCGCGCGCTACATCTGGCTTTTCGGCGACGGGACGCAGATTTCTGGAGCCAGCGGCCGTAGCGTGCGCCATCGTTTTCCGGACGCCGAGGGAACTCAGTTGGATGGGGCGGCAAAAGGAGCCGGCCGTTTTCGGGTTCTGCTCCATGTTGTGGAAAGTGACGGAAGCCAGGACTGGGCGGCGCAAGGATTGGTGGCCGTGGCCCACTGGCACGACGCAGTGAGCATCGCCGGTCCCATGGCCGCCGGCCTCACATGGCAGATTTACCCCGGAGAGTGGACCGAGCTTCCGAACCTCGACACAGAACGAGCGATCTTTACCGGCGAGGGACCTAATCTGGGCGCGGACGCGCAGGGATTTACGCATTACGCCGCCGCCTGGGACGGTCTCATCGACATTCCCGCCGACGGCGGCTATACCTTTTATCTACTGGCGCGCGATGGCGCGCGGCTGGTAATCGACGGAGTGGAAGTGGCCAAGACCGGACCTTCCTTTGCGCAGGTCTGCGGCTCGCAGGGCAACGCGATGCGCTACGCTCGCGGTTCTCTGGGATTGCGCGCCGGCAAACATGCATTTCACCTGGAGGGTTTGCACTCGGCCAGCGAAGGCTCGCCCCGCCTGCTGTGGGAAGGCCCGGCGCTGCCCCTGACCGACGTGCCTCCGGCGGCGTATAGCCATCTGCGGGAAGATTCGGTAAGGCAGGGAACAAAAAAGACAGGGAATAGGGAATAGAAAGCAAAAATGAAGTTTCGTTGGATTTCCGGTTGTATTGTGGCGCTATGCGCGGCTTTGCTGGCACAGGCTGAGAGCAAACAGCCAGTCGCATTGCGCACGTCAACGCAAGTTCTAGTGGTTACGACGCAGGATTGGGACGGAGTCGATGGAACATTGCAGGCGTATGAGCGGCCCACGGCACGCAAGAGGTGGAAAGCTGCCGGCGCTTCCATTCCCGTTGTGGTCGGTAAGAATGGTCTCGGATGGGGCGCGGGAGTGGCGTCGGATGCCGAACGGCGGGCAGCGAGTGATCCCGTCAAGAAAGAAGGAGATGGAAAATCGCCGGCCGGGATATTCCGCCTGAGCATGGCCTTCGGCTATGCCGCACAAGCGCCGCCGGAATGGAAGATGCCCTACCTGAGCCTCACCTCGTCGATAGAATGCGTGGATGACGCGCAGTCAAAGTTTTATAACCGCGTGCTGGATCGCGCGACGGTTACGCCCGACTGGTCGAGCTCCGAGCAGATGTTGCGCCCCGATGGGCTGTACCGCTGGGGGCTGATGGTCGATCACAATGCAGAGCCGGTGACGGCGGGCGCCGGATCGTGCATCTTCCTGCACATCTGGCTGGGGCCGGGCGTCGGAACCACGGGCTGCACGGCCATGGCGCAGGAACAGCTTGAAGGCGTGCTGGCGCGGCTTGATCCCGCCAGAAGTCCGCTGCTGGTACAGTTGCCGCGTCCGCAGTACAAAAAGCTGAGAAGGCATTGGAAGCTGCCGGGGCTGCCGCGGCAATGATGAAGCATTCTGAATTGAAGGAGCATCGCAGATGGATGAGCAACGAAAGCTGGTGATACATTTTTTGGCGGCGCTGGCCTACCGGACGCAGAAAGCGCTGCGCGATGCTCCGCCGGAGTTTGCGGAATTTCACGTGGCGCCGCTGGTGCGCACGCCGCATGAGCTGATCCGCCACATGGACGGCGTGCTGGGAAGCGCACGCAGTTATTTCACTGGGGTCAGATACGAAGTGCCTTTCTTTCCCGAGTTTTCAGATGCCGTGGCGCACTTTCATGAGACGCTTGCGGATTTGGCGCATCACATCGAAATCGGAACTGAGTTGCACAAGATCACGTTGGAAAGAGTCTTGCAGGGTCCATGCTCCGATGCCATGAGCCACGCGGGACAGATTGCGATGCTGAGAAGGCTGGCGGGCTCTCCAGTCCCACCGGAGAATTTTATCTTTGCCGCGATTAGTTCAGACAACCTTGGCCCGAATCAGCCGCTTCCCGCCTGTCCCGATAAAGAATGGGTGGATAGGCCGTAAAGAGTGATCCCAAGCCACCTTCAGCCATTTGAGTCAAGATTGATTGAAGCGAAAATGCCGGACTACTGATTCACACTCTCAGAGTCCGAAGGCATCCGGGTAACGAACCTTGCCGCGAATGCCATCAAGCGCATGAGGCTTGAGTTCAAGCGCCATGAAGGACTTTGGGTTGAACGGGCTCTCGATGAAGCGAGCCTTATCGGTCGAGAAGCCAAAGCGCTGATAGTAATCCGGGTGGCCGAGAACGAAAACAATCTGCTCGATACCTCCGCGCAGCCAAGCGAGGCCGTGATCCGTCAACATTGTTCCAACGCCTTGGCGCTGGAACTTCGGTATAACCGCCAGGGGAGCCAGGGCCACCGCCGCAACGGATTTATCGATTGTCTCAATCGACATCCGGCTGAAGAGGATATGCCCGGCGATCAGGCCTTCAGCCTTAGCAACAAACGAAGCGAGCACGACTCCCTGAGAGCGCAATCGGTCGACGAGTTCAGCCTCGTCCCGCCGGCCAAATGCCTCTTCGTTGACAAGGCGAATCGCGGCATAATCTTCCGGCCTCTCATTGCGGACGAGCATCACAGGCATCCTGTCATTTAGGCAGTTGCGACGCATCCCAGCCGCCGCCGACGGCGCGGACTAATCCCACGCTTGCCACGAACTGGTGAGTCTGGAGATCGACGGCAGTGCGCTGGTTCTGGAGCAGAGCTGCCTCTGCCGTCAGCACTTCGAGATAGCTGGTGACGCCGCCTTTGTAACGCTGGTTGGAGATCTCGTAGGAATGTTGGGCTGACGCTACGGCCTGTTGTTCGGCGGTAGATTCCTGCTCAAGAATTCTGAGTCCGGAGAGCTGGTCTTCCACGTCGTTGAAGGCGGCGATGACAACGCTCTTGTAGCCCGCGGCCTGGGCTTCGTAGCTGTGGCGGGCGGCATCGGTGAGGGCGTGGCGCTGGCCGGCGTCGAAGAGCAGCTCCGATGCCTGAGCTCCCAGGCTCCACAACGCGCTTGGGCCCTGAAGCCATGTGCCGGCATTCATGCTTTCGAAGCCGCCGGTTCCGCCCAGAGTGATGGTGGGATAGAAGGCGCTTTTGGCGATGCCGATCTGGGCGTTGGCGGCGGCGGCGCGGCGCTCGGCCGCGGCGATGTCGGGACGGCGCTCGAGCAGTTGCGAAGGCACGCCGACGGGAACTTTGGGCAGTGCGAGGTCGAGCGGCGAGGGCAGAATGCTGAATTCGGCCAGCTTATAGTTGGCGATGGTTCCGATGGCATGCTCGTATTGGGCGCGGGCCACGCCCACATCGATCCGTTGCGCGCGCACGGTATCCAGTTGCGTGCGGGCCTGGGCGACGTCGGCCTCGGTGCCGATGCCGCCGGCCAGACGACGCTGGGTCAGGTCGAGCTGGCGTTCCAGGTCGGCGACGGTCGAATCGAGCAACTTAATCTCAGCGTCGAGGCCGCGCAGTTGGAAGTAGTCAGCGGCCATCTCGGCATGAAGACTAAGGTCGATGTTGGCTGCGTCGGCGGCGCTGGCCTGGGCGTTGGAGCGGGCGGCTTCGACGGTGCGGCGAATGCGGCCCCAGAAGTCGGGCTCCCAACTGGCCTGGCCGGTGACCGCGAAGTCGCTATAGGTGGTGGGCTTGCCGGGCGAGAAGGAGGGACCGTTTGCGGAGATTTTGTCGCGCGTGGCGGAGGGTCCGGCAGAGAGCGTGGGGTAGAATGCGGCGTGGGCTACGGTGATCTGGTCGCGGGCGGCAAGATACGTTTCCAGAGCCTGGCGGAGGGTCTGGTTGTTGGCGGCGATGCGCTCTTCGAGTTGGTTGAGCTGCGGGTCATGGTAGATCTCCCACCACTTGCCGCGCAGCAGGCCGTCGGAGGGGTTCGCGGGCTGCCACGCGCCTCCGGCGGGAGCGGGCGGCGGCTGGAGGACAGCGCTTGCGCCGGTTTCCTTGTAGGCTGGCGGAGCTTCGTAGCCGGGGCGATTGTAGTTGGGACCGACAGGCTTGCAGCCGGTGAGCAGGATGAGGGCGAGAAAACCGGCAAGTCGCGCTGCATGAGACGAAGGCATGATCATTTACCTCCATCATTTGTTTGGCTGCCGAAAGTTGATACCTGGACCTTTTCGCCGTCGATGAGAGAGTCGGGCGGGTTCTGGATGACCTGGTCGCCAATACTGAGACCCGAGATAATCTGCACGTTGGCTCCATCGTCTTCGCCGATGACCACGGGAACCAGATGAGCGGTGTTGCCGTTGACGACGCCCACACGCAGGCCCTCCTTACGGAAGATGAGCGCCGCGGCGGGCACGATGAGGGTGGGTCCGGTGGAGGGCGTCTTGAAGTGAACCTGGGCCAGCGAGCCAGGGAGCAACTCAGCGGCGTGGTTGTCAAC
>Ga0326727_10027119_pt1 | contig 10549 bp, 6 predicted proteins | sample MB2enrmetagenome_FD_207643 | JGI IMG/M metagenome (GOLD analysis project Ga0326727, IMG submission 207643) | Lab enriched peat soil microbial communities from McLean, Ithaca, NY, United States - MB29MY | ecosystem: Environmental > Terrestrial > Soil > Wetlands > Peat | place: USA: New York... | reverse complement strand
AATTCACCCAATGATAGCCGGCCGGATGCGTCCCATTTCCAAGGACGGCGTAATTCAGCAGATACGAGAAAGTCGTGAGCGGGCGATACAGGCCCGAGCTGGTGTTGCCGTGCCAATACCCTTCGGTCAGGATGAGCCCCAGGTTTTGCGGCGTCACCGCGCGGATGCGGGCATCCCCTGTAATCGCCATGGCACTGTCGAACACCAAGCCCGCCTGGAAGGAATTGGAATAGGCCGCCAGGACCAGGGCCCAGAGTGCCAGCATGCGCCAAGCGTGCCGGCGCCAAGCGGGGGGCCGGGGGCCGGGGGCCAGGGGCCAGGGACCAGGGGCCGGGCGTCCGGCCCCTGGCGGTCGCCGCGGCTTGCGATTCTCCTTCATTCACGGACCAGGATAGCAAGGCGTGTGGGCGTGCTACGATTTGGCTTGATGTTTTCAGCCAATCGCGCGCCGTGGAACCATTGGCTACTGGCCGGCGTGCTGATCGCCGCATTTCTGCTCCAGAGTTTCTTGGCCAGCCGGATCAAGAGTCCAGTGTTTGATGAGCCGGCGCACATCGCCGCCGGGCTTTCTTACGTCGAAACCGGCGAGTTTACCGCCAACCCGCAGCATCCGCCTCTCCTCAAAGAGATGAGCGGGCTCTCGCTGCTGCTGGCGGGTGTCCGCTGGCCGGACAGTGCCGAAGCGCGGCAGTTGATCCAGGGCACCCGGGCCGGGCTCGAGTTGCCCGTTGGGAATGCCATCATCGCCGCCAACGGGCCGGACAAGGTGATGTTCTGGGCGAGGCTCCCCTTTATTCTGCTCGCGGCTCTGCTGGGGATTCTGCTCTACACCTGGGGGCGGGAAATGGTAGGCCCTACGGCGGCCCTGGGCGCGCTGTTTCTATATGCGCTGGACCCCACCTTGCTGGCGCACTCATACCTAGTGACCACGGATGCCGGCCTGGCGGCTTTCACCGTGCTGTTCTTGTGGGCGCTGTGGAGCTATGTGCGGCATCCGGGGTGGAAGCGCCTCCTGCTGTGCGGTCTGGCGCTGGGCGCAGTGCTGGGAACGAAGTTCTCGGCAGTCCTCCTGTTGCCGGTCGGCGCGGTGCTGCTGCTGGCTGCCGTGCGATGGCTTCCGGAACCGGGCATGATCAGCCCCAACATGCCTGTGCCCGGCGGCAGCGGCAAGAAGGGCAAGAAAGGCCGCGCGACAAGGGCGGAACGGGCGCTGGAGCCCGCTCCGATTCGCTCCCGGCAGCTTTCGAGATTCGCGGTATCCGGCGGCGCGTTCCTGGCTATGTGCCTGGTGGCGGCGGTGGTCGTTCAAGCTCTCTACTTCTTCTCGAGCGACCCCTTTCTGTATGTGGCCGGGTTGCAGCGGGTCAACGCCGATCACAATCCGAACTACCTGGCGTTCATGGCTGGCCGATTGCAGCACCGGTTCCTCAGCTACTTTGCCGTCGCTTACCTCTTGAAGGAGCCGGTGGCGAGTATTCTGCTGGCCGCTCTGGGGCTCGTGGTGCTGGTGCGGAGCAGGACCATCACGATGCTGCGGAAGCTTTTCCTGTTGCTTCCGCCGGCCGCCTTGTTCGCCGGATACACGCTCGCCGCCGACGACGCGGGAATCCGCTACATGGTGCCAATCCTGCCCTTTGCTTTCCTGGCCGGGGGAGTGGGGCTGGAGGCGCTCGTCCGGAACCGGTCCCTTGGCGGACGCTGGCTGGCTGCCGTTCTCTGCGCATGGATGGTCGTCGCGGCAGCCGGAATCTATCCCGACCATCTGTCCTACTTCAATGAGACGGCCTGTCTGCTCGAAGACCCTCACAAAATCGGGCTCGACGGAGGCACCCGCTGCGGCCCCTTGTGGCTCGATGAGAGCAATGTCGACTGGGGACAGGGGCTGAAACAACTGAAAGGCTGGATGAACCAGCATGGCGGAGGAAGAACCATTCATCTGGTCTACCACGGGTCTTTTCCACCCGAAGGCTACGGTGTGTCCTACGATAAGATCGAGACGCCGGACCTGGTGGGGAATCCGCGGCTTGGCCTGTACGTATTCAGCGCCCACCACGTGGCGCGCATTCCCGCGCTGGGCGAGAAGTTCGGGCATGGCGCCGGAGGGTGGCTGCGGCGCATCCCGCCCTCGGCCATCGTCGGCCATTCCTTGTACGTTTACGATATTCCCCAGGGGCCGGCGGCTAACGGAGGTCTCCCATGAAGCTGTGGTGCGCCTTGCTTGTGTTGGGTGGCGCGATGGCTGCGCCGGGCCATCGCTTCGCCTGTACCGACTACACCCAAGGCAAGGTCTTCCTGGTGGACGAGCGGGGAAAGGTCGAATGGAGCTACGATGCCCCCAACGCCAACGACATCTGGGTGCTTCCCAACGGCAACCTGCTGTTCAATACCGGGCATGGCGCCAAAGAAGTCACGCGCGACAAGAAGGTGGTCTTCTCTTATGAATCCACCAGTGAGGTCTACGCGTGCCAGCGGCTCCCCAACGGCAACACCTTCATCGGCGAGTGCAATGCGGGCCGGCTGCTGGAGGTGAGCCCCGCCGGGAAAATCGTCCGGCAGATCCGGCTGCTGCCGGAGGGCCAGGACGGCGGCTCGGCCTATATGCGCAATGCGCGCAAGCTGGCCAACGGCAACTACCTGGTGGCTCACTACGGGCTCCAGATGGTGAAGGAGTACGACGCCGACGGCAAGGTAGTGTGGCAGGTGGCGGCGCCCGGCGGGCCGCACAGCGCGGTGCGCCTGCCGGACGGCAACACTCTCATTGCCAGCGCCGACCGCGACGGCGCCCCCGCGCGCGTGTTCGAAGTCACGCCGGAGGGGCGCACCGTCTGGGAGGTCCGCGGCGAGGAGTTGCCCGGCATCAGCCTCAAGTTCATGGCCGGCCTCCACCGGCTGCCCAACGGCAACACGGTGATGAGCAACTGGCTGGGACACGGCCAGTTCGGCAAGGCGCCCCACATCATCGAAGTCACCCGGGACAAGCGCGTGGTCTGGACCTTTGCTGATCACGAAACCATGAAGACCATCTCGAGTGTCGAGATCCTGGACGCGGCCGGCAACCCCATCGCCGGCGCCATTTTGCATTGAGGGAGGAACCAGCAGCATGAACCGGCGGAGTTTTCTGTATGGCGGCGCGGTGCTGGGAGCAGTCCGGCCCAGCCCGGCCGCACCAGCCAAAGACAGTCTTCTGGAGAAAGTCGCCGAAGCCGCGCTCTCCATGCAGCGCCATTCCTGGGAGCACGGAATCCTGGCCCAGGCATTTCTGGATATGGGGGACCGCGAGCGGGTCATCCTGATGACCAAGAGCGCCATGGTGGAGAAGGCCGCGGACGGACGGCTGGCAGCCATCGGCGGTGGCGCCACCGATCCCGCCATGGGCGGCGCCGCCTATTGGCGCGCCGCGGAGTGGACGGGCGATCCCCAGATGCAGCAGGCCGCGCGCGGGCTGCTCGAGTTCGTCCTCAAGAAAGCGCCGCGCGCCGCCGATGGAACCTGCTACCACGTCTTCAACGCTCCCGAGATGTGGTCCGACAGTTACTACACCACCCCTCCATTCCTCGCCGCCACGGGCCACTATGACGAAGCCATCTTGCAAATCGAGGGACTGCGAAAGCGGCTCTGGAACCCCGAAAAGAAGCTGCTTTCGCACATCTGGGACGATGGCCGCCAGCAGTTCAAGCGCCAGGCATTCTGGGGAGTCGGGAATGGTTGGGCGGCGGCGGGCATCACGCGCGTGATTGCGGCTCTACCCGCGGCCCGGCGGGCGGACCGCGAGCGGCTCTCCGCGTTTCTGAAGGAACTGCTGGATGGATGCCTCGCTCGCCAGCGCCCCGACGGCCTCTTCCACGATGTGCTGGACCAGCCCGAGAGCTTTGTCGAGACCAACCTGGCGCAGATTCTGGCTTTCAGCATTTACACCGGCGTGCCAGGGGGCTGGTTGCCGGCCAGCTATCGCCCGGCCGCGGACCGGATGCGCGCCGCCGCCCGCGCCAAGGTGGACCAATTCGGCTTCGTGCAGGGCGTCTGCGGCGCCCCCACCTTCGACCATGCGGGGGTAGCGGCGGAAGGCCAGGCGTTTTTCCTCATGATGGAAGTGGCCCGGGCAGGCTAGAGCAACCGGCTCCCGGATCGTTGAATCCTCGACCCCTCTTGTGCGATCATATGGTTGTAGTTTGGCAGTTCCGCTAATTCGAGCATCTCTTAGCCCGGCACAACCGTTCTATCCTGCCCGCGATTCGCTGCTCTGCAAATTTCAGAAAGAAGACTTACAGTGAAGAATATTTTCGTAGGAAATCTCAGCTTCGGGGCTACCGAAGATGCGGTTCGATCCATGTTCGAGGCATACGGCACGGTTGATCGTGTGAGCATCGTGACAGACCGGGAGACCGGACGGGCCAGAGGATTCGGGTTCGTGGAAATGAGTGCGGACGACGCAGCGGAGCGTGCGATTGCCGCTCTGAATGGCAGGGAACTCGACGGCAGAGCCCTGAATATCAACGAAGCCCGGCCAAAAGAAGATCGCGGCGGCGGTGGATACCGCGGCAACGGCGGCGGCCAGCGGCAAAACAGACGCTGGTAAGGGCTGAAAGCACGTCGGAGCCGCGAGCGTTAGAGCGCGGTTGCCGGCGGTTGGAATGGGGGCGGCAGTCGCAACTGCCGCCTCTTTTCTTTTTTCGAATTCAAATAAATGTATGAATTAGCACATTGAAAGCGTATACTGGCACTTGTAATTGCGCTGCGGTTTGAAGGGAGAGCGTTATGGACAAGGGCCAGCGCCTCACCGGCGAGGCGCCCCAACGGGGCGTACCGCCCCGGGCGGTTATTCCGGTGGCCGGGATCGGGGCCTCCGCGGGCGGCTTGGAGGTCTTCCAGCTTCTACTCGCCGATTTGCCCGCCGACACCGGCCTGGCCATCGTGTTCGTTCAGCATCTCGACCCACAGCACCACAGCATGTTGGCCGAGATCCTGGCGCGAGCCACCGCCATGCCGGTCAGCGAGGCGGCCGACGGCATGCCGGTGGAGGCCAACCACGTATACGTCATACCGGCCAACGCCGATGTGACCATCGCACGCGGGGCGCTGCGGCTGGCTCCGCGCACGCCAACGACGGGACTCCACATGCCCATCGACCGATTCCTGCGGTCGCTGGCCGAGGAATGCGGGAGCGGGGCCATCGGCGTGATCCTCTCCGGTGCGAATTCGGACGGGGCGGCGGGAATCGAAGCCGTCAAAGCCGCGGGCGGCGTGACTTTTGCGCAGGACCCGGCCACCGCGGAGTTCGCCACCATGCCGCGGGCGGCCGCGGCCACCGGCTGCGTGGATTTCGTCCTGCCGCCCGAACGCATTGCCGCGGAGCTCCAGAGAATTGGCCGGCACCCTTATGTCGCGGATGCCGCATCCGCGGCAGAGCGGCGAACGCCGGCCGGCGACGAAGAGCGGTTCAGCGCCATCCTGGCCATTCTGCACGGGGCCACCGGCATCGACTTTTCGCTGTATCGGGAGACGATGGTCAAGCGCCGCATTCTGCGACGCCTCGCCTTGCACAATATCAGCGGCCTGGCGCAGTACCACCAGCGGCTGGAGAACGATCCCGATGAGCCGGCGGCTCTGCAGCGGGATTTGCTGATTGCCGTGACCAGCTTCTTCCGCCATCCGGAATCGTTCGAGAGCTTGAAGAAGGTCGTCTTTCCGCGCATCGTCCAGGGCCGGCCCGCGCACGCGCCGATCCGCGTCTGGGTGGCGGGTTGCGCCACGGGAGAAGAGGCTTTCTCGATTGCCATATCGTTGCAGGAATACCTGAACGAAACGGGCGCCGCTTTTCCCGTGCAGATCTTCGCCTCCGATGTCAGCCTGCCGGCAATCGAAAAGGCCCGCGGCGGCAGGTACCTCGAGAACATAGCGGCGGACCTGACCGATGAACGCCTGAACCGCTGTTTCACAAAGATCGAAGGCGGCGGCTACCAGGTCGGCAAGAGCCTGCGTGAGATGTGCGTCTTCACCAGGCATAACCTGATCGACGATCCGCCGTTTTCCAAGTTGGATTTGATCAGTTGCCGCAACCTGCTGATCTACCTGGGAAGCGTGCAGAAGAGCATCATCCCGCTGTTCCATTACGCGCTCAAGCCAACCGGGTTTCTGATGTTGGGCCCATCGGAAGCGGCGGGGTCCGGCGACCTGTTTTCGTTGGTGGACCGCGAGCACCGGATCTATGCCAGACGGGAAACGGCGAGGAAGCCGCACGTGTTTCACGCGGTCGCCCGCGGGCCGCGCCGGGAGACGGCGGCGAACGGGGGCACCCCCATGGCCCCGCCATTGTGGAACGGCGCGGACGTGCAAAAAGAGGTCGATCACATACTCCTGTCGAAGTACAGCCCGGCCGGAGTGGTGGTGGGTCAGGACCTGGAGGTGATCGAGATTCGAGGCAAGGCCACCCCCTGCCTCACGCTGCCGATTGGCAAGGTGAGCTTCAATCTGATGAAGCTGATCCCGGACGCGGGACTGTCTCTCGAAGTCGAGAAGCTGATCCGGCAGGCGCGGCGGAGCGGCGAGCCGGCGCGGCGGGAGCGCGTACCCTGCGAACACGGCGGAGCCGCCGGCGAGTTGAACGTGGAGGTGGTGCCGTTGCGCGCCGGTCGAAGGCGGTCGATGCTGGTCCTTTTCGAACCCGTGCCGGGCGCCGCCGGACCACCGGATGCGCCTCCCGAAGGCACTCTCCGGGACCGCCAGATCTGGAGGCTGAAACATCAACTGGCCGACGCCAAGCAGCGGTTGCTCTCGATAATCGAAGAGCAGCAGACATCCAGGGAAGAGAGCCAGAACACCACCGAGGAGACGCTGTCGGCCAACGAGGAGCTGCAAAGTCTCAACGAGGAACTGGAGACCACCAAGGAAGAGTTGCAATCCACCAACCAGGAACTGATCTCGGTCAACGACGAGCTGGAGGCCAAGAACGCGGCGCTCACGCAGGCGCGCGATTTCGCCATGTCCATCGTCGAAACCGTTCGGCAGCCCTTGCTGGTGCTGGATACGCAGTTGCGGATCAGGATGGCCAACCAGGCTTTCTGCCGGACGTTTCAGGTGTCGCCATCGGAAGCCGAGGGCCAGGTGGTCTATTTGCTATCGGGTGGCAGTTGGGACTTTCCCGGCCTGCGGAATTCGATTGACAGCCTGCTACAGGACGGCACCTCGTTCCCGGACTTTGAAGTCGAGCGGGATCTTCCAACTGTCGGGCACAGGACCCTCGTGTTGGGGGGCAGCCGCATCCATCAACTCAGCATGATCGTACTGGCGGTGGACGACATCACCGAGCGCAAGCTGGCCCAGGATGCCCTCCACAGAAGCGAGGAGCATGTTCGCCAGTCCCAGAAAATGGAGACCGTCGGCAGGCTCGCCGGCGGCATCGCGCACGACTTCAATAACCTGCTCACGGCCATCATCGGCTACAGCGACCTGCTTCAGAATACGTTGGCCGGCAACCAGCCCGCCATCCAGCAGGTGCTTGAAATCAAGACCGCCGGCGAGAAGGCGGCTGCACTCACGCAACAGTTGCTCTCCTTCAGCCGGCGGCAGGTGCTGCAACCCAAGGTGCTGGACCTGAATGTCATCGTCGGGGACTTCGAGAGAATGCTGCGTCGTCTGGTCGGTGAGCGGATCAAGGTGGTTGTCCATTGCGCTCCCGGCCTCTGGCAAGTGAGGGCCGACCCCGGCGAAATCGGCCGCGCCATCATGAACCTCGCTTTGAACGCCAGGGATGCCATGCCGAAGGGCGGCACGCTGGCCATTGAGACGGCCAACGCGACCCTGACGGAGGCCGATGCCCAGGGACAAGACCTGGCACCGGGCCGCTACGTCACCATGGCCGTGCGCGACACCGGGATCGGCATGGACGCGGAAATGCAGGCCCACATCTTCGAGTTGTTCTTCACCACCAAAGAGACCGGCAAAGGAACGGGCCTGGGCCTGGCCACGGTTCTGGGAATCGTCGAGCAAAGCGGCGGCGCGATTCGTTGCCGGTCCGAACTGGGCCATGGGACCACCTTCCAGATCTTCCTGCCGGCGGTGGCCGAGGCGCTGGACAAGGGGGCGGGGCCGGCCGGAGGCCTCGCCAAAGCGCCGAAGGGCTCCGAGGTCATTCTCATGGTGGAAGATGAGGAATCGGTCCGCAAGCTTGGCCGAATGATCCTGGAGGCCAGCGGCTACGTGGTTCTCGACGCCCGCAACGGACGCGAAGGCCTGGCGTTGTGCGAAATCCACCCAGGTCCCATCGATCTGCTGGTGACCGATGTGGTGATGCCGGAACTCGGTGGACGCGAACTTGCCCAAGGCGCCCGCAAGCTGCGGCCTGGCATCAAGGTCATTTTCCTGTCCGGTCACACGCAAGACGTCATCTTGAAGGAGGGCGTCAAGAAGGGAACCGCGTTCCTCAGAAAGCCTTTTTCACCCGTCGAACTGGCGCAAAAAGTGCGCGAGGTGTTGGATAAGTAGGGGCCGGGCATGCCCGGCCCATGTCCTACCCCGCGACGATCAACTCGATGCCTTGCTTCCGGCCCAGGTTGCGCGAATACTTCTTGTCGGTCGCGTTGTTCCAGTGCTCGTGTACGCCGAGGCTGGCCAGCACGCCGGTCTTGTCGGGATTGTACACCGTGCCGGACGGGGGCTTCGCAGCCTGCGCGGCTTCGTGCAGGTAATTGTCCGCGGTGCCCCGGACCTGGGTCGCGCGCGGCTCGTTCCTCAGGACGTCCAGCCCCACGGAGTCGATCGCCACGGGGTCCTGCGACATCATCAGGCTGGAAGCCCAGTGGTCGTTGAAGGAGGCCCACTTAAAGACGTTGCCTTCATTCTGCTCGGCGGTATACAAGCCGTCTAGCATGTAGAGCATGGTCTTGCCGCCCAGTTGCCGGTGCCCCATCAGGTCCACCAGGGCGTTGTAGGAGCCCATGGGCAGAGTGCGCATCACGTTGGGGTGCAGCGGGCTGGGCGTCCAGCCGCCATTGTTCGGGAAATAGACGGAGCCGAAGTGGTTCTTGCCGATCAGTGTCACGCCGGCCATTCCGTGCGGCCGCAGCAGCGCCATGTTGATTATGTACTTGGCCGCATTCACCTGCTCGGACAGATAGGCCACCGGCACATCCGCTTTGGAGAACTGAATCGGGTTGGCCATGTCCGGCGTGGCGAAGACCCGCCCCCCCAGGTTATAGTCGGCACCCACCAGGAACTTCACCGCCTGGAACTGAGGATTGGAATTCGCCCTGATCCTGGTGAAGATGGGTTGGCCGACATTGCGCGTGCTCGCGACGTCGTAAATGATGATATCTTCGCCGCGCACCCCGCCCGCTTCGATCAGTTGCGTTACCAGGGCCTCGACGGCCTGCGGGCTCGGCAAGCCATTGAGCGGTCCCCTGGGCATACCGCGGCCCCGAGCGCCCGCCGGAGGGCCGCCACCCCGGTCGCCACCGCCGCGAGCGGCGTCCGGAGGCCCGCCGCCCCGCGGCCCGCCCGCTGGAGCGGGAGCAGCCACGCCCCACTCGGGGGTCCGGTCCTGGTTGCAGTTGACCTTGATCGCGATCTTCTCCCCGGGACGGTATCCGGAATTCCCCAGCTTACGGGTCTCATTGAAGCTCCGGAACAGCGCGTCCCATGCCTGCTTGTCGTTCTTCCGGCCCGTCAGGTCCCGGACCATCCGGGAAGTCATGCCCTGCACCAGTTTTTGATCGGTGTTGGCATCGTCCCACCAGTGCCCGGTCGTACCATCCCAACTGGTCGCCTTCGCGTCCTGGACCCACACCACTCTGCCCGGATGGATTCCCTTCGCGACACCCATTGGGCTGTTGGCCTCATCGGTGGGCTTGAAAGGATCGGCCGCGGCCATGCCGCCCATGCCGCCGCCCCGCTGCTGCGCGAGGGCCTCCCGCGTCAGTAGGAGAGGAACATTCACCAGGCCGGCAGCCGGAGCCACGGCCAGAGACCTTAAGAAACATCTTCGATCCATAAACGACACCTCCCGGATTTCTTGTCGAAAATCTCGCCTTGCGGGATCCCCCCCGATGGCAAGCACTCGCCGGTACCACTTGGCCTTCCGGCGGCTGCTACCTACATTCTAACTGGATGGAGGTGGTCTAGTAAACTGCCTGGTGCCCGGGGCGGGAATCGAACCCGCACTCCCGTTGCCGGGAAAAGGATTTTAAGTCCTTTGCGTCTGCCAGTTTCGCCACCCGGGCGCCACCCACTAGTGTAGCGGAAGGTGAGACCTGTCAGGCCTCGCTAAAGCGCGGGCTCGTTGACGACAAAAGGCGAATCGTCTGTCCCACCTCGGTTGATAGCGTATATGCTATCATCGGATCTTGGACCGGGTCGTCATCGATACTAATGTTTTCGCCGGTGCGCTCGTCGGGGGCACGGGCTACAACCGGCGGGTGATCCGGGCCTGCCTGTCGGGGCGATTGAAGCCTCTGATGGGGCACGCGCTGTTCCTGGAGTATGAGGATGTGCCGAACCGAAGGGCGCTTTTCCGGGCCTCGCCACTCTCGCGGCAGGAACGGCAGGAATTGTTCGC
>Ga0326727_10027118_pt1 | contig 10549 bp, 9 predicted proteins | sample MB2enrmetagenome_FD_207643 | JGI IMG/M metagenome (GOLD analysis project Ga0326727, IMG submission 207643) | Lab enriched peat soil microbial communities from McLean, Ithaca, NY, United States - MB29MY | ecosystem: Environmental > Terrestrial > Soil > Wetlands > Peat | place: USA: New York... | reverse complement strand
GACCGGCCCGCGCGAAGTCAGCTTGACTGCCGCCGCGATGATCAAAAGCACGGGCGACAACATCACCAGCAACGACAGGCTCCCCAGAACGTCGATCAGCCGCTTGGTGGCGCGGCCCAGCCGGTTCGACTTCTGGCGCTTTTCGAGATCCGGGTAAAGGGTTGGGTTGCTGGGGCGATCCGGGTCCTGCGCATCCCAGTCGTCCGGAAACACGTGAAAGGAAAATTTGATCCGGCTGAACTGATCGGTGTCGAGCCGGTCGCGCAGCACCGCGCCGATCCGGGAAAGGATGGTGCTGAGCACGGCATTGTTATCCAGAACGATCTCGGTGAACATCACTCCGACTACGGCGTTGGTTGTATACCAGCCGGTAACGTCGGTTTCACGGGTCGCTCCCTGGAGCGCGGAAAGCATGTCCAGCAACACGCGGCCCTGCCTGTCACCCGGCTGATTGCGCCCGGTGTCGATAAGCAAGAGCACGAACGGCCGCTGCGAACGCTCGCTGCGCTTGCGCTCCAGCGAGATCATGCGGTGAAAAGTTTCTTCGCTCAGCACTACGCCGGGCGTTGCCGGGCCCTGCGCTCGTGAAAGCTCTCGAGAGCGAAACCTCGAATCTGCGGTGTGGGATGCCACGTATAGCTCCTTGCTGAGCCACCGAGAGACAACCAGTGGCTGAGACCTGCATGGTGGATCGATTGGAGGGAGAAGTTACGATCCTAGGTGGGGGAAAACTAGGCGTATCGAAGTCGGCTCAAATAGCGCCGATCGTTCTTATTTCTTACTTCTTACTTCTTACTTCTTATTTCTTACTTCCTACTCGTTCTCGGCGGAGGGGGGACCATCGCCGGTTCCAACCGTTGCCTGACCGTAACGCGAATAATAATCCGTGTGATCGCTGCGGCTGCAACTGTTGACCACAACGCCCAGCAAAGCGCTGCGATCGAACGAATCCAAAGCCCGTTCTACCACTTTCTTTTCACTGACCCCTTCGCGGATCACGACCAGCACTCCGTCCGCCAGCTTCATCCAGAACGTGGTATCCGCCACGGGAACGACCGGAGGAGTGTCAATGACGATCCAGTCGAAGAACTTTTCCATCCGGTCGAGCAGTTCCGGCAGGCGTCCGCCCTGCATCAGGTCGAGCGGGTTCTCGGGGGCGCGCCCGGCGGGAAGGAACCAGAGACCGGAGCCATTGAGTTTGTACACCACTTCAGAAAGTTGCCGCTCGCCGCGCAAACATTCGCTCAATCCCGGCAAGGAATGGTCGAACCCGAATCGATTGGCCACGGTTGGCCGCCGCAGATCTCCGTCCACCAGCAGGGTCTTCAAAACCTTGCTGCGCGACTGATTGAGCGCGAGATTGGCCGCGACCAGACTCTTGCCTTCTTCCGGGGCCGTACCGGTCACCACAATCCGTTTGAGCTTGCGCCGTTCGCGCAGGTTTCGCAGCTTCAACCCCAGCACGCGAAACTTCTCCGCCGCCAGACCGCCCTGATCCGTCAGACATACCAGCCGCGAATCTGCCGCCAGCGCGGGCGCGAGCACCTTCGCGGAGGCAAACGTCTCCGCCGCGGGAGACTCTGGAAACGCCGCCGGCGGCAATTCGCCAACCGCTTGTTTGCGCTCGATCTCTCGTTCGACCCCTTGCAGCAACTCCGCGACCGAGTCGGCATTTTTCGGCATGATTCCGCCTGACCGCTCGGCCTCCGCTCGCTGCAACGCTTCAAATATATAGCTCATGGAATAGAACCTTGTGCCTATTGCAGCCGGCCCTTCGTCTCCGATCCCAGCATGCGGTCATGCACTTCGAGCAGCTTCTTCACTGCCAGCAGCAGATCGTTCTGCTCTTTTTCCTTTTCTCTTTCTTTTTCTTGGGACAGCCGAACTCCGCCATCGTTTCCCGGTTCCACATTTCTCGGTTCCACGGAAACCACCCCCAGCCGCAAATCCCGGGCAACGCCGTCAATGATCTCTGGGGTAATCGTGGCCGCCTGTTTGGCGTAGCCCGAAAGCAGCGCGTTCTCGCAGATGGTGTTGACCAGTCGCGGAATTCCCCGCGAGTAGCGGAACACCGCCTCGACGGCCGCCTCGGCAAAAATCCGGCCGCCGGCAGGCGCCCCCGAAATCTGCAGACGGCGGCCCATGTACTTCCTGGTTTCGTCCAGGCTCAGCGCTTCGAGATGGCAGCGCAGCGCGATCCGTTGCTTCAGTTGCCGGAGTTCATAAGAATCGAGCTTCTGATCGAGTTCCGGCTGACCCGCCAGCACGATCTGCAGCAACTTCTGCTGCGACGTTTCCAGGTTGGTCAAAAGCCGGATCTCTTCCAGGATCTCCGGCGATAAATGGTGCGCCTCGTCCACCACCAGAATCGTCGTCAGACCCTTCTGATGCCGCTGCAAAAGGAAGCCATTCAGCACGTGGATCAATTCGTCCTTGGCCTTCCCCGCGACCGGCAATCCGAAGTCGCCCGCGATATAGCGCATGAATTCCAGAGGCGAAAGTGTCGGATTGAAAATCAGAGCGAAGGCCACGTCGCGGCGCTGCAGCAGCCCCAGCAACGAGCGCAAAATGAGGGTCTTTCCCGTCCCCACCTCGCCCGTCAAAACCACAAATCCCCGGTGCGCCGTCACCCCGTAGTACAACGACGCGAGCGCCTCGTTGTGCCGCGTCGTGGGAAACAAAAAAGACGGATCCGGCGTGATTTCGAACGGGTTGCGCTGCAGATTGTAGAAACTCTTGTACATGTTTTCTAGCCGTACAAATACGTCACTGCCGAGCCTAACAGGATGAAGCCCGCGATCACCACCGCCGCCGCGCCCGCGATCCAGGCGCTGCGCCGCCGGGACGACTGTTCCTGTAAGGTCTCGATCGGCGGAATTTCCGCGATCACATCGAAGGGAACCAGTTTCTTGATCTCGCGCTCGCTGTAGATCTTGCCGCTCAGCCTTTCCTTGGCCATGGCGAAGCCCGCGCCGAAAACCAAACCCACCAGCAATCCCAAGCCGCACAACTGCAGACGGTTCGGCTTGTAGGGTTTTACCGGAAGGTTCGGCGGATCCAACATGCGGAAATGCTCGCCCTGTTGCGTCTTCTCCAGGTCGGTCGACATTTCCGACTCGTTCTTCTTTTTCAGCAGCGATTCATAATCGGCCTTTGACTGATCGTAGTCGCGCGTGATATCCGCGAACTGCTGCTCCATCACCGGGGCCATGTTCAGCCGCGCCTGGTATTGGTTGATCTTGTTTTGCTCGTCTTTAATTTCCGCCTGCCGGTTCGCGATTTCGACGCGATTGGCCTTGAGCTGACTTTCCAGCTCCAGCAGGGGCGCGCTTTTCGGATCGAGCGGCGCCGGGGCAGCCGCTTCCGGACTGGCCGGACTGGAATGGTTCGCTCCACTATTCATGTCCGCGATGACTCGTTCGCGCCTGCTCTCCGCCCGGGCAATCTGTTCCCTGGTCTTGCGAACGTCGGGATGCTTATCGGTGTAGTGCGACGTCAAGTCCGCCAGTTGCGCCTTCAGTTGATCCAGCTCTTTGTCAATCTCCGCCAGCCCCGCCTGCCCGCCCTCGCCCGGCTTCGAACCGCGATCCAGGGCGCGATACTGGTTGATCAGGGATTCCAGATACGTGTTTTGTTGCTTGGCCCGGTTCAACGAGTCTTCGTTCGCCTGCACTTGATTCTGCAGGCCGGTCAGGATCTGCAGATTGCTCTGGGTCTGGGTGGGCAACTCGCCCAGGTGCTGATCTTTGAACACGCGCATTTTCGCTTCCTGTTCCGCCAGTTTTGCGCGCGCCTGCTCCAGTTGATCCTCGAGGAAGTTGGTCGTGTTCTCCGAACGTTTCTGCCGCTGCTCGAGATTTTCCGTGATGAACAGGTTCGCCAGTTCGCTCGTCGCCTGCTGCGCCATCTTCGGATCGCGGCTCGCGTAATAAATATTGAAGGCAGAGAGCTTCTTGTCGTCGCCGTGCGACAGTTCGATTTCGATGTCCTTGCGCATCGCCTCCACCAGATCGTCCGGGCTCTTGTGCTTCCGGTCCTGGGCGTAGAGGCCGAGATGATCGATGATGCGGAGCAGACGAGTGCGGCTCAGGATCTGCTGCGTAATGCTGTCCAGCTGTTGCTGAATGTCGCTGTCGATGTTCGAGACCACGTACTTTTCCGGCACGGAAGGCTCTTCGACCAGGATGAGCGTGCCCGACCGGTAGGTCGAAGGGATCAGCCAACTCGCTCCCCAGACCAGCGCCCAGCCGCAGAAAAAGGGCAGCAGAAATTGCCACCGCCGCCGGCGGACGATTCCCTTGATCTCGGTAAAATCGATGGGCTCGCGCGATTCTTGTAGTTCTTCTTCCATGTTTATACTCTAATGACTACATTCCTATAGGTTTAGCCCACTGGTACGAAAGCGTCACAAAAAATCGGTTCCGGTGCGCATCGAGCGCCGGGTTGGGGACGGCCAAGAACTCCTTTTGAAAATCGTGCGTGTAACCCATCCGCAGCCCAATACTCTTCCCCACGTTCCGCTCCAGCGAGATGCCCGCCGAAGTTAAGTTGACTGAACTCGCGCTGGTCACAAACGGCACGGTCAGCGATTGGTTGGTTCCGTGACTGGCGGTGAGAGCCGCCGCCCACCCCGGAACCAGTTCGCGCCGGAACGTGCCGTGAACGGTCTGCAAACGCACCGCACCCAAAACGCCGCCGCCATCGCTGATGCTTCGCGAGTATCCCGCGGACACGCTGGTACGCTGATTCTGCCAGCCGCCATCCACTCCGCCTGCAACCGACCAGGCATTCGGCTGCGTCCCATCGAGAAGCAAACCCTGGTTCTCCGCGTACTGCGGGCCGACGAAGCCGGTCAGCGTGAATCCATTCGAAAGGTCCAGTGTGTTCACCGCAAAGAAGCTGTGGACGCGGGTTTCACCGCCAGGATTGAAAGTCATCCGATCGAACCGGTAGCTGGCGCCGCCCCAGTCTCCGCGAAAAATCCGGTGCAGCCAGAAGGCCGACCCGGACGCGGTTTCGGAATTCGTCAGCTCAGCTCCCGCGGGGACGTTGGTGAAATCTAAATCATAGAACGACCCGCTGGCTCCCATCAGATCGTTCAAGGCAAAGTGATAGTTCGTCTCGACCGTCGTCAGGCTGGATCGTTGCGTGGCCAGAGGCGTAATCAGACTGACGTTCGGCCCGCCCGCTCCGGCCACGGCTTCGCCGCCATTGCCCGAGTCGAAGAATCCCGTGATCATGGAGAAGTTTTCTGCGACCCGCAGATTCACGTGCGGGCTCAGACGGTATTCGGAATCGAAACTCAGGTTGTGCGATCCCTGGTCTTGATTCGTGAATCTCTGATTCACGGTCAGGCCGCCAGCATAGCCCAGCGTCCAGCGCATCCGCGACGACGATTGCTCAATGCTGATGTTGGGAAAGATGGAGACGCTTGTATTACCCACCGCTCCGCTGGAAACCAGCAGCGGGTTGTCATCGTAGGCGGCGCCCACATTCACCCCGCCGCGCAGGTAATTCGACCTTTCCAACTCGGAGCCGAAAGCCGAAGAAATTCCCTTCCCTCCGAGCAGCGCCGGTATCTGGGGCAGATCGCCGCTGTCTTCCTCTGCGCCGCCCTCGGCCTGCATTCCCGCGACGGCCGAGAGCGCGGCAACCGGAGCCGTTCTGGCGGTCGCGCCATCGCCGCCGGAACTCTGGACCGGTGGGTTTTGCGGAGCCGGGTTCTGTCCCGCCGAGAGAACCTCGAACCCGGCCACGATCCACGCGAGCATCAAACAGCGTCGAATATTCATCATCACACCTACGGGACCACCACCGTATCGCGCGGCAGCAGCCGGACGTTCTGTTCCGGATTCTGGCCCTTGATCACTTCCTTGTAGTTGAACGCAAGCCGCTTCTCGGTGCCGTCGGCGTTCGCTCGCAAGACGTATATCTGTTTCTGTTTGGCGAAGTCTCTAAAACCGCCCGCCATGGCGATCGCATCCAGAACCGTGGCCGAGCCCGTCAGCATATAAGTGCCGGGCCGCGCCACCATCCCCAGGATATTGATCCGCTGGCTCTTGCTGTCCGTCACGATGACGGTAACTTCGGGCTCCGAAATATAATTCTGCAGGCGTTTGGTGATCTCCTGCTCGAGTTGCAGCGGAGTTTGACCGCCCGCCGTCAGTTCGCCCACCAGTGGCAAAGAGATCTTCCCGTCGGAGCGCACCGGAACCGAACGCGAGACATCCGGTTCTTTCCAGACATTGATCGCCAGCACATCGTCGGCGCCAATCAGGTAGGAACTATCCGAATGCGCGGTTCGCGAGCCCTCCCCAGGCTTGTCGCCGCTTTGCTTATCGGATTGCGCCAACGCTCCGCTCGACAACAGCGCCAGAAGCGTCAGGACCGCCATGATGCCATGGGCCGTGATGGATTTCGTCATAAGCTATGCCTCTCAGCCATTCCCCGGTTCAAGGGTAACGGGTTCAGTCGTACGTGATCTCGAGGGCAGCAGCTACTTCGCCTGCCGCGCATCGTCGGTACTAAAAAATCGTGCGGAATCCGCCGGCGGAACCAGGTGGTATTCCTGGATCTTGTAAAGCAGCGCGCGATAGCTGACATTCAGCAGACGAGCTGCCGCTTTCCGGTTCCAGTGTGTCTGTTCGAGCGCGTGCGCAATCGCGCCGCGCTCGGCTTCCCCTTTTGCGTTTCTTACCAGCAACTTCAGAGACGAGTTTTCATTCGATGCCGGCAGGCTCGAAGGGTAAACGCTCGAAGTTTGAGCGCTGGTTTTCGCGTGCCCGTTTCCATTCGCAGGCTTTGCCGCGGGCGCGCACTCGGGACGCGAACCCAATTCGCGCAAGGCTGCATCTTCATCGCCATGGGCCAGGAAGCGTTTGGCAAAGTTCTCCAGCTCCCGCAGGTTGCCGGGCCACGCATACTGCTGGCACGCATCCAGCAATACGCTGGAAAGGCGCGGGGCCGGGACCCCATAGCGCCGGGTCAGCCGGTTCATCAGGTGCCCCAGCAGCAGCGGGATTTCCTCGTGCCGCTCGCGCAGCGGTGGAACGCGCAATTCAAAAACGCTCAGGCGGTAGAACAGCTCTTCCTGAACTCTTTTCTCCGCCGTCGCCAACTCCAGGTCGCCGCACGTGGCCGCGATGATGCGCACATCCGCGCTGATCGGGTTCTGGCCGCCGCACCGGACAAACTCTCCCGTCTCCAGCAGTTTCAGCAGCCGCTGTTGTACCGCGCCCGGCATGGCATCGAATTCGTCCAGCAAGATCGTTCCTTTGGCGCACTCCTCGAACTTCCCCGGCGTCGATTCCGGCCGCCCGTTGGCGGAAGCGTGTTCGTAGCCGAACAGTTCATTCTCCAGCAGGTCGGAGGTGAGCACCGCGCACTTGACCTGCATGAACGGGAAGCTGGAACGAATCGAAAGCGAATGGATAAGCCGGGCAGCGGTCGTCTTCCCGCTCCCCGCCTCTCCGGTAACCAGCACCGGTACGTCCGTCTGCGAGAGTAATTCCGCCTGCGTACGCAGCCGGCGTGTGGCCGGGCTGGCCGCAATAAAATACAACTCTTCGCTGATGCGCTCGATTTCTGGTTGATACATGTTTAAGAATGGCCCGATGTAAGATGCTGAGAAAACGGATCGCTTACGAGGGAATTGGTTGATTGGCGGACGGCAACAATTTCTTCCGACTATGTTTCGCTTTCCCTGAGACCTGAGACCTGAGACCTAAGACCTGATCTTCAGATCGGCTCTACGTCGTACCCATCAATCCGAACGGCCATCGACCGCTGAATCGCATCGACGGAAATGATCAGGCTGTGATCGCCGTTCTCCGACAAAAACACGCCTTCCACTCCGTCCATCGCCCCGCCCCGTACCCGGACCCGCTGCCCCACCTTAAGAAACGGGTACGAACGCCAAGGCGCCGTCTGCGTCACAACCTTCTGGATGCTTTCGATCTGTTCGTCGGGAATCGGAAGGCTCGCCCCGCGAACCCCCACAAAACCGTGCACACTCTCCACCTGGTAGACGCGCGTCCGGTCTTCCGTGCTCAAAGCGCAGCGGAGGAACACGTAGCAACTGAACAGTGGCACTTCGACTTTCTTTTTGCGATCGCTCCAGCGATGCACTTCGACCGTGGTGGGCACGAACGTTTCCATGCCTTGATCGCGCAACCGCCGCTCGACCGTTTTTTCGTGGCGCGCCCGGGTGTGCAGTGCGTACCAGCGCAGCTCTTCCGGCGATACCCATGGGCTCAATCCGCTGCCCGCTTCGTAGCTCTGATTGCAACTACTCATAGCTTCGCCCTCTGGGTCCCATTGAGCTGGGTCCGCCTAAACTCGCATGCGGCATCGCATGGGAGATCTAGCCAACGTCCACGGGGGAGAGAAAGTACTTGGGAAACAACTAGGGGGATTTCTAGCTGCTCTGAACTTAACGTCACCTGCAAGAGCGTGCAAGTGGTCGGACTTCTTAGGACATACCAGCCCTATCTACGCCCGGGCTGATCTTCTCCTTACTAAGGTACACGGCTTAGAGATATTATGCTGTGGCACAAGGGTGGTAGACCCACCTGAAGAGGTCGACCAGTTTGCCAGCGACATCCCTCAATCCATCGCGCAGATGGTACATATCCCATTGATATTATTAAGATTAGATAAGAGCTGCTGCGCGGTCGTCAACGGTCATTTCAAGGGCGGATCGTTTGCCCAGGCATGCAACCGGGCAAACTGCACCGGAGCCAGTGAGGAACGGTGCACTTTTGTGCATAGGTTGCAAGTCTCATGCTTGCCGACTCCTGAGTTTGGTGGTAGATTTTCAATTGTAGTCAGAGACTTTGGTCGGTTTTTGCCCCCTCCCTCCCTCTCCCCGGGAACCATAGTCTTTACGAACGGAGTGTTTCTAAATCCCCCCTTCCGGTTCGTATAAACCAATTGTCAGGAGACCCGATGTCATCCCATGAAGCACTGGGTTCGGACTTTGTCAGTATCGTAGTTGCTGATGGCACCCGCATCCACACCCAACTCTTAGCCGACGCTCTGCGCAACGATCACGGCCTGCAGGTGGTAGCTGCGGCCTCGAATTCCGCGGAACTGTTGGCCACCGTCACGCGTGTGCCCATCGATGTCGTGGTCATCAGCCATAATCTGGACGACCAGCCTGGCCACGGCACCCAGGTATTGCGCGAGATGCGCGCGCTCCGGCCCCAGATCAAGGGCGTCATCCTGCTGGATTCTTCCAAGCCCGCGGAAGTTCTGGAGTGCTTTCGCGCCGGTGCAAGGGGAATTTTTTCCAAGCAAGAAGGGCTGGAAAGCCTCTGCAAGTGCATTCGCAGCGTCCACGAAGGACAAATCTGGGCGCGTAGCGTCGATCTCGATCATGTGCTCGAAGCGCTGGCCAACGCGCCGCTTGTCCGCGCCACCAATCACAAGGGAATTGAACTGCTTTCCGCGCGCGAACGCCAAGTCATTCAGCATCTGGCCAGCGGTATGACCAACCGCGAAATTGCGCACGCTCTCGACCTCAGCCCGCATACCGTCAAGAACTACCTATTCCGTATTTTTGACAAACTGGGCGTCTCCAGCCGCACCGAGTTGCTCTACCTGACCATGAACAGCTCGCAAGCCCAGTCCCCAAGTCCCACCCCCGGAGAGAGCAACGCATTCTCGGCGACGATCGATGCCGCCGAGGCCGGCGACCCCTCGGCACAACTTCGCTTGGCCGAGCATTTTTGTCAGATCAAAGATGGACAGAACAAAGATGGGCAGAACATCAAAGACGGGCAGAACAACGATGGCCAGAATGAAGACGGTCAGATCGAAGACCGTCGGATCGCGGGCGCCCCGCCCGACCCGGTTTCCGCTTACATGTGGTACCTGCTCGCGGAAGAAACAGCGGCCCCAATGCTCCGACAAATCGAGGAAGGCAAGAATCACATCCGTCTATCCATGTCTCCTCAACAACTGGCGGAGGCCGAAGGCAGAGCTGCCGCGTGGTTAGAGAACTCCAGGAAACAATCTGGGTTCGCCGGCGGCGGTGGCGAGGCGCAGACTGGTGGACAAAAGAAGATGCGCGCCGCCGCTCCCTAGCACTTTGGTCAAAGCTGCAGCAGATTGCATTGCAACTTCGTGTACCCTTGCTTCTGCGCCCACAGGTCGAGCGCGATCGACGCCATCTCATCCACGATGGGTTCGGCCAGTCCGCTCTTGGTCATATCCACCGTCTTGATGTAGCTCCGGCAACTGTCGCAAGCTTCCACCCGGACGTGCTTGAGTTCCTCAGCCGTGTAGACCGGAAGCTTGGCGTAGTTCTCTTCCCCGCATCGCGGACAGACGATCCGCCGGAACTCCCATTCCGCCAGGCAAAATGAACACACCAGAGAACGCTGGCCGCCATCACCCAACGGACGCAGAACACCCAGACCTGGTTTCCGTCTGCAAAACGGACACAGATACAGCGTCGGCCCGCTCCATCGCCCACTTGACCGCGAACGAATGCCGGCCGCATACGGCTGAAGAAACGCGCGCGCGAAAAAATCGTTAGGCCCCGGTG
>Ga0326727_10027117_pt1 | contig 10550 bp, 8 predicted proteins | sample MB2enrmetagenome_FD_207643 | JGI IMG/M metagenome (GOLD analysis project Ga0326727, IMG submission 207643) | Lab enriched peat soil microbial communities from McLean, Ithaca, NY, United States - MB29MY | ecosystem: Environmental > Terrestrial > Soil > Wetlands > Peat | place: USA: New York... | reverse complement strand
AGCTAAATCTACGAATCGAATATCCTTCCGGAATTGAGTCGCACATCGCCCCTGGATAATTCCCGAATACCGCAACATCCATCAAACTCATTCCATATTTTGACATGTATGAAGTAAGAATAATGCAGTCTCCGCCGCTATTGACTGGAAGCGGAATCGAAAGACTATCGGGGGTTATCACCAATGACGTTGTGCTGTCCTTCACGAAATCAAGTCTCACTCTTGCTGATCCAGCTGAGGTCGAGATACTGATGCTGTCATAGTTACTGCGTAAGAATGGAAGTTCAAAAACCATCTCCAGTTCCCACTTGCTGACCGTGTCAAACTTGAATGCAATGATAATCGCATGCGGCCCGGGCACTGGATTACCGAACACAGAACCAGATAAGAGTAGGATTGAAGCAAGAAATAGAATCTTTTTCATCTTAGCCTCCCTAAGATTTGGTTGATCTTTCATTTGTGGAAATTCCTTTTGGAAATTCTTTGAAATATTTGCCTCGCTGAGAAACACCCCTTATCAACCCTTGCGCTAATATATATGGTGGTTGATGCAATTCCAAACAAATGTTAATTTCAAGGAAATTTCTTTCTGTTTTCAATGAGTGAATCGAATTATCGCAAGCACGGCGGGGAACCATATTCTATCGTGGTAGTCCACGGCGGGCCCGGCACTCCAGGTGGAATGGCTTACGTCGCAGGAAAGCTGTCAGAAAAGTGGGGAGTTCTCGAGCCCTTTCAGACTTCACAAACAATTCGCGGACAGATTGAAGAGTTGCATTCTGTAATAAGTAAGTACTGCACTCAGCCAGCCGTCGTGATCGGTCATTCGTGGGGAGCGTGGCTCTCGTTTATGCTTGCGGTGAGGTTTCCGAACGACGTGAGCAAACTGATCCTCGTTTCGGCCGGACCGTTCGAGGACGGTGCAGACGTGACCAAAACAAGATTGAGCCGGTTGACTGATGCTGAACGAAACGAAGCTCTCAGCCTTATTAGCCTTATGAATAGCTCGCCAGACGGAAAACTGGATTCGCAAGTCTTCCGAAGATTTGGAGAATTGATGTCGAAGGCAGATTCGTTTGATCCAGTTGATATTGAAGACGAAGCCTTCGATTTCCAACCTGAAATATATCAATCGATTTGGTCAGAGGCTGAGAAACTTAGAGGGGATGGCACGCTTCTAAGATTTGGAAAAGAAATTCGGTGTTCCGTGGTGGCTATCCATGGAGATTACGATCCACATCCAGCAAAAGGAGTCAGAGAGCCTTTGCAGAAGACCCTTAAGAATTTCAAGTTTATTCCGCTCAAGGACTGCGGTCATTATCCATGGAAGGAGAAGAAGGCAAGCAAAGAATTTTTCCAAGTTCTCTACAGAGAGCTGCAGACAAAATAATTCTTTTCCCTCCGCGTGAATTTTGAAGCGTTTCCTCATATATTTAAAAACAAAAACTCATTTTCTCGACAAAACTCAAGACAAGAATGCATCGACTTAAAAACGTACTTCAAGAACGAAACACTATCGTCATAAAAATCGGCACCAACTTGCTTGCCCAGAAAGAGCTAGGCATCGACGTAGGCCGAGTCGACACAATTGCAAAGAGCGTTTCATATCTCAGGTCACTCGGTAAGAATGTTGCGATTGTCAGCTCAGGTGCAATCGGCGCCGGTGTCGCCGCAATGAAGCTTTCAGAACGCCCGAAGACAATTCCGGAGAAGCAGGCGACTGCCGCAATCGGCCAGCCGCTCCTCATGGAAGTGTATGAAGACGCCTTCCGCAGAGAGCATCTCCCGATCGCCCAAATTCTCTTGACAAAGGATGATTTTGTAAACCGAGGGAGGTATCTGAATGCGAAAAACACGTTCGCTGCGCTTTTCGACGAAGGCGTCGTGCCGATCATCAACGAGAATGACACGGTCGCCATCGAAGAAATAAGGTTCGGCGACAACGACAACCTTTCTGCGATGGTGGCTACGCTCATCGAGGCGAACATTTTAATTGTACTCAGCGATGTCGATGGTTTGTACTCGGATAACCCGGCATATAATGCCAGCGCGGAATTGATTCGCATTGTCGAGAAGATCACTCCGCAAATCGAAAGGTACGCAAGGAAAAGCAAGAACCAGCTCAGCACCGGTGGAATGGTGACGAAAATTCAGGCGGCAAAACGCTGTGTCAAAGCAGGCATTGTAATGATTATCGCTAACGGAAAAAATCCACAGGTGATCAATGAGATATTTTCCGGCGAATTTCGTGGAACGGTCTTCCTTCCCGTCGAGAAAAAACTCTCGGAGAGGAAACAGTGGATCGGATTTGTTTCGCAAACAGCAGGGGTTGTCGTGGTCGACGACGGTGCAAAGAATGCTCTTCTGAAAAGACATAAGAGCCTTCTCCCTTCCGGCATCCTTGAAGTACTCGGCGAGTTCAAGTCCCAGGAAATAATATCCATCTTGGATATAGGCGGAAATGAAATCGGAAAAGGAATCACCTTATATTCTTCGGCGGAGCTCAACAAGATCAGAGGGAAAAGGAGCGCCGAGGTCGAGATGGTCCTCAAGCGAAAAGCACCCGCGGAAGTGGTACACCGTGATAATCTGGCAACGATGGAAATAGAAGAGTAATGGAACGGTAGAGATGACAACCGTAGAAGCGAAAGCGCGGTCGGTAAAAGAGGCAAGCGGCATCCTGTGCAACGCGACGGCGGCGAAGAAGAACACGCTCTTGAAAGCAATCGCTTCCCAACTTAAGCGAGAGACGGATAAGATTTGCGGTGCCAACCGCAAAGACCTAGCTGCCGCCAAGAGAGTGGGGATTTCGAAAGTTCTGCTAGATCGGCTCACTCTTGATGAAAAGCGGATCGCGCAGATGATTGCCGGGGTCAAAGATGTGATCGCATTGCCTGATCCCGTCGGCGATGTGCTTGAGCGAACGGAGCGTCCGAACGGACTAGTGATTGAAAAAGTGCGGGTCCCGCTCGGTGCCGTCGGAATAATCTACGAAGCACGTCCAAACGTTACGGTCGACGCTTCTGCGCTTTGCCTGAAAGCGGGGAATTCCGTTCTCCTTCGCGGCGGCTCGGAAGCGATCCACACCAACAAGAAACTTGTCGAAATCATTAAGAAAGCCTTGGACAATGTCGAGCTTCCCACGGGCTGCGTCGAGTTCATTGACACGACGGACCGCAAAGCAGTTGCGGAGATGCTGAAGCAGGACCGCTACCTTGACATCATCATACCACGGGGCAGCCAACGGCTAATCAAATACATTCAGACAAGTTCAAGCGTCCCTGTTATTGCACACGGCGAAGGAAATTGCCATGTGTTCGTCGATAGCTCAGCCGATCTCAAACAGGCCGAAGAAATTGTTGTAAACGCGAAGGTGCAGCGGCCTTCAGTTTGCAATGCTGCGGAGAAATTATTGGTGCACGAGAAGATCGCGAAGGCCTTTCTACCGGCTGTCGCTGAAAAGCTCAAACAGGCGGATGTGGAGCTACGCGGAGACAAGCGATCACGGTCGATAGTGAAGGACATCATTCCGGCAGGGGAAGAAGATTGGTACCGGGAGTATCTGGATCTCATAATTGGAATCAAGGTTGTGAAGGATCTCGACGAAGCCATTGGGCATATCAACCACTATGGCTCGCATCATTCTGACGCCATTGTCACCTGCAGCAAGTCGAACGGCGAGAAGTTCTTGCGCGAGGTCGATTCCGCAGCAGTTTATGTCAACGCGTCGACGCGATTTACGGATGGATTTGAATTCGGACTCGGTGCGGAAATCGGAATCAGCACTCAGAAACTCCATGCGCGCGGGCCGATGGGGCTTGCAGAACTGACGAGCACGAAATTCATCGTTCACGGAGACGGTCAGATAAGGAATTAAAAAGATTTTGGCGCGTCTGCGAAGCGAAGAATGATCCAGATCATTCTGTTGCTTGCAATATTTGAACCGAAGCAAGGCCATTCGTTCATTGAATAAGACTTCACCTGCATTTATATTCGTGTATGGAGACTGTTCACCTTTCCAGGACCGGTGAAGATATTATCGTTCCGAAGATCTTTTGTCTCGGCAAGAACTATGCAAAACACGCCGCCGAGATGAAATCGGATGTCCCCGGAAAGCCGATCGTTTTCATGAAGCCTTCGAGCGCAATCGTTCATAACGACGCAAAAATAAAGGTTCCCACGATAACGCAGGACCTTCACCATGAAACAGAAGTTTTCTTCGTGATTGGAAAAAGTGGAAAGAATATCCGGAAAGAAGACGCAAGACCATATCTTGCGGCAATGGGCATCGGTCTCGACTTAACTCTTCGCGATATTCAGACGGAACTGAGAGACAAAGGAAACCCCTGGCTTATCTCCAAAGGTTTCGATGGATCGGCACCCATCTCAAATGCGGTTCCCGTGGAGGGCGTGGATTTCAATTCTCTGGAGCTCAGACTTTCGGTGAATGACAAGCTTCGCCAGCAGGGAAGCTACAAGAATACCATCTTCAAGATCGAAGAAGTGATTGCTTTCATTTCAGACCTGTTCACGCTTGAGCGAGGAGATTTGGTGTTCACTGGAACGCCGGAGGGAGTCGCTCAGCTTTCGTCCGGCGATAGACTTCATGCGGAGCTTGTCGGCTATGTTTCATTGGATGTAGAGATTGTATAGCGATGCGAGTTATTTCTGTCGCTATTCCTAAAGGGGGAGAAGGCAAAACCACAACAGCGGTCAATCTGGCTGCGAGTCTCGCCGCGGCGGAGAAGAAAACTCTTCTGATCGATGCCGATACGCTTGGCGCAAGCGGGATTTCCCTCGGATATACCGCGGATCAAGTCAAGAGCGGCCTGTACGATGTTTTTAATTACACACATTCGCTCAACAGGGTCATTTATAAAACCGAGCTGACTTATTTGGACTTCATTCCATCCAATATTTCCACTGTTCAGATGGAAGAGCGGCTTCTTCGCCTGAGCGAGAACAGAACGATAATGCGGATTGCGTTGCGCGATATAGAAAAAAAATACGACTATGTCATCATAGATTGTCCGCCGACTCTTAGAGGCATTACGACGAATGCATTGTGCGCGTCCAATTCGGTCATAGTCCCGATGCGCGCCAGCCATTTCTCTCTCGATGCGGTGATGAGACTGATGCGATACATGAAATGGATACGGGAAGTTGCGAACCCAAAGATTTACGTCGAAGGAATTCTTCTCACGATGTATGAGCCGAACACAAAGATTTCTGAAATTACAGGCAGGGAGCTTCGGGCGCGATACTCAAAATTTCTTTTCAAAATTGTCATCCCCAAAAACTCGACTCTTGCGGAAGCGGCGTTCTACGGAAGGCCCGTGCTTCTCTATAACATAAACTCGAAAGGGGCGCAGGCTTATTTCGAGCTCGCAACGGAAATAATTGCTCGGGAACAGGCGTTCAGTGAAATGATGGGCGAATCAGGCGTCTCGCCGATATCAGATGTAGTTCAAAGCGAAAATAAGGATGTAGCATCACCAGATTCCGTGGCTGCAAAGCGTGACCCGGAAAGTGGTCCTTCGCTGGAAGACTCTGTCAAATGAAAATTTTATCCGGTTTATTTTTTTCAATCTTATTCTTAGGGGTTTGTGCCGGAAGAGTCCACACGGGTAGCTCTAAGTCGTCTCCGGATGGTGGTTATCTTTTCCCGACCGATGCTTCGCATAAAATAAATTCCGGGTTCGCAGATTACCGCCCATCCCACTTTCATGGCGGGATGGACATCTCGACAAACGGTAAAATTGGCTACCCGGTCTTTGCGGCAAAATCCGGATATGTCTATCGCATCTCCGTTTCGCCGTTCGGATACGGAAAGATGCTCATATTAAGACATGATGATTCCACGTTCACTTTGTACGGGCACCTCTCCGCCTTCTCGAAAGAAATTGAACGGAAGGTTGAATCGGCCCAGCAGGAAGAGAATAAGTACGGAGTGAATTTGAAGTTGAACCCCGGCGAAATCGAGGTAGACCGCGGTGAGGTGATTGCGTACACGGGGGCGACTGGCGTTGGAGGTCCACATCTTCACTTTGAGATTCACGACAAGGATTTTTCTTTCGTCGATCCACTTCTCTTCAGTACTCTCGATGTCCCGGATTACAGAATTCCGAGAATCTTTGATGTCGCGGTTCGCGGGTTCGTTTCCGGAGAAGCGAGAGTCAGCAGGGTCGTATCCCAAAAGAATCCATCAGGAAAATTAGAACATTCTTACAGGGCAAAACAGATTTTTCACATGGCTGAGCCATTCTATTTTGTTATCCACGGTGCAGATTCATATGGGGGAAAATTCAAGCGTCCACCCAAGTATATTCTGCTGAGGATCGACGGCAAAGACCTTATCAGTTTGAATCTGACGCACTTTAATGAAGACGAGTATATGGACGTTGCTTCCGTTGTCGATCTCGGTCTCTCGCGAAGGCTGAAAACGTATTACAGTCTATGTGTCAATCGAGCAATTCCATTTTCTGTTTTTACTCCAGATGCTCCACTGAGTGGTTTGATAGGCGAAAGTTTTCCAAACGGGATTCATTCCTACGAAATATTCATAGAAGACGAAAATGGCAACCGCGCTTCCGTCAGCGGAAAATTTGTCCTTGACGTTACACAACCCCCAAACAAATCATCAGATTCGAATTCGGAGCTGGCGGTTGCGCCATTCAAAGAGAAAGTCTTCAATTTGTCGCCTTCGCTGACACTGCGATTCCCGGAAAACAGTTTTGCGAGAGACATCGACGTCGAGGCAAGACTTCTCTCACCGACCAGCTTCGAGATAGAATCTGAAAATGAAATGCTCAGAAAAAAAGTTGAGTTGACGTGGAAAGTGAAGGATCCTGCGCTGAGACTCTTCAGAAAATTGAGGAGGCGCTGGAGCTACGTTGAATGCTACAATGATGGAAGCTTCCTCAGGGCGAAGATCGGCTACAGAACCGGTGAATATGCACTGTTGCGTGACGAAACGCCTCCCGTCGTTGGGAAAATAAGGTTTTCAAAGAGAAATCCATTTTATAGGTCAGTTGCGCCTGAGGATTTCAAGAGAGTCTTTGTATATTTCAAAGTATCGGACCGGCTGTCCGGAATTAACACAGACGACATCCTGCTGATTATCGGTAAACAAAAATATCTTTGCGAGTACGATGTCGACAAGCATGCCGCAGTTTGCCAAGTGGGCCTGGATCAGTTAAGGAGCGAGAAGAAGGTCCAGGTGATCGTAAGCGATAATGCAGGAAACGAGAGAAGAGTTGTCTCGAGAACAAAACTTTGATGAAGCATTTTTGGAAAACTCAAAGCGTAAATATGAATTTGCTCCCGCCTGTGTCGGCACTTATCGGATTGGTGACCGTGGGATCGCTCTTGGTCTATTTTGCCGAGGTGCATCAAGGAAGCATCAATTCTCTGTGGGATGCAGTTTGGTGGAGCGTTGTCACGATCACTACTGTCGGATATGGCGACGTCGTCCCGACGACGGTGCTTGGACGGGTTGTCGGAATGTTCGTCATGCTGTCGGGAATCACCGTCATCTCATTGCTGACGGCGACGATCTCGTCCATCTTCGTGGCGCAAAGAATAAGGGAGAGTCAGGGCTTGCAGCAGGTTAAGCTGAAAGGACATACGATAATTTGCGGGTGGAACCAGAAGTTAGACAACCTTCTGGAAACCTTGAACAGAATTTCCGCTGATCATTCTGCGATGCCGCGGACCCGACGAAGGGACGACGTCATTCTCATAAATGAAATGCCGCCGGCGAGGATGGAAGAGGTACTTTCTGGATATGAAAATTTGAATTTGAAATATGTCAGCGGCGACTACACGAAGGAACCCATACTTGCACGGGCCAATTTGAAAGAAGCCCGCGCCGTCATAATTTTGCCTGATATGTCACTGACCTCTATGCCCCGTGACGACAAAACGCTTCCCGCTGCACTCGCGATCAAATCCATGAAGCGTGACATAAAAGTTTATGCTCACATAATTGACAAGGAAAATCTTTCTCATTTGAAGCGGGCGGATGTCGACGATGTGATTGTCAGTGACGAGCACATTGGCTACCTCCTTGCCTCGGATATTTCTTCGCCGGGAATCGCTCAGACAATTCAAACACTTTTGAGCCCGGAAAAGGGAATCGCCTTGAAAAGAGCCCAGATACCATCCGAGTTTATCGGGAAAAAATTCCAGGATGTCCAGGAATACTTCAAGGGCCAGCGCAATAGCATCGTGATAGGCTTCGTGACACAGGAAGAACCCGTCAAGATTACGGACATACTCTCTTCCGATTATACCGCGATAGATTCATTCATAGAGCGAAAGTTCAAAGCGGCCGGCCTTGACTTGAGAGAAAAAGGCGGACTTCGCCTGAATCTAAACCCGCCGCTCGATTACGTTGTTCAGGAAAAAGAAGACGCAATCGTCATCGGATGAAACCTACCTCTCTAGATATCGATCTCGGCAGAACTGGGATCTTCGCAGGAATTCCCGAGGAGAAAATCGGGAAAGTTGCTGCACTTGTCAAAGTGCAAAACTTTCCTGCTGGTCAACAGATCATGAAGGAAGGTGAAAGCGGGAGCACTCTCTTCATTTTGCTCAGCGGGGAAGTCGAAGTCAGCAAGTCGTTAGTTTTCCAGTCTGTCTCGCTCGATCCGATGGACAAATCGCTGATCAGACTTACATCAAAGAGTTTCCCATTCTTCGGAGAAATGTCCCTCTTCGAAAGGAATAGTGCACGCAATGCAACCGTGCGAACAGTTGCACCATGTAAATTTGCGGTCATCGACCTTGCAGATCTCGTGAGACTTTCGGAAACAGACTATGAAATTGGATACAGAACATTCTTGAATATTGCGTGGTCGCTAAGTGAAAGACTCAACAAGACAAACAACGATTTACTGAAGGTGACAACCGCCCTCGGTATTGCGTTAGAGAGATAGTCTTGATTAGAACACAAGGAGCCATAGAAAAAACTCTAAGTACTAAATTCGAAAATCTGAGCAATATCAAACGACCGAAACTCAAAATGCAAAACACTTCGATTTGGAAGAGAGGACTTTGAAGTTTTCAAGAAGGATTCTTGAGTTCATAAAAGGGCTTTCAAAAAGCACTGCGAATATCGAGATTGTAAAACAACTTGTGAGATCAGCTGGTTCGGTTGGTGCTAATTACATCGAAGCAAATGAGTCGTTAAGTCGAAAAGATTTCATTATGCGGGTGAAGATATCACGCAAAGAAGCAAAAGAAACCAGATATTGGTTGGAACTAATAGAATGTAAGACTGCTCAGGAAGAGGGACGCCGGAACCTTATACAGGAAATAACAGAGTTGATGAAAATATTTGGATCAATTATAGAAAAATCTACCCGAACTTAGGGGCGGTTCTGGATTTTGGATTTCGTATTTAGAGTTTGTTTAGAGTTTAGAATTTAGAGCTTAGAATTTCGTTTTGATAACGTGGGTCCCAAAATTCCTTGGAAAAGGTTAAATGAATAGAGAAATACCCAAAACATACTCGCCGTCTGAAATCGAAGATAAGTGGTACAGGAATTGGGTTGACAAGAAATTTTTTGAAGCGCACGTAAACAAACAGAAGAAGCCTTATACTATCGTTATCCCGCCGCCGAACATCACCGGCATTTTGACGATGGGACACGTTCTGAACAACTCGATCCAGGATGTATTCGTAAGATGGAAAAGGATGAAGGGTTTCGAGGCCTGCTGGGTTCCCGGGACCGACCACGCTGGAATTGCGACGCAAAACGTCGTCGAAAAAAGCCTGGCAAAGGAGGGAAAAGACAGGCACTCGCTCGGCAGGGAGAAATTTGTCGAGCTTGTCTGGAAATGGCGCGAGGAATATGGTGGTACGATCATCAGACAATTGAAAAAGCTCGGAGTTTCCTGCGATTGGTCCCGCGAGCGATTCACGATGGATGAAGGATTGTCGCATGCGGTCAGGGAAGTTTTCGTGAGGCTGTATCAGAAGGGTCTGATTTACCGGGGAAAATACATCGTCAATTGGTGTCCGAAAGATCACACCGCAATCAGCGACGACGAAGTCGAATATCAGGAGAAGAATGGCAAACTATATTTCATAAAATATCCCTTTGAAGATGGTACGGGTCATCTTACTGTTGCAACCACGAGGCCTGAGACGATGCTTGGCGATGTTGCCGTTGCGGTAAATCCATCCGATGAGCGTTTCATGCATCTCATCGGGAAAAACCTGATTCTTCCCCTCGTCGGAAGAAAGATGAAAATCATTGCTGACGATTATGTCGACAAGGAGTTCGGCACAGGAGCCGTGAAAATTACTCCGGCTCACGACCCGAATGATTTCATGGTCGCGGCGCGGCACGATCTCGAAAAGGTTATCGTCCTCGACACTTCGGGTAAGGTGAACGAGAATGCTCCCGAGAAATATCGCGGTCTTGACAGGTTCAAGGCGCGCAAGAGGATTGTCGAAGACCTCGAGGCATTGGGCCTGGTGGAGAAGATTACAGATTATAAGCTAAATGTCGGCGAATGTTACCGCTGCCATACGATCGTCG
>Ga0326727_10027116_pt1 | contig 10550 bp, 9 predicted proteins | sample MB2enrmetagenome_FD_207643 | JGI IMG/M metagenome (GOLD analysis project Ga0326727, IMG submission 207643) | Lab enriched peat soil microbial communities from McLean, Ithaca, NY, United States - MB29MY | ecosystem: Environmental > Terrestrial > Soil > Wetlands > Peat | place: USA: New York... | reverse complement strand
GTGGCCATATCCTTGGCTGAGACATGGACAATCCCGTTGGCGTCAATATCAAATTTAACTTCGATTTGCGGAATGCCGCGCGGTGCGGGCGGAATGCCTGTGAGTTGGAAACGTCCCAGCGTCTTATTATAACTCGCCATTTCACGTTCCCCTTGAAGCACATGAATATCGGTCGAGGTTTGGTTGTCGGCGGCCGTTGAGAAGATCTGGGACTTGGTGGTCGGAATCGTCGAATTCCGGTCAATAATCCGCGTAAATACTCCGCCAAGGGTTTCAATCCCCAAGGAAAGCGGGGTAACATCCAGCAGGATCATATCCTTTACTTCTCCGCTGAGAACGCCGCCTTGAATAGCCGCACCCATAGCGACCACTTCATCCGGGTTAACCCCTTTATGTGGTTCCTTGCCGCTTAATTTCTTAATAGCTTCGACAACGGATGGGATACGGGTCGATCCACCGACTAAAATGATCTGATCAATTTTACTCCAAGAAAGTTTAGCATCCTCAATCGCTTGCCGTGTGGGGCCGATGGTCGATTCTACCAAATCTGAGATAATGTCTTCAAATTTGGCGCGGGAAATATTCATGTCCAAATGCTGCGGTCCTTGTTCTGTCATAGTGATAAAGGGCAGATTGACATTGGAATTGGTGACACCGGACAGCTCGATCTTGGCTTTTTCCGCAGCTTCTTTTAAGCGTTGAAGGGCAACACGGTCTTTAGAAAGATCCGCGCCATTACTTTTCTTGTATTCAGCCACCATATAATCAATCAAACGTTGGTCAAAATCGTCGCCGCCCAAATGGTTATTCCCACTCGTAGCTTTTACCTCGACCATACCTTGACTTAATTCGAGAACTGAGACATCAAAGGTCCCGCCCCCTAAGTCAAAGACCAGTACGGTTTGATCGTTTTGTTTGTCGAGACCATAGGCCAGGGCTGCGGCTGTCGGTTCATTAATAATCCGCAGTACTTCAAGACCGGAAATTGCTCCGGCATCTTTAGTCGCTTGACGCTGAGCGTCCGTAAAATAAGCAGGCACTGTAATAACCGCTTGGGTAACCGATTGCCCAAGATAAGCTTCCGCATCCGTTTTAAGTTTTTGGAGAACCATTGCGGAAATTTCTTGAGGGCTATACGTCTTATCGTCAATTTTAACTTTGAAGTCGCTGCCCATGTGACGTTTAATAGAACTGACCGTTTTATCCGGATTAGAAACCGATTGACGCTTGGCAACCTGTCCGACTAAGCGTTCCCCTGTTTTTGAAAAACCTACCACAGATGGAGTTGTTCGGTTTCCTTCCGCATTAGGGATGACAACCGCTTCCCCGCCTTCCATAACCGCTACGCAAGAATTTGTTGTACCTAAGTCAATACCGATAATTTTTCCCATGCTAATCTTCCTCCTTAAATTCACTAGTTAGCTACTTTAACCATACAAGGACGTAAAACTTTTTCTTTGAGATAATAACCTTTTTGCAATTCTTCCACGACAGTATTTTCAGGGTGCTCCTCAGACTCCACCCTTAGCACCGCTTCATGAAGGTTTGGATCAAAAGGCTGACCGATGGCATCCATAGCCTTTAGGCCCTCCTTGCTGAGCGCAGCTTGCAATTGGCGGAAGATCATGTCCACTCCCTGCGAAAAGGCTACAATGTCGGAATTGGCTTTGGCCGCACAGGCTGCCCTTTCAAAATTGTCCAAAACCGGAAGCAGCTCCCCCACGATGCGTTCAGAGGCATATTTAATAAGTTCGGTTTTTTCCTTTTGTGACCGTTTTCGATAATTATCGAAATCTGCCTGCAAGCGTAGCAAATGATCATAATGCTCTTCTGCTTTAGCTTTGGCCTTGACAAGCTCCGCTTCCAGCATCAGAATTTTTTCCGGGGGACTCAGTTCCTTGTTATCCGAGCTTTCTTCCATGATGGATTTTTCAGGATCACCTTCTGTGTCCTCCCTATGATCCTCATCCATCCTCGGCTTTTGGTCTTTGAGAGCGTCGTCTCTCCATCGTACCATCCATAATCACCTCTCGTACTTAAATTATCTATATTTAAAATGAGTCATTAAAGACCCAGTCACCGCGTTAGTATCCCCCGAGGTCTGCCCCTGGTCAGAACTTCAGCTAAACTGCGCGTCATGAAATCAACAATCGCAATCACTTTGGCATAGTCCATCCGAGTCGGCCCAAGTACCCCCACTGCCCCAATCGTCAGTCCATTCACCTTATAGGTTGCCGAAATCACGCTGCAATCCCGAAATTCTTTTAAGATATTTTCTCCACCGATGGTCACGTTTAACCCCTCTTGGTAAGGATGCAGCAGTTTTTTCAAGGGCTCATTTTCTTCAAACATTTTGAACAAAGTTTTGACTTTATCTAAATCCCGAAATTCGGGCTGATTGAGCATATTTAAGGTCCCGCCAAGATGAATGCGTTCTTCTTCTTCCTCCTCATTATCATCCAAGATCGCTCTTAACTTATCCATAGTATTATCAATCAAATTCCTCTGCCTGGACAGCTCACTATAGATCTCATGCAGCAAGCTGCGTTTAACTTGGCTTAAGGAATACCCTCGCATTTTTTGATTAAAGACCCCGGCGACATGTTGAAGCTCTTCAGCTGAAAGATTGTCCCCAATATCGAGAATGTGGTTTTCCACCACACCATTTTCTTTCACAATCACCATAATGACCTGGCCCGGCTGATAGGGCAGAAAATGCATTTTTCCAAACGTACTTTTTCCTTTTTGGGGTCCCAGTACCAGGCTTGTCAAATTCGTCAGTTCAGACAGCAATTTACTGGTGTGGGAAATTACTTCTTGAATTTCATGAATTCTCTTGGTGCTTTCTCGCTCAATGGTTTCCTTGTCCTCTTCACAAAGCTCTTGGGGATCCATCAGACAATCCACAAAATAGCGATACCCCGCATCTGAAGGAATTCGGCCCGAGGAAGTATACGGCTGTTCAATAAACCCCAAATCCTCCAAATCAGACATTTCATTGCGTATCGTCGCAGGGGATACACCAAGATCGAATTTACGGGCAATCGTTCGTGAACCGATCGGTTCAGCAGTAGCGATATAATCCATAACAATCGCCCGAAGTATCTTACGTTTGCGCTCATCCATCTGCATACATGCTTCCCCCGCCTTCTCTAAGGACTGCCCCTCTCCGCCTGATTGTTTGAATCCTGCGTGTTGTCCCTTAATTGTTAGCACTCTCCTTCGATGAGTGCTAACATCTTATGTCTTCACATTACCACTCAATTTTCGCTTTGTCAAGAATCATTTTAGTTTAAACAAATTCTTGTAAAATCGCATTCGCCACAAAAGAAAATTTTGGATTTAAGCATAAATATTCACCCTGAAACCTGAAAACATCTTGATGTTTATAGCGTTCCAACACATCTCTATAAATATCCCTCAAGTCAACTCCAAAATTATTTCTAAACGTTGTCAGGTTAACCCCCTCCTCGAGACGCAACCCCAAAATTAGGCGTTCAGCCATGCGCTCGTGCAGAGTTAATACTTCCCTTCCCGCTGCTTCGACAAGGTCTTGCCCATTTTGCAGGCGGCTTTGATAAACAGGCACTTCTTCGATATTTTTCCAACGTTCACCATCCAAACAGGACACCCCGCCCGGACCGAACCCTAAATAATCCTCCCCCCGCCAATAACCTAAATTATGTTGACATTCATAGCCCGAGCGGGCAAAATTAGACGTTTCATACTGGGCGTACCCTTCCTTGGTCAAGCGTTCCACGGCCAATTCCTGCATCTCTGCTTGTAAGTCATCATCCGGAAGCTGATTAAGCTGCAGGGCAGCCGCCGACCTCCGTCGTGCTTTGCTCTCTGCCTCTCCGCTTGCGGTCTTAGCCGTTCGATCTGTCTTGCCTATCCCAGGCCCTGTTTGTTCCATATACAGCTTATAGAGCGGTGTACCCTCTTCCAGCATCAATCCATATAGAGACAGATGCTCCGGTGAATACGACAGGGCCTCCTCTAAAGATGATTGCCAAGAGCTCAAATCTTGAGCGGGAAGTCCAAACATCAAATCCAGATTTAGATTATTAAACCCTTCCTTTCTCAAGTGCCCAATGGCTTCACGAGCTTGCTCGGCTGAGTGCCTGCGTCCCACAGCGTTTAATAACCTGTCATCAAAAGCCTGGACCCCAAGAGAGAAACGGTTGATTCCATAGCGTCGTAAGATCTTCAACTTTGTCGGTGTAATGGTTCCCGGATTTCCTTCAACGGTTCGCTCGGCCTCCGGATTCAAGGGAAAATGCTGCTGAATAGTTGCCATTAGTCGTTCCAGTTCCCGGTCCTTTAACACCGTCGGTGTGCCCCCCCCGATAAAAAGTGAAGACACCCCTTGCGGAGCATCTTTTCGCCGCTTAGCCATTTCGAGTTCCAGGCCCTCTAAATACACTGGAATAAGCTCCGCGGCAGAATTAACGAGTGGGTGAGAATAAAACGCACAGTAATCGCACTTTTGAACACAAAACGGGACGTGTACATATAAGGAAGGCATCGTTGGCCTCCTAATCCTCAATTTGCAAGACCGCCATAAAAGCATCCTGGGGTATTTCCACGTTGCCCACCTGTTTCATTCGCTTTTTCCCGGCCTTTTGTTTCTCGAGCAGTTTGCGTTTCCGAGAGATATCTCCCCCATAACACTTAGACAAAACATCTTTCCTCATAGCCCGCACAGTCTCACGAGCAATTACTCGGTTGCCGATCACCGACTGAATCGGAATTTCAAACATTTGCCTCGGTATAATCCCTTGAAGTTTCTCCACAAGCTTTTTTCCCCGCTGATAAGACTTGGCTTTATGGACGATGAAGGATAAGGCATCCACCATTTCTCCATTCAGGAGGACATCGATTTTGACCAAATCCGTTTCTTTATAGCCGGAAAGTTCATAGTCCAGAGAGGCGTACCCTTTAGTCCGAGATTTCAATTGATCAAAGTAATCGAAGACGATTTCACTGAGCGGAAGTTCATAGATCAGCTTCACCCGATTCTTGGACACATAGTCCATGTTGGAATACGTGCCGCGCTTTTCTTGATTGAGTTCCATAATCGCCCCGACATACTCCGCCGGAACCAGAATCGTCGCCTTAACAATCGGCTCTTCAATACTGACAATTTTCTCAACAGGGGGGAGATTGGAAGGATTATCGATGCTAATAACCTCCCCTTGCAAGGTGTGGACTTTATAGATTACGCTCGGTGCCGTAGTAATCAGGTTTAGATCATACTCTCGTTCCAAACGTTCCTGAATAATCTCCATGTGAAGCAAGCCGAGAAACCCGCAGCGGAAACCAAAACCCAGAGCGACCGAGGTTTCCGGTTCAAAGACTAAACTTGCGTCATTAAGATATAGCTTTTCCAAGGAATCGCGCAGACGGTTATAATCGCTCGCTTCGACCGGATAGAGTCCGCAAAACACCATTGGCGTAGATTTTCTGTACCCAGGAAGCGGTTCTACAGCGGAGTTTTCCGCATCTGTAATTGTATCGCCAACCTGGGTGTCGGTGACGTTTTTAATACTGGCAGCAATAAAGCCGACTTGACCGGCTTTAAGCTCCTCGATAATCCGCATAGCCGGAGCAAATACGCCTACCTCCGTCACTTCGAAGACTTTCCCGGTTGCCATCATTTTCATCTTTGTACCCTTGGCAATCCGTCCCTCTACGATCCGGACATAGGAAATCGCCCCTTTATAAGCGTCAAATTTCGAGTCGAAAATCAAAGCCTTTAGGGGCGCTTGGTCCTCTCCTTTCGGAGCCGGAACTGTTTCGACAATCCTTTCCAGAATCTCCTCTATCCCAATTCCAGTCTTGGCCGAAGCCAGAATAGCTTCACTGGCATCCAACCCGATGACATCTTCGATTTCTTGCTTAACCCGCTCGGGCTCCGCACTGGGGAGGTCGATTTTATTGATCACTGAAATAATCTCCAGGTTATTTTCCAAGGCCAGATAAACATTGGCCAAGGTTTGCGCCTCAATCCCTTGGACTGCATCGACGACGAGCAGCGCCCCTTCACAGGCCGCCAAACTGCGAGATACCTCATACGTAAAGTCCACATGACCCGGTGTATCAATAAGATTCAACTCGTAAACCTCTCCGTCTTTGGCCTTATAACTTAAGCGCACTGCCTGTAGTTTAATGGTAATTCCGCGCTCACGCTCCAGATCCATGGAATCAAGAACTTGCTCTTCCATCTCCCGTTTACTCAAGGCCCCGGTATATTCGATCAGGCGATCGGCCAAAGTGGATTTACCATGATCAATGTGCGCGATAATAGAAAAATTTCGGATACGTTGTGAAGCCTGTGCCAAGGTCTTCCCCCTCATTTCTAAATTCAAAAAGTACATTTTCTCCAAACACAAGAAATGTTGCATTCTAAAATGTAAGTATATCAGATTGGAAGGGAATTCCGCAACAAACCATTGGAGACATTGAGGACGGTTCTCTTGTCTGACTCGTTGAGTCAGACAAGAAAACCGTCCCCAATGTCTCTGTCTCGCTCACCATCTCTTACGGTTGTATCCCATAACAATACCTTTTGCTCCATCTCATTTAACTTCCTTCCTATATTAAAAGCAAGCCAATCGCATCGGCACAACATTGTTGACAGTGTTGCATTTGCGGAAGAATTCCATCATGATTGCTACGACTGCTTGTTCACTGTTCTTTAGTCGGAGCTTTATACTATGAGCGGGTTTTCCCTGGAGAATCAAGGGCCTGATATTGTGAAGGTGGGCACCCCTTTTTAATTCTAGGCCCAAACTATATATTTAATAGCTGTTCTCCAGTCCCACAATTCCTACCAGAGTCATTGCGCCGTACCTTATGCATCTTAGTCTCTCCAGTCGCTGATTATTAAAATCACAAAAATTAAGCTGTTTTCGCCTTAAAAATATAGGCATGACGCTCACATATCCTGCCACAAGCCTGACAACCAATGCATTGGCTTTTATTGGCAATCTGGGCTATAAACCTTTCGGTTCCTGTGTCATCCGTGAAACTTTCCAGACTTAAACAATGTTGACCACACAATTTTACACATTGCCCACACCCAAGGCATTGACTGGCATCGATCGCTTCAACATATAAAGGGGTCCAAGTAAATCCTCCAAAGGTTTTGGAAATCAATACTTCGCTCACTTTTTTATCCTCCTTGTAAGATAAATAGATATAACGTTAACGATTGACCACAATACTGCCTACTTTAACAAACTACTTGCTGATCAAAATAAAGAAGAAGAGTGATTAAAGCGGAAGCCCAACTACTTCGTAGAATCTACGAGTATCTTTCCTTTACCACTCTTCTCAACAATAGAATGAACCTGAAAGGTTTCCTGTTTAACCCTTGTGTCCTTTCTAGCAAGAATTCTGACTTAAGCAAACTGAAAAAATGAGCTAAGAGGCTTAATCCATAAGACCATATCTGACGACCATCAATTCCAATTGTTCCATACTTAATGGGTTCGGGACGACAAAATTCTTGTTTTCAATAATTTTGTGGGCCAGCTCTCCGTATTCCTTGGCCTGATCACAAGCTGCATCGTATTCAATGACTGTCTTTTTATTAAATTCAGCCTTTTGAACGATGTTGTCTCTGGGTACGAAATGGATCAACTGAGTTCCGATGGCTGCTGTGAATTCTTCCATAAGTTCTAACTCATTATCCACTTTGCGGCTGTTGCAGATGATGCCGCCTAACCGTACGCCGCTTTGATTAGCGTATTTCACAAGACCCCTGCAGATATTATTGGCAGCATAAATGGCCATCATTTCTCCGGAGGCCACAATATATACCTCTTCAGCTTTTCCTTCACGGATTGGCATGGCAAAACCACCACAGACCACGTCGCCCAAAACATCGAAAAACACATAATCCAGTTCCGGGGTATAAGCTCCCAATTCTTCCATGAGATTGATGGCTGTTATGACTCCTCTTCCGGCACACCCGACACCAGGTTCCGGTCCGCCGGACTCCACGCCTCGAATTCCTTTAAAGCCGGATTTAACAACCTTCTCAATCGTTACCGCATCTTCCCCCTCTTCTCTCAGCGTATCCATCAGCGTATTCTGGGGTTTTCCTCCGAGAATCAGTCGAGTTGAATCCGCCTTCGGATCACACCCATGAATGAAGACTTTTTTATCATAAAATTCTGCCATGGCAGCTGCCGTGTTCTGTTGAGTTGTTGATTTTCCGATGCCACCTTTACCGTAAAAAGCTATCTTTCTCATATCGAAAACTCCTTTCAACGCCCGTTAATTTTCCAATTGATTTAATTGGTAGGATTCATTCGCTGTAACGTCATTGATATTCAACCCACTCTTGATCATCGCCATGACCTCCTTATCTGAATAAAGCGCCATCGCATCACCTCACTTAACTAATTTTAGAAAAGAACAAAGAGAGCCCTTAATTCATATCATTAAGGGCTCTCTTAAACACACTTTTCCGCTCCAAATCAGCACTTGATTTGGTGCCCGGTTATAAAATTATGCTTTCTCAAGGATTTCTAGATCACTTTAGTACCCTCTCAGGCTAAACACTTCGTACTAAATCTCACTAATATCTGCTACTTATATGATACTCATCTCTGAATCATTTGTCACTATTTAAATATAGCCATTTTGACCAGATATCATTAAGTATAATTCGTTTAAGCTATATTACTTCTCTTTATACCTCTTTACTTAGCTTGACTAAGTGGCGCTTATCTATTAATTTCATACTATTCCGAATTAGTTCATCACATAATTTTTAGCATATCGGGAGAACATTGATTGCAACTTGCGCAATCTGAACACTTGCTTTCTGTAGGCTTACAATAAGTCTCAATCTTAAAGTGATTTTCGCTGATTTTATATCCATCTTGTCCATTAAAGCAAACCAAATCATCTTTAAATTCGATTTTTAAAGGTTTAAAGAATATTTCCTCCTCAACCATATCTTGTATATACTGCGGAGAATATAGGCCGACTATGATATCATGGTTCACGACAGTTACTTTTGTACTTAAAGTGGCCATTGATTTTAGCGTTCCGTCTTCCGTAAAACTCAATGAATTATTGTCTCCGCTTATTCCATTGGCAGTATTATCAAAAGAATTAATAAGACCAATAGGAGTTAAAATGTCAATTGGGGTAGCCGGTTCAAAGGATTTGATACTGCCTCCGGGATGAAAGGATATACCGATCCTGACTTTTTGTTCTCCAATAGGCGTATTTATGGCAATGGTTTCTTTAGGCCATAAGGTTAAACTCTGAATTGACCCGTTTTCATAAAACCAGATTCCAATAATCTTTGTTTTAAGACTCCCGAAAGGAAGATTAATGACCAATTCTTGAGCGAGATTATATTCGTCACTTTCCTCCCAAAATCCTGAAATCTGCCCATTCAGCGGAAACAGCCTTTTTATGCTTCCACTTTCGTAAAAAGTAATTAATTCGGCCGGAAGCTTTCCCAAGGAAGTTTCTACCTCCGTTTGCTCATTAAGAGCAATTCTGCTTATCTTCCCGCTCTGAAAATACGAAACGGAATAGATGTGTTTGCGTCGGATTCCAACATGTTCATATTGAGGGGTAAGTAATCCCAACGAAGTATGCAGATTTACTCGTTCATTTAAAACACAGTCCCTTAATTGAAGGTCAGGATATGTGCTAAACACTGAATTTTCCTTCAATTCAGCATATTGAGTTAAATATTGGGACATAATCTCACACCCCTTTCGAGTTAGATCGCTTACGTTTCATAATTACTTATAGCTTACTTAATGGAAATAATCACTTTATAATCATTTTCTCGAAACTTGCTTGATGTTGAGTTTAGCCCTAGTTTCTCGAATTCAACATCAAACCATTTGGGTATATGGTCGCAAATAACCTCCAGCACCTTAAAATCTTTCTTCATTAAAAAGGGCAGCAATATTTTTTTGGACGTGAGATTTGGGTCTGCACTCATTGCAACTTGAAGATTTATGTAATACACGCCCTCCAGATTCGTTTTTTCAGGATAACATTCTGTAACTTGTTTGCTTTTCTCAATTGACTTTCTAGTTTCTTCATCTTCTGAAGCCAGAATCGAATCCAGGAATTGTTCAGGTCTTCCCTCAACCTCATAAATAGTGAATCTATTGGCTTCGAGAACATTATATAGTTGCCCAGCTACTTCACGAGCAACAAAAATCCTGCAATCACCAATTCTTTGAATCATGTTGGAGATTAAGTTGCGCAATTCCGAAATAGACGAACTTTCCAACAGTGAAAATGCAAATTCTTTGGTTATCTCCCAAGAGCCATCCTTTGAATTTTTAGTACATACCCTGATACTACCTGCTTCTTCTAAAGCAGCAGTAAGCCCTTCTGAATTTAGAAATATGGCCATAGACTTCATATCAATTCCTCCTTGTATAATCAATGCCTGTCTATAATCCAATGTCAACAGGTTAAGGACCAACCGTCAACAATTAGACTTTTGATTATGATGAAATTTAGAATTTCGAGAGGAACTTTTGCGTGCAACCGAA
>Ga0326727_10027115_pt1 | contig 10550 bp, 7 predicted proteins | sample MB2enrmetagenome_FD_207643 | JGI IMG/M metagenome (GOLD analysis project Ga0326727, IMG submission 207643) | Lab enriched peat soil microbial communities from McLean, Ithaca, NY, United States - MB29MY | ecosystem: Environmental > Terrestrial > Soil > Wetlands > Peat | place: USA: New York... | reverse complement strand
CGTTGTCGAAGTCATCACCGAGGCCATACCGCCACTCGAGCCTGGCGAGGTGCTGGTTGAGATGTCCGTGTCGGGGTTGTGCGGTTCGGACAAGGCGGGCGTCCACGGTGAGCACTTCTTTGTGAAACCGCCCTACTACCTCGGACATGAGGTGGTCGGTGTAGTGGTCGCCGTCGCCGACGGCGTGGACAACGTCGAAGTCGGGGACCGGGTGACGATCGAGCCGAGCCTCGTGTGCGGTCACTGCAAGCCGTGTCTGCACAAAGCGGAGAACCTCTGTGAGAACCTGGAGTTCTTCGGTTGTGGCTATCGCGAAGGCGGGATGACCGACTTCTTCTTGGCGCCGGCAGCACGGCTGTACAAGATCCCCAAGAATTTTACCGACTACCAGGCGGCGCTCATCGAGCCCTTGGCGACGCCAGTGCACGCTGTGCGGCTGGCCGGGGACCTCACCGGCAAGGCGGTGGCCATTCTCGGCGCTGGCACCATCGGGCTGTTGACTCTGATCGCCGCCCGTCGCGCCGGGGCGTCCAAGATTGTGAGCACTGATACCTTGGCCAACAAACGTGACCTGGCTCTGTCATTGGGTGCCGACGCCGTGGTCGACGCAGGAGTTGACGACCTGGCCGGAGTGGTCCGAGGTGAGCTCGGTGAAAGCGCCGACTTCGTCTTTGACTGCGTGGCCAACCAGGCGACCCTCGAAGAGGCGACCAAGATGGCCATCAAAGGAGGCACTGTGGTGGTGCTGGGAGGATCGCGCAGGCCGGCGACCCTCGACATGCCGGTGATCCAGGAGTTCCAAATTCGCATCCAAGGAGCGACCACCTACTGCTGGGAGGATTTCGACGACGCCGTCGACATCATCGCCAGTGATTGCTTCGACGCCGATCGGTTCATCACCGCCACCTTCCCTCTCCCGAGAGCTACGGAGGCCTTCGCCGCCCTCAATGCCGGCGGCGAGGTCAAGATCCTCCTCGTAGCCGACCGAGATGACCGCTGATACGAACACTGTCTCGTTCACCTGACGTTCCTGCTCGTGACGGGGTGCGAACGTCCGTCCCGCCTGAGGCTGGCTCTTGTTGGCCCACCGACCTCTGGCTCTTGGGACACGTTTCGAGCAGCGGCTCCAAGTCTCGCCCTCGTGACGTAGTCGCCAAGCACGCGCTCGACCGTGGAGGCGGCCCGGCGAAGCTCGGTAGGTTTAGGGCGTTGGTCGGCGTCGAGGAGCTGTCGGAGCAGGCGAGAGTGCGGCCTGGAGCAAGAGACGGCGCCTCGGATCCTGGCTGTAGTCCCTGCGGTCGAGTCCGTCAACCTTCCCGCCAAGTCTCTTGTTGGCGAAGCCGGTGACGGCGTGGACGACGAGGCAGAGCGCACCGGCCAGGGCCACGGCGTGTTGATCCCCCAAGCGCAAGGCTCCGGTTTGTTGACCGTAGGGCACGAGAAACCCGATCGCGCGGCTCGGAGCCACATGGACAGGCGTCTGACTCGGTGACCCGGGTCCGTCGGTCTTGGAGCCGGGCCGCAGGATGCAGCGGCGATCGCTACGCAGTCAGATTGCTTGGTCTGAAGGCAGGATGACCAGATCACGGACTGTGACATGACGGGGTCGCGTCAGCATGAAGATGACCGCCTCTGCTACGTCCCTGGGCCGGATCCCGGTTGTCTTCCCGATTTGGTCGTTGACGGTCATCTCGTCGACGGCCGACCAAAGTTCCGTGTGCACTAGGCCGGGAGCAATCGTCCCCAGGCGCACTCCCGTGCCAACAAGCTGACGTCGTACTCCTTCCACGAAAGCACGAAGCGCGTGCTTTGAAGCCGAATAGACCGGCTCCCAGTGGATCGACTGATATCCCGACACGGAGTTGGTAACAACAATGTCACCTGTGCCGCGGGGCAACATCGAAGTGATAGCAGCGTGCACGGTGCGCATCACCCCGGTGACATTGGTCGAAATGAGGGACTCGATGTCACCCGGATCACTCAGCCAGAACTTGTTGGCAATATAGACACCTGCATTTGCGACGACTATGTCGACGGGGCCGAACTCCTTGGCGGCAGCTTCCATCACCGAGCTGATCGCGTCCGGATCGGTGACGTCCGCTGCTACCGCGCGCGACTGACCAGGCAACTCGGCCATTACCGACTGCAAGCGACCCGCGGACCGAGCCGTGAGCATCACGAGCGCTCCTTGCCTGCACAGGTCTCGCGCGATGGCCAAACCGATGCCCGAACTGGCACCCGTAACGACAGCTACAGAGCCCTCGAGCGGTTTGCTCACTGAAGCCTGCTGGTTTGCTCACTGAAGCCCATCAGCTTGCTCACTGAGGCGCAACCGAGTCCAAGGGTTCCGCCGGGAGCAGCGCGAGCGACAGAAGCCGAACGCACTTCGACATTCGGATGATCTGGTAGTTGCATCGGGCCTGCCACTCAGTGCCTCCATAGGCCGCGGATGGTTAGATTCTACTTGCCTCGTGAGCCCGCATCGACCCCAACACGCAGAGGCGTGGCGAGTGCTGCTCGCGCAGGGAAGACAGTTCACCATGTGAGTGGACGACGACCCCGTGGGAGCGAAGAGCTCCTGTGGGGTGCACGAGCCCGACCGTCGGCCGGGGTGGGAGAACGCCATTGACAATCCTTCAGGCTTGCGGGCTACAGGTGCGTGCAGTCAGGCGTGACCCACGCCCCTGACGTCACGCGCCTAAACCTTCCCGGAACCGTGCTCACAAGTTCCACGCCGGAAGTATTCCCGCGGTTGCGAAACTGTTGGCGTCGACGCTGTCAGGTCATCCTGCCAAGCGCCGCCTTCGGGTCCCCGAACTTCTCAGCATGCGCGGACGCATGAATGGCAGAGGCTCCACAATCATGCGGCAGAAGGGCTACCGCATCTGACGGAGTCTCAGTTCGTCTCAGCCGAGGTGTTTGAGCCTGCTCGAGTGAAAGGCCCCATTCAATGAGTACTGCCGCCAGGGTGATTTCGACTCAGCTGACGGTGTGCGAGATTGCCGCGCTCATCGATCACTCGCTTCTACGTCCCGAACTGACCGATGACGATGTTCGCTACGCCTGCGAGCTTGCCGAGCGGTACGGCGCCTGGTCGGTCTGCGTGAAGCCCGCTGACGTCGCGTTGGCCGCGCGCCTACTGACGGGCACCGGCGTGACCATCGGAACGGTCGTGGGCTTTCCGCACGGGAGCTTCACGGTGGAGAGCAAGCTCTTCGAGACCGGACGGGCGCTCGATGACGGCGCACGCGAGATCGACATGGTCATCAACATCGGGGCATTGCGTGGGGCCAAGCACGACTACGTTGAGGACGAAGTCAGCCGGATCGTCCAGGCCGCCCACTCGTCGAACGTGCAGATAAAGGCCGCAGGCGGAGTTCGCGCGCTGGATCGGCTGCTCGAGTTCGTCGCCATCGGAGTTACTAGGTTCGGCGCGACCGCGACGGCCGCCATCTTGGACGAGGCTGCAGAGCGCAGTGCCGAGGGCGCAGCGCTCTTGATTCCGGCCGCACCCCGCGACGAGGGCGCCACCGATGCTGCGACATACTGAGTGAACAGACCTGCATCATTATGGATGTGGCACGATACGAAGTCTACGTCACAGCTTCCAAGAGCGTTAGTCCGTGTTCAGGTCAATGGTGAAAGATGGAGTGCCTCTCCCGGGATGACAAACAGGCCGATAGTGATTGCGGGGCGAGAGTGCCCCGAAGGCCTTGGTTGACCCCGACATGAGGGTTAGCGGGTGATGGGAAACACAAGCCATTGAGGCGTCCGCCGAAGTGCTCGTCGGGTGATAGCAGCAAAGGAGATCCCGGCGATGACGCTGACCGCGCCCTGTCCTTGAATGCAGACGACGCGGCCGGGGTGGGAGCACCGGCCCTGAGAAGAGCGGGTCGTGGGCGCTCGACAGGCTCAACCGTGCTCGAGGCCCAGCGTTCGCCATGCAGGTGAGCCGGCTACGTCGGAGGCGGCGAGATCCACTTCGGCGACGATCGCGGTGTCGTGCCAGCCCTCCGGGTCGTCGAGAACCTGACGCACCTTCCATCGGTCCGACAGTTCGGCCAGGTCGAACCATGTAGCGGCACGGGCATCGGGACCCGTGCCGATGTCCGAATGGGCCGAGAAGTACTGTTCGAGCGCCTCGGACCAGCCGCTCTCGTCCATACCTCCGGGCGTCTCGCTTTCGGCGAGGCCGGCGAGATCCCGCCGGGCGGCGAGCTCGACGCGGCGAAAGGCGGCGTTGCGCACCATCACCTTGAATGCCCTGATGTTCGCAGTGAGAGGCGGTGGTGCGGCCGTGTCGGCCCTCAGCCCGACGCCGATTTCGGCGACTGCCTGATCGAGTGACGGGCTTGCGGCCGCTTCGGCGAGGTGCTGCCACTCGTCGATGAGGCTCGAGTCGACCTGGCGGACGAGCTCGCCCAGCCATTCTGTGATGTCGGTCAGCTCCTCGGTCTTCAAGTCCTCCGGGACGTTGCGGATGAGTCCTTTGTAGACATCGGACAAGTAACGCAACACGAGGCCTTCCGAACGCGTCAGGCCGTAGTGGGCGACGTACTCCGAGAAGGTCATCGCCCGCTCGTAGATGTCACGGGCGACAGATTTCGGCTGGATGTTGAAGTCGGCGGCCCAGGGATGGACTAGCCGGTAGTCGTCGAACAGGTCGTAGGTCCAGTCCCGTAGTGGTTTGGGGTACTCGAGCTTGTCGAGGGCCTCGATCCGCTCCTCGTACTCGACCCCTGCCGCCTTCAGTGCTGCGAGGGCCTCGGTTTTCACCCGGTCGAGCTGAGCCAGAAGTACCGGGACAGGGTTGGCGAGGGTGGCCTCGACGACGCTCATGACCTCGAGCGGCCAGGTCGGTGACGAACGGTCGAGGTGGGGGACAGCCTCGAGGACGAACGGGCTGAGCGGGCTGTCGAGGGCGAAGTCGGGCTGCAGCTCCGCGGTGACGCGAACCCGGCGGCCCTGCTCGTCCGGTGTCTCGAGTCGTTCGAGCGCGCCGGCGGCGACAAGGGAGCGGTAGATGGCGATCGATTGGCGCACGAGACGGCGCTGGACGGGGCGGGGCTCGTCATTGTCCGTCACGAGCTTCGCCAGTGCGCCACAGCCGTCGCCAGGACGGTTGAGGACGTTGAGCAAGGTCGCGTGGCTGACCCGAAGCTGGGACACGAGCGGCTCGGGCGGTGAGGCGACAAGCTTTTCGAACACCGCCTCGTCCCACGGGACGTAGCCCCTGGGAGGCTTGGACTTCACGAGCTTGCGCGTCCGGCGCGCATCGCCCGCGACCTTCTTGGCAGCTTGCTCGTTCTCGATGACGTGGTCGGGTGCCTGCACGACGACGAGACCCGAGGAGTCGTAGCCGGCGCGCCCCGCGCGTCCTGCGATCTGGTGCAGCTCCCTCGCGTTGAGCAGCCGGGAGATTGACCCGTCGTACTTGGCGAGCCCCGACAGCACGACCGTGCGCAACGGCATGTTTATCCCGACTCCGAGCGTGTCCGTCCCGACGACGACTCTGAGCAGGCCGGCCTTAGTGAGCCGCTCAACGAGGCGGCGGTACTTCGGCAGCATCCCGCCGTGATGGACCCCGATTCCGTGGTGCAGGAGCCGTGCGAGAGTGCGGCCGAAGCCGGGGGCGAAACGGAAGCCCATGATGGCCGCGGCGATCGCCTCCCGTTCGGCTCTCGTGGTCACCTGCGCCGAGGTGAGTGCCTGGGCGTGGGTGAGCACCTGCGCCTGGGTGAAGTACACGACGTAGAGCGGTGCCTGGTCAGCTGCGAGGAGCGACTCGATGGTCTCGTGCAGCGGTGTGCGGCGGTACTCGAAGCGCAGTGGGACCGGCCTGGTGGCCGAGCGCACAACAGACACCGGCCGGCCCGTGCGGCGCTCGAGGCCCTGTTCGATCCTCGTCGTGTCCCCGAGCGTCGCCGACATCAGGACGAACTGTGCCCGAGTCAGCTCCAAGAGCGGCACCTGCCAAGCCCAGCCCCGGTCGGGGTCGCCGTAGAAGTGGAACTCGTCCATCACGACCTGGTCGATCCCGGCGTCGGCGCCACTGCGAAGGGCCATGTTCGCCACGATCTCGGCCGTGGCGCACACGATTGGAGCGGTGGGATTGATGGACGCGTCGCCTGTGAGCATGCCGACGTTCTCGGCCCCGAGGTCCCCGCACAGCGCGAAGAACTTTTCCGAGACGAGCGCCTTGACGGGAGCGGTGTAGAACGAGCGCATCCCGCCGGCAAGCGCTGCGACGTGGGCACCGAGAGCGATCAGGCTCTTGCCTGAGCCGGTCGGGGTGTTCACGATCACGTGCGTACCGGAGAAGACCTCCAACAGCGCCTCCTCCTGGGCCGGGTAGAGCGTGAAGCCCTGATCGGCGGTCCAGGCGAGGAAGGTCTCGAGGGCGTCGTCCCGGCCCCCGGTGACAGCGGAGAGATCGAGGCTCGGGGACATGGTCCCCCTACTGTGCCGCGCCTGACGCCCGCTCGTGGGACGCTTTTGCTGTGGAGCTCGCAAGAGTCGACCGGTGGTTGTGGGCGGTGAGGGCTTCGCCCACCCGTTCGGCGTCGACGACCTTGTGCCGCGCCGGGCACGTCAAGGTGAACGGCAGGCCGGCCAAGGCGTCCACCACTGTCCGCCCCGGCGACACCGTCACGGCCCGCATCGGCGAGCGCGAGCGTGTGCTCGAGGTGGTTCGGGCCATCGAAAAGCGCGTAGGGGCGCCCATCGCCGCGGAGTGCATCGTCGACCGCAGCCCGCCGCCCCCGCCCCGCGAGATCACGCCCCGGGTGCTCGTGCGCGACCCTTCAACGGGCCGTCCCACGAAAAGGGATCGCCGCCAGATCGACCGCCTGCGCGGGCGCTGAGACAAAGGCTGCACGGGCGACAAGAACCGGCGACGCTTCTCCCGGCGGCCGCCCCCTTGCGCGCCACCGGTCCGGTGCGGCGAGTGCCATGAACCACCGTCGCCCACAGCGATCAGGCGCTTTCGGGCGGTGCCGGCGAGGCGGCAGTATGTGGTCGTGACGAAGCGCTCCCTTGTGGCACGACTGACTGTCCGCGGCGCCCTTCGTGTGCCGGAGATCACCGTCTACTTCTGGGTGATAAAGGCTTTCTCCACAGCGATGGGCGAAGCGACGTCCGACTTCCTCGTTCACAGGCTGAACCCGGAGCTCGCGGTCGGCATGGGCTTCGTCGGGTTCGTCGTCGCCTTGCTGGCGCAGTTCTCCATGCGTCGCTACCTCGCTTGGACGTACTGGTTCGGGGTGGTCATGGTGGGTGTTTTCGGCACGATGGCCGCCGACGTCCTCCACGTGGGCTTTGGGGTCCCCTACATCGACTCGAGCATCCTCTACGGCGCCGTGCTGCTGGCAGTGTTCGTCAGTTGGCACAAGACCGAGAAGACGATGTCGATCCACACCGTCGACACACCCCGGCGCGAGATGTTCTACTGGGCATCTGTCGTCGCGACCTTCGCCATGGGCACGGCCGTGGGCGACCTCACGGCGACGACGTTCCATCTCGGCTACCTGAACTCGGGCTTCCTATTCGCTGGCCTGATCCTCGTTCCCGCCATCGGCTACCGGTGGTTCCACTGGAACGCCGTTTTCTCGTTCTGGTTCGCCTACGTCGCCACCCGGCCGCTCGGCGCCTCTTTCGCCGACTGGATGGGCAAGCCCAAGATCGTCGGGGGGCTCGGATGGGGGGACGGGAACGTGGCCTTGGCCTTGACGATCGCTATCTTCTGCCTGGTCGCCTTCCTCGCCATAACCCGCGCCGACGTACAGCGCGCCAAGCACGCAGCCCGGGTCGGCACCCGGCCGCGGGCGGCAGCCGCGGAACCGTCGTCCGACAGGGCCGACTGACGCGGCCGGACTTGCCCTTCGCCTGCGGCCCCTTCCGCGAGGAGCCTTTGCAAAGACCGCAGACATGAAGGCTTGACCGCCGGCGAGCCGGGCATTTGGTTGAGGGCTCAATTCAACGGACGTAGAGTTCAATGACCGTTGAATTAGGAGCGTGAGCCAGTGTGGGCGATGATCGTCAAGGAGTTCCGGCAGCTGAAACGGGACAGGCGCACGTTGGCGATGCTCGTGGCGCTGCCCATCCTTTTGCTCGTGGTCTTCGGCTACGCGGCGAGGTTCGAGGTGTCGAACATCGCCGTCGACGTGGTCGGCCCGCAGGCTGAGCAGGTGGCCGGTCTGCTTCGTGCCCCGTTCCGGGTCGTCGAAGTTGACCCGGCTGCCGGTGAGTCGTTCGTCGTGGAGCGGCTTCGCGACGGAGACGCAGCCGTAGGTCTCGTGACAGGGCAACGCCTGTTCCTCGTGCTCATGGACGGGACCCAGCTCTTCGCCGCGCAAGCCGCCGAAGGCGCTCTCGCCCGCATGGCCGCGACCGGAGCGGCGGGCGGCTCGCCGACGCCCGCGGTCGCGGTCCGGATCCTGTTCAACCCGAAGCTCAAGACCTCGTGGATCATGATCCCGGGTCTGACGGGCCTGATCCTCTTGTTCATCGGCACTTTGATCACGAGCCTCGGCATCGTGCGGGAGCGGCAGTCCGGCACGATCGAGCAACTTGCGGTCATGCCGTTCCGGCCCTGGGACGTGATCCTCGGCAAGATCGTTCCCTACCTGCTGCTGGCGTCCTTGGACCTCATGGTGATCGTCATCGTGGGCAAGGTGCTCTTCGGCGTGCCGTTTGTCGGTAACGTGGCCACCTTCGCCCTCGGCGCGCTCTTGTTCCTGCTGGTCACACTCGGCATGGGGGTCCTGATCTCCACCGTGTCGCAGAACCAGGGCCAGGCGATCCAGCTGGCCATCATGTTCGTCGTGCCGCAGGTCCTGTTGTCCGGCCTGATCTTCCCGATCTCGTCCATGGCCGCAGGTGTCAGGTGGATTGCCTACGTGCTGCCGCTCTCGTGGTACATCGACATCGGCCGGGGCGTGATGCTGAAGGCCACCCCGATCACGGCCCTTGTCGAGCCGCTCGGTGTCCTGGCCGCCATGGCGGTGGTGGTTCTCGGGTTGGCGATGCTGCGCTTCCGCCGGGACCTGGCACCGAGCATCCGGCGTGGACGCACCGTCACGGCGGAACCCGCGGCGGTGCCGTCGTGACGTGGGGCCTCGAGCTCGCGAGCGTCCGGTTCGGGACGCGAACAGCCCTTGACCGCGTGAGTCTTGTTGCCGCGCCCGCGACGATCAGCGTCGTGATCGGCGGGGACGGAGCCGGGAAGTCGACACTCCTGCGGGCGCTCGTCGGGCTCGTCGGCCTCAGCGGTGGCTCAAGCCGGCGGCCGCCGAAGTCGGAGATCGGCTACATACCGGCCACGGCGGGCCTGTACGTCGATCTCACTGTCGAGGAGAACCTGGCCTTCTCAGGGAGTGCCTACGGCGTGACCGGCCGGGAGCTCGCCCACAGGTCGGATGAACTGCTTGAACGGATCGGGCTGGCCGGCGCCCGGGACCGCCTCGGGGGTCAGCTCTCGGGGGGCATGCAGCGCAAGCTCGCAGTGGCGATGGCCCTCTTGCACCGGCCGGCCCTTCTCGTCCTCGACGAGCCGACCACCGGCGTGGACCCGGTCAGTCGATCAGAGCTCTGGCGCCTCATCTCTGGCGCCGCAGCCGCGGGAGCCGCTGTCGTCGCGACGACGACGTACGTGAGTGAAGCCCATCGTGCATCGACGGTGATACTGCTCGATCAGGGCCGGTCGATCGCGACCGGTGCACCTTCGGAGATCGTGGCCACCGTGCCCGGCAAGTTGGGCGTCGTCCGATCGGCGGCCCAACCTCGTGGCCTGTCGTGGCGGTGGGGCACGACATGGCGCCTGTGGTCCCCGTCGAGTGTCCTCCCGGAGGGTGCCGAGCCGGTGCAGCCCGACTTCGAGGACGCCGTCATCATTGCCTGCTTGGCCGACGAGCGCGGGGTCTAGCCCGATGATCGTGCTCGCCGAGACCCGCCGCGTGACCAAGCGTTTCGGGACCTTCACGGCCGTCGACGCGGTGGATCTCGTCGTGGCAAGCGGCGAGGTCGTCGGTCTCCTCGGCTCGAACGGTGCGGGGAAGACCACCCTCATCCGCCTCCTCTTGGGGCTGCTGCGCCCCTCGGGCGGCGATGCGCTCTTGTTCGGGGCCCAACCGTCGATGAGCACCCGTCGCCGGGTGGGATACGTGCCGCAAACGCTAGGTCTCTACGACGACATGACTGTTCTCGAGAACTGGAGCTTCACGGCTGCCGCCTTCGGTTCCGCGCGGCCGGTCCTCCCCGCGAGCATCAGGGACTCGAAGGACGAGCTGGTCGTGAGCCTTCCGCTCGGTCTCCAGAAGCGGGTGGCCTTCGCGGTGGCGTTCTCCCACGAGCCCGAACTGCTGGTGCTCGACGAACCGACTTCAGGGGTCGGGCCACTGAGCAGGGCGAGACTTTGGCAGGACATTCGTGAGAGCACCGAGCACGGCACCGGCGTCCTCGTCACCACCCACAACATGGAGGAAGCAGAGCAGTGCGACCGGCTTGTCGTGATGGTCGACGGGCGCGTGGCGGCAGGAGGAACCGTGGCCGAT
>Ga0326727_10027113_pt1 | contig 10550 bp, 13 predicted proteins | sample MB2enrmetagenome_FD_207643 | JGI IMG/M metagenome (GOLD analysis project Ga0326727, IMG submission 207643) | Lab enriched peat soil microbial communities from McLean, Ithaca, NY, United States - MB29MY | ecosystem: Environmental > Terrestrial > Soil > Wetlands > Peat | place: USA: New York... | reverse complement strand
CCGCCCTTTCTGTTTTGCAAGCGGCGCCGCGTCTTGACGCCGCGCCGCGAAGGGGGCATGTAAGCGCCCATGATCGCCGCCCGGCTCCGTCGACGCTGACGCTTTTTCACCGCGCCGCCTTAGCGCCGCGCGCCCCGCGTTGCTTCCTTCGGAGCGAGACGATCATGATAGCGAACATCTTCATCGACGGCGAAGCCGGCACCACTGGGCTGCAAATCCGCGACAAGCTCGCCGGCCTCGCCGGCGTGGCGCTGCGCAGCCTGACCGGAGCGGCGCGCAAGGACCCGGCGGCCAAGATGAAGCTGTTCGCCGAGGTCGATCTCGTCGTCCTTTGCCTGCCCGACGAGCCGGCGCGCGAGACCGCCAAACTGATCGAGGCGATGGGCGACAAGGCGCCGCGCGTCATCGACGCCTCGACCGCCCACCGCGTCGCGCCGGGCTGGATCTACGGCTTTCCCGAGCTTTCCGCCGAGCAGCCGGCGGCGATCGCCGCCGCGCGCAAGGTGACGAACCCCGGCTGCCACGCCACCGGCGCGATCGCGCTTCTCAGGCCGCTCATCGACGCCGGCCTGGTTCCCAAGGGGGCGCCGATCGCCGTCAACTCGGTCAGCGGCTACTCCGGCGGCGGCAAGGCGATGATAGAAGCGTACGAAAGCGGCCGCGCGCCCGCCTTCGAGCTCTACGCGCTGACGCTCGAGCACAAGCACGTGCCCGAAATCCAGCTCTATTCCGGGCTGACGACGCGGCCCCTGTTCGTCCCCTCGGTCGGGAACTACCGCCAGGGGATGCTGGTGAGCGTGCCCCTCCACCTCGACGCGCTGCCGGGCGAGCCGACCGGCGCGGTCTTACGCGAAGCGCTCGCCGCGCATTACCGCGGCCAGCGCTACATCAAGGTGGCGAGCGCCGCCGAAACCGCCGCCCTGCCGCGCCTGGAGCCGGAGTCGCTCAACGGCGCCAACGACCTCCATATCCATGTGTACGACAACGCGGCGCGCCGCCAGGCCGTGCTGGTCGCCAAGTTCGACAACCTCGGCAAGGGCGCTTCGGGCGCGGCGGTGCAGAACCTGCAGTTGATGCTGGGGCTGTGAGCGGCGCGGGCGGCGCTTCAGCGCCGCCATCCCGTCGCCAGCCGGATGAGGGCGCGCAGCAGCGCCTCGACGATCGCGCCGGCGAGATAGGCGAGGACGCAGCAGAACGCCGCGGCGGCGATCACCCGCGCCGTCTCGTCGCCGGAGAAATCGTAGGAGCCGGCGAGCGCGCGCATGGCGAAGGTGAAGGGCAGGGCGGCGAGGACGAGCCACAGGTCGGCGAACCATTGCCCCGCCTTGCGTAGATAGTCGACATAGGCGGCGGCGAAGGCGAACGCGTAGAGAAGCGCGAGCGCCGCCCCGAGGGCCGATTTCAAGTTGCGCATGAGCCGCCTCCTTTCGCCGCTTAGGCGGGCTTCGACCAGGCGACGACGCGGTGCGCCTGCTGGCCGAGGCGGTCGACGCCGAGCGACAGCGTGTCGCCGTCCTTGAGAAAGCGCGGCGGCTTCCTGCCCGCGCCGACGCCGGGCGGCGTGCCGGTGGCGATCACGTCGCCCGGCTCGAGGATCATGAACTGCGAGATGTGCGCGACGAGCGCGCGCACGCCGAAGATCATCGTCGCGGTCGAGCCGCTCTGCATGCGCTCGCCGTTGACGTCGAGCCACAGCGACAGGTTCTGCGGGTCGGGGATCTCGTCGGCGGTGACCAGCCACGGCCCGAGCGGCCCGAAGGTTGGGCAGCTCTTGCCCTTCGTCCATTGGCCGCCGCCGCGCTCGTGCTGGTAGGCGCGCTCGGAGACGTCGTTGACCACGCAATAGCCGACGACGTGCGCCAGCGCGTCCTTTTCCGCGACATAGCTCGCCCGCGAGCCGATGACGACGCCGAGCTCGACCTCCCAGTCGGTCTTCTCCGAGCCTCTGGGGATGATCACGTCGTCGTAGGGGCCGACGATGCAGGTGCTGGGTTTGATAAAGAGCACCGGCTCCTTGGGAATCGGCGCGCCCGTTTCGACGGCGTGGTCGGCGTAGTTGAGGCCGACGCCGACGAAGCTCCCGACCTTGCCGACGCAGGGGCCGAGGCGCGGCTTGCCGCGCACGTCCGGCAGGCTCTCCGGCTCGATCTTCGCGAGTCTGGCGAGCGCGCGGGGGGTCAAGGTCGGCCCGGCGACGTCGTCGACGACCTCGCTGAGGTCGCGCAGCCGACCGGCGGCGTCGATCAGGCCGGGCTTCTCGTTGCCCGGTCTCCCGTAGCGGACCAGTTTCATCGTCGTCCCCCTCGGGCCTCGTCGGCGCGCGGCGCTCGGCCGCCGCGCCGCCTCGCGCGAAGCCATAGCGCGGCTCCCGCCGGCGCACAACGAAGCCGTCCGCGCGCGCCCTCGGAGGGAAAAAACGCGCAATTGGTTTTTTTCGCCTGGCGCGCTTGCGCGACGCGCCCACGTGTTTATCTTCGTGCTTTGTTGACTCTCGCTTTTTTCCAACCGCGCAACGACACGGCCATGTCCGAGCAAGAACGCATCGCCCTCTTTATCGATGGCGCGAATCTCTACGCCAGCGCCAAGTCGCTCGGCTTCGATATCGACTACAAACGTCTCCTGAAGGAGTTCCAGTCGAGGGGTCGTCTAATACGCGCATTCTACTATACTGCGCTGGTAGACGATCAGGAATACTCTTCGATAAGGCCGCTTGTCGACTGGCTCGACTACAACGGATACTCGGTAGTCACTAAACCGACCAAAGAATTCGTCGATTCTGCCGGGCGGCGGAAAGTCAAAGGCAACATGGACATCGAACTCGCGGTGACGGCGATGGAGATGGCCCCGCACATCGACCAGATGGTGCTGTTCTCCGGCGACGGCGATTTCCGTTCGCTGGTCGAGGCGGTGCAGCGCCAAGGGGTGCGCGTGTCGGTGGTGTCGACGGTCTCCACCCAGCCGCCGATGGTCGCCGACGAGCTGCGCCGCCAGGCCGACGAGTTCATCGACCTCACCCAGCTGATGGCGCGCATCGGCCGCGATCCGGCCGAGCGGGCGGCGCGCATGGCCGATCCGCGGCGCGCGCAGCAGGGGGCGTTCGCCGCCAACCAGCCGCCGTCCGCCGACGAAGCGGGGCGCGAATAAGCTGCGAACGGCCGCGGTGGCTTTCGACCCCAGCCCCCCGGCGGACTGCCAGGCCTGCGAACGGCTGGCCCGCTATCGCCAGGCGAACCGCGCCGCCTATCCCGAGTGGCGCAACGCTCCGGTGGAATCGTTCGGCGATCCCGGCGCGCGCCTGCTTGTCGTCGGGCTGGCGCCCGGCCTGCGCGGCGCCAACCGCACCGGGCGCCCGTTCACCGGCGACTACGCCGGCGATCTTCTCTACGCCACGCTGATCGAGTTCGGCTTCGCCAGCGGCCGCTACGACCGGCGGCCCGACGACGGCCTGACGCTCCACGATTGCGCGATCGCCAACGCGGTGCGTTGCGCGCCGCCGGAGAACAAGCCGACGCCGGCCGAGATCGCCGCCTGCCGGCCCTATCTCGCCGGCGCCTTCGGCAGCCTGCCGCGCCTCGCCGCCGTCGTGGCGCTCGGGCGGATCGCCCACGACAGCGCGCTGCGCGCCTTCGGCTTGCGGGCGTCCGCCTTCCCGTTCGCCCACGGCGCCCGCCACGCGCTCGCGGGAAAGGGCGTGGCGCTGTTCGATAGCTATCATTGTTCGCGCTATAATACGAACACGGGCGTGCTGACCGAGCCGATGTTCCGCGCCGTTTTCGCCGCCGCGCGCGACCATCTCGCGCGCGAGGCTTGAGAGGCGGCCCGAACGCGCCCGCGAGATTTGCGCTTCACGCGCAGGAGGGAAGGGGGGACGCTAATGACCATGCATGTGTTCGGCGAAATCGGCGGCGTCGCGGTCGTCGAGGCGGAGATTCGCTCGCAGGCCGGAGCGCGGGCGAAAATCCTCACCTGGGGCGCGGTGGTGCGCGATCTGCTCGTTCCTCTCGCCGGCGGCTTGCAACGGGTCGTCCTCGGCCTCAATTCCATCGAGGATTACGTCGCCCATTCCCCGTTCTTCGGCTCGGTTCCCGGCCGCTTCGCCAACCGCATCGCCCACGGCCGCTTCGTCCTCGACGGCGTCGCCCGCGAGACCGCGCGCGGCCCCGGCGAGAAGCACACCCTGCACGGCGGGCCGAACGGCTTCGGCCGCAAGATCTGGAAGCTCGGCGCCCATGACGTCTCGTCGGCGACGCTCGAGCTCGACTCGCCTGACGGCGACGAAGGCTTCCCCGGCGCGATGAGCGTGACCTGCGTCTATCGCATGCTGGAGCCGGCGACGCTGAGGGTCGAGCTCGCCGCGCGCTGCGACAAGCCGACGATCGTCAACCTCACCCAGCACGCCTATTTCAATCTCGACGGCTCGGCCGACGTGCGCGACCACGAGCTGACGCTGATCAGCGACTTCTACACCCCGACCGACGCGGAGCTCATTCCCACCGGCGAGATCCGCTCGGTGGCGGGGACGCCGTTCGACTTCCGCCAGCCGCGGCCGATCCGCAACCCGGCCGGACAGATCTACGACGTCAACTACATCGCCTCGCGCTGGCCCGACGAGACCGGGCTTGCGCCGATCGCGCGCCTGCGCTCGCCGCGCAACGGCCTGACGCTGGAGCTGCACAGCACCGAGCCGGCCGTGCAGCTTTACGACTCGAACATGCTCGTCTGTCCGGTCTCCGGCCTCGACGGCGCCCGTTACGCGAAGCACGCCGCGGTGTGCCTGGAGCCGCAGCGCTATCCCGACTCGCCCAACCGGCGCCATTTCACCTTGTCGACGCTGCGGCCGGGCGAGCAATACCGCCACGTCAGCGAGTTCCGCTTCGCCTGACGGGCGCTGACGGGCGCGGCCGTTCGCCGCGCCCGCCATCTTCGCATCGCCGTCGCGGCGCGAGCGACCGGCGCCGCCGAGGGGCGCGCCGCTCGGGCGTCACGCGCCCGGCGCTTCCTCGGCGGGGCCCGCCTCGGCCAAGGCCTTGCCGACCTCGAGGCCGAGATCGTCCATCGAGGTCTGCTCGCGCACTGTCAGGTCCTCGCCCTTCGACTGACGCTCCGCCTGCTCTTGCGAGCGCGCGACGTTGATCGTCACCTTCGCCTCGACCTCGGGATGGAGCTGCACGGGCGTCACGTGCAGGCCCAGCGTCTTGATCGGATGGAGGAGGGCGATGTGGTTGCGATGGGTGGGATAGCCGGCGGCGGTGAGCGCCTCGGCGATGTCGCGCGCCGACACCGAGCCGTAGAGCTGCCCGGTCTCGCCGGCCTGGCGGATGATGACGAAGCTCTTGCCGTCGAGCTTGGTCGACTCGTCGGCGGCGGCGACCCTCATCTCGCGGTTGCGCGCCTCGAGCTCGGCGCGCTGGCTCTCGAATTTCTTCTTGTTGGCTTCGGTGGCGCGCAGCGCCTTGCCTTGCGGCAACAGGAAGTTGCGCGCGAAGCCGTCCCTGACGCGCACCGTGTCGCCCATGTGGCCGAGCTTGCCGACGCGCTCCAACAAGATCACTTCCATTGCGGTTCTCCTCTAATCCATGCGATGGCGGGACTTCAAAATCTCGGCCGGCGCGCCGCGACGCGGGCGCGCAGCGAGAAGAGACTGTCGACGACGCCGACGATCGCCAGCGCCGGCAGCGTCCAGTTCGAGCGCAGCGCGCAGCACGCGTAGAGCGCGGCGAGCAGCAGCGGCCGCATCGGCAGGCCGCGCGACAGCGCGTGCACCGTCGCCAGCCCCTGGAGGACGAAGGCGACGCTGAGGGCGCCGACGATCACCCAGGCGAACTGGTCGGTCGGCGCCGGCAGGGCGAACGCGGGTCCGAGCGCGGCGAGCGCGACGACGGCGAGCGCCGGGTGGAGGCGCAGCGTCGTGGGCAGGTCGGGCCAGGGGCGGCGCAGACGATGCGACAGCGCCGCCGAGCGCGCCGCGGCATAGAGATTGACGCACAGCATCAGCGGCAGCGACCCCGCGATCGCCGCCGGCGACAGACGCACCAGGATCAGCGCGAACTCGTGCGGGCTGAGGCCCTCGGGCAGCATCGCGCCGGCGCCGGCGACCTCGTCGAACCCCGGCTCGATCATCCGCGCGAACGCCTCGACCCCGGCCTCGTAGCCGCCGCTGACCAGCATCGGCGCGACGAGCGCCGCCAGGCCGAGCAGCGAGCCGATGACGACCGCGAAGGTGACGATCGCCCCCGGCGAGGCCCATTCCGGCGCCGCCTCGGGCCGCTTGCGCCACCGAAGCCCAGCGCCCGACAGCGCCGCGAAGGCGGCGAGCGTCCAGGCGGGCAGGGCGAAGATCGCGGCGAACTGCAGCGCGGCGAGCGGCGCGGCGACGACGGCGACCAAAGCGCAGGCGACGCCGACCGCGACCGCGCCGCCGAGCGCGCCCCAGCCGAGCGCGGCGATCATCATCGGCAGCGGCGCGAAGTAAACCAGCGCCAGCGCGATCAGCGTCCCCTTCACGGTGACGATGAACAGCAGCGCCGACGCGACGCCGGCGCCAAGAGGAACGCCAATCCGTTCGATCATGGCCGTCACGCTGTCCCGCTCCTAGCGGTTAGGGAGGAAGCCGTCCGGCGCTCCCAACTGGCCCCGCGCCCGGCGATCCCGGCGCGGGACTTATCGATCGGCGGCGCGCCGGCGGCGCGCCAAGGCCCAGGTCACCGTCCCCGCGATCAACGAATGACGTAGGGCAGCAGCCCGAGGAAACGCGCGCGCTTGATCGCCTGGGCGAGCTCGCGCTGCTTGCTCGCGCAGACCGCGGTGATGCGCGACGGCACGATCTTGCCGCGCTCGGAGATGTAGCGCGACAGCAGCCGGGTGTCTTTGTAGTCGATCTTGGGCGCGTTGGCGCCGCTGAACGGGCAGGACTTGCGGCGGCGGAAGAAGGGGCGGCGGGGCGCGGTCGCCATCAGAAAGCTCCGGGTTGGGCGTCGTCGCGCGGACGCCGGGGACGATCGGAACGGTCAGGACGGTCGCCGCGCTCGCCGCGGCCGCCGCGGCCGCCGCGCTCGTCGCGCTCGCCGTCCTCGCGCTTGCGCAGCATCGCCGACGGGCCGGTCTCGTGCTCCGCCACGCGCAGCGTCAGATAGCGGATGACGTCTTCATTGAGGCCGAGTTGGCGCTCGAGCTCGACGATCGCCGCCGGCGGCGCATCGATGTTGAGCAAGGTGAAATGCGCCTTGCGGTTCTTCTTGATGCGGAAGGCGAGCGACTTGAGGCCCCAGGCCTCGACCTTGGACACCGAGCCGCCGTTCTGGGCGATGGCGCCCTTCAGTTGTTCGGTCAGCGCTTCGACCTGCGGCGCGGTCACGTCCTGACGCGCCAGATAGACATGCTCGTAAAGCGGCATGGCGAGCCTTTCCTCGTTCGTTCGCGCGCCCCGCGCTGAGCCCTTCGAGCCCGTGGAAGGCTCGAGGCGGATCGTTCGAAGGCGGGAACACGGGAAGCCGGGCCTCAAGCCCTGCCGCACCCGAACCGAGATTCGGATCCGGTCTTCCGTTCAGCCCCCAGCGGGACGCTTCGGATCGCGCGGCTTATAGTCGAGCGCGCGGCGAACGCAAGCGAAATCGACCTCAGGCGGGCGGCGAGAAGCTCAGCACCCGATCCTGGGGAAAATCGTAAATCTTTCCCGTCTCCGCCCAGTCGGGCGCGCACAAGGCGACGATCTTGGGCGCGAGCGCCTCCGGCGCGGGCAGGGTCGCGGGATCCTCGCCGGGCATCGCGGCGGCGCGCATGCGGGTGCGCATTGGGCCGGGATTGACCAGCATGACCTTGACCGCGGAGGTGTTGGCGGTCTCCGCGGCGTAGGTGCGCGCGAGCGCGTCGAGCGCCGCCTTGGAGACGGCGTAGGGGCCCCAATAGGCGCGCAGCTCCTTGCGGCTCGCCGCTCCCGAGGTGACGAACACGGCGCGACCCGCTTCTGATCGCCTGAGCAGCGGGTCGAGGGCGCGGATCAGCCGCCAGTTGGCGGTGAGGTTGAGGCTGATCGTCGCGTCCCATTGCTCGGGCGAGACGTGATGCAAGGGCGTCAGCGGCCCGAGCGCGCCGGCGGCGGCGACCAGCGCGTCGAGACGGCCCCAGCGGCGGAACAGCGCTTCGCCGACCTGGTCGATCGCCGCGTGATCCTTTAGGTCGCAGGCAATGAGCGTGGCGCCGTCCTTGGCCCCCGGGCGCAGGGCGCGGATCGCGTCGTCGAGCTCTTCGAGCGCCCCTTGCGTCCGCGCCAGGGCGACGACATGGGCGCCAGAGGCGGCGAGGGCGAGGGCGGCGGCGCGGCCGATGCCGCGCGAGGCGCCGGTGACGAGGGCGACGCGGCCGCTGGCGGCGGCGGAGGCGGGGTTCATGCGCTTCCTAAAGTCGTTTCGCCCCGAGACCGGGGCCGCCACCGCCTAGCAGGCTCGGCCGCCCGACGCCACCGGCGAAACGCCGATTTCGCCGCTCCGCCCGGTTGCGGCGACGCGTCGCGCCGGGCGCGAAAGCGCGGCAAGCGGCTTTCCTCGGCGCGCGCTTTGGGTGTAACGTCGGCGGCGAGATCGCTGCGATCCATCTCTTTTTTCGAACCACTTGCGGGGATTGTCGGCGGACTTGTGTCCGCGTCGCGTCCGCGGTCGCGAAGAGAGCGTGGGGGGGGGGTGCCATGTCCGATGCGAAGAACGGCCGCCAGCCAGCCACCTCTTTTTCGAACCACTTGCGGGGATTGTCAGCGGACTCAGGTCCGCCTCGTGTCCGCGGTCGCGAAGAGAGTGTGGGGGGTGCCATGTCCGATGCGAAGAACGGCCGCCAGCCAGGGCGGACCGTCACGCGCGCCGACCTGTGCGAAGTCGTCTATCACCGCGTCGGCTTGTCGCGCACGGAGTCGGCGGAGTTGGTCCAGGCCGTTCTCGACGAAATCTGCGACGCGGCGGCGCGCGGCGAGACGGTCAAGCTTTCGTCGTTCGGGTCCTTCGTCGTGCGTTCGAAGGGGCAACGCATCGGCCGCAACCCGAAGACCGGCGTCGAAGTGCCGATCCTGCCGCGCCGCGTGATGGTCTTCAAGCCGTCCAACGTGCTGAAATCGCGGATCAACGCCGAGAACGGCGGCCGCCGCGACGCCGGCTGACGCTTGCAAAGCGACCGCCCAAGCATGGACAAGGATCCCGAGGCCTTCCGCACCATCAGTGAAGTCGCTGAGGACATGAAGCTGCCGCAGCATGTGCTGCGGTTCTGGGAGACGCGCTTCCCGCAGATCAAGCCGCTGAAGCGCGGCGGCGGCCGCCGCTACTATCGCCCCGACGACGTCGAGCTCCTGCGCGCGATCAAGGACTTGCTGTACGGCGAGGGCTACACCATCAAGGGCGTGCAGAAGCTCCTGCGCGAGCAGGGGGCCGCGGCGGTGGCGAAGTCCGCCTCGCGCGCCGGCGGCCAGGCGAGGGCGCCCGTCCGGGCGGCCCCGCCCGCCGAGGCGACGCCCGCCGAAGGTCCCGCGTCGGAGGCCGTGGACGATCCCGCCGCGCCGCCCCGACCGGCGGCCGCCCCGCTCGGGGCGTTGCGCGCGATCCGGGCCGACCTACGCGAGGCCGAGCGCATCCTCGCCCAGGCGCGCGCGCGTTAGCGGCGGCGCATTGCCAGCCGCGCGGCGGTTGCCTATAAGGCGCGTCGTCGGAGTGTAGCGCAGCCCGGTTAGCGCACTAGTCTGGGGGACTAGGGGTCGCGGGTTCGAGTCCCGCCACTCCGACCATCTCTCCTGAAAACTCGAGCCGGTCCGCTTCGGCCGGGCGTCGGGCTGACCGACGCCCGGCCTCCGGCGTGACCGCCGCGCGCGAAGCCACGCAGCGCCGGCGGCGAAGCGCTTCTCGCGGCGCGGCGCTTCGCCAATCGGGGACGACCGCGCGCGCCGCCCCGGCGCCCGGAAAATGTCGCCAAAGCGCCTGCCTGCCGGGAAGGAACGGGGCGTTCCTTCACACGCGATTCTCATAATGTATATTATGGAACCGTCAGCCGCTCCGTTTCCCGCGTCCAGCCGGCGACCGACTCGTCGACCCAGCGCGTCGCCGCCGCGACGGCGGCGACGCGCGCGCGGCCGAGATGGACGAGCCGGTAGATCGGCCGCGCCGCCGCCGCGCCGTCGACGATGACGAAGCGCGGGTCGCGCCGCGCCACGGCCTCCGGCAGCATCGCTTCGGCGCCGAGCGCCGCGGCGGCTTCGATCAGCGCGTCGAGCCGATCGGTTCTCGCCGCGACGCGCGCGCGCGGCCGCAGGCGGTCGAGCAGACGCATCTCCGGCATGCCGTCGAGCGCCTCGCTGTAACGGACCAGCGGCGGCGCTTCGCCGGCCGGCGGCGCGCCTATGGCGCGGCACAGGCGGAAGCGCGCCTCGCCGATCTTCTTGATCGACGCGGCGTCGTCGCCCGTGCGCCCCAGCCTCACCGCGATGTCGGTCTCGCGGCGGTCGAAGCGCGCGTTGCGGTCGTCGGCGTGAAGCGCGACGACGATCCCGGGATGGGCGCGGGCGAAGGCGCCGAGCGCCG
>Ga0326727_10027111_pt1 | contig 10551 bp, 5 predicted proteins | sample MB2enrmetagenome_FD_207643 | JGI IMG/M metagenome (GOLD analysis project Ga0326727, IMG submission 207643) | Lab enriched peat soil microbial communities from McLean, Ithaca, NY, United States - MB29MY | ecosystem: Environmental > Terrestrial > Soil > Wetlands > Peat | place: USA: New York... | reverse complement strand
GGTTATAGGCACGTGAAGGGCGCTCGGCTACTCCCCGGGCAGCCGCGCTGGCGAACTGGTTCGCGGAGCCGATTACAAAAGCCTCAAAGGTGTACTTGGGATTCAGTTGTCCGGCGCCGTCCCAATCGAAGCGCGCCTGGGTCATAACCGGTGCAGCCGGGAGATGGCTACCGTTCCCTCCGGAGGGGGGTGGGGGGATGGACGGCGGCTCTTCCGTCGTGATGAACTCCACGTCTTCGAACTGCATGCTCAGATTGTCGAGAGCCTCTTGAATCAGATCGCCGTACTTGTCTCCAATGTGCTGGAACTCCGGGGTGGGCACCCGCACAAAAATGCGGCGCTCGCTGGAGTGGCTGTAGCGGGTTGGCTTCAGCCAGGTATCGTAGGAGTGGCGATTGATCTTTTTTTCCAAGGATTCGAGGATGCGAGCCCACGGATTGGCAATCAACGTCGCACTCACCGGCATACGACCTCACTCATTGCGGCCCCACGCCGCCACCCAATCGCTGTTGATGGAAACTGAGCACGGAGCCCCGCTCCGCGTATCGGATTTCCTGAAGAGTTCGGGCGCATTGACAAGCGGCCAGGCTGACCTGAGCAGCCCCAACCTTCACTCTAATTCGGAGCGCACGTGAACTGTCCTGCATACTAGCACGAAATAGATTCGCCAGCGTGAACTCTTGGGCCGCGCAAATCAGGCACTTAGAAAAAACTCCTTCGAGGCCCCGAACCATCCTGCAGCAGGAATGGTGCACCTGAGCGAAATTCTTGTTGTTTCTTCCTCCACCCGGGCGGCAGCCTGTCTGCGGCCATCACGCCTTCGGCAGCGCTTCCGCCGGCTGGGCGGCACGCCCAGCGCGAGTGGCCAACTCCGCGCTCACCACCTCGAACATTTCCTGAATCGGCGCCGGTCTCCCCGTCCAGATCTCAAATTGGCGGGCGCCCTGCCGGACGAACATCTCCGCGCCGGAGACGACCTCCGCCCCGGCGTGGCGCGCGGCTTGAGCCAACGGAGTCTCCTGGACGCTGTACACCATGTCGAGCACGAAACGGGCCCGTATTTCCTGCTCCTCCAGGGGCGAGCCCGTCCCTCCCATGCCCACCGGGGTGGCATTGACGATCACGTCAAACGAACGGGTCCTGATTTCCTCCCGATCGAGGTAAACGGCCTCGGCTTCAAGCGCAAGTCTCCGGCCGACGGCAGGGGTTCGGTTCACAATGTATACCGCGGCCCCGCGATCCTTCAGACCGTACACCGCAGCGCGGGCCGCCCCGCCGGCTCCGATGACCAGCACCTGGGCGCCCGCCAGGGGCAAGCGTTGCTCCAGCGGCGCCACCACGCCGGCCACATCGGTGTTGAAGCCGCACAAGCGGCCGTCTTCGGTGCGCACCACCGTGTTGCACGCACCCGTCTTGCGGGTCAGGGGATCGGCGCTGTCGAGGTGTTTTACGATTTGCTGCTTCAGCGGCATGGTGACGCTCAAGCCGGCGAGCGGAAGATCGCGAACGCAGGCGAGCAGGTCGTCCAATTCCGAAACCGGCAACGGCAAGTAGATCGCGTTCACATTCTCCCGGCGGAAGGCGGCGTTCATGGTGCGGGGCGAAAGAGATTGCGCCACCGGGTTACCCGCCACGCCGTAGATCCGGGTCGCGGGGTTGAGCTGGCCGATACGATACCGCTCCCGCAGGGTCTGCGCATCAACCTGACCGGGTGCAGTTTCCTGTCCGGTTCCCGGCGAGGCGAAGGTGAAAGCGCCACCCGCCCGTACCCCCAACACCCGGCTCACAATACCTTGCTCGCCCATGCACATCCCGGCGACGGCATGATCGCGGCTCGCCTGTGGCAGAAACCTGAGCATGGCCACACTGTCGTACAGGCAGGTAGCGGTGGTGGCCAGTTTGTAATAATCCGCCTCCACCGCCCGCATCGCCGCAAAGACTTCCTGGAGTGCGGGCGTACGCTGAAAATCGTGGTACGAGAGCACTAGACCGGCCCGGGAGCGCAGGCCGGCGACCTCGGCGGGATCCCGCTCTTGAGCGCTTTCCAGTTCCAGATCGACGAGTTGGAAACCGGACTCGGCGGCCTTACCCAGGATCTCCAACTCGGAGCCCGACGAGCCTGCAAAATGGCCCCCACACGCCACCCGCCGGCAAGTTCCCAGAAGCACCGCTTCCGGGTGGGCTTGGCGAAAAGGCCCGATTCGCTCCAAAAGCTGTTCGGGCTGCCGCAGCGCATCCAGGCGAAATTCCAGAAACGGGTTCTCGCCCACGAGACCCTCTGCCCTTTCCAGCATTTCGGCGATTTCGGCGGCGGCCACCGCCACACAAACCTGGGGCAAGCGGGGCAGCCGGCAGAGCCGAGGAATAGTAGTTGTAAGGTTGTTCATTCGAGCTGTGCCAGAATACCCAACTTTCTCCCTTGATTCTACTGCGGCCGGACGGGAGCTGGTGCGAACGTGAGAAACAATCGAGTCGTGGAACCCAGCGCGTCTGTCATGCTGAGCGGAGCACGCCCCGCTTTTGGGCGTGTAGAGCGAAGCATCCCTATTGCGCCCATGAAGTGTCGGTACGATAGGGACCCTTCGCTCCGCTCAGGGTGACAATCGCAAAAGCGACTTTTTCTCACCTTCGCCGGGGCGGGAGGTGGTGCGGCGCCCGGGCCATAGCACCTTCGTACCGCCGCCGTTGGCAGCTTTGTCTTGACCTGGTCCGGTCGCTTTGTTACCGTGCGCCAGGGATGGTTTGCACCCCGTTCCGCAAGCGGTTTGCGGAAGGAATGGGAAGTGCCCGATATGCTGGAGGCCTTGTGCAACGCGTGATCCTGTCCATGATCTTGCTGACGGCGGCCGTCTGGGCGCCGGCGCAGCAAAACCGCCAGGCCGATCTGCGAGTTCCTGCTACCGCCCAACCTGCGGCTCAGATCACCGAGCCGGCGCTTCCGGTAACGTACTCGGATTTGTATTGTGCCGGATTTGTGGCCCCGCAGGCGTTGCCGCACGACCATTTCATTGCTGCGGGTCTGGGAACGCCGGTGCAGTCGCAGTACTCTCAGGGCAGTCTCATTTACCTGCGCGGGGAGGGTTACACCCCGGGAAGCCGGTTTAGCATTGTGCGGGAGCTGCAGGACCCCAATCGGTACACCCCCTTTCCCACCGGCAAGCAACTGTTGGAAAAAGCCGGGCAACTCTACGCGGAGCTCGGCTATGCCACCATCGTCGAGAAGCGCGGAACGGACATCGCCGTCGCGCAGATTGAGTTCTCGTGCGAGAGCATCGTACCCGGAGACCTGCTGGTTCCCTTCACCCCGAAACCGGCCCTGAGTTACCGGCGGAATTCCACGATGGACCGATTTCCCGCCGGGCACGGAAAGCTGAGCGCCCGCATCATGGCGTCCCGCAATTTCGACCAATTCCCCGGATCGGGCAGCAAAGTCTATATCAATGCCGGTGCGAGCAGCGGCGCCAAAGCCGGCGACTACTTCCGCATCGTGCGCAACTATGAAGACGCATCGCTCGATCCCACGGACCTGCAAGTCTTCGAGCAGCCTGGGGGCGAGGATACCCAGCAAAAACCTCCCAAGCTGGCCCACAACCAACTGCGCGATCTGCCGCCCCGCGCCATCGGGGAAGCGGTGGTGCTGAATACCCAAGCGAATACGGCCACCGCCATGATTACCTTCGCGCTGGAAGAAATTCAGATCGGGGATACCGTCGAGCTCGAGGAAGATCAGGCGCGCTAAGAAGCTGGTTCCCCGATCCTGTTTTCCTCCGCGCCCCTCGGCGTCCTCTGCGTTAAATCCGACTTGAAGTTTCCGATCGCATGCCCCTGCCGGAAGCTGCCAAGTTGCGCGGACCCACCCAAAAGGCGTCCGCGGGGATAGAATGTTTTGGAACTCCTGCTGTTCAATTCGCGGTAGCCGAGGAAGAGGTAAGAATGCGCGATGGCCAGCGCAGCGAGATTTCGTATTGATGTTGCCATTCACGATCTGCTAAGAAACTCAAGCTCACAACCACCTGCGCCCCCCGAGCCGAAAGGCCTGACCCTACCGGAACCGGTTTTTCCCCAACACCCCGAACTGCTGGACGATCCCGGCCCGGAGTCTCCGCCCGACACCCGGCATTGGAGCCGGGACCAGATTCTGCGCAAAATGCGGGGCTGGCTGGTTCCTTATCTGAAGTCCCGGGTGCTCCCCGGCGACTTCCACCCTATCGTTACCTACCTGTTCACCGAGTACAAGTGCAACCTCGACTGTTGGTACTGCTGGGCTTTCGACAACCGCGTCCAGGGTATGACGGAGGACGTGGCTCGGCGCTCCATCGACTGGATTCACGACCACGGCGGCCGCGTGCTTGCCCTGATGGGAGGCGAGCCGCTGCTGCGGCCGCAGTTCGTGCACAAAGTGGTCGGCTATGCCGCCAAGAAGGGCTTCTGGATTTACTTGGCCACCAACGGCCGCCTGCTCCGGCCCGAGGTCGCGGATCGCCTGGCCGATGCCGGCGTGGCGGTGTTCAATTTTGCGCTGGATGCTTGGGACCTGAAGCCCGGTTTGCCCAAGGCATTGGTTCCGTCGCAGAAGAACTTTGAACACGTGTTCCGCAAGCAATACGTGTACGGCTACATGGTCTTCTTCAATATGAATATCTGCCGGAACAACTGCGACGACATCCGGCGCCTCACCGAGTACGCGCGCCAGCATCGGATCGCCACCGATTATCACATCAACGAAACCCCGATGATCGAGCAGGACGGGCACTTTAAGCATCTGGAGGACAATCCCACCTATATCCGTCCCCAGGACTGGCGCGGGATTGACGCCCTGATCGACTGGCTGATGGAAAAGAACCGGGCGGGTTATCAAATGGTGAACTCGGTGGCGCGCTTGCGGGAGATGAAGGCGTTCATGCGCATGGCCTCTGGAGTCGATCTCCAGCGCGTCGGCTGGTATGGCGACGGCAGCGACCGCCACGGCGGCTCTCTCCATCTGCTGCGCGCCACGGACGGCATTGTCGAAGGACCCGATGGCGGTCTGCGTTTCGCCGACTGGAACTGCCGTGCCGGACAGAACAACGTCATCGTCCGGACCGACGGAACCATCGCCCCCTGTTTCCCGATGTATGCCGCCAGTCTCGACTGGGGCAACATCGACCAGCCGAAACTGGCGGCGGGGCAGCTCGGGGAAATGAAGCAGGTTTGCCAGCGGCACTGCTTCTCCACCCTGAATCATAATCTGGCTTATTGTTACGACGGCAAGCGGGTGATCAAGTGGCTGTGGAAGCAGGCGAGCAACGGCTTTCAGAGCGGTGCTCGCAGCTTCGAGGATTAGTGGCGAACCGTTCCGAAAGGGTCGAAAAGGATTCCCATGACACTCGACGGCAAAATGGAAGAGCTCCAGCGGCGCGACCGGCTGGCGGAAGAAGGCGGCGGCGCGGCCCGGCGGGAAAAACAACATCGCCAAGGCAAGATGTCGGCGCGGGAGCGCATCCATTTTCTGCTCGACGAAGGTACCTTCGAAGAGACCGATAAGCTGGTCACCCATCGCTGCTCCGATTTCGGCATGGAGCAACAGAAGGTGTATGGGGACGGCTTTGTCACCGGCTATGGCCGCATCGAGGGCCGGCTGGTGTTTCTGTTTGCCCAGGACTTTACCGTTCTGGGGGGATCGCTAGCGGAAGCCAATGCCGCCAAAGTCGTCAAGATCATGGATATGGCTATGCGCGTGGGCGCCCCGCTGATTGGCCTGAACGACTCCGGCGGGGCGCGCATTCAGGAGGGAGTGGTATCGCTGGCCGGCTATGCCGGCATTTTCCTCCGCAATACCCTGGCTTCGGGCGTAATCCCCCAAATCTCGGCCATCATGGGGCCATGCGCCGGCGGGGCCGTCTATTCTCCCGCCATCACCGACTTCATCCTCATGGTGGAGAAGACTTCGTACATGTTCATCACCGGCCCCGAGGTGATCAAGCTGGTGACCCACGAAGAGGTCACGATGAACCAATTGGGCGGCGCGTTGACCCATAACGAGACCTCGGGGGTGGCCCACTTCATGGCCGAAGACGATGCCGAATGTCTTTCCATGTTGCGGGAATTGCTTAGCTTTCTGCCTTCCAACAATCTGGAGGATGCCCCGCGGCGGGAATGCCGCGATCCCCTCGACCGTCAGGACGATGCTCTGGATACGCTGATCCCTCCCGATCCGAGTTTGCCGTACGACATGAAGGAAGTGATCCGCCGGGTGGTGGACGATGGGTACTTTTTCGAGGTCCATCGGCATTACGCCCGGAACCTGGTGGTGGGTTTCGCGCGGCTCAACGGGCGATCGGTGGGCATCGTCGCCAATCAGCCGGCGTTTCTTGCTGGCGTGCTGGACATCGACAGCTCGGTAAAAGGCGCGCGCTTCGTGCGTTTCTGCGACGCCTTCAACATTCCCTTGATCACCTTTGAAGACGTTCCCGGCTTCCTGCCTGGCACTCGCCAGGAGTATGGCGGGATCATTCGTCACGGCGCCAAGTTGCTGTTCGCCTTTGCCGAAGCCACGGTGCCCAAGATTACCGTCATCACCCGCAAGGCCTATGGCGGAGCCTATTGCGTCATGTCCTCAAAGCATATCCGGGCGGACATGAACTATGCCTGGCCGACGGCGGAGATTGCGGTCATGGGGCCGGACGGGGCGGTGGACATCGTCTATCGGACGGAACTCTCCCAGGTCAAGGACCCCAAGGAGCGAGAGACGGCACGCCAGGCCAAAGTGGAAGAATTTCGCGCCCGCCTGGCCCATCCCTACGTGGCCGCAGAACGCGGCTTCGTCGATGCGGTAATCTTCCCGCGCGATACCCGTAAGAAGATTGTTCAGGCGCTGGAGATGCTGCAAGACAAACGCGACAAGAACCCTCCCAAGAAGCACGGGAATATTCCCCTGTAGGCCGCGAGGCATCGAGTCGCGCTCTGCTTGCGTCCAACCCCTAGCGTCTTCTACTCGGGGCGCGGCGGCCAAACATGGCAGAAGAAATCAAACAACTCAAGCTCCGGCGCGACTACAAGAATTACCTCTACTACATCCACGGAGAAGGGAACGTCTGCGAGACGCCGACCCTCGCCGGCGCTTGTCTCCCTTCTTGCTGGCCTATGCGGTCTTTCGCCTGGGGCATTGCAAGATGGGGGCGGAGGCCATGAAGGGCTCCGAGGAAGAAGGCCGTTTGCTGGCCGCCTACCGGCACTAACGCCAGTACGCGGCCACGCTGCTGGAGGCGGAGGAAATCTGCGTCTTGGAAAGGGCCAGCTAGCCGGCTATCCCCCCCAGGCGTAGGGAAACCAGATCGATCCAGGAATAGGGCTCGGCGCCTTCGCGCACGAACGTCAGTTCTTCTATCCTTATAATTCTCGATCCCGGATATTGTGCCCAACGCAGTTGTGTGCCCGCTACAGCGGCCTGGGCGGCCTCGGCCTGGTCGAACTTGACAATGGTCAAGTGGGGCATATAGGGCCAGGCCTCCTGGCAGGCCAGCGGCCCGGTGTCCAGCCGGTCGTGCAGCTCGCGCATGCGATAGGCGGCATGGGCTACGCGGATGAACACCGTGGGGGTAGTCGGAACGAAGGTTTCCACGTCCCCCATCTCCACTGCGAAAGGTTCCGTGGCGGCACAGACGCGCTGGATGACTTGGCGCGCTTCGTCTTCGGAGCCCTGCAAGGGACGGGGAGGCAAGATGGTGAGATGAGCCGGCAGTTCGGGACGATCGGAATGCAGGCCGCGCCGCAGCTCCTCGACGAACTGTCCCACGGGGTTGCGAACGTATGCGACCAGCGCATAAAGAGGAGGGTTCATGTCGAAACTGCATTATACCGTGGACGGCGCGCCCCGCCTGAGCTACCATGCCTAGCAATTCATGAATCGGCGGCGAGTAACGGGCCAACCGGGGCCAAGGCTCCCGGAACCGCGCGGCAATGTGGTTGCCATCGACCGTTGGCGAACGGCTCACGGGTTCGCCAAGTCTGTGGGCGCGGCCTTTCCCATGCCGGTCGCGGCGCGTTTGCTGCGCCTTGCCCTCGGTGGCGTCTTGCTGGCCCTGGGCGCCCGGGCCTTCTTCTCTCCTCTTCCGCACACCGCTGCGGTCGCGGTGGCGGGCCTGATCGCCGGCGGCTGTTTTGCGGTATCCGCCCTATGGTGCCGAAGCCGCAAGCGGTAGCTCCGAGGCCGTTATTAACCACGGAATACACGGAAAACACGGAAGGGTAAGCCCCAGGACGGTTCCCGTAGACCGGCATCAAACATTCCTCGCATTCGGCTTTGCATTTTCCGTGTAGTCCGTGTCCTCGGTGGTTAAGCCTCCTGGGTTAATTGCCCACCTGTGTTAGTATTCTATTGAGGGCAACCTCGGCGTTAAGTCGTTGATACTACGTGGCTAGTCGGGGCGTAGCGCAGCCTGGTAGCGCACCTGCCTTGGGCGCAGGGGGTCGCTGGTTCAAATCCAGTCGCCCCGACCAATTCCCTTTCCGCTCTCACGCAAGCTCCCTCACTCCGCGCTGGATTTCGGCAGCGGGCTCCCGCTGCGCTCACGCCCGCTTAGCGCCTCAAGTGGTGGCACGCAGCGCGCCCCCGCGATCCCGCCGCTACGTCGCCGGCTGGGTGACGAAGTCGGCCGCGAAGCTGAGACCCTGGACGTTATAGCCCCCGGGCTGAGTGGTCGCGACTATGGCACTCAATACCTGGTCCGCCGCCCAATTGATGTTGCTCGGACTGCTTCCGCCGAAGGCCCCAATGTAAATCGGCTGCAGGGTGTTGCTCTGCTGGTGGATGTTGTACCCGAGCCACCACCCTCCCGCGGCGGCGGTGCGGAGCAGGGTGTATTCCGCGGTGGCCGCGCCCCCATAAAAAGCCAGGAGCGGATTTGGTCCGCCGTCCATCGTCTGGCCCAAACCTGCCGCGGACCCAAGCACCAGACTCACCCCCAGCTCCCCATTGTTGGGACTGCCGGACACGGTCGCGACCAGCTTAATGCGGATGCCATCGCCCACGCCCAAAGTGTTGGCCGGAATAGCCAACTGATACAGGACCTGGCCCGAGCCGCTGGGAACGATGACGGAGGTTGTGCCCTGGATGACCGCCAGCTTCGAGATTGCTTTCCACACTCCCGTGGGCGTGTAGGTGTAATCCGTACACTCACTGAGCGGCTGCATGCCGCTGCCGAACTGATTGTAGGACGCGAACTTAAAGTGCAGCGTCTGGCCGATCCACGCGGGACTCAGGGCAATGCCAAGCACGCTTGAATCCAGTGCGGCAAAGCGCGAGCCGGACGGATGATCCATCGGCTTGCTCGCCAGCGCGCCACGGCGGATGTAGCCGGTCAGGTTGTAGTGGTTGGCGGAGGTCAGAGTTGCGGTTGTGGGACACACCACCTCGTACCCGGATGCGCCGGCAAGGTAGTAGGGATTGGTGTAGGTATTGGCGATGGCCTGTACTTCGCTCTGCAGAGTTCCTGCCGATTCAGTCAGATTCACGGCCAGAGTGTCGCTGCTGTCCGGGTCCGAGCCCAGCGGATAATCCGCCGTGAGCACGCCCGTGGTGGCCTTGGTGCAAGCGCCCACACTCTGGTAGCTGTTGCCGCCATCGAGCGACATGAACACCATGCATCCGCCAAAGTTGAGGTTGCTGCCGGACACCACAAACCACAGCTCGGGATCGGCGGATAACTGTTGGGTGGGCTCCAGGATCACCGGCGCATTCACATTCCCGCCCGGCTGATTCGCGGTGAGCGCGTAGGGATTGGTGGTCTGCAGCTCCATCGGTGTGGGTTCGTTCAGCCCATAGATAAACTGCTCGGCCTGGCAATCGAGCGTCCAGCCCTTGGTGTCGTCCCAAGATTCCTTGACCGCGGTCAGCCGCACCGGGCGCTGCAGCAGCCCCAGGCGCAGATCGGTGATGGCGACCAGATCCATCGCTTCCAGAAACGAATAGGTTACCGGCAGCTTGAAGCTGTAGGTATTGCGCTGCATGGCCGAGCGCTTGACTAGCACGGACGCCACTTTCTGCGCCACCAGCTTGGTGGTGATGGAGTGCATCTGCTGCGAGTCGCCCTTGCGCGCGCCGAACTGATGCACGCTGCGCTGTTCCACCTCGGTGGTGATGGCCGTATTGTATTGATTGTCGCGATCCAGGTGCTCGATCGGCAGCACATTGTAGGCATCGGCCTGGCGCGTGCGATCGACGGTCACCGGCGGATTCGTGGCGTCGATCAGAAAAGCGCTGTCGTCCAGATTGCAGACGGGGCCGCCCGCGGTGGGCGCGGTGAACACGGCGCCGCTGCCGGCCGCCGAGACCTCGCAATAAGGAATCGCCTTGAGTTGCGCGCCACTCCACACCGGAGCGCAGTTGGCCACGTCGAACAGCTCTTGCAGCCACTGGCGCGCGGCCTGCTGCGTATCCATCACCAGCGAGACGGCGATGCCATAGGCGCGGCAGTAATTGCGCATGGCGGTGAGATCGCCCAGAAAGCTGCCGGCGGAAACCGGCGCGCCCGAATCGCCGTAGGAATTAATGTTCAGGCCATGGCCAATCAG
>Ga0326727_10027108_pt1 | contig 10551 bp, 5 predicted proteins | sample MB2enrmetagenome_FD_207643 | JGI IMG/M metagenome (GOLD analysis project Ga0326727, IMG submission 207643) | Lab enriched peat soil microbial communities from McLean, Ithaca, NY, United States - MB29MY | ecosystem: Environmental > Terrestrial > Soil > Wetlands > Peat | place: USA: New York... | reverse complement strand
GTTTCGACGTGTCTGGTCGCTTTGCTGCTGGCCGGAGCGGCCACCACGAAGAGCGCCTCTCCCGAGGACACCTACCGCCATCTGGCTGTCTACACTGAAGTTCTTTCGCGCATCAAGAGCGATTACGTGGAAGAGCCGGACATGAAGAACGTGACTCTGGGCGCGCTCAACGGGCTGCTCGAGTCGATCGATCCCTACGCCAGCTATCTGAATGCCGACCAGTATAAGGAATATCTGAGGGAAAAAGGCCAGCACAAAGCGGACGTCGGGCTGGTGCTGGCCCGCAAGTTCGGCTACATCGGCATCGTCGATGCGATTCCCGGTTCGCCGGCGGACGCCTCGGGCCTGACCACCGCCGATGTGCTGGAAAGCATCAATGGCGTGTCCACGCGCGATATGCCGCTGGCGTTCGGGAAAATGCTGCTTGAGGGCGCACCTGGCAGCACGGTGGAGCTGGGTGTTCTGCGCTTCCGCAAACCGGAGCCTCAGAAGATCACTTTGACGCGCGAGATGATTCACTATCCCGCCGTGAAGAGCAAGATGGCGCAGGACAACGTGGGCGTGATCACGGTGGGCAGTCTGACCGACGGCGAAGTGCAGCAGGTGGCGAAACAGGAGCAAGGCCTCGAGAAACAGGGCGCAAAGCGCCTCGTGCTCGATCTGCGCCATTGCTCCACCGGCGGTCCCGAGCAGGGAATTGCTCTGGCTAACCTGTTTCTCGACAAGGGGCTGATCACGTATTCGGAAGGCCAGAAGGTCCCGCGCCGGGATTTCGACGCCAATCCGGCCGCGGCTATCACCCATTTGCCGATGGCCGTGATCGTGGATCGCGGGACGGCGGATGGAGCCGAAGTTGCCGCTTCCGGGCTGCTTGACAACAAGCGCGCCGAAGTCGTGGGCGAGCGGACCTACGGAGATGCAGCCATTCAGAGGGACGTCACCATGGACGATGGTTCGGCGGTGATTCTGGCAGTGGCCAAGTACTATTCACCCGCTGGCAAATCCATCCAGGACAACGGCGTAACGCCGTCGGTTCCGCAACTGGAAGCGGACGGGGGCGCGGACGGCGACGACGACGGCGGAGCGGGGATTACCCCCAAAGCCAAGCCCGCCACCGACGATCCGCTGCTGAACAAAGCCATCGAGGTAGTGGTAAAGGGCAAAGCGGAGATCGCCAAAGAGAATGGGCAGAAGCGCGCCGACCAGAAGGCGGAAGAGCCGCTGACGGGTCCCGAGGACGAGACCCCGCAGAATTGAGATGCCGACTTACGAGTACAAATGCGAGCAGTGCGGGGGTGTGTTCGAGCTGCGCCAGAAGTTCAGCGATAAACCCCTCACGACGCACGCCGGTTGCGGCGGACCGGTTCACCGCCTGATCTCTGCCGCGGCGCTGAAGTTCAAGGGCAGCGGATGGTACGTCACGGACTACGGGAAGTCCGGATCTTCACCGGCGTCATCCGGTAACGGCGGCAAGGACGCAGGCGCTGGCGGCGACGCGGCGCCAAAGAAGGAATCCACAATCGCACCTGCGTCTTCTTCGACCAGCACTACCCAAACGAAGAATTCATAGCATTCGGCCGAGGCTGGACCACCGCCACCGCAGAAAGCCACACTCACAGCCCGCCCGTGTTGTAGGCTGGAAGGATCGCCAGCATTACAGTTGTAATCGCGGTGCGAAACAGCGCCGCCTCTCTCGATGCGTGCCTGAGCGCGCTTCGGCTTTCCAGCTTCACCGACTACGAATGCGTTGTCGTGGACGATTGTTCCACGGACGCTTCCGCCGCGGTGGCTTTGTCGCACGGCTTCCCCGCTCTGCGCATGATGCGCCACTCTGGTCCGGCGGCGGCAAGGAATCGCGGCGCGCGGGCGGCGGCGAGCGAGTTGCTGTTCTTTCTCGACGCGGACGTGTGCGTTCAGCCGGACACGCTGGAGCGCGTTTGGAAAGCGCTTTCGTCGGACGCCGGCCTCGACGCGGTGATGGGATCTTACGACGAGAGCCCTGCCGATCCTTCCCTCGTTTCGCAGTTCAAGAATCTTCTGCACCATTACATCCATCAGCACGGCGATTGGCGCGCCGGCACCTTCTGGAGCGCCTGCGGAGGCATTCGTGCCCGCGTGTTCCGGGAGATGGGCGGGTTTGACGAGAACTTTCGCCGTCCCTCCGTGGAAGACATCGATTTCGGCATGCGCATGCGGCGTTCGGGCAAGCGGCTGGCGCTGGATCCCCGCATACAGGTGAAGCACCTCAAGCGCTGGAGTCTGGCGAATCTGGTGAGAACCGACGTTCGCGACCGCGCTCTGCCCTGGACGCGGCTGATTCTGGCCGAAGGACGCATGCCCGACGACCTGAACCTCCGGCGTGGGGAAAGACGGTGCGTGGCGCTGAGCTGGATGGCGGCGCTTTCGGTTCCGGCCTGCGTTTGGAATCCGTGGAGCCTGGCGCTGGGAGGGGCCGCGGTTCTGGGCGTCGTTTTCGTGCAGCGCCGGTTCTATCGGTTTCTGGCGGAGCGGCGCGGCCGGGAATTCGCCGCCAGCGCGATTCCGCTTCATGTGCTCTACTTCCTGTACAGTGGCGTGGGATTCGGCGCCGGACTCATCGCCCATTGCTTCGATCGGCTGCGGAAGGCGCTGCCGGGCGGTTCGGAAAAGCAGGCTGAGGCGGTGGCGCGGCGAGCGGCGGCCGCACCGCACACGCCGCCAGAAAACACGCCGTGAACCCGCGCGTGGGCAGCCGCTCCAGTTCCGCGAAGGCGTCCAGAAGCCATTGAATCAGCGGGTCCGCACGGGGACCCGCGAGGCGGCGGAGCGCCAGGAAGAGCAGCGTCGAAACGCCGCGGGGATTGTGAATGAGCCGGCAGGTGTCAAGTACCTGCAGACCTGCCCGCTGCAATGTTTGACGCAGCACCGTTGCGGAAGGCGTATAGCCGAGGGCGAAAGGACTACGCCGCAGGCGGCTGAGCCAGCGAAGCGGCCAAAGCAGCGGGTTACGTGGATTGTCCACGGTGATCAGCAGACGTCCGCCGGGACCCAGCAGCCGGGCGAGTTCGGCGATGGCCGTCTCGAAATCCCGTTGTTCGGCGAAATGATCGAGCGTCGAATTGGAAACGATCGCATCCAGCGACCCCGATCGCAACGGGACATGCCGCACATCGCAGGCGAGGAACTGCGCGCCATGAAGCTCCGACCGTGCGCGCGCCTGGCGGACTGTCTCCGCGGCCACATCCATGCCGATCCAGGTTTGGCAAAGCGGCGCCAGACGCTCCAGCAGGGCATCCGCGCCAAAGGCTTCTTCGAAAACATCGGTCTTCAGCGCTCGCGAGGCGGACGCCGGCATCCAGCCCTGGAACAGATTTACGTGCACATCCTGCTTCTGTTTTGCCACCAGGGGGTCGAGGTACCACGATGGGTGGGCGCGCGAGGCGACCTGGTCCCACTCCGAAGCCGGATTGCGATCCACGCTTTTCATGATGTCGCGCCACGGGCCGCCGCGCTACCGGCTTCAGCCGTAGCGCACGCACTTTGCGTGCCGTGTCGGCACTCCTGCCGACACCTCCCCGCGCAAGCTACTCTTCCTCGGGAGCCGTCTCGATCACCGGGAGCACATCGCTTTCCCGGGCGATCCAGACGTAGAGCGTAGGCAGCAGGAAGATGCTCATCATCAATGAGGACATCAGTCCGCCGACGATCACGATGGCGAAAGGCCGCTGCGAATCCGACCCGATCTCGTGCGACATGGCGGCCGGCAGCAACCCGAGCGCGGCAACCAGCATGGTCATCAGGACCGGGCGGAACTTCAGCACCGCGCCGTCGACTGCCGCGACCACAACCGGGCTGCCACGCGCGCGCAACTGATTGATTTGCTCCAGCATGATGAGACCGATCTGCACGCACACCCCGAACAGCGCCAGAAATCCGACGCCCGACGACACGCTGAGATGGGTTCCCGTGATGAGAAGAGCAAGCAGGCCGCCAAGGGGAGCGAGCAGCACGTTGGCCAGGATAAGGAACGCCCATTTGAGCGATCGGAAGATGCTGTACAGGACGAGGAAGATGGCCACCATGGTCAGCGGCACAATGACCGCAAGACGCGCCTGCGCGCGCTTTTGACTTTCGTACTCTCCTTCCCAGTTGACGTGATACCCGCGGGGCAGTTGCACGCGTTCGGCCACCCTCTTCATGGATTCCTGAACCGTTCCGCCGAGGTCGCGCCCGCGCACGCTGTATTTGACGGCAATGTAGCGTTCGTTGCCCTCGCGATAGATTTCCGAAGCGCCATCGCGCTCTTCGATGTTGCAGAGCTGCGCCAGGGACACGCGCTCGCCGCTGGGCGCCACCAGGCGGATGTTCTCGATGGCCTCGCGAGTGTCGCGGTATTGCGGGAGATAGCGCATCACCAGATCGTAGCGGGCTTCGCCCTGCAGCACCTGCGTAAGGGCGTTGCCGCCCACCGCGGTCTGAACGGCATCCTGAACGTCGGCGACGTTGATCTGATAGCGGGCCGCTTTCGGCCGATCGACGGTGACGTTCAGATTCGGCTGGCCCAGCACGCGCAGGATTCCCAGATCCTCCACGCCGGGCACATCGCGCATCACGTTGACGATCTCCTGCGCTTTGGCTTCGAGGACGCCCAGATCGTCGCCGTACACCTTCGTCGCGAGTTCCCCTTTCACCCCGCTGACCGCCTCTTCCATGTTGTCTTCGATGGGCTGAGAGAAACCCCAGTTGACGCCGGGGATCTTCTCCAGCTCGTTGTCCATGGCGGAGATGAGCCGCTCCTTGTCCTTATGAAACGCTGGGCGCCACTGGTTCTTCGGCTTCAGGCCAACGAAATATTCCGTGTCGAAGAAACCGGTATTATCCGTTCCGTCGTCGGGACGCCCGGTCTGGCTGGTGCATTCGGTGGCTTCGGGAAACGAGCAGAGAAGGAGCCGCGCCTGGTTCATGAGGCGAATGCCTTCGCTCGGCCCGACACTGGGAGCGAGCGTTCCGCGCACCCACAACGCGCCCTCGTCAAGATGGGGAAGGAATTCCGAACCAATGACTCCACCGAATGCCAGGTATGCCGTCAGAGCGAACCCGGCAAGCGTGGCGCCCAGGGTGAGGTAGCGCACGCGGATCGCGAACGCGAGCAGACGGCTGTACATGCGCGTGAGCCAGGTCATGACCGGGTTGCGCCATTCGCGCGCTCCGTGCGGGAACAGGAGGCTGCACAGCGCTGGCGCGATGGTCATGGAGAACAGGATCGCGCCCAGCAGAGCGAATGCCACGGTCCAGGCCATGGGCTTGAACAGCCGGCCTTCCACGCGCTGCAGCGTGAAGATGGGCAGGTAAGCGATGATGATGATGCCGATGGCGTAGAACACGGGGCGCTGCACTTCGTGCGCGGCGGCGAAGATCTTCTGTCTGGTGGTCCTCGGGACCTCGCTGCGCTCGCCCAGATGGCGGATGATGTTCTCCACCATCACCACGGCGCCCTCCACCACCATTCCGAAATCGAGCGCTCCCAGTGAGAGCAGGTTCGCGGGAGTGCCCTGCAGCTTCAGGCAGGTGGCGGCGAACAGCAGCGCGAAGGGAATGGTCAGGGCGACGATGAAGGCGCCGCGAACGTTGCCCAGAAACAGAAAGAGAACGATGACCACCAGGATCATGCCCGCCGAGAGATTGTGCAGCACCGTATGGGTGGTGAAATCGATCAGATCGCGCCGGTCGATGAAGGGAACGATCTTCACCCCCGCCGGCAGGATGCGATCGTTCATCTCCTTCACCTTTGCTTCGAGCGCTTTCAGCGTCGGTTCGGCGTCGGCGCCTTTGCGCATGGGCACCCATGCGGAAACCACGTCGTCGTTATCGACAATCGTCCCGTCTTCACGGCGGATGGACCGGGCGAATTGGCCCAGCCGGATTTTCGGACCCTGCGCCACCACCGCGATGTCGCGGACATGCAGGGGTGTGCCGTTCTTCGTGAAGATGACCGTGTTTTCGATGTCCTGTACGTTCTTCACCAGACCCACTTCGCGCACGTTGATCTGCTGCAGACCGGACTCGATGAAGCTTCCTCCGGCGTTGGCGTTGTTGTTGGTGAGCTGCTGCTCTACCTGGCCGATGCTGAGCCCATAGGCAATCAGCTTTTCCGGATCGACGCGAACCTGATACTCGCGCGTCGGGCCGCCGAAGCTGGCCACGTCCACGATGTCGGGCACGGATTTGAGATTCTTCTCCACCACCCAGTCCTCGATCGACTTCAGATCCATCACGTCGTAAGCGGGGTTGGTGCTGTGAAGAGTGAAGAAATAGATCTGCCCCGCCGGGCTCCAGTCGGTCCCCATCTGCGGCGCCACGCCGGCCGGGAGCGTCGCCTGCGCCATGCGCTCCAGCACCCGCTCGCGATTCCATTTGTTGTCCGATCCGTCGGCGAAGATCATCTTGATGTCGCTCAGCCCGAACAATGTAAAAGAGCGCAGATGCGTGATCTCCGGAATCCCGTTCATCGCGACTTCCAGCGGGATGGTGACCTGTTGCTCCATCTGTTCGGCGGAGATCCCCGGCCACTGGGCGATGATCTCGACGTAGTTGTCCGCGACGTCGGGATAGGCATCCACGGGAAGCTGATGGAACGAAATCGCGCCCCAGACGAACAGCACAATCGCCGCGGCCAGCACAAAAAACCGGTTGTTCAGCGCGAAATCGACGAGCCGGTGGATCATCTATCGTTCCGGAGCTGTGCAGAGGGGATACAACTGTGATCATCGCACAGGCTCGTGGCCGGGACCCTCTGCCAGGGAACGACTCGCCGTTACTCTTCCTCGGGCGCCGTCTCGACCACCGGGAGCACGTCGCTTTCCCGGGCGATCCAGACGTATAGGGTGGGCAGCAGGAAGATGCTCATCATCAACGCTGACATCAGTCCGCCGACGATCACGATAGCGAAGGGCCGCTGCGCGTCGGATCCGATATCGTGCGAAAGCGCGGCAGGCAACAATCCCAGCGTCGCCACCAGCATGGTCATCAGGATGGGACGCAGCCGCAGCACCGCTCCTTCAATAGCCGCCTGCTCCACGTTGTGGCCCAGCGCCCGCCGCTGATTGATGTATTCGAGCATGATCACACCGGTCTGCACGCAGACGCCGAACAGCGCCAGGAACCCGACCCCGGACGAAACGCTGAAGTGGGTGCCCGTGGCCAGCAGCGCCAGCAATCCGCCCAGCGGCGCGAGGGTGACATTGACCAGAATGAGTGCCGCCCACTTCAGCGAGCGGAACATCGTGTAGAGGATGATGAAGATCAGTAGCACGGTCAGCGGCACGATGAGCGTTAACCGTGCCTGAGCCCGCTTCTGGCTCTCATACTCGCCCTCCCAGTTGATGTGATACCCGCGGGGCAACTGCACCTTGCTGCTGACTTTGCCGATGGACTCCTCCACGGTTCCGCCCAGATCGCGCCCGCGCACGCTGTACTTGATGGCCACGTACCGCTGGTTGCCTTCGCGATAGATCTCCGAAGCGCCATCGCGCTCCTCGATATTGCAGAGCTGCGCGAGTGAGACGCGTTCCCCGCTCGGCGCCAGCAGACGGATATTCTCGATGGCCTCGCGCGTGTCGCGGTATGCGGGCAGATAGCGCATCACCAGGTCGTAACGGGCTTCGCCCCGCAGCACCTGGGTGAGGGCATTCCCCCCAACCGCCGTCTGAATTGCGTCCTGAACGTCGGCCACGTTGATCTGGTAACGGGCGGCCGCCTGCCGATTCACGGTCACATTGAGATTCGGCTGCCCGAGCACCCGAAGGATCCCCAGATCCTCGATGCCGCGCACTCCGCGCATCACATCGACAATCTCCTGCGCTTTGTCTTCCAGAAGCTTCAGATCGTCGCCGTACACCTTGGTGGCAAGCTCGCCCTTGACTCCGCTGACGGCCTCTTCCATGTTGTCTTCGATGGGCTGCGAGAAACCCCAGATGACACCCGGAATCTTCTCCAGCTCGCTGTTCATGGCGGCGATGAGCTCGTCTTTGTTCTGGTGAAATCCCTTGCGCCATTGTTCCTTCGGTTTCAGACCGACGAAATACTCGGTGTCGAAGAAGCTGGTGGTGTCGGTTCCATCGTCCGGACGGCCGGTCTGACTGGTGCACTCGGTGGCTTCGGGAAACGAGCACAGCACCAGCCGCGCCTGATTCGACAGCCGGATGCCCTCGGTGGGACCGGTGCTGGGAGCAAGCGTGCCGCGCACCCACAGCGCGCCCTCGTCAAGATGGGGGAGAAACTCCGAGCCGATAACGCCACCGACCGCGAGATATACGGAGAGCGCCAGCCCAGCCACCGCCGCCCCAATCGTCAGGTACCACCTTTCAATCGCGAAGCGCAGCAGGCGGCTGTACATGCGCGTCAGCCACGCCATCACCGGGTTATGCCATTCGCGGGCCCCGTGGGGAAAGATCAGGCTGGAAAGAGCCGGCGCAATCAGGATGGAGAACACGATGGCCCCGAGCAGCGCGAACGCCACCGTCCAGGCCATCGGTTTGAACAGCCGGCCTTCCACGCGCTGCAGCGTGAAGATAGGCAGGTAAGCGGTGATGATGATGCCGATAGCGTAGAACACGGGGCGCTGCACTTCGTGCGCGGCCTCGAAGATCTTTTGTTTGGTCGTCTTCGGTGGCCCGCCCCGCTCGCCCAGATGGCGAATGATGTTTTCCACCATGACCACTGCCCCATCCACCACCATGCCGAAGTCCAAAGCCCCCAGCGAGAGCAGGTTTGCGGGAACGCCTTTGAGCTTCAGACAGGTCGCCGCGAACAGCAGCGCGAACGGGATGGTCAGGGCGACGATAAAAGCGCCGCGAACGTTGCCCAGAAAAAGGAAGAGAACGATAACCACCAGGATCATGCCCGCCGAGAGGTTATGCAGCACCGTATGGGTGGTGAAATCGATCAGATCGCGCCGGTCGATGAAGGGAACGATCTTCACCCCCGCCGGCAGGATGCGCTCGTTCATTTCCTGCACTTTCGCTTCGAGCGCTTTCAAGGTGGGCTCGGCATCGGCGCCTTTGCGCATGGGCACCCAGGCGGAAACCACGTCGTCGTTGTCGACGATGGTCCCGTCTTCACGGCGGATGGCGCGCGCGAACTGGCCCAGCCGGATTTTCGGGCCCTGCGCCACCACGGCAATGTCGCCAACATGCAGGGGCGTGCCGTTCTTCGTGTAAAGGACCGTTTTCTCGATGTCGTCAACGGCGCGGACCAGGCCCACTTCGCGCACATTGATCTGTTGCAGACCGGCCTCGATGAAGCTCCCTCCCGCGTTGGCGTTGTTGCTGGTGAGCTGCTGTTCCACCTGGCCGAGGCTGAGCCCGTAGGCGATCAGCTTTTCCGGATCCACCCGAACCTGATACTCGCGCGTCGGTCCGCCGAAGCTGGCCACATCGACAATGTCCGGCACGGATTTCAGGTTCTTCTCCACCACCCAGTCCTCGATCGATTTCAGATCGATCACATCGTAAGCGGGATTGGTGCTGTGAAGAGTGAAGAAGTAGATCTGCCCGGCTGGACTCCAGTCGGTCCCCATTTGCGGCGTCACGCCCGCCGGCAGCGTCGCCTGCGATATTCGCTCCAGAGCGCGCTCGCGGTTCCAGTTGTTGTCCGATCCGTCGGCGAATATCAGCTTGATGTCGGACAGGCCGAACAACGAGAAGGAGCGCAGGTGGACGATGCCCGGAATACCGTTCATGGCGATTTCCAGGGGAATGGTGACCTGTTGCTCCATCTGTTCGGCGGAGATCCCCGGCCACTGGGCGATGATCTCGACGTAGTTGTCGGCCACGTCGGGATAAGCGTCCACCGGAAGCTGATGGAACGAAACCGCGCCCCAGACGAACAGCACAATCGCGCCGGCCAGCACCAGAAAGCGGTTGTTCAGCGCGAAATCGACAAGGCGGCGGATCATTTACTGCTCGACCGTGTTCTGGAGAACCAGGGCGTTCCTCACCACCTGGTCGCCGGGGCTGATGCCGCTCACGATTTCCTGCGTGCCATCCGGCAGAGTATTGCCGGCGCGAACCTCGACACGGCGGAACACGCCGCTTCCGACGGGCGTGTAGATCCATTGGCGATCGTGCAGGTGAAGAATCGCCGTGGCGGGCACCGTTGCGCGCTTTTCCGCAGTCAGCCCGTGAAAAGTGGCGGCCACGAACATGCCGATGCGCATGAGCCCCGGATTCTCCATTTCGAGGCGCACCTTGGCCGTACGGATGTTCGGATCCATGATGGGAAGAATGTTGCTGATGCGCGCTCGCAGCACCTGATCGGGATACGCAGCCAGGCGAACGTCGGCATACTCGCCCACGTGAACCTGAGCGAGATCGTTTTCATAGACGTCGCAAACGACCCAGACATGGGAAAGGTCGGAAATGGTGAACGGATTTGGCGGGGTGAGCGCGACGACCCCGGAAGCGTCGGTAATCTGCTGGTCCGTGATGGTTCCCGAAACCGGCGCATAAACGGCTACGATGCCGGTTGGATGCTGCGGGTCGGATCCGAGCAGGCGGAGGTGCTCGATGCTGG
>Ga0326727_10027106_pt1 | contig 10552 bp, 10 predicted proteins | sample MB2enrmetagenome_FD_207643 | JGI IMG/M metagenome (GOLD analysis project Ga0326727, IMG submission 207643) | Lab enriched peat soil microbial communities from McLean, Ithaca, NY, United States - MB29MY | ecosystem: Environmental > Terrestrial > Soil > Wetlands > Peat | place: USA: New York... | reverse complement strand
AAGCTGGAGATCGACACCACAGGCAAAGGCGCGTCCATGGGTCCTGAACATGCCCCTTATCGGCTTATTGGTGAAGACGCGAAAACCATTGTATCTGACGTTCTCCATGCGGTAGGCCTGCTCCATGCAGAGGAAGGGAACGCTCGTAGCAATGGGCCCGGTGCTTGAGTACGCCCCGCCGTCCATATGGCAGGTGATGTCCCGGGATAGAACCCGTCCCTCCCTGTCGACGCCCGTCTTGATGGTGGCTGTCATGGAATGGGCCTGACGGGTCGCTATCGTGTTCTCCTCTCTCGTGTAAACGATCTTCACAGGCTGCCCTGACTTCCTCGCAAGGAGGGAGCAGATGACGTCGGCCGGGGAGATCTCCGAACGGCCTCCGAAGGCGCCGCCGATAGTGATCTTCCGCACCCTCACCTTGTTGAGGGGCATCCTGAGACAATTGGAGAGCGGCTTTGCCTTTAGGTGCGGACCGGCGTTAGGCATCCATATGTCGAGGTTGCCTGCATTGTCGAACCGGGCGACTACCGCGTACGGCTCAGCCTGAAAGTAGGACTCCTCGGGCGCGCTAAAGGTATCCTCCCTCACATAATAAGAGTGGACGAAGCCCTTCTCGACGTCGCCCACGTTTATATGGACGTGAACGTTAATGTTGCCCGGATTGGTCTCATGGATGAGGGTAGCCCCCGGCTTCATGGCATCGCTTATGGTGAATACTGCCGGCAGCTCCTCGTACTTCACCTTGATCAAGTCGAGAGCCTCGAGGGCCGTCTCTTCGTCTATTGCGGCTACGGCCGCCACTTCCTCACCGATGAAGCGCACCTTGTCAGGGGGAAGAAAGGCCTGGTCCTGGGTGTAGCGGAAAACGCCCCACTTTTCTCCGGTGCTGTCTGCCGAGGTGACGACCGTACGAACGCCGGAGAGTTTTTCTGCCGCAGAGGTGTCGATGTGAAGGATCCTCGCGTGGGCATGAGGGGACCGGAGAACCTTACCGACAAGCATGCGGGGCAGGGAGAGGTCGGCGGTGAAGAGCGCCTCGCCCGTTGCCTTCGCACCCGCGTCGACCCTCTTGGAGCCTTTTCCGATGAGCGAGAACTCTTTCATGCCTCACTTCTCCTTGGCTGCTGCGGCCTTCACCGCTTCCACTATCTTTGCGTAGCCCGTGCATCGGCATATGTTCCCCGAGAGTGCGTGGCGTATCTCAATTTCCGTCGGGTCGGGCGTCTGATCGAGGAGTGCCTTAGCGGTGAGGATCATACCGGACGCGCAGAAACCGCACTGGATCGCATGATGGTCCACAAAAGCCTCCTGGACCGGATGGGGCCTGCCGGCGGACGCGAGGCCCTCGATGGTCGTGATCGCTCTGCCCTCGGCTTCGGCCGCGAGGAGGAGACACGACCTGACGGGGAGGCCGTCGAGAAGGACGGTACAGGAGCCGCAGGCCCCCTGACCGCAGCTCTCCTTCGCCCCCGTAAAGTGCAGATCTTCCCTGAGCACCTCGAGAAGCGTCCTGTTCGGGTAGGTGAGGATGTCGTAGGCCTCGCCATTGACCTGGAGGGTCACGTTCTGTTTCTTCATTTTTGCCATTAGGCACCCACCGCAAGGCCGGCCAGGGCCGTTTCTATCGCCCGCTTCGCGAAGACTTTTGTCATTTTTTTTCTGTAAGGGCCGGGGAGGGCGAGGTTGTCCACAGGCCGTGCGATTCGGAGAGCATGGCCAGCCGCCCCTTCGATATCTGCATCATCGGGCTTCCTGCCGATCAGGGAAGCTGCGGCCTCCTCCACGACGAGGGGTAAAGGGCCGGCTGCCCCGACCACTATGCGGGCCCGGTCGATTACCCCTTTCTTTGAGACGCCGACGAAGGCCGAGGATGATATGAGCGGATACTCGAGGCCTGATCGCAGCCTCAGCTTTTGATAAGAGGAACCGTAGATGCCCCTGGGGAGGGGGATAATGATTTCGGTCAGTATCTCGTCGTCCCCCAGTGAGAATGGTCGAGTGCCGTGGCCGGAGAAGAGCGTACCCACGGGAACGGTCCTTGACCCGCCGCTTCTCTTCAGCACGGCACTTGCATTGAAGGCAATGAGGGATGGCGCCATGTCGCCCTGATAGACGCTGAAGCAGCGCTTGCTGCCCTTCACGGCTGCGCAGACCTTACCTCCCTGCTTCAGGCAGGGTAGCGACGCTCCCCTGACCAACTCTGATTGATTGTAGAAGAGACACCGGGTACCCTGCAAAAGATTGCCGCCAATGGTCGCTATGTTCTGAATCGGCGGGGCGGCCACGAGGCCTGCCGATTGGGCGACGGCTGCGAAGGAAGAGCGGACCTCCGGTGCCCCGGCGATATTCCGAAGCGTAGTACCGGCAGCGATTACCAAAGCGCCCCTCGTTTTCTTCATGCCGGCGAGATCCGCCACACCCTTCAGGCTCATTACATAGGGAGGAGTCAGAAGTCTGTGTTTCAGGAGGTTCATGATATCCGTTCCTCCCGCAATGATCCTCACCTTCCCTTTATACCGGCTCATTATCTCCAGAGCCTCCTCGGTGCTGCGGGGCGCGAGATACTGGAAGGGGGGCAGCCTCATCTTTCCTTATCCTCCTTAGTTCCTCAACCTTCAGTCATCCAAAAGTGCTTGACAAATAATTGCCGGTTTCACTATACTGGCGGAATACGGTATACAGTATACACGATAAGTCATATACTACCGGTAATAAGATTTTTGTGTCAATTGAAAAATGTGCGGCTCGAAACTTTTGCCCTTATCATTGACGGCAGCCGGCTTCCAAGAGGGGACACGATGGACGTTTTTAGAAACATGACGATACTTTCGCTTGAGCAGGCGACGGTCCTTCCCTATCTGAGCTACCGGCTCGCCATGGACGGAATGAAGGTGATACGCCTTGAGCATCCCGTGCTGGGTGATCCGAACCGAATGATCGGTGACAACCGGCTCGGCGAGGAACGGATGAACACGTATTTTATGGCCATAAATGCTGGGAAAAAAGCAATTACCCTGAACCTCGCATCGCTTGAGGGACAGGCGCTCCTCAGGGAACTTATCGAGAAGATGAAGGTGGACATATTTGCTACCAATCAGCTTCCGCGAAACTACGGGAAGCTCGGCATAGACTACGATACGCTGAAGAAGGTCAAGACTGACCTTGTCTGGGTGGGTCTCACCGGGTTCGGACCCGAGAGCAATGAGCCGGCATACGACCCGATCCTCCAGGCGAGGGGAGGCCTGATGGAGCTTACGGGGAACGCCGGCGAGGATCCCCAGGTGGTCGGCATTCCGCTGCCTGACATGGGAACAAGCGAGCACGCGTACGGCCTTGTTATGAAGGCGCTCTGCAAGCGGGCCCTCACAGGGACCGGTGAGAGGATAGACGTATCCATGCTCATGTCGACGACGTCGTGGCTCACCGTACCGATCACGCTCGCGAAGTCTTTCGGCAACCGGATCACCCGCCGCGGCAACACCCACGAGTTCTTCGCGCCGGTCTCCGTCTACGAGACGAGGGACGGATACGTCTACATCGCGGTAGGCAATGACCGGCAGTGGGTCTCCTTTACTCAACTTCCTGGGTTTGAAAAGCTGGCGAGACCCGAATACGAGAAGAATAGGGGCAGAATCCTCGATGTGGCCGGCCTGAACAGGGAGATCGCCGCGTGCACGAAAACTAAAGGCACCGATGAGATGCTCGAGTTGTGCAACAAGGCGACCATTGCCATATCGAAGGTCAATACCATAGAGGAGGTAATGGAAGACCCCTATGTAAAGACCTCCATGCTTTCCTCCCTCGATCCCGTGACAGGGACACGCATATGGATGGCCCCTCCGCCCTTCATGACGCCTTTTCTTAAGGAGAGCGGCCGGGAGATGACCTTTCCTCCCAGGTTCGGGGAGCATAACAGAGAGATATACGGCGGAATCATGGGATTTTCTGAAGAGAAGCTTCTCGAGCTCAAGGCGAAAGAGGTGATCTAGAGCACGAGTGAGGGAATGCCGTGGATGAGAAAGAGCTGTGGCAAAAAGTGCTGGAGGGTGACGAAAAGAGCGCCGGTCGCCTCATCTCACTCATCGAGAGGCGCACCGGTGTTTCATCATGGACGGAAGGAGAGATAGGTTGCGCAAGGGAAAAGGGAGCTGCCTTCGCGATGAGCCTCCCTCAAAGATGAGGTGTGGAGGCGGTTCGAGCACATGATGAAGGAGAATGAGACATGTGTACGCCTGATCGAAGAGGCGGTGACGGGAAAGGCAGATCCTTACAGCGCAGTGGAAAGGATCGTTAAAAAAAAGGCCATCAAGATTAGCGATTAGCGAGACGTTGAGATGCGAGCGTCATCTCTGGGGTTTTTAAACTGAAAGAGGATCGAAGGTTTTTTTTCAGGAGCAGACCATCTCCACACTCTCCTTCATCAGGTACTGTCTTGAGCTGAAGAAGGGCTAAAACCGGGCTGGCTCGCTCCTAAGAAATAGGGAGGCCACATGGAATTTTCCTTGACGGAAGAGCAGGAGTTTTTCAAAAAGACCGTCACTGATACGATTGACCGTATGGTCGTGCCGAAGGCCAGGGAGATCGACGAGAAGGACGAGTTTCCGTGGGAGCTGTGGCGGCAGTTCGGCAAGCTCGGTTACCTCGGGCTTCGTTACCCCGAGGAGGTGGGGGGCATGAATGCGGACCCCGTCACGGCAATGATCTTTTACGAGCAGATCGCCAGAGGGTCGGTGGGCTTTGCCCAGAGCGTGATCATGAACATTCTCATGGGCACGTATTTCATCTACCGCTTCGGCTCGGATGAAATAAAGGCCCGTTGTCTCTACCCCGCTATCAAGGGGGAGAAGATCGGCACCATGTGTTTCACCGAAGACCAGTCGGGCTCGGACCTGTCAGCCACGAGGACGACCGCGGTGAAGGAAGGCGGGGAGTGGGTGATAAACGGGACAAAAATGTGGATCACCAATGGGCCGATTGCCGACATGGCGACGGTCCTTGCCACGACTGACCCCAAGCTCGGCGCGAAGGGACTCAACTTTTTCCTCGTCGAGAAGGGAACGCCGGGCTTTTCGGCAGGGCAAGTGCTCGACAAACTGGGATGCAGGGGCACTGTCACAGGGGAACTCGTCTTCGATAACGTGAGGCTTCCCGGGGAGAACCTCCTCGGGGAAGAGGTGAACAAGGGCACCGAGTATCTGGGGGAGATTCTGGACGAGGTAAGGGTGATGACAGCGGCCATGGCCCTCGGAATTGCACAGGCAGCCTTCGACGAGGGGCTCGAGTATGCGCGAAAACGGGTTGCCTTCGGGAAGAGTATCGGCAGCTACCAGCTCATCCGGGCAAAGTTTGCCGATATGGCGACCGAGATGGAGGCGAGCAGGCTGATGATCTATTACAGCGCCTGGCGGATTAAGGAAAAACTGTCGAGCCGAAAGGAAGCTGCTATGACCAAAATGTTCGCCACCGAGACGTGTCTCAAGGTCGTCGATGAGGTGACGCGAATATGGGGGGCGAATGGTTTTGCCCGCGAGTACGACCCCCAGCGCCATTTCAGAGATGCACGCTTTCTCCTGTACGGCGGGGGCACCCACGAAATAATCAAGGATTTTCTTGGAAGGATGATCATAGGCAAGTCGTAAGAAAGGGCGGGTCCGGGGCAATTCGTCCGATCTTAGAGAGGAGGGCTTCGTAATGAATATTGTCGTGCTCGCAAAGCACGTACCCGATGCAGAGGCACTGATCGAGATAAAGGGGACGGGCGAAAAGCTCGAGATAGAGCAGAAGTTTGCGGTGAGTCTCTTCGATGAATTTGCCCTCGAAGAGGCGCTCAGGATAAGGGAGCGCCTTGGCGGGCGGGTCAAGGTGATTACCCTGGGAACAGGAAAAGCAATAGAGGTCTTGAGGACAGGGATCGCCATGGGCGTCGACGAGGCCCTTCTTCTCGATCACGAGGCCTTTCTCGGCGGCGACGGCTATGCGACGGCCCTCTCCCTGAGCAGGGCCATAGCGAAGGAGGCGTGCGACCTCGTCTTATGCGGCAAGCAGGCCGTCGATGATGACCGGGGAGAGGTGGGACCGATGGTCGCCCAGTTTCTCGGGTTGCCCCATGTGGGCTCTGTCGTGAAAGTCGATATCGCCGAGGGCAGGGCAACGGCCGAATCGCTCGTAGAGGATGGAAGGGTGGTCGTCGAGGTTCCCCTTCCTGCCGTACTCACCACCCAGAAAGGATTGAACGAACCGAGGGTACCCCTCGTCATGGGTGTGATGAAGGCGATGAAGGCCCAGATACCGAGGGCGACGCCAGAGGATCTCGGTCTGGATCCGAATCAGATCGGCCTTGCAGGGTCGAAGGTGCGGATACGGAGGTACCTGCCGCCGAAGAAGAGGTCTCAGGTGCAGTTCATCGCAGGCGATGCGCCGGGGGCGGCAGCCGAAGCTGTGAGAATCCTTATTGACGTCGAAAGGGTCATATAGGGGGAAGGATGGACAGAGTACTCATATTCGTTGAGACAAAGGGAGACGAGGTAAAGAAGGGCTCGCTCGAGCTCTTGAGCGAGGCGCGAAAGCTCGCGCAGACGGGCCGTTTTGCGATAGAAGCCGTGGTCATCGGCAAGGTAGCGCCTTCTCTCAGGGAGGCGATCAGCCTCTATGCCGAGAAGGTCGTCCATATCGTCGACCCCCTTCTCGATGCATATACACCTGAAGGGTACTCGCTCGCGCTCGCGGATTACGCCCGGACAAGCCAACCGAGGATGATCCTGGCGGGAGCTACCCAGGTGGGACGCGACTTTCTCCCAAGGGTGGCGGTCCTCCTCGAATGCGGGATCGCCTCCGATGTGACGGCCGCCAATTGGCTCGATAACCCCGTCACCCTCGTGAGGCCTGTCTATGGTGGAAAAGTCCTGACCGAGGTCGTCTGCGAGGAGTCCCCCTTTCTTGTCCTGACAAGGCCGAATACATTCGACATCACGAGTCCGGGTGAGAAAACGGGGGAGGTGGTGGAGAGGCATGCCTCCCTCCCTGCCGGTTCGGTGAAGACAAGGATGCTGAGGAGAGAAGAAAAGCCGAAAGGGAAGGTCGACTTGACCGAGGCGGACATCATCGTCACGGGCGGCCGCGGGTTGAAGGCCCCCGAGAACTTCACAATCCTCGAGGACTTCGCCGCGGTGATCGGCGGCACCGTAGGCGCAACGAGGTCCGTGGTAGACGCGAAATGGCGGGATCAGGAGGACCAGGTAGGCAAGAGTGGAAAGACCGTCTCTCCGAAACTCTACATAGCAGCAGGCGTCTCCGGTGCCATTCACCACATCATGGGCATGGATACCTCGAAGGTGGTACTCGCGATCAACAGAGACCCCAACGCGATCATTTTCAACTACGCTACTTACGGAATAGTGGGCGACCTCTTCGAGGTTGTCCCTGCAATGACGGCCGAGCTGAAAAAGAGGCTCGGACGAGGTTAAGGAAGAAAGGAACGCACGTAGAGGAGAGGAATCATGGGAGGAGCCAGGGCGGGCGCGCAGAAGGCCGCGACGAAGCCGCTGAAAGGGATAAAGGCGGTTGGCAAGTCTTTATCCTTCAGTGAGGTTGCCTATAATTCATTGAAGGAAGCAATCGTGAAGGGGGATCTCCATCCGGGCCAGAGGCTCGTCGAGAGCAGACTGTCGGCTCAAATGATGATCAGCAGGATACCGGTGAGGGAAGCCATCAAGAAACTCGAGCAGGACGGTCTCGTGGAGAAGCTGCAAAAGGGAGGTTTCATCGTAAAGAATCCTTCCAGGGAGGAGATAGAAGAGACTTTCGGAATACGGGCCGTTCTCGAGGGGCATGCGGCGTCCCTCGCGACCCAGAACATGAACCATACGATTCTGAAGAGGCTGGAGGAGACCCTGGAATGGTACAGGGATGCGTTGAACCAGCGGGATACCGCAAAGATGATGCGGCTGAACGATCAGCTTGACGACATTATTTTCATGGCTGCTGCAAACAAGAGACTTCATGCGCTCATAGGGAATTTTCGGGACTTCATTTCCCGATACAGGAGGGTGCTCCTCACATGCTTGGATTATGCCGCAATTTCCCTCTCGGACCACGAAAAGATCGTGGCGGCCATGAAGAAAGGGGATTCGGAAAAAGTGGAGCAGCTCATGAGGAGGCACCTTATTCGGGGTAAGGAGATCCTCATAAAAGACATGGATGCGGGAAAAGAGTTTTGAGGGGGATAGGGAGGAGACTTTGGGGAATCAAAGGACGATAAGGGTATTGATAGCCAAGCCCGGCCTTGACGGTCACGACAGGGGAGCGAAGGTGGTGGCCCACGCACTCAAGGAGGCGGGGATGGAAGTCATCTACACGGGCCTACATAAAACCGTCGATCAGATTGTCCGGATTGCGGTCCAGGAGGACGTCGATATCATAGGGCTTTCGATCATGAGCGGTGCGCATCTGCCTATCGTGGAGAAGCTGATGAACCTGATCAGCAAAGAGGGCATGGGTGACAAGTTTGTCGTCGTCGGGGGAGTGATCCCGAACCGGGATATTGCACGGCTGAAGGCGCTCGGTGTGGCCGGTGTTTTTCCCGGCGGCAGCAGCTTTTCGGAAATCGTCACCTTCATCAGCGATAGCGTCAGACGGGCAGACTAGGAGGAGCAATGGGAGTTGCGAAATATACGAAGGATCAGAAGGACCGGATCACGGACGTGACACTTCAGTCCGGCATCCACGTGAAGCCTGTGTACGGCCCCGGAGACCTCGATCAGGCAGGGTTTTCCTACGAGCGGGATCTCGGTGATCCCGGCCAATACCCCTTCACGAGGGGGATACACGGGCTGGGCTACAGAAGCAGGGCCTGGACCACGAGACAGTATACGGGCTTCGGAACTCCCTACGAGACGAACGAGCGGTTCAAGCTGATGATATCCCACGGACAGACGGGACTCAACGTCGCCTTCGATCTTCCCACGCAGATGGGCTATGATTCGGACGACCCCATGGCCGAGGGCGAGGTGGGACGGGTAGGAATGGCGGTCGACTCGCTCAGGGATTTCGAGATAGCCTTCAGGGATATCGACTTGGAGCGGATAGGATCGGGCCTCACCATCAATGCCATCGCATCGATCATGCTCGCCATGTATCAGGCTGTCGCCGAAAAGTACGGCTACGCTTCTGCGGTTATTTCCGCCACCCCCCAGAACGATATCCTGAAAGAAATGATCGGCAGGGGTTGCTGGATCTTCCCGGTCGAGCCGGCCGTAAAACTGATCGGCGACACCATCGAGTACTCCATGAGCGAACTTCCCCGGACGAACCCCGTGAGCGTCTGCGGCTACCATATCAGGGAGTCAGGCGCCACGCCGGCCCAGGAGATGGCGTGCGCTATCCTCATCGCCAACGCCTACATCGACAATGTGCTGGCAAGAGGGTACGACGTGGACCAGTTCGTGGGACGGTTCTCGTTCAATCTCAACGTCTTCGGAAATATATGGGAGCAGGTGGCCAAGTTCAGGGCGGGTAGGAAGCTCTGGGCGAGAAACCTCAAGGAGAAATACGGGGTCAAGAAAGAGTCGAACATGCACCTAAGGGGCCTCTTCGGCGGAGGGGGGTATGGCCTTACCAAGGCACAGCCCGAGAACAATATCATGCGTGGCGCGTACTACGCCCTTGCCGCGGCTCTTTCCGGAGCACAGACAATCGCCCTTTGCAGCTATGACGAGGCTTACACAATCCCCACGCCCCATTCGGCAATCATCTCGCTGCGCACGCTACAGCTCCTCATGGACGAAATCGGTCTCAGGGACACGGTCGATCCCCTGGCAGGCAGTTACTTCATCGAGACCCTGACCAAAGAGATGGAGCAGAAGATCGAGGAGGAGATGGCGCGGATAGAGAAAGCGGGCGGGATCGTGCAGGCGGTGGCATCAGGGTACGTCCAAAGGCTTGTAGCGGCCCAGGCTTACGAGTTCGAGAAAGGCATCCAGTCAGGGGAGCTGCTCAAAGTAGGCGTCAACATCCATACGGAAGGGGAGTCGAAGGACGTCGAGCTCCACGAGTACAACGAGGAATCGGCAGAAAAACAGATTGAAGAGCTGAACCGCGTGAAGCGCCAGAGGCACAGCCGCGAGGTGATGGCCACCCTTTCCGACCTCGAGAAGGCGACGAGGGAGGGTAAGAACGTCATGCCCTGCCTCGTCGCGTGCTGTAAGGCATACGCGACCGTAGGGGAGATGACGGCTGTATTCAGGAATATTTTCGGAGAATTCGGCGAGCCGGCCCTGTTCTAACTTAGGGGTCCGGCAAGTATTGGGGTAAAAGGGGGGGATCATGGCAAAGAGTTTCATGCCGGAACAGAGGACGCGGGATGAGCTGCTCGCCTTCCAGCTCGAGGGGCTTAAGTGGACCGTCAACCACGCCTATAGCGGCTCTGCGCACTATCGTAAGAAGTTCGAGGAGGCAGGTGTGACGCCGGATAAGATCAAGAGTCTCGATGATCTGAAGCTCCTGCCTTTTACGACCGCAGACGACTTGAAGAATGGATACCCCTTCCCCCTCCTGA
>Ga0326727_10027105_pt1 | contig 10552 bp, 10 predicted proteins | sample MB2enrmetagenome_FD_207643 | JGI IMG/M metagenome (GOLD analysis project Ga0326727, IMG submission 207643) | Lab enriched peat soil microbial communities from McLean, Ithaca, NY, United States - MB29MY | ecosystem: Environmental > Terrestrial > Soil > Wetlands > Peat | place: USA: New York... | reverse complement strand
TTCGGGCCGCTTTGGAAATTGTGGGTGCTGGCCGTGGTGGTGTCCGTCGCCGGCCACGCATGGTTTTATAAGTTGCGGAAGTCTTTCGCCGATATTCTGTAGCACGCTGGGAGCGCCTCCCAGGGGGATCGAAGAGCTTGCTTCACAAGATCACGGCCGTGCTGGTGGCCTTTGGCCCGCTGGGAGTCTTTCTCCTCAGTATTGCCGATTCGCTGGGGATCCCCCTTCCGGCAGCGATGGACCTCCTGCTGATTACCGTGGGGGCCGGGAGCGTCCGGAACCCGCGCCATGCCTACCTGACGGCGCTCGTGGCGGTGGTGGGTTCGGTGATCGGCAACGTCGCTCTTTTTCTGGCGGCCCGCCAGGGCGCGCGATGGATCGCCAGGCGCGAGCCCCTTCCCGGCCGGCGGCGGCAATTCCAGGAGTGGTTCCAGCGCTACGGTTTCCTAACTGTCTTCATTCCCACGGTGACGCCCATCGTGCCCCTGCCGCTCAAGGTCTTCGTAATTTCGGCGGGCGCCCTGCGCGCCCCCTTCGTGAAGTTCCTGGCGGTCATCGTGGTGGCCCGTGTCATCCGCTATTTCGGCGATGTCTACCTGGGAATCCAGTTGGAAGCCGACGCCCAGGGCTTTCTGATTCGCAACGGGTGGACCCTGGCGGGCATCGCGCTCGGCTGCGCGCTGGCGGTCTATGCCACGATGCGGGCCATCGACCGGCGCAAGCCCGCTACAATGGAGTGAATCCGCATTCCGGATGCCCAAACGAATCGCCATCGTGGAGGACGAGGCGGAGTTGGCCTCGCTGATCGACTATAACCTTGTTCATCAGGGTTATCTCACCGAAGTGTTGGGCGGTTCCGGGGGCACGCTGCAAGCGCTCGAACAATCCCGGCCCGATCTGATCCTGCTCGATGTCATGCTGCCGGAAATCGACGGTTTCGAGCTGTGCCGCCGGATCCGCCAATCGCCCGTGCTGGCGCGCACGCCGGTGCTGTTTCTGACGGCGCGCTCCGACGAAGTGGATCGCGTGCTGGGCCTGGAGATCGGCGGCGACGACTACATGACCAAGCCGTTCAGCCCGCGGGAGCTGATCGCGCGCATCAAGGCGCACCTGCGGCGGGAGGAAATGGATGCCGATCCGGCGCCCGTATCCATCGGCCCGTTTCGCCTGGACCGCGCCGCCCGCCGGGTCTTTCAGGCCGATCGCGAGCTGCCGCTGACTTCGACCGAGTTCAACCTGCTGGAGTTCTTCCTCACCCATCCGGGCCGCGCCTACAGCCGCGAGCAACTGCTCGAGGCCGTGTGGGGCGAGCAGCGGTTCGTCACGCCGCGCACGGTGGACGTTCACGTCCGGCGGCTGCGCGAGCAGATCGAGGAACAGCCCGACAATCCCCGATACCTGGCCACCATCCGCGGTTTCGGTTACCGCTTCGAGGAATCCGCTTGACCGGCAAAATTTTCCTGAAGCTGATTCTGGGCGTTTTCGGGCTGATGGCTCTGGCGCTGGTTACCGTGGATTTCGTCGCCACGTCGCTGGCCAAGGACTCCTACATCCAGAACCTGAAAGCGCAGCTCGAGGACAAAGGTCGCATGCTGGCCCTTTCCATAGCGGATCCCGCGAATACGAGCGACTTCGAGGTGCGCCGGATGGCGCGGGCCGCCGGCGGCCGCATCACCGTGGTGCGGCCGGACGGCCAGGTGGTGGTCGATTCGGACGCCAACGCGGCCACCATGGAAAACCATCGCACCCGACCCGAGCTGATCCAGGCCTTCCGGGGCCGGGCGGGTTCGAGCATCCGGCGCAGCGCGACCCTCGGCATCGATTTTCTGTACGTCGCCGTTCCGGGACCCCGCAGCCTTCCGGGCGGGGCCGTTCGCATTGCCGTGCCCCTCGCGGAAATCGACCGGCAGGTGAACGGCATCCGCTGGCGGATTCTGGCCGGCACGGCCCTGGCTTTTCTGCCCGCCATCGCCATCGCGGCCCTGCTGGCGCGCCTCATTTCGGCGCGCTTCGCCGCCATCATGTCGCACGCGTTGGAGCTGGCGCGGGGCAATTTCCGGGCGCGCCTCGCCTCCACGGGGGGCAGCGAGTTCGCGCAGCTCGCCCGCACCCTCAACGACACCGCCGAGAATCTGCAAAAGATCGTTGAACAGCTGCAGCGCGAGCACGCCGAACTGGAGAAGGTGGAGCGCATCCGCAAGGACTTCGTGATCAACGTGTCGCACGAGCTGCGCACGCCGCTGGCATCCATACAGGGCTATACCGAGACGCTCATCGATGGGGCCATCGACGATGCCGAGCACAACCTGCGCTTCCTCGGCATCATCCGCCACAACGCCGAGCGCCTGGCGCGCCTGACCGAGGATCTCCTGACCCTCTCGCGCGTCGAGCAGAAGCGCCATAAGTTCGAGTTTGAAATCCACTCCGTCAACGGGCTGTTGCGGGATGCCATCGAGCTCATACGCCCGATGGCTGAAAAAAGCGATCTGCACGTAGACCTGGAGCGCGCCCCGGAAGACGCCGAGGTCTGCTGCGACAGCGAAGCTGTCTCGCAGGTGCTCAGCAACCTGCTGGACAACGCCGTCAAGTACACGCCGGCCGGCGGACGCATTACCGTAGGCGCGCACCCCGCCGGCCGGTTCGTCGAGCTCTACGTTCGCGACACCGGCATCGGGATTCCGGAAGAAGATCTGCACCGGCTCTTCGAGCGTTTCTACCGCGTGGATAAGGCTCGTTCGCGCGAGCTCGGAGGCACGGGTCTGGGCCTTTCCATCGTCAAGCACCTGGTGGCCGCCCACGGCGGCATCACGCGCGTGGAAAGCACTGTAAACCAAGGCTCTACATTCTTCTTCACGCTTCCCACCGAAGACGCCACGCCGGCCGCCGGAGAGCTTAATTCAGAATTCACGACGCGGTAACCGATCTGTAACATTGCTGCTGCTACCGTAACAACAACGGGCGGAGCATGGAAATGAAAAAGATTCTATTGATCGAAGACGATGCCGATCTCTTCTCCCTTTTGAAATACAACCTGGAGAAGGAAGGTTTCGCGATGTCCGGCCAGCAAACCGGCAAGGGAGCCATCGAGCTGTGCCGCAAGGTGCGCCCGGACCTCATCCTGCTCGACATCATGCTGCCGGATTCGGACGGTCTGGATATCTGCAAGGGTATCCGCCGCGACGCCGATCTGTCTTCGGTCCCGATCATTTTTCTGACCGCGCGCGCCTCCGAGACAGACCGCATCGTGGGCCTCGAGATCGGCGCCAACGATTACGTCGTGAAGCCGTTCTTCGTGCGCGAGCTGATCGCGCGCATCAAGTTGCAATTTCGCAACCAGTCCGCGCCCAGCCGGATACTGTCCGCCGGCGGCCTGGAACTCGATCCCGCCAGCCGGCAGGTGCGGCTCAACGGCGAAGTCCTGGCGCTCACCGCCACCGAATTCCGTCTGCTGGAGTTTCTGATGAGCCGTCCGGGCGTGGTATTCAGCCGCGAGCAATTGTTGAACTCGGTGTGGGGGCAGGACCGCGCCATCACGGACCGCGCGGTGGATGTCTACGTCCTGCGTTTGCGGCAAAAGATCGAGCAGGACCAGACTGCGCCCGCGCTCATTCACTCGGTGCGCGGTTTCGGATACACCTTCGAGCCGCGCCGCGCCATGGCGGTGTAGCGCTGCCGATTGCCGTCCGGATCAGAGGCATCGAGCTGCGAGGGGGCCATCCGACACTTGGATCTCAATCGCGTAATCTGGTATGTGAAGTACTCGACAAATGAAAACCGCCTTGGGCTGCGGCTCTCGTAGGAGGAGCCTCGGAATCCTCCTGGTTTTGGCGTGGTTTGCCGGCAGGGCTTACGGCCAGCATATCCCCAGAGGATGGCGCCAGTTTGTCAGCGTGAAAGGCGGCTACATCGCATATTTCCCTAAATCCTGGCATCTGCTTGAGCCGGGCCTGCCAACTCTGGACATCGCCAACTTCCCGCCCTCCCGAATGGTCAGAGCTGTGGTTGTGCCCGACGGCGGCGCGACGATCAGCATTGTGCCTCCTCCCCAAGGAGTAACCACTATTGAGCAGTGGGTCGGCAGAGATAGCCGCGTGACGCGGGTGCAGTCAAGACGGTCCATCACCCTGCAAGTGCCGGACTCGACTGAGCCGCTGGGCATCGAGGAGGTTATCTACCTGTCCACAGAGGGGCCGGATACAGTGAGCTGGTACTTTGGGATTTCGGGGCGCCTCCTGGTGGCGAACCTCAGCTACTGGTTCGGCGACCCCAACGCGACGAAATTCCGTGAAGTGCTACGCGAGGTGGTACAGACGGTCAGGCCCTTGGAGCGGTAGCCGGGCCCGAATCCATGTTATAGATCAGTTGATGAAACTGCTGGTGCGGAATCGGACCCGGAACACGGTTTTGGGCACGTTGGTGAATGTCGCCGACACACCCGGCACGCGGCGCGTCGGGCTGCTCAAGCATAGCTCGCTGCCCAAAGGCGAAGGCCTGTGGATCGTCCCCTGCGAATCGGTCCACACTTTCTTCATGAAATTTCCCATCGACCTGGTCTATCTGGACCGGCGCCACAAGGTTCGCAAGGTGCGCAGCGCCGTCCCGCCGTGGAGGCTCTCGGCCTGCCTGCCGGCGCATTCCGTGCTCGAGCTGCCGGCCGGCACGGCTCTCGAGACCCAGACGCAGCCGGGCGACGAGCTCGATTTCGAAATGCTGCCTTGATCTCGCCGCACGAATCTCCGCTTCCTCGGCGATCTCAGGTTTTGACTTTCCATCCGCAACCTCTGTGCGAGGAGCGTCCGAAAATCTCTGCTCACTCTGCGAAATCTCCGCGTCTCCGCGACTCCGCGTTGAGCTGATTCAAAGTCCTCACCCCAGTGTGCAAAGCTTCTGCCCCGGCTTCACGCTCTGGCCGGGCGACACGTGGATCTCCTGGACCGTGCCATCCACGGGGGCGCCGATGGCAGTCTGCATCTTCATGGCCTCGATGATGACCACCGGGTCGTTCTGGCTGACACGCTGTCCGAGCGAGGCCGAAACCGCCACGATCACGCCGGCAATGGGGCTGCGGCAGATGCGGTCCTCCGGCCTGGTATCCACCGGCAAGGGCGGCTGCAACACGGACTGCGGGACTTCCGGGCCGGATTCCCCGATCTCCTCGCGCTCGTCGGGGAGCGTTTCTACCTCGACCTCGTAGCTCTGGCCCTCAAGCGTGATTCGCAGTTTCACTTTTCTTCTTCTCCGGGACCGGCTGGCGTTCCTCCGCGCGGCGCCGCGCGGCCATGCGGGCGGCCTCGATACGGGCGCGGCCCTCGCGCGTCAAGTCGGCCGGAGAGGCTTGCGCCAGCCTGCGGATCGCGCGAATGCGGGTGGGGGCTCCGATGGCGGCGGCCACCGCGGCGGCGATGAGCACCTTGTGCCGCGCGCTAACACCGCCGGGTAGCGCGCGGCTCGGGCTTTCGCCCGCGGGGATTTCCGAAGTTTCCATGGCTTCGCTCACATCGGGATGTTCCCGTGCTTCTTGGCGGGACGCAACACCCGTTTGGTGGCCAGCGATTCGAGCGCCGCGGCCAGGGCGCCGCGCGTTTCGGCGGGCTCGATGATATCGTCCACCAGCCGCGCCCCCGCCGACACATACGGGGTGGCGAAGGTATCGCGGTACTCCTCGATGAGTTCCTGCCGGCGGGCGTCGCGATCTTCAGCCGCGGCAATCTCGTGGCGGAATACGATTTCCGCGGCGCCCTCCGCCCCCATCACGGCGATCTCGGCCGAGGGCCAGGCGAACACGTGATCGGCGCCCAGGTCCTTGGAGCACATGGCGATATATCCGCCGCCGTAGGCCTTGCGAATCACCACCGTGAGCTTGGGAACGGTGGCCGCCGAGTAAGCGAACAGAAGCTTGGCGCCATGACGGATAATGCCGCCGTATTCCTGGTCGATGCCCGGCAGGAAGCCCGGCACGTCTACCAGCGTCACCAGCGGAATATTGAACGCATTGCAGAAGCGGATGAAGCGCGAGGCCTTATCGGAAGCGTTGATGTCCAGCGCGCCGGCCAGCACGCTGGGCTGGTTGGCGATAATCCCCACGGGGCGCCCCACGATGCGTCCGAACCCGATCAGCAGGTTCTTGGCGAACTCCTTCTGCACCTCCAGGAATTCCGATTTATCCACGATGCGCGTGACGATCTCGTGCATGTCGTACGGCAGCTTGGATTCGTCGGGGACGATATAATTCAGGCTGAAATCGTGGAAGCGCTTGCGATCCTGCTCGCCGCGGGGCGGATCTTCGCTGTTATTCGAGGGCAGGAACGAGAGTAGGTTCTTGCAGACCTTGATGGCCTCCACGTCGTTGTCGGCCACGAAATGCACCACCCCCGAATTGTTCATCTGGGCGCGGGGACCGCCCAGTTGCTCGGCCGTGATCACCTCGTTGGTCACCTGCTTGATGACCGCCGGGCCGGTGATGAACATGTAGGCGTAGCGGGTCTGGATGATGAAGTCCGTGAGCGCCGGGCTATAGGCCGCGCCGCCCGCGCACGGTCCGCAGATGAGCGAGATCTGCGGCACCACGCCGGAGAGCATGACATTGTTGTAAAAGACCTTGGCATAGCCCGAGAGGCTGCCGACGCCCTCCTGAACGCGCGCACCGCCGGAATCGTTGATGAACACGAACGGCGTGCCGGTCTCGAGCGAGTGGCGCAACGATTCGGAGATCTTGGCTCCGTGGACCTCGCCAGCCGAGCCGCCCGCCACCGTGAAATCCTGGCTGGCCACGTGCACCACGCGCCCGGCCACCTTGCCGCTGCCGGTCACCACTCCATCGGCGGGCAGCGGCTTGCCCGCCATGCCGAACAGCGTGGCGCGATGCTGGGCGAACAGCCCGGCCTCCTGGAACGTGTTGCGGTCGAGCATAAGCTCGAGTCGTTCGCGCGCGGTGAGTTTGCCCTCGTTGTGTTGCTTGGCGACCCGCTCGGCGCCGCCTCCCTGCAGCAACTCTTCTTTAGCCTTTTGCAGGGCAGCGATATTCTCTTTCGAGGTGCGCGTGGGCATAGGAGCTTAGGAATAACGAAACTCCCATTCTAGCCGTTTCTTACCGGCAGCTGAAGGCTTCGGTTCGAGTCCAACGAGGTACGGCTGTGGTGGAGCCTCACCGCGTACTAGCTGGGGAACCCTGGCGGCGGCTGGAGTTGCCGAGCGAGATCGGGAGCTGGTCGCTGACCGTACGGCGGACGGGTGCGCTGAAGCCGGCTGCCGGGTGGCGGGAGGGCGATAACAGCAGCGAAATCGGGCAGATCAGGATGTGGGGGCCGGAGAGGTGCTTCTGAAAATCACTGAAAAGAAGCAGCTTCCCGGTTTTGGGTTTTCCCGGCGGGGCGACAACCCCGCCTTGCGGGGGCGAAGGCGCGCCTGGAGGAAAAACTGGGACTCGCAAGACCAAGGGATGACGGTTTGGATTATACTCAATGTTTAATCTCAATCGGACCTGAAAATTAAAGATGGAAATCCCGGATCATTCACACTGGAGGCTGACCGGGATGAGGTTCAAAGCGAGCCTCGCAGTAGACAGAACATCATAGGAGGATCAATGCCGAACAAGAACCTTGCTCGTAGAGCATTCCTGAAGGGCGCGGCCTTGGCCGGTATAGCGCCCGCTGCCCAGGTTGCCCAGGCCCAAACGGCTGTGCGCAAGTGGGATCAAGAAGCTGACGTCGTGGTGATCGGGTCGGGCGCCGCCGGGCTGCCCGCGGCCATTATCGCCAGGGAGAACGGCGCGACGGTGATCATAGTCGAGGCCAACGACGACATCGGCGGCCACGCCGCCGTCTGCACCGGCAATATCCCGCTGGGTGGCGGCACCGCGGCCCAGAAGGCGGCCGGAATCGTGGATTCGCCCGAGATCCTCTTCAAGGACCTCACCGACTGGTCTGCGTTGGGGAGCAACGGCGCCGCCGAGTACCGGTTCAACGACCGCGACCTCGTTCGCGCATTCGCCGACAACAACGTTTTCGCCTACGATTTTCTGGTGGCCCATGGACTGATATGGACGAAACCGGTGCCCGACCGTGGCGGCATGACCCAGGCGGGTAAGTCGGCTCCGAGGGCCATGCACGCGGCCATCCTGGATTATGTGCGGATTCAGACCGGCGTAGCCGTGCCCCGCGAGACCGGGAAAAGCATTTCCGGGGGCATCGGCATCGTGCGTCCGCTGGAGGCAGCCGCCCGGAAAGCGGGCGTGCAGATCCTTCTTGAGCACAGGATGACCAGCATAATCCGGGAGAACAACAACACGGGCCGGGTGACCGGAATCACCGTGGAGGCCAAGGGCGCTAAGCTCAATATCCGCGCCCGCAAAGGCGTCATCGTCGCCACCGGCGGCAGCACCGCCAACGTGGAGTTCCGCCGCATATTCGATCCGCGCCTCACCGAGGAATACTGCAGCAATGCGGGCGAGCCCTATACCAGCCAGGATGCCAGCGGAGAAATCGCCGCCATGGAGGTCGGGGCATCGCTTTGGGGCACCGCCTGCCAGACTGGGGAATTCGGCTCCCATATCTCCAAGCCAGGCTATGTCGGGTGTCAGCACGGATACCCCGCCATTAATCCCCAGTTTCAACCGGGTAGCAAGTATTTCAACAAGGTCCGCGCCATCGGCCTGCAGATCCGGGATTATCAGAACGCGATCTGCGTCAACCAGGTCGGTATGAGGTTCTATGACGAGACGAAGGGCGCGTTCGGCAACGCCGCCGCTATGGGGCAGGGCGACCCAAATTACAAGCCGAACGATTGGCGCGCCGCGGCCAATATAAAGTTTGATCCCTCGGGCTACCTTCCGGCCGCCATGGGCATCAATGGCGGCACGGGCCCCGGCGGCGGGCCGATTTGGTGCATCTTCGACGCCGCGGCGGTGCAGCGCGAGAAATTGACCGTCGCCCCACCCTATGTGGATCGGGAGGCCGGCTTCTTCTTTTCAGCCGACACGATTGCCGAATTGGCCGCCGCCATCAAGAACAAGTATCAAAAGAACCCGATGCCTGCCCAGGCGCTCCAGGAAACCGTTGCCCGCTACAACTCTTTTGTGGACGCGGGCAAGGACGCGGATTTCGAGAAGGCCGGTCCCAAGTACAAAATCGAGACGCCTCCGTTCTACGCCGCCTGGGCCGTGCCGATTATGCATGATTCCCGCACCGGCCTGCGCGTCAACACGAACTTCCAGGTGCAGGACCTCAGGGGCAAGGTGATACCGGGCCTCTACTGCGCGGGCGAGTCCGCCGGTGGATTCGGCGAGCACGGCATCGCCCGGTGCGTCGTCGGGGGCCTTCTCGCCGGCAAGCACGCCGCCGCGCAGAAGGTGTAAAGCGCTTTCATTCTTAGCACACGGATAGACACCGACGTTCCGCCTGATTGGGACGCGGGTACTGCTGTTACCCGAGCGCGCGTTGGCCATGGTATGGCGCATGACAGCGGCCCCCAGTCTCATTGCCGCACACCGCAGAAATTCGCGCGGTTGAAACAAAGGGATGCGATGATCGTGCTTTATGCTCAAGCGTGTATCGATTTTCGCAGCGCTCGCGGCATGGTCGGCGCTGGCGGCCTCGCCGGTTGTGATGATCTCGGTCGACGGGCTGCGCCCGGACTACGTCACGAAGGCGGATGAACACAAGCTCTCGATTCCGGTTCTGCGCCGGTTCATGACCGACGGCACTTACGCCGATGGGGTAACCGGCGTGCTGCCGACGGTAACCTACCCATCGCATACCACGCTGGTCACCGGTGTGGCGCCGGCCCGGCACGGGATCGTCTCCAATACGGTCTTCGACCCCGAGATCCGCAATCTGCTGGGCTGGTTCTGGTATGCCGAGAACATACGTGTGCCCACCTTGTGGGACGCCGTCTTCGCGGCCGGGCTGGGAACGGCCAGCATTGGTTGGCCGGTGACGGTGGGGCAGAAGAGCATTCGATACAACATCCCGGAATATTGGAGGGCGGAGGTTTCGGAAGACCGCAAGCTGCTGCGGGCCCTTTCCACGCCGGGTCTCATGGCCGATGTAGAGAAGGTCGCCGGTCCTTACCCGCCGGGCAACCGGACCGGTATCGAGGACGACACGGTCCGCGCGCGGGCGGCGGCTTGGATCCTCCAGAAGTACCGGCCACGGTTTTTCACCCTGCATCTGAGCGCGCTCGATCACTCCCAGCATGGGCACGGACCATTCAGCGAAGAAGCCAATCGAACCCTGGAGAGCCTGGATGGCGAGGTGAACCGGGTCCTCGAGGCAGCCAGAGCCGTGGACCCCGCAACCGTGGTGGCGGTGGTGTCGGACCACGGTTTTCTGCCCGTCGATCACCAGGTTAATCTCCTGATTCCGTTTCTCGATGAGAAGCTCATCGAGCTTGGGCCTCTCGCGGGCGAGATTATCCGTGTGCCGCAGGTGAAACGGTGGGATGCCATGGTGTGGCCTGACGGCGGGACCGCCGCGATCGTTTTGGCCCGGCCGTCGGACCAGGCGCTGACCGCGAGAGTCCGCAACCTGCTTTCCAGGCTGGCCGCCGATCCGGG
>Ga0326727_10027104_pt1 | contig 10552 bp, 11 predicted proteins | sample MB2enrmetagenome_FD_207643 | JGI IMG/M metagenome (GOLD analysis project Ga0326727, IMG submission 207643) | Lab enriched peat soil microbial communities from McLean, Ithaca, NY, United States - MB29MY | ecosystem: Environmental > Terrestrial > Soil > Wetlands > Peat | place: USA: New York... | reverse complement strand
TTTTGGGTTTTACTTCTGCACTCTTACTTCTGACTTCTGACTTTACTGAATAATCTCCGCGATCGTGCCCGCGCCCACCGTGTGGCCGCCTTCGCGAATCGCGAACCGTAATCCCTTTTCCATCGCCACCGGCGTGATCAACTCGATCACCAGGCTCACGTTGTCTCCCGGCATCACCATCTCCGTCCCCGCCGGCAACTCCGCGATCCCCGTCACGTCCGTCGTCCGCAAATAAAACTGCGGACGATACCCCTTGAAGAACGGCGTGTGCCGCCCGCCTTCTTCCTTCGTCAGGATGTACACCTCAGCCTTGAACTTGGTGTGCGGCGTGATCGATCCCGGCTTCGCCAGCACCATCCCGCGCTCCACGTCTTCTTTTGCCGTACCGCGCAGCAGCAATCCGGCGTTGTCGCCCGCCATGCCTTCGTCCAGCTGCTTCTTGAACATCTCCACGCCCGTCACCACCGTCTTGCGCGTCTCCCGGAACCCGACAATCTCCACTTCTTCGCCCACCTTGATCTTCCCGCGCTCAATCCGGCCCGTCACCACCGTGCCTCGGCCTTGAATCGAGAATATGTCTTCGATCGGCATCAGAAACGGCTTGTCCAACTCCCGCGCCGGCTGCGGCACACTCTTGTCCACCGCCTCCATCAACGCGTCAATCTGCTTTTCCCACTTCTCGTCCCCGTTCAGCGCCAGCAGCGCTGACAGACGTACCACCGGCACATCGTCGCCAGGAAACTGGTAGCTCTTCAGCAGTTCGCGCACTTCGAGCTCGACCAGATCCAGCAGCTCGGGATCGTCGACCGCATCGCACTTGTTCAGAGCGACCACGATGTACGGAACGCCCACTTGCCGAGCCAACAGCACGTGCTCGCGCGTCTGCGGCATCGGACCGTCCGTCGCCGCCACCACCAGGATCGCACCGTCCATCTGCGCCGCGCCCGTGATCATGTTCTTGATGTAATCCGCGTGACCCGGGCAGTCGACGTGCGCGTAGTGCCGGTTCGGCGTCTCATACTCGACGTGCGCCGTGGCAATGGTGATGCCACGCGCCTTCTCTTCCGGAGCGTTATCGATCGAATCGAACGACCGGAACACGATCTTCGGGTTGTGCTTCTGCAACACCTTGGTAATCGCCGCCGTCAACGTCGTCTTGCCATGGTCAATGTGACCAATCGTCCCTACGTTGCAGTGCGGTTTGGTCCGTTCAAATTTTTCTTTTGCCATAATTGCTTTGCCTCGCTATTGATCGTCACTAATTTAGATCAGTAGTCATTCAGTAATACTGATACAACTTGTGAAACTTCGCTCGCAGCGCCGGATCGACTTCCTCAACCTTCGAGAGATAAAACTCCCGTACTTGGGCCTGATCTGAAACCGGCAGCGCACTGTACAAAGACCGGGCCGTTCCAGCCTTCTCGCCCGCCGCCCGGTCAATCGCATTTACAGCGAGGACCGCGTCTAGGTTACGGACTCGAATCTTGCGGCTGTCGAGCTCCTTCAAAAACTTCGCAACCCGGTCTGCCGCGAGCGCTTTCTCCACCGCAGCTTTCAGGTCGCCGAACTCGCGCTCTTTCTCGATCTTCAGCGCACCCTGATCGAATCTAACCGTTCCCATCCGAAACACCCAATTCCAAACGCAACGCTCAAACTCTGGAGCGGGAGACGGGGATCGAACCCGCGACCAACAGCTTGGAAGGCTGTGACTCTACCACTGAGTTACTCCCGCCCAAACCAGCTGTCAGCTCTCAGCTGTCAGCTCTCAGCAATCTATATGGAGCCGATGATCAGGATTGAACTGATGACCTCTCCCTTACCAAGGGAGTGCTCTACCAACTGAGCTACATCGGCTCGCCTAAAGTCTTGTCATCCTGAGCGAAGCGAAGGACCTGCTTTTTGTCCGCACCGCCCTGCACTTCTAACTCTTCAATCTGTCGGCTTCCGCGTTCTCCCGTGCTTCCTCGATTCGGGTTCGCCAGTAGTACAGCGCCGCTCGAAGCGCGAATAATCCCAGGATCAGCAGCGTCCCGGTTCGCAGTCTCACGTTCGCGTTGAAGACTCGAATCGGCTCGTCTGACAGCGTGGTCCAGGCTAGAACTCCCAGCACCGCATACGCGATCAGAGCCAGCACGAACTTTTTCTTAATCGTCACACAAGTTCCAGGTTTCAAGGTCTCAAAGTTTCAGGGTTTCAAGGAACCCAATCGCCCTAGGTTTTACTCTGAAACCTTGCAACCTTGAAACTCTGAAACCTTGTTCTGGTGCACAGGGGAGGATTCGAACCTCCGTACCTCCTGAGAGGGACAGATTTACAGTCTGTTGGCTTTAACCACTCACCCACCTGTGCAAATCCGAAAACACCGTCCGGCCGCGCGAAAAACAACAGCGACAGTCCACAGCATTTCTCAGCTCGGGAAACAAAATGCGAGAACTCCCGCCTGACCATTACACTCGCCGGAAAATAACCTGAAGGAGTGCTTTAAAAGCTGCGCCGCTAGCGCCTTGCCGAGTAAACCTCTTCTGTTTCCGGAATCTTTGTTTTCTGGAGCTGGCGAAGGGAATCGAACCCCCGACCCTCTGATTACAAATCAGATGCTCTACCGACTGAGCTACGCCAGCAGGTGGAAGCAAGTCCAACCGGGCACAATACTTCCCTGATCCCTTCCTGAAGTCCGGGACAATTATTTAAGTTATCACAAGGGTAATTCACGTGCAACCGGAAGCCGGCTCGGTCCGCGAAGGAAATCACGGCAAGAAATCCCACCGCCTCCGGGTGCTATCATTATCCGGCTCACCTTCTGTTCGCAGCGGATGAGCCGAGCATCCCCCGAAATCGATGCGCATTCGACGCCACCTTCTCATCCCCCTGGCCGTTTTGCTGATTGCGGCCGCCGTAGCGTTGATCGTGGCCCTGCGTAAGCAAGCTCCGCCGGAAGCAGCCCGCCTGCTTCCGGGCGCGGACGGTTTCTTCTACATCAATCTGAAGTGGATTCGGACCTTCAACGCCACCAGTCAACTGCCGCCGGTTTCCCGGGATCCCGAATACCAGAAGTTTGTCGAGGAGACGGGTTTTCAGTTCGAGCGCGACCTGGACCAAGCCGCCTTCGCCATCCATTATCCCCAGGGTTGGGGAAACGGAACCGGAGAATCGGCCTCGGAACCACGCTTCTCGGAGGTCTTTGTCGGCAAGATCGACTCCGGCCGCCTGACCGCGTACCTCCAGAAGATCTCGTCCTCCATCGACGACTATCGCGGTTTCGATATTTACAACGTCCCCATGGAAGGCCGGACGGTTCGCGTCGTCCTTCTTTCTTATGACAGTGTCGCGGTTTCGAACCACCCAAACCCCGACGTGATTCGCGGCATACTCGACCGTTCCCGCAAGTTGGCTTCGCCGTTTGGCGGACCCCGGTTGCTGCGCCAGTTTTACCGGAAAGTACCTCTGGCGAGTTTGTGTTTTGCGATTCTCCGGGTGCAGCCCGCTGAAATGAATTCCCTGGGCGGAGTGAGTGATTGGAGCCTGCTGTTTCCAAAACCCGCGGTTGCAGTGATTTCCGCACGCTATCTCCGCGCTCTCCACCTGCGGGCCGAAGCGTTTGCCGACAACGAGGCTGACGCGAAGGCCATCACCGAGAAGACCGCCGCTTTCCTCAGCCTCTTTCACACCGCCGAGGGCAGCGTCGGTCCGCAGGGTACGGATGCAGATGTAAAGGCGTTCTTCGACAGTCTCAAGGTCGAGCAGTCCGGAGATCGCGCGATTCTCACCGCAACCGTGCCGCCAGGATTCATCAAGAAGGTCTTGACAGAAGCTCCGTCCGAGACTGCTGCGCCAGCTGCGCCCGCTGCAGCTCCCAAGCGGCCAACTGCTCCGAAACGGCCACAGAAGTCCGGCCCGCGATGACAACGAAAATGCTGTGACAATTCCGCCCTTCGCAGCATCTTGTAGAAGGAGAGCAAACCCGCCCTCGGTCGCTGCAATTGGATCGCTACAATAGAGCTATGACGAGTTTGCCATTGCCGTTCGCCGTCTTCGTCGCAGGGTTGATCTCGTTCCTGTCGCCCTGCGTGCTTCCGCTCGTCCCCGGATACGTTTCCTTGATCTCCGGCGTAGGCGTCGAGCAACTGAAGCTGCAAGAAGGACAGCTCTTCCGCAAGGTGATGCTCAATTCCGCCGCATTCATCATCGGCTTCAGCATCGTCTTCATCACGCTGGGCGCGATCTCAACCGAAGTCGGCCAGATCCTGGCACAGTACAAATCGCTGCTTGCCCGCATCGCCGGAGTGATCATCATCCTCTTCGGTCTGCACCTCACCGGAATCCTTCAGATCAAGCCTCTTCTGGCCGACACGCGACTGCATGGTCTCAAGGGCAGTTCTTCCGCCTGGGGCGCGTTTGTTATCGGATTTGCTTTCGCCTTTGGCTGGACGCCGTGCGTCGGTCCGATTCTGGCGGTCGTGCTCGGATTCGCCGCCGCTCAGGACACTGTCTGGAAAGGCATTTTTCTTCTGGCCATCTACTCGGCCGGACTGGCGGTGCCTTTCCTGCTGACTTCGCTCGGCATTGAGCGTTTTCTAAAGTTCTACAACCGCTTCAAATTCCACATGCGCGCCGTGGAAGTGGCGAGCGGAGTCTTGCTGATCGGCTTGGGCATTCTGCTGGTGATGGGCCGCTTCGCGCTTATCTCCGGCTATTTTTCGTTCTTGAACCGCTTTGCTCTGTAGCAAAGGTGCGGAAGTTAGAGATTCGTATCAGGGCATCGCTTTAGCGATGCCAAGAGCTTTTCGAAATCAAATGCCCCTTTAGGGGCTGGGCGCCGAACGCCAATATTTGAGGTAACCAGTGAAAAGAAATCCTCTGATTCTGTTCTTCATCGCCGCCCTCGTCGCGGCCATGTTACTTGCCGCCAGTCGCATGGTCCACAACAACCGCGCCAATGGTCCGGGCAAGGGTCAACTCATCGGCAATTTGGCGCCTGACTTCGAACTGCCGGCGCTCGATGGCAAGAACCTCAAACTCTCTGACCTTCGCGGCAAAGCCGTTCTGCTCAATTTCTGGGCGACCTATTGCGGCCCCTGCAAAATCGAGATGCCCTGGTTTGTCGAACTGCAAAAGGAATACGGCCCGCAAGGCTTTCAGATCGTGGGAGTAGCCATGGACGACGCCAGCACTGAAGACATCGCCAAATTCGTCAAGGAATTGGGCGTCAACTACCCCATCCTGCTCGGCAAGGAGTCGGTTGGTGAGAGCTACGGTGGCGTCGGCGTGCTGCCGACCACGTTCTTTGTGGACCGCGATGGCAAGCTCATCGCCCGCGAATTCGGTTTGCAGAGCCGCAGCGTCTTCGTCGACCACATCAAAAAGGCCCTAAGCCAGGGCCAGGCGGTACAGGCTCAAAGGTAACTACGAAACGCCCTTGACCTTGGGGTACCCTGAAGCTGGAGTGCCCTGGACCTGGGATAGCCGATGAAAATGAAAATACTTCTGGCAAGTGCGCTTCTACTGTTCTCCGCGTGGGCTTGGGCGCAGGACGACCTCGGCCCGAAAGGTCCTTTGGTAAAGATAGCGCCCGTTCCGCTCGTGACCGTCATACAAGGCAAATCGATTACTGTCCCGCTCTCGTTCCGCGTTTCGAGCGGTTACCACATCAATTCCAACAAGCCCAAGTCGGAGTTTCTGATCCCGACCGTGCTCAAGGTGGAGCCTGCCACCGACATCGTCATCGGCAAAACCACCTACCCCGAGGGCCAGGATATGAGTTTTGCCTTCGCCCCCGACGAACTGCTCAACGTCTACACCGGAGACTTCAAAGTAGATGTGCTGGTGCGTCCCCTGCATTCGGCGCAAACCGGTAAGTATGTCGTCCGCGGAACTCTGAAATACCAGGCCTGCGATAACGTGGCCTGCTTTCCGCCAAAACAATTACCCCTCAGCTTCGATGTGAAGATAGCGAAGGCTCCGCCGGCGCCAAGCAAGAACCCAGCCCAAAGCCCGCACGCACACCACTGACACAAACTTTCGGCTTTTCCTCTTAAAGCACAAGCGAACGCACTTGATCCAGTTTATGTGTGAGCGTGTCGATCTGCGCCTGTAGCAGGTTGCGAATGGAAAGCATCCCCAGCAATTGCCCGTTATCATCGACGATGGGCAAGTGCCGGTAGTGGCGCTCCACCATGGTGGCAAGCGCTTCGCCCGGAGTGGTAGCCCGGGTCGCCATCTCGACGGGCGCCGTCATGACTTCGCGAACGGAAATCTTTCGCGGGTCGTGTTCGCCCAGCGACAACCGGCGCAGCACATCGCGTTCCGTAAAAATTCCAGCGACCCGACGGTTGTCATCAATAACGGCGACCGCTCCCACCCGCTGGTCCAGCATCGTCCGGATCGCCCGCTCCGCGGTCGCATCCAACGGAACCGCAGCCGCTTCCCAATCACACATTTCCAGGATGTTCATTCGATCACCTTTTCGGTCCCGTCTGGTATTTCAAGGCCTCATTACTTTGAGACAAGGTCGTTCTTGAATACTTTGCCGTCCTTCATCACAAAACCCACGTTCTCAAGAATTTTGACATTCGCCAGAGGATCGCCCGAAACCGCGACCACATCCGCGTAGGCGCCCGGCACAATGGCACCGAGTCGCCCTTTCATCTCCAGCAGTTCCGCGGCCCGCGAAGTCGCGCTCTGGATTGCCTGCATTGGCGTCATGCCCAATTCGACCATTCGCGGAAATTCTTGCGCGATCGGTTCCGTCCACGGCATCCCTCCGATGTCAGTCCCGAAAGCGATCTTGACTCCCGCCTTCAATGCTTTGCGAAAGGACTCTTCGTGCGCGGAGGCGCGCTTGCGGTCACGCTTGCCTGCCGGAGTATCGGCCGGCGCCCAATCTTCGTAATAGATATTCAGTGTCGGGCAGAGCCAGGTGCCCTGCCGGACCATCTGCGCGATCTGCGCGTCGGTCAGCGCCAGCCCGTGCTCGATAGAGTCGCAGCCTCCGTCGAGCGCGCGCTGCAAGCCTTCTCCGCCGTAAGCGTGGCAGGCCACTTTTTTCCCCCAGCCGTGAGTCTCGTCCACAATCGCGCGCAGTTCCTCAACGGTTAGAGTTGGCTGCGATACCAGTTCGCCGTTCTTTCCCAGCCACGAGCGATGGGTCATGTACACCTTGATCCAGTCCGCGCCATGGTCGAGTTGTTCGCGTGCTGCCTTGCGCGCCTCAACCGGCCCGTCAATGATCTGCACTCCCTTCGGCACTTCGATCTCCGGCGCGTAACCCTCCAGCGCATATCCGCCGGTTGTCGAGATCGCGCGCGTCGATACAAACAAGCGCGGCCCGGGAATATATCCGCCTTCAATCGCCATCTTGATGCCCACGTCGCCGTAGCCCGCGCCTTCGGTTTCCATGTCACGCAAGGTGGTAAATCCCTGTTCCAGCGCGCGCCGCACCGAGACCGTCGCCCGTGCCGCGCGAAACGCCAGCGGATACTTTAGCAGTTGAATGTCGTACCCGCCCTGGGCCGGATCCTCGCCTTGCAGGAAGATGTGCGTGTGGGCATCAATCAGCCCGGGAAGTACCGTAGCCCGCGAGAGGTCGATGAAGGTAGCACCGACGGAAAGGTTGGATGGGACGTCCGCCGGTCCCGCGTCGGCGACGTCGGTAATCACATTTCCGCGAATGGTGATGATCTGGTCGCGGCGAGCGGAACCGGACACGCCGTCAATCAGCACTCCCGCCCGAATCACCGTCGCCGGCGCGGGCGCATTTTGCTGGGCCCAACTCGCGGAAATCAGCCACAGAATATTGAGAAGAGCAATCAGCACACAAATCGAGCGCTTCACGGCAACCTCCGGGAAAGCTGGATTGTACTCCTTGCGGCGAGGGCCACCGGGCAAAATTTCAGGATGAAATCATAAGGGAGCAGCCCCGACCCGCCGCGGAATGCGAAGAACGAATCCAGCAGGACCAACGTCGCCTTCGCTGAATACCAGCGAAGCTCCGGCGGTTTCGAGCATGCGCGTAGCGATCGCAAGCTTCACCCTGCGTAGGGTTGCTGCGGGCGCTGCTGTTGTCAGAACCGGATCGCGAAAACGGCGCTCGCCTTCTGCTCGCAGCACCGCGCCCGCCGGGCCTTCCCCCAGCAGAAGCGTAACCTTAGCGCCCACCGGTTGCGCGTCTATCATCGTCGCAATCAAATACTGTAAAGCCAGCCGCAACCGTGGCTCTGGCGCCGGCAGCATAGCTGTGCAAGTACCAACCAGGCGCAACTGAATGCTGCGCACGGCCGCGATCGAGGATAGTTCTTCGATAACGCTACGCAGGGCCGGAGCCAGCGCTGTCGAGTAAATTCCCTGTCTCGGTTGATCGGCATCCAGGTACTCCCGCATCAACTGAATCATGCCAATGACTCTTTCTGTCTGTTGCAAAGCTGTCGCGACGTTTTCCTGCTGCAGCTCCGCAACTTCCCCGGGCGACAGTTCGAGCGGAAGATCGAGAGAAAGCTCCAACGAACAGCGCAAGCCCGTGAGCGGCTGGCTTAACGAGTGCAGCAATTCGTCGAGTACGTTCGGACATGACGGCAAGTTCGAAACGAAATGCGCACGCGTACTCATGCCGTGGCCCCTTCGGAACTCATCTGATATCCCACCCCGCGAACCGTGTGAATCAGAGATGGCGAGAAGCCATCGTCGACCTTGCGCCGCAGATAGTTGATGTAAACGTCCACCACGTTCGTCGTGGAGTCGAAGGTTAGGTTCCAGACGTGCTCGATGATCATTGCCCGAGTCAGCCGCCGCCCGGCGTTGCGCATCAGGTATTCGAGCAATGCGAATTCTTTAGTCGTCAATTCAATGTGACGCCCAGCCCGTTCCACTTTGCGCTCCACGCGATCCAAACACAGGTCACGGACGGTGAGAACCGATTCCGACGGCAAGTGGCTGCGCCGCAACAATGCCCGCGCCCGCGCCGACAGTTCGAGATAGGAAAAAGGCTTTACCAGGTAGTCATCTGCTCCCGAATCCAGGCATTGCACGCGGTCTTCGACCCGGCTGCGCCCGGTGAGAATCATCACTGGCAAGCTCGCCTTACGCTGCCGCAAACCTTTCAGCACCGCCAACCCGTCAATTCCCGGCAGGTTCAGGTCAAGCACCACCAGATCGTAGTCAACCGCAATCGCCATCGCACGGCCCTCGTTCCCCTCGTCGGCGACATCCACCGCATGATGTTCCGCTTCCAAGCCTTTTCGGATAAATCTGGAAAGTGCCGCATCGTCTTCCACAATAAGAATTCTCATGAGCTTTTTCTAAGTCGGCTGATTCTGAACCGATTCTCATTCTCGACTCCTCCGCTGCGGCACACAAGATAACCAGGTCGTACGAAGGGACGTACTTGGGGGAAGGGAAGAACAGAGTTGCAGTGATGAGTGCTATCGGGATTTTGCGCCAATATGCGGCCCAACTGCGGTGAACTCTAGGGATTCCAAGCGTATAGCTTCGGCGCTCGTACCTCCAACTTAACGCCTTTGGCAGGTTTGACATCAACGCTGTGCACGTCATCCTTGGCTAGGTTGCTTGGAGGCACATAAGTCACGTAGTACATAGCGTCAATCTGTTCGCGGATTTGAGCGAAAATCTTGGGTATGCTTCTTCGACTCACACCTGTGTAAGCCATTCCTCCGGTTGCCTTCGACATTTTCTCTAGGACGTTGTCTCCTTTCGTATGCATACCGGAACTGTTTGTGCTGATCGCGAAGACAACCACGCCTGAACTCACCGGAAACGCTTCTGCCTTTGCGCGAGTAATGTGACTCTGGTTGTCTTCACCATCGCTCAGGATGACCAGCACCCGCCGAACTGGGTTCTGCCACTCTGACGTACCAATTCTCTCGGTGCAAGCCAATGCGATCGCATCATAGAGCACCGTTGCGCCTCCCACCTGTAGAGGTAACGAGACCCCCGAGACTTGTGCTTTGGTCAATAGAGAAGTCGCTTGCGGAGTGGTGGAGAAAATCTCGAAAAAGACTCTGTCTTGGTCTCGACGAAGGGCATCATTAACGAAGTCCTTCACACCCTTCACCGCAGTTTCATACAAGTCACTGTTTCTCTGTGAATTACTGGTGTCGATAAGAATTCCCAACTTTAGCGGAAAGTCCGCACCGCGCAATAACTTCACACCTGAAGAAACAATTGCCTTGTTGTCCGAGACCGCTAGCGACTCTGCACTCAGATCGCTGACAGGATCGCCATGATGATCAACGACGATGAGCGGGAGCAGCACTTGCGGCGGCGGTGACTGTCCTCCCGCAGTCAGTACAGCTCCAATTAGCAAGACGAAGATGCTCAGTGCGTGCGCTCGGAACTCACGAGGCAAACTAATGGGGATCATCAGCCCACATTCTAGCAGCTTGGTTTTTCGAATGGTTGTTGACGAAACCAGGCGTGGCTGTTGAAAAACTCCGGGTTTGCCGCAGGCCTTTCGCCGTACTGCCTGCTTGGTTATTCGCTTCTTTAGTTTCTTTAAGCCGCGTTCATGCAGTTGCAAGCTCCGGTGTTGGCTTACTGCGGA
>Ga0326727_10027103_pt1 | contig 10553 bp, 8 predicted proteins | sample MB2enrmetagenome_FD_207643 | JGI IMG/M metagenome (GOLD analysis project Ga0326727, IMG submission 207643) | Lab enriched peat soil microbial communities from McLean, Ithaca, NY, United States - MB29MY | ecosystem: Environmental > Terrestrial > Soil > Wetlands > Peat | place: USA: New York... | reverse complement strand
AGAAACGGTGTCTCCGTTACCATCGTGGATTTCCCCTCCTTCCCGGAGCGCGGCGTGGTGGAAGGATTTTTCGGCACTCCCTGGACGCATCAGGACCGTATCGATATTCTGCGCTTTGAGGGGGCGCATGGCATGAACGTGTACTATTACGCCCCCAAAGACGACCCCTACCATCGCAAGCTCTGGCGCGACGCCTACCCGCCGGAAGCGCAGCAACGCTTGGGTGACCTCGTCGAGGCCGCGCAGCACAACTTTGTGGATTTCTGCTTTGCCATCAGTCCCGGCCTCACCATGGCTTACTCCAGCGAGCGGGATTTCCAGGCATTGACCGACAAACTGGCGAGTGTCGGCAGGCTGGGCGTTTCCTGCTTTGCCCTTTTTCTCGACGACGTGCCGCGGGATTTGCAAGACCCGCAGGACCAGACGCAATTCAAAACCCTCGCGCAGGCGCATATTTTCCTCACCAACAAACTCTACAAACACCTCAAGGAACAGTCTGCCGCGAACCGCCTGGTGCTGACGCCGACGATCTACACCAACGAATGGGGCAATCGCGACTACCTCCAGGAACTGGGTGCGGGGGTTGATCCCGGAGTGTCCATCGTCTGGACGGGGCCGAAAGTGTACTCTCCCGCCATCACCGCGGAGCAAGCACGCGAATGGGGTGGGTACATCCATCGCCTGCCGCTCGTGTGGGACAATTACCCGGTAAACGATGTCACGCGATGGTGCCGCTATTTGGGACCGGTCACCGGGCGCGACGCGCATCTGCCCGGCATGGTGCGCGGGCTCGTTTCCAATCCCATGAACCAAGCGCACGCCTCGATGATTCCTCTCCAAACTATCGCCGACTACCTGTGGAACGCCGCCGCATACGACCCCGCGCAATCGGAAACCCACGCCGTGGTGAGCCAATACGGCGAAGATGCGCCGCGCCTGCTCGCGCCCTTCCTGAAGACATACGGGACATCTTATTGGGATGACGGGAATTTCATGGGGCTGTTCAAAGAGCGCCGCCAGCCCATCGACGTCGAGAAAATGCAATCGCAACTGGCAGAAATGAATTCGGCGCTTGAGCGTCTGCGTTACCAGCGGCGGCTGGAGCCGTTGCTGAAGGAAATTTCTCCGGCGATCAAGCACGCCAGTGAGCGCCTGCCTGAGGTCAATGCTGATCCCGCGTTCCAGCACCTGCCCGACGGCACACTCCAATGGGACGAAAACTCTGAGGCGCTCTCCGCCTATCGCCTGACCCAGTCCCCCAACCTGGACGGAGATTTTTCCAAGTGGGAAAGCGGTCCGATGCAGCGGCTTGATGAGCGCGCGCAGGTGGTAGAGGGCGCCAAACGGTGGGAAGGCCCGCACGACTTGTCAGCGCGCGTGGCGCTGGCCTGGGACGCCAGCTTTCTCTATGTGGGCGTCGACGTCATAGACCCGGATCTCTATCAGCCTTTCTTCGCGCGCGGCATTCAGAATGGCGACACCTTTGCGCTTGCGCTGGAAGCCGGTTTCCGCAATAATTTTTTCGCCAAGGAACCCACGGGCGATGAGTACACACTCTACTTCAGCCCCGGGAATTTCGCCGGCGTCAAGCCCAGCATCTTTTCTGACGAAGATTATTTGCCGCCGCGCTCGCAACCTCACAATTACATGCAGGAGATTTACACCGCCTGGAAGAAAACCGGCCGCGGCTATTCTGGAGACATCGCGGTCCCGGTGACCTTCTTTGAAGGCGGCAAGTTCGCTCAGGGTTACGAGTTGGGATTGGGGTTTAGTCTGACAAAAGTGATCCGTCCCACCAAGCCCACCGCTGCGGAAGACCTGGAACGGATCGTATTACTTTCCAAGAAAGATCACCTGTTCCGCGTCAGCGCCGGGAACCCATCCTCGTTCCCACGCTTGGTGCTGATAGAGGGGAAACCGTAGGGAGTGGCAGATTTTGGCCTTTGGGAACGGCGAGCGCCTGCGGGAAGGGCACTACGATCCGTTTCCGCCAGCCGCTTTCTTCTCCAGGGCCGGCAGGAGGTACTGGGTCACATACCCCTCATATTGGGCCTGCACCTCAGGTGTTACGGGAACTGTTCCCATGGCCCCCCCGTCCGGGGACGGCTCAAAATAGACGTCACCCGGCTTGCCAAAGGGGCCCGGATCGGTCTTGGTAAACTTCGCACTGTCGGAGTCGGCGAAATCGTAAATTTGCTTGGGAGTGTAAGCCTTCAACTGTTCGGGTGTAAGTTGAGCGACCGTCCGCACGTGAATATTTAGTTTCCCAAATGCCCGGTCCTTGCTGTACTCGACGCGAAGAACGTGCTGTTGGGGTTGCCCAGGGTTCTTGGGATCGTTATAGACATCAGCCAGCACATAGAAGTCGTCCAGCTTACCGTTGTATTTTGAATCCAGGAGGCTGTAGAGGCGAACGGTTGGGTCATTGGGACCAACCTGGGTGGACTTTTCTTTCGCACCCAAGCGTCCGGCGTCGCCGCTCACCAATACCAGGAGTGTAAGGACGGTGCTACCGATAATAAGGAGTGTCCGCGTATTAGTTCTCATGGTCTCTCCCCGGATATGTAAACCTGAAATTGATATAGCCTTCCCCGTGGCCACTTGCATGGGACCCTACGGGGAAGATACTATCCCCGCGATGAGCATAAGACAATACCCGAAATAGTGCATCCTGGCAGCATTGTCAAAGGCAGTGTAAGTTGTGATAACTCAAACCCGGCCCCAGTTGAAACGAGCCGTTCAAGGTGGCCGTACATCATGAACCGGCGTTATTTTATCAATTCCATAATCGGGGCGAGTACGACTCTCCCCTTTTGGCGAAGGCCCGCCTTGGCGGACACGCTCCACCCCTCCGGGCTGGAGCGTAAACTCGCAGTGCCGACCCCTGAGCAGACCGCATGGCAGGACCTTGAAATCGGCGTGTTCGTACATTTCGCTCCGAATACCTGGCAGGACCGCGAGTACGATGACCTGTCCACTCCTCTTTCCGCAATTAATCCCGCGCAATTGGACACCGACCAATGGGTTGAATGCGCCCTGGGCCTGGGGGCAAAGTACATTGTCTTCGTCGCGAAGCATGTGGGTGGATTCTGCATGTGGCAGACTGAAACGACGAGTTATGGTATCGGGAACACGCCCTGGCGAAACGGGAAAGGTGATGTTATGGCCGATCTTTCACAGTCCTGCCGGAAGCGCGGGCTGAAGCTGGGAGTCTATCTTTCCCCGCGCGATGATAAGTTCGGCGCGGGCACGGGCGGGCGATGCAAAACTCCCGAGATACAGAGGGCTTATGACACTCTTTATCGCCGCCAGCTCACAGAACTGTTGACGCGCTACGGCGAGATGGTCGAAATCTGGTTTGACGGCTCTTTGGTGACTCCCGTGGGCGACATCCTCAAAGAACGCGCTCCGCATGCCATGATTTTTCAGGGGCCCTTCGCAACCATCCGGTGGGTCGGCAATGAGGACGGGTTTGCACCGTATCCGGCTTGGAACGCCGTGTCGAAATCCGATGCGCAGAGCGGTGTTTCCACGGCGATGCACAGTGACCCCAATGAATCCATGTGGCTTCCCCTGGAGACTGACGTTTCCATCCGCCGCCCCAACTGGTTCTGGAGCACGCAAAATGAACGAAACCTGGTCTCTCTCGACCAACTTCTCGAGATTTACTACCGCTCTGTCGGCCACGGCACGCAATTGCTGGTCAATATCCCTGCCGACCGCCACGGGCTTCTGCCTGACGCCGATGCCGTGCGCGCCCGGGAGTTTGGCAACGAAGTCCGCCGGCGTTTTGGGTCAAGCGTGGCGGAAACGCACGGTTCGGGGGAATCCCTGACCCTTTCACTTCCTTCCCCCACACACATCGACCATGTGATCCTGCAAGAAAACTGCTCTACCGGCCAGCGAGTTCGCGCCTACAGGCTGGAAGCGCGAGTGCAGGGAAATTGGCAGGCGCTGGGGGTGGGAACGGCCATTGGCCATAAGCGAATCCAACCGGTCACGCCGGCCGTCGTGGAAGCCGTGAGGCTCGTCGTCACGCAGAGCGTGGGTCAAGCGGCGATCCGCCGCTTGGCCGTGTACAATACGGGCGCAGCGCCCCCTTCGACCTGGAACGAACCTCCACACATCTGGGCGGATGACGCAGTTGGCGAGTGGGTGAACCATAGCTTCAATGTTGACCTATCGCGAAAGATTACCGCTGCCGGACAGTACCGCTTGCGCTGGGTGCCGCAGGGCGGGGGCGAAGTCGCAGTTGAGAATCCGCAGTTGCTGCTCGATGGCGTTGCGCAGCCCAACCTCCTGCATCAGGTTCCAGGATCTCCTGACGTGTTGACCCTCACGATACCCGGGATCGGCCAAAAGGCCATTATTGCCGGACGTGTGCGGGGCGCAAAACAAGGGAGCTTGTTGTTTCGTCGACTTTGACAGCCGTCTTGTTCCCCAAAGCTCGCACCACAGCGCACCCGGCGAAGGTTTTCGACGTCGAAGATCACCTCAACGTCCATCAGGCCAACGCACGCCGGAAAGGATACAATGTCTGATCATCGGAAATTGGCCTGAGAAGGGAGCGCCCATGGACATCCAAATACAAGCTGGCAGGGATCTGGTGAACCAATGGGTTGATGTGGTCGTCAAGGGAGGAGCGGGGCAACTCATCGCTAATGTCACGACAGTCCTTGACGGATTCCCAATCGGCGATGTCGATCTGAGCCCGCCTGAGGACTCGTACGAGCGCACATGGCAACAGGTGGGAACAGGAGCGCCCAATCAAACTCATAAGGTGGTGGTGACCGTGGTCGATGACAAAGGGAACCGCTCGTCCGCCTCGAAGACTTGGCAAGATTAGGGCGGGCCTGTCACCGGCCCCCAGACGTCAATCACGTGTTGCCGGGATTCTGGACGGGGGCGATTTCGCTAAGCCTACTGAGATCGAGCACCATTTCGCCCTGGGCGTCGGGCTCAAAGGCGGGGACGAAGCGCGCTCCCCACACTACTTCCTCGTAGCGGTAGGAGTGGCGAACATGGACCGTTTGGAAAAAGGTATCGTCGAACGCTTTAATCGTAATCAAAAACTCCGCTTGATGCTGCGCCAGGTCATCGGGGCCTTTGCCCCAGAGGGGGCTTGACTCGTCAATGGGATGGACGATGGTCCAGGAGAGCGGCAGGAACTGCACGAGGTGGCGCTCCAGCGTCAGATACTTGTACTTCCGCACCAGCCCGTGGTCCGAGGGTTCCACGGTGCTGAGCATCACGCGCGCGTCCACCTCCATCAAATTGTTGCTGCGCCGGTTGGCCACACGGAATTGCAGGCTGGTTCCGGATTGATAGGGCGCCACCAACATCTGCTTGCTAAAGGCCAGGCGCGCCGCGGGCCGGGAGAATCGCCCAAAGAGCAGACCCGTGCCAATGGCCAGAGCCATCAATCCCAACAGGGCTTGAAACGACGCCACCAGATTGGTCAGGACGCTGTCCGGAGAAATTCGGCCGTACCCTACTGTAGTAAACGTCTGCGCGCTGAAGAAAAAGGCGCTCAGAAAGCGGCTGAGCGCGGTGCTGGTGTCCGCGCCCTGGAGATGCTCGACGCCGATCTTCACATAGATCAACGCGAACGCCACGTTGGCGATGACGAATCCGCCAAAAATCATCACCGTGAAAACCGGCCACGAGGCGTTGATCATGAAAAGATAAGGATGAATGTCGCGCCAGGTGGTCCCGCGCCGGCGAACGTTGAATTCTCCGCTGGGGTTGATGATTCGATGCAAGCCGCCGCGGTATTTTTCCGTGAAGCCGGGATCAAACGAAGGCTTTTGCATAATTGCCAATGGTACAAAGACCAAAATGTTAATGGCCGCCAGTGCTCGTGCCCATGAAAAGTCAGGCCGAAATAACCCCGCTGAGAATACGCGCGCAGGGCAACAAGCCCGCCTTTTGTAGAGTCGCCCGCGATGCTTCATTCGCCGCTGGGCAGCGCGCCGCGGGGATTCGACCCATTTCGTAGCAGGTGCGCTTCAACTCCTGCACCAGGTAGCTGCCGTAGCCGCGCCGCCGGAAGGGCTCGGCGACCTCCATGTAGATGTCGCCATACGGGACGTTATAGTGGAAAAAGATGCCGCCGGTGGCGGCGACTTCGCCCCCGGCTTCGATCATCCAGTTGCCGACGGGTTCCACCGTATGAGGGAAAATGCGCGCCTTGTCGGCCTCGGTGACGTTTCGAAACGTGTTGCCAGAGACGAAGAGGTTCGTCGTAAGCGCATCATGAAAGAGGATGGTCTCGCTCTTGATGCTGGTGGCGCAGTCGTACAGCATGAGAGTAAGAAGTCTGTCATTGGTCTGCGCCTCGACTCCCCTGGCATGAGCGGTGGCGGCGAAATGGCGAAAGAAGCGGAGTGCCGCAGCCCGCTGGCTGGGCAGGACATAGAACTCCTTGATGACGTCCTTCCAGCCTGCTCTGTCGCGCACCAGGGCGCCGTACCCCGCCACCTGACCGTTCATCCGGATCAAATACGATTCGGTGAAGCCGCGCTCGTGCAGAGAGTCGTGGACGATCTGGCAGTTCATCTCCAGGCGATAAAGGTCGCGCAGGGCAAGAATCTCGTTCAGCGGTACCAACGAGGTGTCAATAGTCATGGGCCCAATCTCTTCGTGACTCGCCTCGGGCTGTTCTGCCGGTCAAAGCTACTCTTGTTTCAGGAACGTCCCCTCTTCCAGTTCCTCGAACGCCTGCCGGAGCTGCTCCTGAGTATTCATGACGATGGGGCCGTACCACGCCACGGGTTCTTCCAGCGGCTTTCCCGAAACCAGTAGAAAGCGGATGCCGTCCTCCCCGGCCTGCACCATCAGCTCATCGCCACGGTCAAAGAGGATCAGGGAGCGATTGTCCGCCTCTGTCGGAGGGTGTGTGTCCAACCACCCTACCGATTCGGTGGGTACAGCGAGCGGACCCGAGGCGTTGCAAAACTTTCCCGCCCCCCCAAAAACGTAGGCGAACGCATGGCGCGTGGTTTCCACCGGCAGAGTCTTCGTCCGGCCGGGAGGCACGGACACGTCAAGATAGATCGGGTCGGCAGCGATGCCGTCCACGGGGCCGCTCTTCCCCCAAAAATTTCCACACACGATGCGGACCCGCGTGCCGTCGTCGTCCTGGACCTCGGGGATGTCGGGCGCTTTCACTTCCTGATAGCGGGGCGATGTCATTTTGAGCGCCGACGGCAGGTTCGCCCACAACTGGAACCCGTGCATGCGGCCCGCCGCGTCGCCCTTGGGCATCTCCTGATGGATGATGCCGCTCCCCGCCGTCATCCATTGCACGTCGCCAGCGGCGATGGCGCCTTGGTTTCCCATGCTATCGCCGTGCTCCACCGTTCCGGCAAGAACGTAAGTGATAGTCTCAATCCCGCGATGGGGATGCCATGGGAAACCGGCGAGATAGTCCTGCGGAATGTCGTTGCGGAAGTCGTCCAGAAGCAGGAACGGATCGAAATCCGATGTGTTGCCGAACCCGAATGCGCGGCGTAAGTGCACGCCCGCGCCTTCCAGCGTGGGCTTAGACCGGACAAGTCGCTTAATGGGTCGTAGGGACATATTGACCTCCAGAATAGAAGTCTACCTTGTTTGGCCCTGCTCCGCCACCATTTAAGAGGCTTGGTGGGTAGGGCTCGGCGTGCGACCGGGGGATTTTCGCCGCGATTATCCGCACGAAACCCGCTCCAAAAAGTGTCAACCGAGGTGAATTGTCCGTCAAATCCTGAATTTCTCTGCAAAATCCACGTCGAATTGCCGCAAATGTCCGATTTTTTCGCAGTCATTTTGCCCATGTTTCTTTTGTTTTCATATACATTCCGGCTTCCAACGATCTAAATTAACATCTTTTTTTTGGTTAGCCTGTCCCCGATCATGACATTTTGTTGGAATAGAATCCCCAGGAGGGAGAGGAGGCCGGACTGTGGCAGGCTCGGCATGGGCAGCGCCTTTTCGTCCCCGGACGCAGGCTTGCTCATTTACTATACCCATGTGCCTAGGCTTTGTCAAGTAAATTGTGAGGCTACACTCCGGCGCCGTCCGTGGCCCGAAACCGGACCGCTGTCTGCCGAAGGGCCCTCGAGGCAAAACGGCGGTATGTTCCGGGTTGTAAGCACCCATTCAGGCGTCCCAAAGGCTCCCCTCCTAATTCAGGAGGGGCGGCGTATTAGCGCCGGGGTGGTTACCCGCCACCGACCGGCGGCGCGCTCCTCCCGCCGCTATAGGCTAGCAAAAAGACAAGGTATGTTGTCAAGAGAATTCTTATGGAGTGTCCTACCGATAGGAAAAGATTTTACAATTCCCGCCTGCTATTTCCTACCAATAGGAAATTTGCTGCGAGACTCGCCAGCAATCGTAACAAACCGTCACCATGGCAGGGGACGCCAGACACAAGCATGGTAAGGCCGTTTCTCGTCAATGTGAATTGCCGCAGGGCCCGCTGTCGTCCGCAGGAAACTTGGGAGTCGCCCTTTTGCTCAACTATATTCGCCTGCGAGAATACCCGCCGTCTATTCCTGGCCGCTGTCGAAACTCAGACGGAAAGTCATTAACCCCCATCCATGAGCGGGCAGGAACTTCATGGGATGTTTCAAGCTAGGACAAAGAAATCCTTGGTGTCAAATACCAACTCGTCCTTCTCAGAGGCTATCGTTCCTTGATCACTCGGCACGAGTTTATATGAAACAAGCGATTGGCCTTGGGACGAAGGGTAGAGCTGACGCTTGAGATAATCAAAAACTGATTCCTCGTGAACGGCGATTACGAGTTGCCAGCCCAAATCATCCTTGAGCGATTTGAGCACTTGTGCGAAATCCTCGATTCGGATTTCATCCATATTCTGTATTGGATCATCGAGCAGGAGCAGCCCTGGGTGTGATGTCTGTGCGGCAGCGAGAGCCAAGAACATAGCGAGGGCGCATGCGTTCACTTCACCTTGGCTGAAGACTGCCTCCCCGGAATACGTTTTCCCCCGGTAAGCTGCCTTCCATTCCGCTTCTGCCTTGTGATAACGGACTCGGACTTCGGGGAGTGTCACCTTCCAATACGGGTGCCCACAAATTCTTTCGAACAAATCAGTAAATTGGCTCGATATATATTGGTTGGCATAAGTATCCAGTGATTCTTCAAGCTGACTCGATAGGACAGTGTGAACGGTTTGGATTGCTTCGATCCAGTCGTCTACTCGTTCTTTTGCTGCCCCTGCCTGAGCAAGGTTACCCGCGAGACGAATTTGCTGTTGTTCCATTTCAATGAGCTCAGCCGTGAGCTGAGATGCGCGCGTGGAAGACGCAGAGATCTCGGAGCGGAGACGCGAAACCATATCAGCCAGACCTGTAAGCTTATCAATCATCTTTTGGGCCTGGCTGATCCGGTTTTCTTCGTACGTGTAGACTTGAGGCAAAGAGCAGTCGGCCCCTACTGCTTCATGGTAGTTCCCCAGAAAGCCTTCTATGTTGTTTAGAAGGGTTTGCTCTTCATCTTTGTGGTCCTGGATCACATGTGTGATCTCCGCAAGGTCTTTGATTTTTTGTCGTCTGGAGTCTTGAATTTGCTTAAGGTTTGTGCGGGCCAGGGAAAGGCGATTATCATATTCAGATTGTCCTGCCGTAAGGTTCTGGAGTTTACGTTCAATGTGCTCCCTGAGATTCTTTAGCGGCTGGTCACAAACCGGGCAGATATTCGAGTCGCTCTGATCCCTAGCGTCAATTAGGAGTTTTAACATGGCGGGAATCCGCTTTTCAGCGAGGCCGCCCAACTCGAGATCAGTCAACTCGTCTTGTGCTGTTTTGAGCTGATCCTCCAAACTTTTGAGATCAGTTTCTAGCTGGACCGAGAAAGACTCCTTTTCAGCAAATACGTTGGCACTAGCTCTTCGATGCTCCACCTGGTCACGCAATCTCTGGCACCTCACTTTTGCGCGTTCCCCGCCGGCTTTTACTTGCATCGCATCAGCAAGTTTGGACTGAAGGACGCTGTCAACAGTCTTAATTTGCTCATCTAGCGTTTCAAGGGACTCGTGGGTTGGTGGGGCTACTGGGAGTTCGAGTTGCATCGATATGTGACTAATGTCGTCGAACCATGAAGCTAGTCCGCCCGCCGCCACTGCGACGGCCTGGAGTGAGTCTCTTAGGGACCTGATTCTAATTTCCGCATCATTAAGACTCTTTCGTTTCCCCTCAAGTGCTTCCGTCACTTTCTGATACGCCGAGTCACGCCGCGTGATACCAGCTTGGGCGATTCCCTCCATGAGGAGTTCGCTCTTCTGACTCATTGCAAGAATCTTTATGATTTCACCCAACTTCGAAGGACCGGACGATATGACACGGCGAATAGTTGCCTGCGGCAAGTAGGTTGTGTTGCGGAATGAGTTTATCTACTCGGAGTCCAAGGCAGGTTTAACCTGCAAGTGGGTATTCCTCTGAAGGTGGGCAGTGATTCCGATTTGAATCCGGTCGCGGGTTCCGAGGTGAAGCCGGGCGTTTTCGGAGCGAAGCGACGCTGGCGTTCTTATGGTGCTTGAAGTGACCGGGATC
>Ga0326727_10027102_pt1 | contig 10553 bp, 11 predicted proteins | sample MB2enrmetagenome_FD_207643 | JGI IMG/M metagenome (GOLD analysis project Ga0326727, IMG submission 207643) | Lab enriched peat soil microbial communities from McLean, Ithaca, NY, United States - MB29MY | ecosystem: Environmental > Terrestrial > Soil > Wetlands > Peat | place: USA: New York... | reverse complement strand
GCGGTCGCCAGGTTTTACGCGCGTGACGAGCGGCCCCACTTCCGCAACCTCGCCGGAAATATCGCTGCCCACAATGTGCGGCATCGGTATGCGCCACCCCGGCACGCCGCCGCGCACCCAGACGTCCAGGTGATTCAGCGCGCAGGCCTTCACCTTCACCAGGGCTTCGTTGGCCAGAATCTCCGGATCCGGCGCATCTTCGTATTTCAGGACCTCCGGCCCGCCGTGCTTGTGAAATCGAATTGCCTTCATCGAGCGCTCCCCTCTGGTTCGGCGTTCTGCCTTCCCAGATCGCAGATCTGCTCTATGCGGCAGCACCCCGACAATCCGGACCGTTTAACATGGCCGTTTCCGTGAGCTGGACGGCGATGCCGAGGTCGAAGATGGATTGTATTATGCACAAAAAGACAGGTGAAAAGGCAAATTGAACTGGCAATTTGCCATCGCAAAAGGGCATTTTTCTGCAAGAATCGTGTCGCTTATACATAAATGTCCGACTCTTTGTTGGGCATTTTGTCGGAGATTTATTTGTTTTCATATACATACTGGCTTTGCTCGTCTTTTTTTAACATCTTTTTTTGCAGTCCCCCCTGCCGGACCCTTCACAAGGCATTGATGAGGCGCCACATGCGATTCTGTACCGACAGACATCCCAATCTCCTGCCCCAACACCTCGCACTAGGCACGCCACCTAGTGCTTACAGCGTAGGTACCAATATCAACAATTGTAGGCTTTGTCAAGTTAAAAGTGAGGCTAGCTTAAGATGCCTACAAAGCAGACAAAACGTCCGCGCCATAATATGGAGAGAAGTCGAAGGCGGAAGCGAGCACGGCGCCGTGCCGATGCCTCGGAGCGGTTCCTTCGTCCCGCAAGCCTTTTTCGCCAGGAGCGGTAGTGGTGCAGTTTGAAATTAGGTAGTGGGGCAGATTGGCCAATCTCCATTGTGGGCGTTTTTCGTTCCCAATCCGGGGATGCACTCCCTCATCATAGTTTCCGAATTCCGCGTCACTCGGGGACAGGGGACCAAGGTGTCAGGAACGACTACATCGGATGCCCAAGCAAAGGATGGCGCACGCCGCGACGCGCAGACGGCCGAACGTCTTTTGCGGTCTCATCACAGGAACAGAAAAGCCCGCCAGGCGGCTGGCGTTCAAGTTATGCATCCGCGTGAATTAGGGAACCGTAATCACCACTTTCCCCACCTGCGCATTCGATTCGAGATATTTGTAGGCCTCCACGGTCTGCGCGAACGGAAATATCCTCGTGACCTTCGGATGGAACCGTCCATCCGCCAACCGGTCGTAGACATACTTCTTCGCCGCTCGGAGCTTCTCCGGATTGAGCGTGATCTCCATCAAGGAATAGCCACGAATGCTTAGTCCCTTACTAAGTGCCGCAAACAGCGGGAAGGGTGTGGGTTGCATCGAAAGCAAACCATACTGAAAGATAATTCCGCCTATTGCAGCAGCCTCGGCCAGCTTCTCCAGAAATGGCCCGCCAACCGGATCGAAGATCACGCGCGCACCCTTGCCGACGGTGATCTCCTTTACCCGCGCCACGATGTCCTCTTCCTCAGTGGTGATAACGTGGTCTGCACCCAGAGACAGCAACTCAGGTTTCTTGCTGTTCTTGCGCGTCGTCGCAATGGAAATAGCACCTTCAGCCTTCGCAATCTCGGTCGCAGCAATCCCTACACTGCTCGACGCAGCCGAGATCACCACAAAATCGCCTTTTGCCAGGTGCGCAATCGCAATCAACGCCCCATACGCCGTCAGATACTGCATCCAGATCGCTGCGCCTTCTACCGGGGACAGCTTCGCAGGATACTCACCCAGAACCGCAGCCGGAGCAATGACCTCTTCACCCAGCATGGCATAGTCGTTCATGGAGAAGGCGGGAATAGTGGCCACCCGTTTGCCTACCCAGCTCTTGTCCACTTCCGGGCCAACCGCTTCCACCACGCTCGCCGCTTCATAGCCAACGCCAGCAGGCAGCTTCGGTGATTCGACGTACTGGCCACGCATGAACATCAATTCCGCCCGGTTCAAGCCTACCGCCTGCACCTTTAACCGCACCTCGCCCTTACCTGGCTGCTTTGGCGTCTCCTCTTCAATCCTCAAAACCTCGGGTCCGCCGACCTCATGAAAACGAACAATCTTTGGCATCTGTGTCTACCCTCCCGCTGATTAGATTCCGATCAGTCTCGGAGGATTCGGCAGAAGTGCCGGAATGCCACAAATAGCAGGTGTCTAGTCCTCAGCCTGACGGAGGGGCGGGTTGGCGCAGAGCAACGCTCTGCGACTCGGTCGATCGATGCGCGTCGATGCCAACGTCGCAGGGTTTCACTCTGCGCCAGCCATTCTGCTGGAGTTAAGTCCAAAGCGGGTATCATGATTGGCCAGTTATGGCCGTTCATCAGCCAAGTAGTTTGTTTCCGAGTAGCCCGTGATCCAGGCATAATCCTCCAACGTGACGTGGGCAACCCATATGTCCGGCCTGTCGACTTCTCAATCCGTGGCTTAGGCTGGAAAAATCAGCAAGGACGGCGCTCCCCGCCGAGTGCCGGCGGCCGCCTTCGTTCCTCTAGTGGATTCAGTTCCAGTAGGCTGTTACTACTTGCCCACCATGAGAATTGAAAACGAACCCGGCACCATGGGACCACGGGGAGGTCGTCCTCCTGGTCGTGGCGGCGCGTTAGCCGGAGGTGGCCCGAACTCGGCCGTCATGGTTAGCATGTGATTCGTCTTGGTGTCAAGGGCCAGAGTCTTGGCGCCTACCTGGGTTTGCAGCGTCTGCTCCACCGCGAAGTCGGTGGGGCTGTTTTCTTTGATGAACGTCATTGTGCCGCCGCCTTCCGCGCTTATGGCTTCCATCGTGGCGGGATTGAACGCGACGGTATCCACACCCATGCCCGTCGGGAGGGTGGTAATGATGTTGCCGTTGTCGGCGTTCACAATCACCACCGTAGGTGACGGCTGGCGGTAATAGGCAAAGAGGACGTGATTCTTCGCGTCAAATGCCAGCCCGCTTCCGCCGGCGCCCTTCGAGCTAACGTCGTAGTGCGCCGTAACGGTCATCTTCTTCGCGTCCACCACGGCAATGTTGGCCTTGTCCGAAATGTTCACGTAGATCGTGCCTTTGCCGTTGCTCACCGCCTGCTCCGGCGCTCCTCCCAAGTCAAGTGTCCCAACCACGGTGCCTTCCTTCGCGTCGATCACCGTGGCGTACGGCGGCATGTGGCTCAGCACCCACACACGCTCGTTGTACGGATCAAACAGGATCCCATCGGGACGGCCGTCCACCTCAATGGTCTTGATCACTTTCAAAGTGGTCGCGTCCCACATCGTCATCGGCTTGGTGGTGGAGAACCCGTGGTGGGATTTGGGATCCACCGTAGCGCCCCCCGCGCTGACATTAGCAACCGCGCCGGCCGATCCAAGCGTATCCAGATTGAAAACCGTCAGTTGCCCCATCGGACCACTGCGCGGGATATACAAACGACGCCCTTTGACGTCCGCGAAAATATAGTCAAAACCTCCTTCGCCGCCAACTTTGGCTGTCTTTAGCACCTTATAAGGATCTGCGGTCGGGGCGTGCTGGGCCAATCCCGAAGACGCCAACATCGCAATCCCCGCCGCAAGTACCAATGCCAGGCAAAATCGTCGCATAAAATACTCCCTCCATTGGTCCGGAATTTCCATTTGGGCCCCCCAGGCTGCGACCGAGTATACACCACATTCTGGACGGATCGTCGGCCACTCGGAAAGTATTCTCCGATTGTTCGTCGAGACACTCACTCGCTCGTTTCACTGCAAGTTACTGCCGGCCAGGAGGTTCCGCCGCTACAAGGGATTCCGCCTGAGAAAGCCTCCTTCTCGGAAGGTCACCCATTTCGAGAAACAAATTCAGACTGCACCATTACCCCAGGAGCCAGTGCGTTGACATTGAGGCACGCCGCGCATAATCTAGCAGTTTGGCGGCGCTACATTGTTTTTCATCAATCCCCAGGATTCCGGCATGGATATTTTTGAAGAAATCGTTCGGCTGCGAAAAGCAGGGCGCAAGGGCGCGCTGGCCACCATTGTCGAGGTGCAGGGGTCGATTCCCAGCCACGAAAGCTCCAAGATTTTGATTCGCGATGATGGTTCGATTGCCGGCACGGTGGGCGGCGGGTGCGTGGAAGCGGAAGTGTGGTCAGTGGCGCAGGAGGTGATGCGCGAGGAGAAGCCTCGGCGCCTGCACTTCAATCTGAACGCCAACCCCGAGTACGACAACGGACTGATCTGCGGCGGGTCGCTCGACATTTTCGTTGAGCCCATTCTGGCCACGCCCACGGCGTTCATTCTCGGCGGCGGGCATGTGGGCCTGCACGTGGCAAAGGTAGCGAAAATTGCGGGCTTTGACGTAGTGGTGGCCGACGACCGCGAAGCCTTTGCGAATAAAGAGCGCTTTCCCGAAGCCTCCGAGACTTTCGCCGGGCCGTGGGAGGAGGTATTCCGAAAGATCAATGTCAACGACCACACCTACCTGGTGCTGGTGACGCGCGGCCACAAAGGCGACCTCGATTGTTTGCGCTGGGCCGTGACCACGCCGGCGCGCTACATCGGGATGATCGGAAGCAAGCGCAAGTTCATCGAAATTTGCAAAGTACTGGAGCGGGAAGGCGTGCCGGCGGAGCAAATCGAGCGCGTGCATTCGCCCATCGGGCTCGATATCGGCGCGCTCACGCCGGAAGAAATCGCCGTAGCCATCGTCGCGGAGATGATTGTGGTGCGGCGCAACGCTGCGCCCGGCGTTCCCTCCCTGGCGTATAAACCGAAAGCCCAGCACACCACATGATTGCCGGCCTGATTCTCGCCGCGGGAGAATCCCGTCGCATGGGGCGCGACAAGGCCCTGCTCACCTACCGGGGACGAAGCTTCCTGGAAACCATCATTAATAATCTTAGCGCCGCCGGAATTGAGAAGGCCACGATTGTGTTGGGCCATCACGCGGAAATAATCCAGCGTGCGATGAACCTGGCGGCCGTGCGAGTGGTAATCAACCCCGATTACCAGCGGGGACAAACGTCTTCACTACAATTGGGGCTTGCAGCGGCGGCAGCGGACTCGCCGGAAGCTGTCATCCTCTGCCTCGTCGATCACCCGGCCGTCTCCACCGAGGTTATTGCGAAATTAAGAGAGCGTTTCGAATCGACTCGCCCGCCTGTCCTCATCCCCACCCATAAGGGCCAACGTGGGCACCCCGTCGTCATCAGCCAGACGTTGCTTCCGGAGCTGCTGGCGCTCCCACCCGAAAAACCTGCCAACACGGTCATCCGCAAATATCGCGAGGTAACGCAATTTGTGGAAGTCGCCGACCCCGGCATTCTCCTCGATGTGGACGACCCGGAAAGCTACGCGCGGTTGGAACACAGATAGCCCCCATCCTCGTGGTAAGCGGAGCTGCCGCGCCGCTGTTTCGAAAATACCTGTGCCGGAGGCGCTTCGCGCATTAGCATTCTTCGTCGCGAATGTGTTCATGGCCAACTGTGCGGAAAGGCTGCCCCTTTTCCGGGTTCGCGCTTCATTCCTTATCGGCAATGACAGATAGGGCCGCAGGTCACGGCATAGAGGCTTTGCGGCGATGCGTCTTTTTTGGAGGCTGATTCGTATTCCGATTAGAATGGAAAACAGCCTTTGCCTTTTTGTGAATTCGATGGAACAGGAAACCCGGGAAATCGCGCGGGGGCTGCGGCGCCGCGATCCTGACCTGCTGGACGAGTTGATTGGCCGCTATCAATACCGGCTGCCCCGCTACCTCTGGACCCTTACGGGCAACCGCGAGGCGGCCGAGGACCTTTTCCAGGAAACCTGGATTCGGGTATTGGAGAAAAGCCACCAGTACAATCCCCGGTGGCGGTTTGAAGCCTGGCTGTTTTCTATCGCGCGGAACCTCGCTATCGACCTCTTGCGCCGGCGCCAGCCCGAGAGCCTGGAGGCGTTGTTGCATCCCGGCGACGAGGGCGCCGCGCGGGAGTGGCCGGACCGTGAATCCGCCACGCCGTTTGAGACCGTGGCTGCGGGCGAGCAGGCGGAACGCGTGAAGAGCGTTCTCCGACAACTTCCGCCCGAGGCTCGCGAAGTGCTGGTGCTGCGCTTTCAAGAGGACATGGATCTGAACGAGATTGCAGATATCGTCAGAGCCCCGCTCTCGACGGTGAAATCGCGGCTCTATCGCGGTCTTGAGGCGTTCCGCAATCTTTTGGAGGAGGAAGAGGTATGAATCCCGATGTCCACGAGCGCGCCTGCCGCCTCATCGACGCCTGGCACGTGGAAGGAATTGCAGCCGTCGAACGCGAGTGGCTGGAAGCGCACCTGGCGGAATGCGCTGCGTGCCGGGCCAGAGCACGCGCCAACGAGCGCACCCTCCAGGTGTTGCGGTCGAACACCCTAATCGTTGACCCCGCGCTCGTCAGCACTACACAGGCCCGCGTGCGCTGGCGGGCTCGCGAGTTGCGGGAAAACCAAGCCCGCCTGCGGGCCTTGTGGATTTCGTGCGGGCTTTCGTGGCTCCTGGGCATATTGACGGCGCCCCTGCTTTGGGAAGCCTTCGCCTGGTTGGGCCGCCGGTTCGACATTTCGCAAGCGATTTGGATCATGGCGTTCGCCATGTGTTGGGTTGCCCCGGCCACATTGGTCGGCGCGGTCGTCGCGTGGAGGCAGTCGCATGCTGCCAGCGTGGGAAATGACCCCAAGGCTTGGGAACGTTGAGCAGAGTAGTGCAGCGCGGCGGAGCCGTAACCAGACTTGTAGGGGCCAGCGGCGCTGGCCCCAGGCCGAACGCCGTTCGGCCCTACGAGGCCGTAGGGGCACCCCTCGTGGGTGCCCTTGAATGGATGGGTCGAAGACGGGAATAACCAGGGCAGGCACGAGGCCTGCTCCTACGAGCGGAGACTCTCTCTCCAGCTAACCGGCCGCGGTGAGCGGCCAGAAGAGAAAATGAAATGAATCAGACATCCGAAAGAAAATTCGATCTCCGTGAAGAAATCAGGGTGATCCCCAAGGTGATGGTGGTCGTGGCGGTGCTGGTTTTCTTGGGGATCCAGGCGCTCCTTATCCTCGTCGCGTTTCGGCACGACCCGCACGCCCCGCCGGTGGCCGTGCAAGTACTGATCGCCACCCTGGCGGGAACCGTTGTGGGCATCTTCATGCTGCTCTATGGCTACGTCAATCGCGACGCGAAGCGCCGGGGCATGAACTCCACGCTCTGGACGCTTCTGGTGATCTTCATCCCCAACGCCATCGGGTTCATCATCTACTTCGTGGTCCGGCAACCTATCTTGGGCGCGTGCCCACAGTGCGGCGCTACGGTGAATCCGGCGTTCAACTATTGCCCCAAGTGCAGATGCCTTCTTCATCCCGTCTGCCCTCAGTGCCACCGCGCCATTGAGGTGGGAGAAACGTTCTGCCCTTACTGCTCGGCAGAACTGAAGGGCTAGGTGTCAGGTGTCAGGTTTCAGGGCTACTCATGCCCGCCCACCTTGTGAGGACACTACCCCGAATTGCGAATCTGTTCGAGCAGGCGATTCAGGGCGTCCACGGCGAGCACGGCAGCATGACGTGAGGCGGACGCCAGACCGTCAAGCCCCGAGATGACCTCATCGGGAGTAAGTTCCCTGTTCTCATTTCACGGAGGATTGCCATGTTGGCCCATCGTCTGCCCCGTCTAGCGGTATTCGTTGCCCTATGCAGTGTCGTTTTGCTTCTCGCAAGCTGCGCCCATCAGCCACAACCCCCGGCCGATGCTGGTTTACCGGGCTTCTGGTCAGGGCTACTGCACGGCTTCCTGATCTTCTTCAGTTTCGTCGGCAGTCTGTTTACTCACGTTCGCATTTACGCCTTCCCCAATTCCGGCGGTTGGTATGACTTTGGCTACCTTTTAGGCGCAGCTACGTTTCTCGGCGGCTGTCGCGCGGGTTCGAGGTGAAAGAACTGCCACCCTGAAGGGCGCCTCTACTCATGCCCACCCGCCAAATGAGGACACTACCCCGAATTGCGAATCTGTTCCAGCAGACGCTTCAGGGCGTCTACGGCGAGCACGGCGGCGTGACGCGAGGCGGGCGGCAGACCTCCTAGCCCGGAAACAACCTCGTCGGGAGTAAGAGCGGAGAGTTCCTCGAGCGATTTGTTCAGGATCGCTTCCGTCAACCACGAGCCGCAGGCAACGGAGGGCACACAGCCTGCGGCTTTGAACTTCACCCTCTGAATTCTGCCCTCGCGGACCATCGCCCACAGCTTCATCAAATCGCCACAAACCGGATTCGAGGCTTCCACGACCACCGACGCCTCCGCGATTTCACCCACGTTGCGGGGGTGGTGGAAGTGGTCGAGGAGGGTTTGAGAATACATAGATACTGTAGATTGTCCTTTGTCCGTCGTCTCTCGCAACTTGTTTAGTCTTGGCTATTGTAGTGCGTCTCAATTCGAGGTGCATTTGATTCGCGTGGCTTTGGCAGTAGCGCTGGGCTTTACAAGCTGCGGAAAAAACTTGCACGCGTTGTCATTCTGAGCCCGTATTTTGGGCGAAGAACCCCCGTCGTTTACTCTGTTCACCGACTCCCGCGAAATGCCGGGGTCCTTCGCGAAATTTACCCTGAGCGAAGCGAACGGGCTCAGGATGACAGCATTGAAGCGTTTTTCCGCGACCTCTTGAGCTCGGCACGTGCCGCCCTAAAGGATGGCGCTATATGCACCAATACTAATGAGGCACTACCCTAAGTCTCGTTTGAATTTACTACAGTAACGCCCGAGAAGGAAATGTTACTGATACTGATAACAGACAACTGACAACGGACTGAAAACTTTCTTCAGCCATTCCTTGTCCTGTGCCTGCCAGAAATCGATATCGGCCGACCGGCAATTAGTGACCCGTTGGATCGGTTCTGGACTGTCCAGTTTCCGGACAGCCGGCCAATTGGATAGGCGACCACGTAAGCAGAGAGTCCCAGTGGTTCGGGTGATCGCTGGGCGCGGAAAGCCGCCACCCATTTGGCCACTTCTGCGTGTAGGCGACTATACGACAAAGTGGAGCGCTTGGGATTCGCAATCCAGTTGCGTGCGGTGAAATTCTGGGCGGTGTGATCCTGGACCGCTCTTGCTTGTGGGAAGGAGATCAACAGAAATCGATAATATTAAACGCTGCGGCCTCACCCGCAATCAGTCCCTATGGTGTCTCCCGGCACATTCTTCCCGAACGGGTAGCTGCGGTGAGCGGCGAGGTCGCGGGCCTTGGGTTCGAATTGCGGCCGTAAACTAGAGCGGAAAGGCGAATAATGGCCGCGACATAATTGCCGCGACCCCTTGCCGAAATCGCGACACTGAGTGAAGATAGGCGGGCGATCGGCTTCCTACACTGTAATCTCTGATCGTGAAAGTTTATCAAACGAGGAAGAATCATATGCCCGAAACCAAGAGAATCAAGGTTAAACGCCCCATTGAGCAGGGGGACTGGAACATGGCCTTTCTATTTCCCGATGAGGTGGCGGCGGCGCGGGAACGCAACGGCCTGGTGCTGCTGCCGCTGGCTCCCGTGGAATGGCACGGGCCGCACCTTGCCATGGGCTGCGACAACCTGCTGGCGCATGCCTTCGCCCGCCGCCTGGCTCGCGAATTCCAGTGTCCGTATTACCCGCCGCTGTTCGTGGGGACGGAGCGCGAGCGCCACCCCAACATGCTGGAGTCGCTGGGGTTCAGCCGCGATGCCTTCATCGAGGGGATGGATTTCCCCAAGAATTCTGTGGCTAGCGCCTATTTTCGCGAAGAAGTCTTTGCCGCAGTGGTGCGCGACGCCCTGCATATCCTTTTCGCGCGCATGCGCTTCCGTCACGTGCTGATTGTGAACGGGCACGGCGCTGACAATCAGCGCGCCGTGCTGGACCGCTTGTGCCGGGAATTCAACGCCGGCTTCGAGCCCAAGCGTGTCATGTGGGTCTACCCGGGATTCCCACGGTCCCTGGTGGCCGGAGCAATCGGCCACGCGGCGTCGGAAGAGACCTCAATGCTGGAAGCGACCTGGCCGGGCTCGGTGGATCTTTCCAAACTCCCTTCCGCCGGCAAGCTCGCCAGTGCGGAATATGCCATCGTGGATGGAGACACCTTCGATTGCGTGCCCACGCCTGACCACACCCTGCGAGAGGAACAGGACCCTCGTGCCCACTTCGACCCCCAATGGGGAGCACAGCAGGTTGAGCAGGCAGCGCAGGAGGTGATCGAGGATGTGCGAGCGCTGTGGTTCCCAGCGGAGCAGAAGTAAAACGCCGCGTGCGTTCATCAGCTTACGCCCAGCAGAACCACGGCGACAAACCCCAAGGCCACGCCCAGGGCGGTGGGTAAATTCATGCGCTCGCCGAACACCAGCCGCCCGGCCAGGGCCACAACGAAAATGGATCCGCCAATGGCGATGGGAAACACCACGTGTCCAGGGACACCGGAACTCAGCGCCACCGCCATCGCGACTTGCCCACCAATGCTCAGGGCTCCCGTCACCCCTCCCCAAAAGATTTCCGTTTTCC
>Ga0326727_10027100_pt1 | contig 10554 bp, 6 predicted proteins | sample MB2enrmetagenome_FD_207643 | JGI IMG/M metagenome (GOLD analysis project Ga0326727, IMG submission 207643) | Lab enriched peat soil microbial communities from McLean, Ithaca, NY, United States - MB29MY | ecosystem: Environmental > Terrestrial > Soil > Wetlands > Peat | place: USA: New York... | reverse complement strand
CTGGTGGAAGCCGGGTACGATGCGTCGCTCGATGGCGAAGCCTACAGCTCCATCTTTTTTCAGAACGCCAACAACTCCGTGCGCGCCACCGACGATTTCATGCAAGCCGCCGAGCGCGACGACGATTGGTGGACCAAATCGGTATCCACCGGCCAGCCGGTGCGCCGCCATAAGGCGCGCGACCTGATGCGCCAGATCTCCGAAGCCACCCACCAGTGCGGCGACCCCGGCATGCAGTTCGACACCACCGTCAATCGCTGGCACCCGTGCAAGAACACGGCGCGGATCAACGCCTCGAATCCGTGCTCGGAGTACATGTTCCTGGACGATTCGGCGTGCAACCTTTCGTCGCTGAACCTCATGAAGTTCGTGGGCCCCGACGGCCAGTTCGACGTGGAAGCCTTCCGGCACGCGGTGGATACGCTGATTCTGGCGCAGGAAATCATCGTCGATAACGCCAGTTACCCGACGCAGAAGATCGGCGAGAACTCGCACACCTTCCGGCCGCTGGGCCTGGGGTTCGCCAACCTGGGCGCGCTGCTGATGTCGATGGGCCTGCCCTACGACAGCGACCAGGGCCGCGACCACGCCGCCGCCATCACCGCCGTGATGTGCGGGCAGGCGTATCTGACCAGTTCCCGGGTGGCCGAAGCCATGGGGACGTTCGCCGGTTACGCGGTGAACGAGCAGCCCTTCCTGGAAGTGATCCGCATGCATCGCGAGGCTGTGGGCCGCATCAACCGCAACAATGTCCCCACGGCGCTCTACCGCGGCGCGGTCGAGTGCTGGGACGACGCTTACGAATCCGGCCGCCGCAACGGCTACCGCAATGCCCAGGTGACGGTGCTCGCCCCGACCGGCACCATCGGTTTCATGATGGATTGCGACACCACCGGCATCGAGCCCGACCTGGCGCTGATCAAGTACAAGAAGCTGGTGGGCGGCGGGGTCATCAAGATCGTCAACAACACCGTGCCACAGGCGCTCATCAAGCTGGGCTACACGCCCGGCCAGGTGGAGCAGATTGTCAGCCACATCGATTCCACCGGCACCATCGAAGGCGCGCCGCACTTGAAGCCCGAGCATCTGGCCGTGTTCGATTGCAGCTTCCGGCCGCAGAACGGCGTGCGCTCCATCCATTACATGGGACACGTGCGGATGATGGCGGCGGTGCAGCCGTTCATTTCGGGCGCGATTTCGAAGACCATCAACATGCCCGAAGAATCCACGGTGGAAGACATCGTGAACGCCTACACCGAGAGCTGGAAGATGGGGCTGAAGGCGGTCGCCATTTATCGCGACAACTCGAAGAAAGTGCAGCCGCTCAGCTCGGGGTCGGGGTCGAAGGGCGATAAGAAGGCCTCGGCGGCCACCCCCAGCGGGGCTACGGCGGCGGCTCCGGTGGAGAAAGTGGTGTACCGGCCTATTCGCCGCAAGCTGCCCGACGAACGCCGCTCCATCACCCACAAGTTCTCGATCGGCGGCCACGAGGGCTACATCACGGTGGGGATGTACGACGATGGCGCACCGGGTGAGGTTTTCATCACCATCGCCAAGGAAGGCTCGACCATTTCCGGCTTGATGGATGCCTTCGCCACGGCCATCAGTTTCAACCTGCAATATGGCGTCCCGCTGAAGTTCCTGGTGGACAAATTCGCGCACGTGCGGTTCGAGCCCAGCGGCTGGACCGGCAACCAGCAGATCCCCTATGCGAAATCCATCACGGATTACATCTTCCGCTGGCTGGGCGCGAAGTTTCTAGGCCCCGAGTTCGCGGCGGGCGAAGTCGGCGAGAGCACCAAGCTTCACCCCACCGAGCCGAACCCGCAGCAGGAACTGCAGTTTGCGCCCGTGGCGGCCGACGCCCCGCTCTGTTCCGAGTGCGGCTCCATCATGACGCGCAACGGAAGCTGCTACAAGTGCGGGAATTGCGGGGGGACGAGCGGGTGTAGCTAAGCAGACAGTTTTAGAAGCTCACCCAGGTATTGAATAGCGGCGCCCCTGGACATGTATCTGCCCCGCGCCACTTTAGGCGTGTGCCGGCCCGATTTCACCAACACCTATGTCCCATAGCAGCGTTGGTACTTGCGATTTGGAGCGGAGCCCCTAAAATCAGCCGCGAGTCGTGCCGCCTCGCTGCCGGATCGCACCGGATTATGGGTTCACGGATACCACAATTGGAGCCGTTAGCCGAAAGCCGATCGGTACGCCGGGTTGAATTCTCACCTGAAGCGGTCCCGTATCGATCACGATCCCCGGCGGGTGCGGAGGCCCCTCCTGCCGATACGGGGCACAGTCGACCCTGAGTTCTTTGCCACCCACGGTGATTCCCAGGAGCTGCAGTGTCACTTCTGAACGACCTGGTGGAAGGCGGCCAGCTTTCTTAAAGTCTTCGAGAATCACGCGGGCCGGCGCGCCAGCAGGGACGACCTCGCGGCCGTTTACGCGTACCGGCGAAGCGACGCTCGCGGTGAGCGGCTGCCCGGCGCTGATGTCTTTCGAGGAAGTATCGACAGCCACATTCAACTGCACCGCGATCGTCGTGCCTGCGGGAACTGTGATCGTCGAGGGTGGAGGCGGCGCTTGTACGATCACCCGAGCGGTCGCCGTGGTAGTTCCGCATGAGCCGGTCACGGTCAGCACATAATCGAGGGTTTGCTGCGGAGTCACCTGCATGGAGCCGCTGGGGCCGACCTTGCCAATCTGAGGTTGAATATCCAGAGAGGTGGCACTCTGGGAATCCCAGCTTAGCGTGATCGATTGTCCTCTTTGGACCGTTGCGGACGATGTCGTCAGACTGGCCGTAGGGCGTGAATCCCGGCAAGGGTCCCAGACATCCACGTGCACTATCTTGGGCGTTGCGGCGCCACCGGGACCGTTCGCAGTGAGCGTGAAATCCGTGCTTTGCTGCAGAGGAACATCTCGCTCGCCGCGGGCGTCAACCGCGCCAATACCTGGTTCCAAGTCCAGGGAAGTCGCGTTATTCGAACTCCATCTCAGTTTGGTGGATTTGCCCATCACAACCATCGTGGGATCCGCCGTCAGGGCCACCGTTGGCGGTTTCAGCCGGGCCGGAGGTGGAGCTGCCGTCGGCGCGATCTTGAGTTCGTTGACGACTTTCACTACGCCACTGACCTGCGCCAGCAACTGTTCCGCCTGGATTCGCTGAAGGTCATCGGCGACAGCGCCACTCAGCGTCACAACACCGCCGCCGCTGGCCACTTCGATGGCCTGCTTGCTCAGCGACGAATCTGAGAGGAGCCTGCTCTTGATCTCGTTTGCAAGAGCATTGTCATCGACAGGCGGCGGCGATGCCACCGGGACGTTCACATTAGAGGTGAGGCCTTTCACGCCTTCCGTGCCCCGCACTAGACTCTCCAGCGCGGCTTTGGCCTCGTTTGATCCAACATTGCCGGTCAAAGTGATCGCTCCTCCCCGCGATCCCACACGCAAAGAATAGCTATTCAGCGCGGGCTCCCGGAGCACTTGTGCATCGATAGCCGAAAGGATGGTTGCATCGTTCGGCCCATGGGTGCATGCGGACGTGAGCCCTAGACAAAGTACGAGGCATAAGGACGTCGTTCTTGTTGTTCGCATTGTGCTTTACCTCCCGCGCTAGTCGGAACTTCCATCTTCAGCGAGCTCATTGGTGGCTCGCTACCACGGTGATCGTGGTCTTGGCCGTAGCCGATGAAGAAGAGCTACCAACCGTAGCCGTGATAGAGACGTCGCCGGAGACGGGCGGCGTACTAAAAGTCGTGCTGTACGAGCCGTCGCTGCCGGTCGTGGCGGATATTGGAATTGTGACACCACCGGCGGATACTGTAAGTTGAACCGTTGCGGATGACACCGGATTTCCGTTGCCGTCTCGTGCGACGCCCGAAATGGCACACGCGGAACCGGCTACCACTCGCGGCGGCGACGCGACAACGGTGAGCGTAGAGGTTCCGCTTCCGGCGGATACTTGCTGGTTGCGTTGCTGTCCGGTACCGGGCGCGGTGGTGTTAGTCGGATCCCACGTGCAATTCGCACTCGTCCCGCAGACCGTGAAATGCAGTTGGATCTTGACGGGATTTGTGGTCCCAAGTCCTGGCGCCGCAACTTGCGCCGTGATAAGGTCAGGAAAGATCGAGATTGAATTAGGGGCAATGGTGGTGGAGCTGGAAGCTCCTTCATTTGCGTTTGCCCCCTGGAATGTTTTCGCAGCGGCGGAGATGGCTTGTATGAGGTTGTAATTGCTGCAACTGATACCGCTCTGTTGCAGCTCATAGAGCCCGACGATTGTAGCAGGGGCCGTCAGGAGCTCTACTGGATCTCCCGCGAGGTATTTCATTACGGCGACGACAATATCATTGACGTTCGCTGCCGTACCGGCATCCTGGGCAAGTGCCGACTGGCCAGAGGCGGAAGCGAGGTACGCAACCCAGTCGGGCGCGGAAGTTGCTCCGAGAGACTGCGGGGCGCAAATCAGCCACATCAGGTTCTTGGTTACGCTGAGTACCTCTGAGGCGGGCTTAACCAACGGCTCAGCCAGCATGTTGTACACCCCCAGAGTCAGTAAAACACGAGCTTCGTTTGGGGTAGCCACACCACCCAGCGGAGTCTGGCCGTTTTTGAGGTTCGGATAACCCATTACGTTGCCAACAGGAACCTCTACGGTTTCATCCCGCGCGGCGTGATCCGGGCCTGGGAGAAATGCAGCGGCGAAAATGCGGCGGTCTGCGCGTAGCCGGGCACGTGAAGCGGCAGGCTGGACGCGAATCTGGAGGCTTCCCGGCTCCATGGCTCCGCGGTCGCCAATCATCCTCTCGTACACCCCCGGCCCCACCACGCTCCACGGCCTAACGCCGCCGTTCGTGCCTTGTTCGGCCAGGAACAGGTGCTGAGAAAGTTGCTGATAATCCCCTGCGTACTGCTGCATAACGCGCTGAGAATCCTGATAGTCCTGAAGCAATATCGAAGCCGGGCCGAGCTTGCCCACGGCCACGTCAAACGGCGGCAGGCCGGGAATGGTCCGGACCAGCGTCTGCCAGAGCTGCTGGATGCCTTCCAGAAATCCAGGCCCGAGCGCTCCTCTGTATTCGGGCAAAAGCTGATCAAAGAGCGTCCGACTGCCAGGGTCGAGTCGTTCGTAGGGAAGACCTGCCTGGAGGCCCCAGGCAAGCACCTGTACCCCTTGGTGGGGAACATGTTGTGCGCTGCCGCGCCCGATCAGCGTGGAAATCATTTCAGCTCTTGTGCCGCGAAAGGGTCCGAGCAGGTAGGTCAACCCTGGGCCTGAGCCGCCGGAAAAGTGCATGCAGTAGAGTTGCAGGGGAACTGAATAATCACCTGGCGCCAACGAAACGGTGCGGAATCCGGAAGCAGCCAGCGACCCGGATAACTCGGCCTCTGGAACGCCGACCGGTCGAAAGGCTGGGCCAGGCAAGGCGTCGACGTGAGGAAAGAGGGTGTCCCAGTCGCGTATGACCGGCTGGTTGGCCTCCAGGTACGGATTCAGGCGTCTGGCGGCTGCGGTAAGTGCGAGTTTCTCCGCCAGCGATCCAAGCTGCGGCTGAGCGAACGATGCTACGGCCAGGGTACTCAGCACGGAGACGACCACTAATGCTATGCCCACACCCGTTTTTGACAGCAAAGATTTACGGCGGGCGTCCCGCACTCCCCATGATCGAGGGGACCCGAGCAAACTCTTGTTCATTTAAACCTCCTCGGCGGAACTACCGCCTGGTTCGGGCTAACCCAGCAACTTTGCCTTCTCCCTGTCGAACTCCTCGCGCGTAATGACGCCGGTGTCCACCAGCGACTTAAGCTTTGCCAGCTTCTCCAGGGCCTCCAGGCTGACGGGAGCCGCTGGCCGCACGGGCAGGGTGTCATCTGTGTCTGCGCCAGGGCTCTTGGCTGCCGGCAGCGGGACCGCCGGTTGCGGCGTGCGCGCGGCCGGGCTTGAGGCTGGAGCAGGAAGCAGTCTACCACGCCTAGCCCTGCGCATGAGAGCGAACCCAATGATCGCGACCAGCACGACCAGCCCCCCTGCTGCCGCACCGAAGAGCAGGGGCGAGGCGTTCGAGGAGGGTACGGCGCTCATCTGAAGATTCGTCTTCGTCAGTTCGGCCGTCGCATTTGGGTCCGTGAGTAGATTCTGCGCGTCCCCAAAAATACTCGTCACAGGGTCACGACCAATAGCTTTGACCAATACACCGGAGGTCGCATCGAACCACAGGTAGCCGCTCTTTAGCGCGACCTGCTCCGTGATGAACTTGCCAGCGGGGACCGGCACAGCGACAGTGTGTCTGATTGAAAGAACTGGCCATGGGAAACCTTGTGGTGCCGTTCCCTGCCGAATCGAGTTCAACTCTGACCGGCTGAGCGCAGAGAATCTCTGGCCGAAGTCGGTGATTTCGGCTCTGAGCATATGCGATTCCGCACCTCCGAGTACGGTCGAGAACCTGTACTTCTGTCGGACGGAATCGACATCGCTAATGGTCTCGGTAAAGGGGACCAACACACTTCCGGATCGCAGGTTATAGGCAGCGGAGGCCCCATCAAACGCATAGACCGGGACGGGTAAGGTGGGTAGCGGCGGTAATGGCCCGCTAGCGTTGGGCCCAGGCACCGCGGAAGGTTGTGGCAACTTACAGAGCGCTAATCGCGTTGCGTCGTGGCGGCCGTTGTAACCTTGCTCACATGTAAAGTCCGCGCCTTCCCAATCACGCACCCGCACGCACTCCTTGCCGATGCTTCTGCACAGATCGACGAAGTCCCCCTCTGCTGTCACGCGCCTGAATTGCCCGACGAGGCTGCGCAACTCGTTCTCGCGATCTTTGACTGTAGAGTTCTCAAACCCAACCCACTCCGCGCCGGCATTGTCAGAGGTTTGATTCACTGGGCTGCGGGGAATATAGGTTGGCTGCGCAAGGCAAAGGGCAGGGGCGAGAGCAACGGTGGTTAACACCAAAGCTCTACCAGCTCTCGATGCATCACATGCGCGCCAGAAAACGCTGCTTTTGGACATCGTATTCCTCCTGGGTCAATGCACCCGCATCCAGAAGCTGCTTCAGCCTCTGGAGTTCAGCCGGCTCCTCTTGCGCCAAAGGCTCCTGAAGGATCATCCTCTTCTGCGCGTCGAAATCCGCTTGCGTGATCGCACCTTGATCCAGAAGCGTCTTTAGCCGGATGAGCTTGTCCATGTCTTCGGAAGACAGCTCCTTGCTGCCCCCTCCTCCAAGGGTCGCAGCCATTCTCCGCTGCATGTGTGAGACGGCGCTGGAGCCGGAGGCTTTCGGTTGTGGGCCTGCGCCAACCGTGCTAGCCTTTCGGAAGAGGTGGTCACTGATTGCATCCAGATTTCTCGATCCAATCACGACAAGACCCACAACGGGGATGGCAGCGAGAATGAGGAAGATCCAACCGTAGAGGTCGGTCGGCTGCCGCATCTTGGCGATTGCGAGCTTTTGCAGGCCTGCCAAGGCTGGTCCCTTGGCCGCCTCCGCAAGCTGTGGCGAAATCCCGTTGGCGAGTTGCTGCATCATACCTCTGATGTCCACGCCAACCTGGCCCCACACGTCGGAAGGCACCGATCCGGTCCCGGAGTTCCATAGGTCCGTCGGCGAAACGAGAATGCACGCGAGAGGCACCTCGTAAAGGTTATAGGCAAGCACCAAGACCAACAAGACGGCCAAGAGCAACACAGTCTGTCCCAGGTCGGGCACGCTTGGATAAAATCGGCGGAGATCCCGGCTGACCGCCAATCCGAAGCCGAAGATGACGACCATGATGAGCGTGTCCACGATCACGTTAGCCAGCACCACTGGCGACAACAGCGTGCCGTCAATAAGCGAAGCACTTTTTAGCATTGGGAGTGCGTCAACCACTGCCTTCAGGAGCAGCAATCCCAAGATGGCCACGGCAAATCGGATTGCCTTTTTGCCGAGCTGTGAACCCAAACTGGAACTTGAATCAGTCATCGCCTCTTCTCCTTTCAATGACCAGGGTTCCGTGGTTGCCCGCGAGAGGAGACGTTGGGCCGGAGACATCCTGCCTCCGGTGCATTACTCCTGACCGGGAGACTAGTTTCCGATTGCTGGGGACCTCAAAAGATGATACACCCCAGCGCACTCGGTTGCATTTAGCGCTTTGCGGTGATACCGGCCGGAATGCCCTGCACACCGATCCTCGGGCCGAAATGATCGACTTGGCTAGGCTTCCTACGCCGAGAGCCCCAGCTTGTTGATCGTCATCGATTTTTCGTTGGTGTTCATGTTAGATGACCAATTCAAAAGCCGTACAGCTTGGAGCATTCTTATGACCAAAGGCGAACTGCGTTGAAATTGCTGGCTTTTAACGATTTGGGCGTCGAAGGACGGGTGAGTGAAATGTCTGCAAAGCACCGATAGCGGTGGTTCTCAGCCAGTCGCCATTTGTGGGGACTTCCCTGGCGTCCCGCTGGACGTTCGATGGATGGATTCCCCAGCCGCTCCGCCCCGGCGTGGTTTCCTCCGAAACGAGGACGACATCACCCTGCCTATACGTTGTCGTAGAAGGCGTCCTCCTCGTTGTCCCAGAAGTCGAAGCTGCGTTCGGCTGCTTTCAACCACGCCAGCTCGTCTTTCAGACCGTGCAGTTCCTCTGCCGAGAAGACGCGGTAGACCTCGCCATTGGCCGCACCTTTCACTTCCTCCAGCGGTCTGAAGATTCCGTTCTCATAACGTGCAGGGATGCTCATATCTCAATAGTAGTCTCACCGCGCCCTGTTCGGCAGCGCCGCCACCGATGCAGCCAGTTCGGCCGTCAGACTGGACGATGCGGGCCTCCTCCCCGGGCTCCGAGTACGCCATGGGCTCGGCGGGCCATAATACTCACATGAGACTGGTTGCCCTACTGGCGCTCAGTGTCGTGTCCCTGTGCGCGGAAACCCCGGCTGAACTCGAGAAGCTGCTCGCGATTGCGGCCGAACCCGGCATTGTCATGGTGGAGATCGCGCGACAGTACGCCATCGCCGGCGACCGGAAGCAGGCGCTGGCGTGGTTCGAGAAGGCCGCTACGCTCAACCCGGAGTACACCCCGGAGTTCGATCGCGACTTTGAGACCATCGCCGCGCTACCTGGGTTCCAGACGCTGGTCGAAGGCGCGCGCAAGGCCAGCCCGCCGGTGCGCCGCAGCGCGCTGGCATTCACCGTCGCCGAGAGCGACCTCATCCCCGAGGGCCTGGCTTGGGACGCACGTTCCAAGAAGCTCTACCTGGGCAGCGTCAACAAGCGCAAGATCGTCGAGATCGCCCGCGGCGGCGCAGTTCGCGATTTCATCACCGCGGGGCAGGACGGCATCGGCAGCGTGATAGGGATTAAAGTGGACCCGCGCACCAACACGCTTTGGGCGAACAGCCTCAGCAACACCGAAGGCTCGGGCGTGTTCCACTACGACCTGGCCACGGGCCGCCTGATCAAGAAGTACGTACTGCCCTTGGACCTGCTGTTCAACGACCTGGATGTGACCGCGAAAGGCGACGTGTTCGTTACAGCCACGCGGGCGCAGGCTCTCTACTGGATTTCGGCGAAGACCGACAAGCTGGAGGAATGGCGGCCGGGCCTCAAACTGCGCGACGCGAACGGAATCGCGCTCTCCAGCGACCAGAATCGGCTGTTCATCTCGACGTTCCCCGACGGTGTGACGGTCATCGATCTCGAATCGGGATCCGTGCGCGGGCTGGCCCATCCCGCAAGCGTGAGTCTGGCATCCATCGACGGGCTGTATTTCCATGACAACAGCCTGATCGCGGTCCAGAACGGTTGTATCGCCCACCGCGTCGCGCGTTTCTTCCTGAATCCCACGCTCGATAGCGTCTTGAAGGCCGAGGTGCTGGAGCGCGGCAACCCGTTGTTCGATATCCCGACCACCGGCGCCGTCGCGGGCGGCACGTTCTACTTCATCGCCAACAGCCAGCTCCACAACTACGGCGCCAAGGGGATCGTCGATCGCGCGAAGCTGTGGCCCATCTCGATCCTCAAAATGAAGCTGTAGGCTTTGGCACTGGCAGCCAGGCGCGGAATGCACTACAATGTAGTGCATGAAGACCGAAGTCTATAGTTGGCGCGTTTCGACCGATCTCAAGACTGGATTGGAGCGTGAAGCGCGCCGGCGGAAGATATCGGTTTCCGCGGTTCTCGATCTCGCCGCCCGCGATTGGCTAAACAATGGCGGCGCGGAAATCGGAGGCGATGAAGAGCAAACTCGCCTTCAGAAGGCCGCCTCGAAGTGCTTCGGGGCTCTCGCGAGCGGCAATGCTCATCGGTCGGAGACTGCACGGCAAGCTGTGCGCCAGCGTCTGCGGCGGCACTATGGCCGCTAACGCTCTGATCGATACAGGCGCTATGCTGGCGCTGCTGGACAGAACGGATCGCTGGCACCGGACCTGCGTGGATGCGTTTGAGGAACTCCGGCTGCCTCTGGTAACCTCGGAAGCGGTGCTGACGGAACTGTTCCACCTGGTTGGCGACAGCCGTCATGAGATGGAGGCCGCCTGGCGGTTCGTGCGCTCTGGCGCCATCGTGCTGGCGG
>Ga0326727_10027099_pt1 | contig 10555 bp, 7 predicted proteins | sample MB2enrmetagenome_FD_207643 | JGI IMG/M metagenome (GOLD analysis project Ga0326727, IMG submission 207643) | Lab enriched peat soil microbial communities from McLean, Ithaca, NY, United States - MB29MY | ecosystem: Environmental > Terrestrial > Soil > Wetlands > Peat | place: USA: New York... | reverse complement strand
GCCGATCTCTGGCGGGCGCGGCTCTATTTCGTCCAACCGCTGCTGCGGCTGTCGCTCGCGCTGTTGTGGCTCGGCACGGGCGTCGTCTCGTTCGGGCTGTTCCCGGTCGCCGAGTCCTATGTCATGCTCGCCGAGGTCGGCGTGCGCGGGCCGCTCGCCGATCTCGCGCTGTTCGGCGGCGCGGCGGTCAATCTGGCGCTCGGCGCGATGCTGCTCGTCAACTGGCGCGTCGCCGCGGTCGGCCTGGTCATGCTGGCGCTGCTGATCGTCTATTCGCTCGTCGGTCTGGCGCTGCCGGCCGACTATTGGCTCAACCCGTTCGCGCCGATCCTGAAGAACCTGCCGATCGCCGCGGCGCTGATCGCGCTCGTCGCGATGGAGCGGCCGCGCCGCCGGCGCGCCCCGTAGCGCTCGATATCGAACGTTCGGCGCCCGCCGCCAACCGCTGGTTTCGACCCCAGGCGGATGTTCCCGCTCGTCCGATGACCGACCGCCCACGATGCGAAGCGGAATTTCGCAGACAGCAGACGGATTTCTTGGGCCTCTTGCGAGGAAGACAACAACCTGGCTGAACCGAGATGGTTACCAACAGACACTGGTTAAGCGTACATTGCGTTATGTTGTCGCACGCGCAGCTTATTTCGTTCGGATTTAATTATCACGCATGATTGTCCTGGATCAGTGAGTAGGGTATCTCCGAATTGTAAAGTGGTGCAAAGTTGGGCGAAGTGGATCCGCCAACTTTTGGAGGTAGTCATATAATTGGCTCTTGTCAGATAATTGGATGAAATTCTGAACTGACCCTGAGTCAGTCGAGCTCTAAACGATGGAAGGGCGTGTTATGGCGGATGTTCGCGTTGAAGTTGCAAACGCGCTTCACTGGGATCTCGCGATTCCTCGTCACAGGGTCACCGCAGAGGTGGACGACGGCGTGGTTAGGTTGCTCGGAGTCGTTGAAAGGGCCTACCAGAGGTCCTACGCGGAGGCGATCGTTCGCCGGGTGTCCGGCGTCACCGGCGTCAAGAACGAAATCTCTGTGCGTGCTGCGGAAGAACTCCGTCAGCCGTGCTTGCACCGCTGACGCCTGCAAGAGACCTTTGTTCGTCGGCCGCTTGTCGACGACGTGCGGTCGGCGGCAAGTGAACGTCCACAGCGCCGACTGCAGGGGCGCCGCAGTCGCGGCGGCTGCTACGGGCGATCCGCGAGGCCATTGGGCGAACGAGCGCACGGGTCGACCTGGTCCATTCGTTTGGACGAGGAGAAGCGACTGCTTCCCGAGCAACTTTTTCCCGCGCAACTTTGCCATCGCCGCGCAATCGTCGAATGACGAGAATCCGGCCACTGCGGCCTCTCGGCAAGGGGACCAAGCGTTTGCTGTCGACTCCTAGCTCGCGATCTCGACTTCGGCTTCGATCTCGACCGCGGTGTTGAACGGCAGTTCCGCCATGCCGACGGCGGAGCGCGCGTGCGCGCCGACCTCGGGGCCGTAAAGCTCGAGGATCAAATCGGAGAAGCCGTTGATCACGCTCGGCGTGTCGACGAAGCCCGGCGCGACGTTGACCATGCCGAAGACGCGCGTCCAGGCGCGGACGCGATCGAGGTCGCCGATCGCGCGCTTCAGGCTGGCGAGAACGGCGAGGCCGGTCAGCCGCGCCGCCGCGTAGGCCTCCGCGGCGCTGACCTCGCGCCCGACCTTGCCGAACGGCGGCGCCAGCGAACCGTCTGGATTGAGCGGGCCATGGCCGGCGACGAGCACGCGTTGGCCGACGACGCGCGCCATCGTGAACGGCAGCCGGCCGGCCGACGTCTTCAGCGGCGCCGGCAGAACGAGGCCCATTTCGCTCAAGCGCCGCTCGACGTCGGCCATGTTGGACCTCCTGCTGGCTTCGCCAGTCTCGCGCGTTTGCGCCGAACGTCAGTTCGAGTCGGCCTGACTGGCGGCGTCGATCGTCTGCGGCGGCGCGAGGGCCGCTTGCGTCGACGGTTGCGCGACCGCCGCGGTTGCGGGCGCCGCCGCGCGCGTTCCGTCGAGGAACGCCTGCCACTGTTTCTGGTCGCCGTAGAAGGCGTTACGGTCAACTTCGCCGTCGATGCCCGGCACCGCGCCGTTGGCCTGGTACTGCCAGAACTGCCAATCGCGGTCGCCGTAGCGCACCGCCGGATGGTGCTTGGTCGACCGCACCCAGATCGGATAGTCGGCGAACGCGCCTCCCGACAGGATCGCGTGATAGAATTCGATGTCGGTGTAGATGATCGGCCGCTTGCCGAAATGGCGCTCCATTTCGTCGAGCACCACTTTCATGTCGGCGATTGTCTGGTCGCGTTCGAGATGGCGGCGGCAGGTCTTCGAGTCGGGGGTCGGCTCGACGTCGAGCACCGGCGGCAGCGCGTCGTCCTCGACCGGGACGTTCTGTTCGAACCAGGTCGCCTCCTCGATCGGCGGCCGGCACCAATACATGAAGTGATAGGCGCCGTGCGGGATGCCGGCGAGCTTGGCGCCTTGCCAATTGGCCTGGAAGCGCTCGTCGACGTGATCGCCGCCCTCGGTCGCCTTGATCCAGGCGAACTTGACGCCGCTGCTCGCCACCGCGTTCCAGTCGATCGTCCCCTGATATTTGGAGACGTCGATGCCGTGGATCGGGTAGTCGGTCGGTTTGGGATAGCCGTCGTCGAAGCCGAGCGTCTCCGGACTGCCGCAGGCGGCGAGGGCGAGGCACAGCGCGGCGAGCCAGCCGAAGCGGGCGGGAAATCGGAGAAGGGCGCGAGCGGATCGAATCATCGGGTCAGTCGTGGACGCATGGCGGCTGACGATGGCTTGAACAAGGCGTCGACAGCGGTTTAGCGCAAACTAGGGTGGCGAGGGTAACGATTCGTTAAAGGCAGGCGCGGGCGGCTGTGGACCTGCGGCAGGGTTAATCGCGGACGCGGCGCCGATCTCCCCGCGTCGTTCGAGACGCGCCGCCAAGGCGGCGCTCCTCACGATGTGGGGGATTGGCGGTCCGCTCGGCTTGTGGGGCGCAGAGGAAGCGGAGAGACGTCCTCACCGTGAGGAGCCCGCGCAGCGGGCGTCTCGAACGGCGAGGACGGCGCCGTTCGCGTCGTCTCTTGACCAGCGCCGCGCTGGCGCGGCAAGCCTCGCTCATGGGTGCACCGCTCCGTCGCCTCTCAGCCCGCCTCGCCGCCCTCGCCGTCGCGCTCGCCGCCGCTTGGGGCGCCGCCGCGGCCGAATGCGGGCCCGACAAGCTCGGCACGGCGCGAATCGCCGAAGTGGGGACGCAGGGCGGGCTGCTGGTCGGACTCAAGACCTATCCTCGCGCCATTCCGCTCGCCGACCACGAGGTGATCCTCACCTTCGACGACGGTCCCGACGAGCGCACGACGCCGCAGATTCTCACCGCGCTCGCCGACCAGTGCGTGCGCGCGACCTTCTTCGATATCGGCCGCCAGGCCGACGCGCAGCCGGCGCTGGCGCGCCGCGAGGTCGAGGAAGGCCACACCGTCGCCCACCACACCTACACCCACCCGCAGCCGACGCTGACCTTTATGACCGAATCGGCGGCGCGCGCCGACATCCTCAAGGGGATGATCGCGGTCGAGCGCGACGCCTACGGCCAGGATTTCTCCGCCGGCGAGCCAACCGACCTCGCCAGGCTCGAGCTGCACGCGCCGTTCTTCCGCTTCCCCGGCTTCGCCGACACCGCGGAGCTCCGGACCTGGTTCGCCGACAACAATGTCGGCGTCTTCGGCACGGACCTGTGGGCGTCCGACTGGATCGAGATGGAGCCCGAAGAGGAATTGAAGCTGATCATGGGCCGGCTGGAAAAGGCCGGGCGCGGCATGCTGCTGTTCCACGACAACCGCCCGTGGACGGCCGCAATGATGCCGGCCTTTCTCGCCGAACTGAAAAAGCGCGGCTATCGCGTCGTCCACATCGTCCCCGGGCCGGGAAACGGCCCGACCGTTCGGGCACCCGCCGGCTGGGTCTCGGAAACCGGCCGCGTCACCGGCGCGCTGAAGCCGCGGCTCGACAGAAACGCCCCAAAGGCTCCGCCCGGGCCTTTCGTGGTCGAACCCGCGCCGGCGGAGTAGGGGCGGGGCGTCCGCGCCGGCGTCGCCCAAGCGAAACGAAGCGAAACCAAGCGAAACGAGGCGCAGCCGAAGGCTTCGCTTTCGGCCGCTTTGGGCCTCGAAACGCAACCGCGGCGAAACTCGCGATTTAGTCGTTTGCTGCGATTCCAACGGCTTGAGTCCTGTTTTGCTTCGCCGCGCACATCGCGTTCGCCGGCGCTGTCTTTTGCTTGACGGAAGACGCATCATAGGCGACATTCTGATACTCAGAAAGACTTTTGTCATCGCCGTTCAAGCGGGGATCCAGCCTCTCCGCCCGCGCGATGGTGAGACGACACTGGATCCCGCGTTCGCGGGGATGACAGCGGAGCGCGGATTGGCTAGGCGGCCGAGCCGAATTGGTTAAGTCCGGAGGTTGGACCTAGGCGCCGCTGAGATGCGCCGCGATCTCGCGCAGGTGCGGGGCGCGGCGGTGCTCGAACAGGTAGACGCCCTGCCACGTCCCCAGCGCCAGCCGTCCGGCGACGATCGGGATCGACAGGCTGACGTTGGTCAAGGCGGCGCGAATGTGGGCGGGCATGTCGTCCGGCCCCTCGTCGTCATGGGCGTAGCGGCCCTCGTCTTCGGGCGCGATGGCCTCGAAGAACGCTTCGAGGTCGTCGCGCACCGCCGGCGCCGCGTTTTCCTGGATCAGCAGCGAAGCCGAGGTGTGGCGGCAGAACAGGGTCAGCAGGCCGGTCTCGAGTCGCTGTCCGTCGACCCAGGCGGCGATGTCGCGCGTGAATTCGTAGAGCCCGCGGCCGCGGGTGCGGGTTCTCAGAATGGTGGCGAACTGGGTCATGCACCCCTCTTACAAGGAACGCGGGGGACGGGGAAACGCGACCGAATCTGCGTCGAGCCCGCGAGCGCCGCTTCCCGCCGATCCAGGGCGCCGTCGGCCTTTCCGCTGCGGAAGGTGATGGTTTCCATGATGTCGACGGCGCATTCCGCCGCGCGTGTAGACGCGCTCGCTGAGCGCGTCGCGCTGAAGGCGCCCCGTCCGATCGGCGACGTGTTTCGAGCGTCGTCGCCGGCGCGCGGGGCGATTAAGCGTGGGGAGAAGGGCGGCGAAGCGTTGCGGGGGACATCGCGCGGCGCGAAGGTAAGTGCAGCGATGACTTTGATATTCGACACTGAGGCGGTCATGCCTGAGGTTTTGAAGTATTACGGGCGAGTGTTACACGTCGCATGCACACATACGATTCGCGCGGCGCATACTGCAATAATGTTGATAATTCTTGTTGCAGGAATTGCCGCCTATTTGATTCCACAATTCAAGAACGTGATGGAAATCGACGATAGACGCTTAACGATTATTACGGTTTGCGCTATTTTCGCGATCCGAGTGTTGTTGGCACCTTACTGGATTGAGAAAGCGCTGAGGGCCGATCTTGATGAAAAGCGAGCGACGCTAAATAGAATTTCCGAGGACCGGCCACTTAAATTTGTTGACGTAGATTTCAGCGCGACGGGACATAATTTGCACGCGATACCGACTTATTCAATCTCTCGGATTGACGTTACGTTTGAAAATCTTAGCGACAGGATGCTCAAATACACAATCACGGATCTGTTTATTGAGTACGCTGGCAAAAAGACAACGATCCCCCTCAACTCCGGGGCAGTTGCGTTCATCCCGGCGCGTCAGATTACGTCACACGAGTTTGACGTTGACGGACCAAAGACGGTGAGTACTCCAATCACATTCGCAGTCGCGTTTTCGCTTATTTACGACAACATTCCCTCTATTCGGGATCGGAGAATGCGAAGGGTAATTGAGTTCAAGTTTATGTCGTTCAGACCAATGAAATGGTCTAGCGCGATCCGAGACCAAGAGGAATCCTAGCGGTTACAGAGCGTTTCCCACGCGACCGCTGGCTCTGGATCGCGTCCCGGCGAGTGGCGTAGCAGCGGCGGCCCGCCGCGCCTACAGCCGGCTTTCGGGCCGGCAAACGCAAACGGCCGCCCTTGGCGAGGCGCTCGCCGGCGGGTCCGCGTCAGCTCTTTTCCTTGCGGCGCTTGGCGGGCCGTCGTTCGATGTGGGGCAAGATTTGCGTTGTCCGCGCGGATGACGGCATGCAAGATCAACAGGAGTCGATTACGCATTGGAGCGCGCTAAATGAACCTGACTCCGACGCGACTGTCATTGACCCGCCTGACGACCGAACACAGACGCAACGTTCCGGGCGCCTCGTCCATCTCGAGATAGAATTCTTCGCAGTCGATTCGGGACGCCGTAGCCAATTGCGCGCCGCCTTCGGATATATCGACTATAACACAGCGAATTTCGTCCTTTACACGCAAGCCGCGTGTAATCATGACGATCTTTCCCGGCGCGTTTATCTCAACACGCGGCCACTTTCGTTGTTCTACATACCACGTGCCCATGATGTCTATTCGCCAAGGCGGCGGCGTCAATAGAATTCTCGAAAGAGACATTATCTTAAAATTCTTCCAAAGAGTTTACAGCTTCACGCTTTGGGCGGTCGCTGCGGTCGAGAACGGACGTGCGGTCGCGCCGATCTTCGAGAGCGAGATTCGCGCGTCGCCATAGCGCGCAGCGTTGGCGTGGATTCGCTTGCCGCCCACGCGTCGTCCTGAGGCGCCGCGGAGCGGCCTCGAAGGACGCTACAGAGCGCGCGGCCGCCGGAGCCTTCTGGAGCATCCTTCGAGGCCCCGCCGGATTGGGGACGAGCATGGACGACGCGACCGGCGGCATGGTCAGAGTCAGGCGCAGCCCTGGCTTCAGGCTGTCTTTCACCGGCGCTGGGCGGCTTTCACGGTCGGCGGCGGCGATCGAGGCGACGCGCGGGTTGGCGAGGGCGACAGAATCGGCGACAGCGGGCGCCAGAGATCCGTCGAGCCGCGCAGCGTTGAAGACGTCTTATCCCGAATAGACCGGGCTAGGCGGCGGCCTCCAGTGGCGCGGCGGAGGGTTCTGCCGATCGCTCGATCGCGATCGCGCCGTCGATGGCTTGCGCTATCAGATCGTCCCAGCCGGGCATGAACTCACGATCGATATCTGACGGGCAAGCGCCACAGGGGTCCCGCTTCTCGCCCGACATCATCGTTCCTTTGCGCCAGGAGACATAGGCGGGGCCGGAATAGATGTCGAAGATGTTCGACGTCGAAAGCTGGCCTGTGACAAAGTTCCGATGAGCAGGAGAGTCGGCCACGAGGTCGCAGCAGGCGGTGACCGCTCCTGTATAATTGACGACGAACCAATCCAACGGTTGCTTGCACGGTTTAGTCCTCGCCTCAACCTGGCGTCCGACTCCGTCGAGGAGGTTGCCGCGGCTATGCCCGTACCGCATATAGTTCACCAGGATCATTCTCACGGCCATGCTCGATCCGGAAAGCGTGAATCCGATCGATTCGCCTTCTCTGTAGTCCGACAGCACCGCGGCGAGACCGAGTTCTTTGGCCTTGTTGAAAATGCGCGTCAGGATTTTGGATTCCGTATAGTTTTGCCCACGCTGGAGGTGGGCCGTAATCTCCACCGCGTTTACGCCCGCCGCTGCGAGCCGGTCCAAAACCGGCCTCGTCAGGAAGTCGCCGTTCGTATAGACGGTCAGCGTGGCGTTCGGCAGCTTCTGGCGGGCGAAAGCGATCCGCTCGACCAGGGAATCCACGAACATCAACGGCTCATTCAAGTAGTGAAAGGCAATCCGACCGACAAAACCGATCTCAGCGAGCGGATCGATTATCGAAGCGAAAATCTCATCGTTCATGAAGATATTCTTAGAAAATCGATCCCGCGTCTCGTCGTAAGTCGCGTTTACGCAATATTCACAGCGGCGGTTGCATTGCGACGAAGTCTCGAGGTCGATCAACCGCACCGCGCTCTTGAATGCGATCCTCTTTTGATATTCGGAAAGACTGCTGGTGAAGTGTAGCGTGCCGACAACCTGGTTGCCCAGGACGACGAGCGGTTTGTGCGGTCCGATCGCCGATTTATGGTTGCGGATCGATTCGGGATTGAGCGTGACGATCTCAACGAGGTCTTTCTTCGCCTCTGGCTGCAGCCCCTGAAGTTCCTCGAAATGGCAGCCAAGGTTGGCGGAAGCGCAGAGATCCGCGGCGCTGCCAATCCATCCGTTTTTATACAAAACAATAGCGTTATTAACGGCTGTAAGCGTCTCAGTCTGAGACATTGGCGGCCCCCCTGATTCCACGATCGATCTTTTGTGACGCGTAGCGGTTCAGGCTTGTCTCAAGCTGTCTCGCCGGATTGCGGCGCCACTTTACTGACTTTGCGCAAGCAACCGGGCCGACAAGCAGCGAAAGCTCGGGGGTGAGGGCGAAGGGCGGCGCCTTCCGCCGAAATGGCCGCCGTCTCCTTGAACATGCGAGCGTCGAGCGCGTCCGGGCCGGCGGCGCGGGCGCCGCCGGCGGCCGTGCCCGCGCCGCCCCAAACGCAAACGGCGGCCCCACGGGCCGCCGCTTGAAGAAATGGTGCGGTCAAGAGGACTCGAACCTCCACCCCGGTTAAAGGACTAGCACCTCAAGCTAGCGCGTCTACCAGTTCCGCCATGACCGCTTGGCCTCGCGCCGGCGGCGCGAAGCGAGGCGGTCGTCTAACAAATCGCCCCCGCCGTGACAAGCGCGACGGCGTCGCGGCGCGCGGCGAGCAATTCCAGCAGTCGTCATGCCCGTCTCCGGATCAAGTCCGGGGACGGGCATGACGCTTTCGGTGGGGTCGACTCTCACTCCCGCCTCAGCCGCCAGCTCCTGACCTCGAACGGGCTGAGCCAGCCTTCGGCCTTCGGCGCGCTCGGGTGTTCCAGCAGGTCGACGGCGCCCGCCTCGCGCCAGCCGTCGGGCAGGCGCAAAGCGAAGCGGCCGCGGGCGCCGGCGGGCTCGTAGACGCGCAGGATCAGGCCGTCGCCATCCTCGGCGGCCTTGAGCGCGCCGAGCCCGGCGGCGAGGCCGTCCCAGCCGAGCGGCGCGAGCGTCGCCGGGGCGAGGCCGGACGCCGGGAGAACCAGCAACGGCTGGTTCGAGTCCTCCGCCTCCTCGCGCACGCCGCCCTCGCTCCAGGGGCCGGCGTGGGGCATCAGCGCGTAGGCGAAGCGCTGCTCGCCCTCGTCGGCGAGCGGATCGGGAAAGACCGGCGAGCGCGCCAGGCTCAAGCCCAGCACGTTGTCGCGCGCGCTGTGGCCGTATTTGGCGTCGTTGATCAGCGCGAGGCCGAAGCCCGGCTCGGAAAGATCGGCGAAGCGGTGGCCGGCGACTTCGAACTGCGCTTCGTCCCACGAGGTGTTGCGATGGGTCGGCCGCGTGACGATTCCGAACGCGCATTCGAAACTGGCGCGCTCGGCGCGCACCGCCGCGGGCGTCAGGCTGCGCAACAGCACGCGCCGGTCGCGCCAGTCGAGAAAGGTCTCGACGTCGAGCCGGCGGCCGTTGGCGGAAAGGGCGTAGGTCTGCACGACGCGCGACGAGCGCCAGCGGCGCTCGACCCTGAGCGCGACGCGGCAGGGCGTGTTCTCGGCGATCGCCAGCGAGTCGACGGCGCGCCATTCTTCGCCGCGCTCGGCGTAATCCTCTTCGATGTCCCACGCGTCCCAGGCGCGCGGCTTGTCGTGCGGATAGAGCCACAATTGGTTGCCGCGCCCGGCGAGCGCCTCGCGTTGCGTGGGCTTGTGGACGAGGCTGGCGATCGTTCCGTCCTCGCCGATCTCGACTCGCAGCACGGCGTTCTCCAGCCGGCGCCCGTCGATCGAAAGGCCGGCGGGCGGGGCGAGCGCGGCGCGGCCGACGACCGTGATCGCGAGCGGCGGGATCGTCGCGTCGGCGGCGACGAAGGCGTCGTCGTCGAGGGCGAGCCGCAATGGGCGCGGCGACAGCGACGGATTGACGACCACCAGCGCGTCGTCGAGCGGGCCCTTTGGCAGCCTCTCGGCGATCGCGGCGAGCGCGCGCTCTTGCTCGGCGCGCCCCGCCGCGATCACGCCGTCGAGCTCGGCCTCGGCGTCCTGATAGACCTCGCGCACGCTCGAGCCGGGCAGGATGTCGTGGAACTGGTTCTTGAGCAGGACCCGCCAGTGCGGCTCGAGGCTCCGCGGCGCCGGCGCGCCGAGGAGATGGGCGAGCGACGCCGCGGTCTCCGCCGCGATCAGCGCCGTCTCGGCGCGGCGATGACGGCGCTTGACGCCGCTTTGCGTCGTCAGCGTCGCGCGGTGCAGCTCGAGGTAGATCTCGCCGCGCCATGTCGGCGTCGCCGTGTTCGCGGCGGCGCTCTCGTGGGCGCGGGCGAAGAAGTCGTCGACCCGCGCCCAATGCGCGCCGGGCAGCGCCGGCAGTTCGCGCATCAGCCGCTCGTTGTCGATCCATTGCGGCGTCGGGCCGCCGCCGCCGTCGCCGTAGCCGATCGCCAGCAGCGTCTCGTTGTGGCGCGCCTTGGCGCGGAAATTGGCCCAGGTCGGCGCGACGCAGCCCGGCCGCG
>Ga0326727_10027095_pt1 | contig 10557 bp, 10 predicted proteins | sample MB2enrmetagenome_FD_207643 | JGI IMG/M metagenome (GOLD analysis project Ga0326727, IMG submission 207643) | Lab enriched peat soil microbial communities from McLean, Ithaca, NY, United States - MB29MY | ecosystem: Environmental > Terrestrial > Soil > Wetlands > Peat | place: USA: New York... | reverse complement strand
GCAATCAGCGCCACAATATCGATGTTCTCTTTGATCTTTATGCGAAACATGCGTCTCCTCCCCGTCCCACCTTCCAACCGGGAGAATGGCTCCCTATTTTATCGCTGTCAACTATTATTCGTTCTACCCATCTTCACGCATCGGGTTCGCACTGCCCGGGAATGATTTCATGTTCCTTTGACAGGGAACTCGGGTACGGCCGCCGGAGCCTCTTCTTTCTTGGGAGCCTTCTTCTTGGGAGCCTTCTTCACCTTCGCCGGCTCCTTCTTCTCAGGTGCAGGAGCGGCGGCCGGTGTCCGCGAAGGTGCTGCTGCGGGTGCCTGAGCAAAGCCTGTGGCGGCGAAAGCAACGGTAAACACGATTACACACGCACACATCAAGAGTTTCTTCATCATTCTCCCTCCCTGTCATCCACCCGCTAACGTAAGAATCGAAACGACCAGCTTAATGATCTCATCCACTAGTGCGATCCACCCGGCCACGTCATCAATCGTTTTGCCCAGTTGCTTAAGTGCGCCGGTCTGCTTTTCGAGATCGGAAACCAGACCGGCAAGGCCCGCCGCAGCTTCGTTGAATGCTGCGGAAATAACCTCGTTGATTGCTCCGGTAATGCGGTCGCGTCGTTGCATCAAGGTTTGAAGTTGCTTTCGTTGGTCATCATTCTGTGGCTCAATGTCAATGATCATGTCGCTGATCGCATCACGTTCAGCAAATAGGTTTTGAAGCACCTCTTCTCTCATCATTTGTTACTCCCTCCTTTACCCTGGATTGCCTTATTGAGCGCTTCTATGTCACCGATCACGACAGACGCATTCCCCAAAACGGTTTTCAACTCAGCGGCGGCATCAGGCTTTTCTTGTTTCCCGGCAGTCGCAAGCGCAGCCTCGGCTGCCTGGAGCTTTTTCAGTACCGCGGCCAGAGTCTGCTGGGCATCCATTTTTGCCTGAAGGTCGTCTGTCCAACGAGACGATAGATTGAAGAACTGCAATATCTCCATCGAGTTCCTTGGCAGGCCTTCGTCGGCCGCGTTGAGCACTTCGCTCATCTGGCCGGCGGCGTCTTTTTCTTCGGAAAGAAGGGCGTCAATATAGTTTCCGACGCCATCGAGGATCTTCGTGACGTCCGGATCGGCCGTTCCGACGACTTCCGCGATCTTATGCCCGGCATAATTCTTTAAGAGTGCGCCGGCGAGCTGTCCTAGCGGATTCGGTAATGTCTTCGCGATATCGGTTGCTCTCGATGGCGCGATTATCTCTCCTGCGAGCGTATTCGCATCGTTAGCCAAAGACTGCACGTCCGCGCCTGAGAAATCCTCGGTCGAGATCTTTTTCAAGGCACTCGCATAGGCTGAAAGCCCGACAAGAGCTTTGTCTACAATAGCGTCAGCCGTGTGGATCTGCGTGCAGTGAGTCTTCCAGTTCTGGTTCTTGAACGTTCCGTCGGATTGTGGAACCTGGTAGTCAAACTTCGTCGCATAGGCAGCCCAGTAGACAGGTTTGTCACTCTCCGGCAGTTTTCTTTGCTCCAGGCGATGGAATAAATAGTCAAGACGAGCCCGCTGCTGGCACAGCTGGGAGTTGAGGTCTTTCATGCCGCGAAGCGTCGACATGCTGTTATCAACCGCAGTTGCGAAATCTCCGCTCGCCTTGAGATACGGGGACTGCGATGCACAGCCCGCCAGGACCGACAGCGTCATGAAGATCAGGACGTGCGCAAGAACCGCTTTCGTGGTCTTCATACATACCTCCTTATGTGTAATTTTGTCTTGCAGGCTCTTCAAGTCTTTGTCGCACTTCACGCGTCGCCGCTGCCTACCGCAAGCCGGCGTTCACACAGCCTGCGAACACGGCCCATCTTTACGGGAACTGCGGCATTATCTCGTCCTCGGTAATCGGCTCGCTAAACTTCGTATCTTCCGGTGCGCTATATATCGATTTAAGCATTCGCGCTGCTTCGCGCGCGGCGGCAATGTACGCCGTGGCCTTGTCCCGGGCCAATTCGATGGCTTTCTGCTGTTTTGCCGACTGACCGGCCAACCCGACCACATCTTTCGCTACTGCACTGATCCAGTCCGTCTCTAAAAGACGCAAGGCTGTCAACTTCTTGTCGAGCTCGCCGACGGAATTCGGTGCTACCGCCTTACCGCCAATATACACCACGTTGCTGAGGCCTAGCAGCGCAAGGAGATTTGCCGGGACACTGAAGGTCGCAAGGGCCTTTGGATCGCTCGTAAGCAGGGAATACCCCACGAGCACGCTGAAGGTCGCCAGTTGGAAACTGTAAATGTCGAAGGAGCCGTCGGTTTTTAGAAGATCACCCCAACGAGCACGTTTCGTATCGGCCTTCTTCCCGTCAACCGCTGCCTCGTAGACCTTAAGCCAGCCGTTGTTGCGCAACCAGGCCCAATTCTCAAATGAGAAGCGCTTCATCGCCACCCCTGCGACCTTGGAACCGGCCGTGCCGGCTGCACTGATCCCAAGGAGGAGCAGGATGTCGGAAGAGATATTGGGTAAAATACCTATGCGGAATAAGATGTACACCAAAAGGCCGAACACGAGCAGCGTGAAACCGAAGATTTGAAACTGCGAAAGACTGGCCTTGTCAAAGGGCCCTGACGTGAGATAGACGGGACTCCAGGCATGGCCCTTCCCTATCCTCCCAAGTGCAAGAACCGCTATCAGGTACGCTATCACTACGGCCGCGACCGCCACTAAAGTGGAGAAAAGTCTATTGCTCACTCTGACAGGCTGTACCGCAGACATTTTTGGGGCATCCCACTGCGGCTTACCGTCCGCTCCGACATGGAAAGAGACTATCACCAACTCCATTTTCTTCCGGGGGCCAAAGCCAGGGTCCGGGACGCCAAGTGTCAATTCCGTCACCTGTGCTCCGTTTGATCCCGCTTTTGGTGTTGCCGATATGACGTTAACAGTCCTCTCCCCATTCTTTCGGTCCAGCAGCTTTGCGCAGTAAATGCTTTTACTGTCGGCAGCCACCGGGATCTGAACGGACACGTTATCGCCCCCGGGCAGTACGTCTAGTGCTGCTTGCCCATCGGTCGGCATTATGAGCTGGACCTTCTTCTCTGCCGCGCGAGCCTTCTCCATAATTGACGGGCGAGCTGACTCCGGATAGGGGCTCTGCACGAAAGCACTTTGGGCATATGCGTGACCGGCCACTACACCCATAAGTGCCGCGGATACCGCGTGGAGCAATAGTTCATGAGTCCGCAGACGAATCAATAGCGCGCTGATCTTTGTCATTATTCCTCCTTTACCGGGCAACCCGATGGGCGGCAAACCTACACCTGCTCGGTCGTCCGGATCTGCCGCAAGAAACCATGTGCTTACCCACAAGAAAGCGCTGGCTCCATATTCCCAGGGCATGAAGCTGATAGCTAATCAGGAAAGTAACCGGGCTTGCGAGACATCGAGCCCTGCAGAGGCTTAAGGCGACAGGAGCGCTCATCGAGACTCGCCTCCTGAATTGAAATCCGTACAACCCAGAACGCAAATTCGACCACAATGAGAGGATACCCCAGTCTATGAAGGATTTTGGCAGAAGTCAAATGAATTGTTTCAAAAGAATACAGGATAAAGGGAGAGAATGAAAAAAAGGCTGTGGGGAGTTGTTTCATTCGTTGCGTTGCGCCCGCAGCCATGTGGATTCCCTTGCCTCAGCGCGGCCCGGCCGCTCTCCCCCCGGCCCCCCTACCCCATCCCCAGATACGCTTCGACCACGCCCGGACTGCACTTCACCTCCGCCGACTTGCCCTCCATCACGATGCGCCCCGTCTCAAGCACATAGGCCCTGCTGGAATAATCGAGCGCCATGTGGGCGTTCTGCTCGACAAGCAGGATGGAGATGCCTTTTTCATCGTTTATGGTCTTGATAAGGGAGAAGATCTCCCTGGTCATGATCGGCGAGAGGCCCATGGAAGGCTCGTCCAGCAGAAGGAGCTGCGGGTCGGCCATAAGGGCTCTTCCGAGGGCGAGCATCTGCTGTTCCCCTCCGGAAAGGGTGCCTGCATGCTGGCGGAGCCTCTCCCGGAGCCGGGGAAACGTGGCCAGCACCATTTCGAAGAGCGCCTGTAACTTGCGCCTGCCGCGCAAAACGTGTCCGCCCACCTCCAGGTTCTCTCTTACCGTGAGCTCGGGGAAAATCTGGCGCCCTTCCGGGACCATGGAGATGCCGAGCCTGACGATCCGGTCGGGTCTCTGCCTCGTGATGCTCCTGCCCGCAAACTCTATGCCCCCCGACAGGGGTTTCAGTATGCCCGTCACCGCCCTGAGAAGTGTGCTCTTTCCCGCGCCGTTGGCCCCGATAAGGGAAAGGACTTCGCCCTTATGCACCTCAATGGTGACGCCGTCGAGGGCCTTAACAGCGCCGTAGGAGACGTGGAGATCGGAAATGCGCATCAGCATGTAAATTCTTCCCCGAGGTACGCCTCTATCACCCTCCGGTCTTTCCTGATCTCCTCCGGCGTGCCCTCGGCGATTTTTTCTCCGAAATCGAGCACCACAAGTCTGTCCGAGAGATTCATGATGAGGCCCATCTGATGCTCGATAACGAGGACGGTAAGGCCGAAGGTTTTCTTGACCTCTCTTATATCCTCAAGAAGGCCCCGGACCTCCCGTGGGTTCATGCCCGCCCCCGGCTCGTCGATGAGGAGGAGCTTCGGGTCCGCAGCGAGGGCGCGGACAAGCTCCAGCCGCCTCTGCTCACCGTAAGGCAAGCTTGCCGCGAGGTGATCCGCCTTAAGGGAAAGATGAAAAAAGTCGAGCAGCTTCATTGCCTTCTCAACTGCCGCCTCTTCCGCCTCACGGTATTTTCTTGATTGGAAGATCGCCGCATGCGGCCCGTACCCGATCCGCCCCAGTATGGGGACCAGGACGTTCTTCAGGACCGTGAGGCTTGCGAAGAGACGGATGTTCTGAAAGGTCCTCGCCATGCCGAGAGAGGCCGCATGGAAGGGCAGCATGCGTGTGATGTTTTTCCCGAAAAACTCGATCGCCCCTGAATCGGGTCTGTAGAACCCGGTCAGGAGATTAAAGACCGTGGTCTTGCCCGCTCCGTTGGGTCCTATCAAACCCACGACCTCGTGCTCCCCGACAGAGAAGGACAGATTGTCGACCGCCTGCACGCCCCCGAAGCCCTTGCTCAAGTCTGTGACCACAAGTGCTTTCATGTCTTATCGATCCCTAGAAATCTCGATTCCTTTTGGGCAAACAGGCCGTAGGGCCGCAGCATCATCAAAATGATGAGAAATATCGGGATGAACACCCATCTCAGCTCCAGTATCCCCGAAGGCAGCGCAATGCGCAAGCCTTCGATGAAACCTACCCATAAAAGACCCGCAAAAATAGTCCCCGTGATACTGCCCATGCCCCCGACGATGACGATGACGAGAAAGTCTATCGACTTCAGAAGATCAAAATTCGACGGGTGGAGAAAGGTGTAGAGATGCGCGTAGAGGCCGCCGGCAACACCCGCCAGAAAACAGCCGTAAGTGAAGGCCATCGACTTCATCCGTCCCGTATCGATGCCGAAGGCGGTCGATGCAAGCTCGTCGTCCTTGATGCACTGCCAGAAAAGTCCATACTTCGAGAAGATGAGGTTTCTCGTCACCACAACCAGGAAGACCAGGACCACGAAGACAAGCTCCAGGTTCGTTATCCTCGGTATGCCGATAAATCCCCTCGACCCTCCCACCACGTCGGCCACCTTGTCAGAATTGTCGAGAAGCACCCGCACCAGCATGCCGAAGCCGAGGGTTGCGATGGCCAGAAAGTCATCCCGAAGCTTCAGTATGGGGACCCCTATCAGATAGCCTATGAGACCGGAAAAGAGGCCTCCAAAAAGCAGGATGGGCAGGAAAGCATACACCGAGTCGACGGCAAAGGCGTGGGTCAGGCAGGCGGAGACATAGGCGCCGATACCGTAGAAAGCGGCGTGGCCGAGAGAAAACTGACCCGTGTACCCGTAGATGACATTGAGGCCGAGGCTTGCGATAATCATGACCAGCGCGTAAAGTACTACCTGCTGCACGTATTCCGTCGCCAGGCCGGAGAGAAAGAGGGCTTTCAGCAGGATATAGGCAACTGCGGAGACGACGAGGAATCGTTTCGCGCCCTTGAGAAACGTCATACCTTTTCTCTCCTTTTCCCGAAGAAGCCGTTTGGTCGAAACAGGAGGACGAGGAGAAGGATCACAAAGATCACGCCGTCCCGCAAGGTCGAGGAAAGAAAAGCGGAGACGAACACCTCCGAGACGCCTATCACCAGGCCCCCGAGGACCGCTCCGTGGACGAGGCCGATGCCCCCGAGCACGGCGGCGATGAAGGATTTGATGCCGGGCATGATTCCCATGAATACGTTGATCTGTGGGTAGGCAAAACCGTAAAGGATGCCGCCAAGCCCTGCGAGGGCGGTGCCGACCGCGAAGGTAAAGGAAATAACGGCATCCACGTTGATGCCCACGAGCGATGCCGTCTCCTGGTTGTGGGCGACGGCCCTCATGGCCCTGCCGTACTTCGACCGGTAGACGAGCAGGTAGAGCAGGAAAAGGGATGCGGCGGTGACGGAAAAAATGATGAGCTGTATATTGGTGATTGCGACGAGGGACAGGTCGTAGGCGACTACGTCGAAGGGCCGCGGGAAGGCGATATAGTTTGGGGTGAACATGCTGTCGAGGCTGAGAAAATATTCGAGGAAAAGCGAGACGCCCACCGCGGTGATGAGGAGCGATATCCTGGGGGCTCCCCGGAGCGGCTTATAGGCGACCTTTTCCACCACGAGTCCAAGAAGGGCCGTGGCAGCCATGGTGATCACAAAGACCAGGGAGAGGGGCATCTGCCATTTAGCGATCAGATAATAGGCAACGAAGCTGCCGAACATGAAGATATCGCCATGGGCAAAATTTATGAGCCGCAGCACCCCGTAGACCATCGTGTAGCCCAGGGCTATAAGGGCATAGATGGCGCCGAGCTGAAGACCATTGACGAGCTGCTGGAGTAGGTAGCCGAGAACTTCCATGTATCGGGCGCTCAAAGAGGCGGCAGGATCTTCCTTTACGGTCTTACCGTAGTCACGTATCTGGGACCGTTCTTTTCCATTCTCAGTATGACCGCCGACTTGACTGCATCGCCGTTCTTGTCGAAACTGATGACTCCCGTGACGCCCTGGAAATTTTTGAGCTGCGACAACGCTTTGGTGAGCTGCTCCGAACCGGGTTCTTTGAGCTTGTCCAGCGTCACGAGGAGTATCATGGCTGCGTCGTAGGTAAGGGCCGCAAGGGCATCCGGCACGCTTCCGTGTTTTTCCCTATACCTTGCGATGAACCGCTCTGCTATCTTATCCTTCCTCTCTGGTGAGTAGTGGTTCGTAAAGTATCCGCCGACAATCGTATTCCCCGCGATCTTGATAAGCTCGGGGGAGTCCCATCCATCGGTGCCTATAAGCGCGCAGTTTACCGCTTTCTCACGGAGCTGCCTCACGATGAGACCGGCCTTGTTGTAATAATCGGGGATAAAAACCAGCTCGGGCTTTTTCAGCCGTATTTTTGTCGCAAGGGCCGAAAAATCGACATCGTCCTTCTGGTAGGATTCGTAAGCGACGACCGACCCATTGCCCTTCTCGAAGGTCGACTTGAAGACCTCCGCAAGGCCTCTCGAATAGTCATTCCCCACATCATAGAGGACTGCCGCCGTCTTCACCTTCAAATCCCTCAATGCGAAAGCAGCGGCCACATATCCCTGAAAGGGGTCTGTGAAGCACGCGCGAAACACATAGGGCTTCCGCTTGCCTTCATAGACCGTGACCTTCGGGTTCGTCGCCGCCTCGGTTATCATGGGTACCTTATACTTGGTGGCAATCTCGCTCACCGGTATCGAGACCTTCGACGTCAGGGGACCGACAAAAGCCAGCACCTTATCCTGAGTGATGAGCTTCAGGGCACCGTTCGCGCCTTCCGTCGGGTCGTTCCTGTCGTCGACGATAAACGGGCTGATCGTATATTTCCCGGTCTTCCCGTACTCTTCAAGGGCAATGTAAAATGCGTTCCTCGACGACTCGCCGAAGGTCTTCACATCGCCGGTCAAAGGGCTGATCAGTCCTATCTTAACCGTTTCTTTGGCTCCGGCAAGGCCCGTCCCAAGGAGAAAGATCATTGCCGCAATCGATGCGCTTTTTCTCATCATTTCATTTTCTCCTCTCGTTCGAAGCTGCCGGCGCAAAGGACACGCCCTTCGTTTTAGGAAAAGGCGTGTAATATTTAATAGAAAACAACGAATGTTGTAAAGCCATTTCTGGGAATTGCCGGACGGTTGTTTCGCCTCGCCTTTCCTCATCAATCCTGCTTATGGGTTGTATACATTGTTGATTTCTTTACGAGATGATGGTATCTTTCTCTATCAAACAACGCGATGGACAGGTGTTTTTCCGGTGAGTCGATTCAACGTGCTGGTCACGGATACAATTTCAAAAGAGGGCATAGAGAGGCTCGTCAGGGACGGGAGCATAGAGGTCGATCTCAGGCCGGGGATCGGGAGCGACGAGCTGGCCGGCATCATAGGTGACTACGACGCCATAATCACCCGGAGCGGCACGCCCATCACCGCACCGCTGCTGGCCCGTCACGGTAAGCTGAAGGTGATCGGCCGGGCAGGGGTGGGCCTCGATAACATCGATATAGAAGCGGCAAGTAAAAAGGGCATCATCGTAATGAACGCGCCGACCGGCAATACCCTTGCCGCAACGGAGCTGACCATGGGCATTATGCTTGCGGCAGCCCGGAAGATACCGCTTGCCCATAATTCCCTCAAGGCAGGTAAATGGGACCGGAAAAAGTTCATGGGGGTAGAGCTTTACCATAAAACCCTCGGCGTGATCGGGCTCGGGCGGATAGGCACCAACGTCGCCATACGGTCGAAGAGCTTCGGCATGCGGGTGATCGCCTACGACCCTTTTGTCAAGAAGAGCAAAGCCGACTCGGCGGGCGCTATCCTTTACGACAACCTCAACGACGTTTTGCGGGAAGCGGATGTGATTACCTTCCACACGCCCCTCACGCCCAAGACAAGGAACATGGTCACAAGCAAAGAGATCGCCCTGATGAAAGACGGCGTTATCCTGATCAACTGCGCGAGGGGAGGCATCGTCAATGAGGGAGACCTCTACGACGCGCTCAAGTCCGGAAAGATCTTCGGCGTAGGTGTCGACGTATTCGAAAAAGAGCCTGCCGGGGCCAACAGGCTGCTAGAGCTGGAGAATGTCTATGCCACACCCCATATAGGGGCGAACACGCAAGAGGGGCAGAATGAGGTTGCCCTTATTATCGCCGGCCAGGTTTACGATGCCCTCCACGGAAAGCCGTATCAGAACGCGGTCAACATACCTTTCATGAGATCTCAGCTCCCGTCCGCAATGCAGCTCTACTTCGACCTCGCGGAGAAGATGGGGAAACTCTCCGCGCAACTGGCGAAGGGGAGGACCTCCCAGCTCAAGTTCGTGATGGTGGGCAAGATGTTCGAGGAAGACCTGTGCGAGCGCAAGTTCGATGTGCCTTTCAGCTATCAGCCGTTTACCATAGCCGCCCTTAAAGGTTTCCTTGACCTCTCCTGTCCTGAGACGGTCACCTTCATCAATGCCCCGTATCTCGCAATGGACAGGAATATCACGGTCGAAGAGTCGAAGACGGAGCAGTTCGATAAATTCAACGACCTCATAGTATTCAAGGTGAAAACAGACGTGATGGAGACCGTGATCGCGGGCACGGTCTTTGCCGACGGCCTCGGCCGGATCGTGCTTTATGATAAGTTCCGTCTCGATATCGTGCCCGAAGGCACCTTCCTCCACTTCAGGATAATAGACCGTCCGGGGATTATCGGAAAAGTAGCGACTATCCTCGGCGACAACAACATAAATATCGCGAGCTTAGGCCTCTCAAGAGCGGTGACGGGAGTGGAGGTCGCCTTTGTCTCGGTTGACCATCCCATCGGCGCTGACGTCCTTGCAAAGATACATGCTATCGACGGCATGATCGAGGCGAGCGTCATACTCCTGTAAAGCGGTTTTTAAGTCATGGAACATATCAAGGCGCTCCGGGGTTTCAGAGACATATACTTCGATGAGATCGAGCGGTTCAACCTCATCGGGCATGCGGCCCGTGCGTATTTTCACCTCCTCGGCTACAGGGAAATAGAGATACCCATTCTCGAAAAAACCGAGCTTTTCAAGAGGAGCATAGGCGACGCCACCGATATCGTTGAGAAGGAGATGTTTACCTTCGCCGATAGAAGCGGTGATTCTGTAAGCTTGCGGCCCGAGGCGACGGCGGGTATCGTGAGGGCGTACCTCCAAGCGTCCCTTTACGCGAAGGAGCGGGCGAGCAGGCTCTTCACCGCCGGGCCCATGTTCCGCCACGAGAGGCCGCAGAAGGGCAGGTTCAGGCAGTTTTACCAGACGGACGTGGAGGTCTTCGGGATAGCGGACCCGATGGCCGATGCGGAGCTTATCTGGATGGTCTTCCTTATTCTTGGGCGCCTGGGCGTCAAGAACT
>Ga0326727_10027094_pt1 | contig 10558 bp, 6 predicted proteins | sample MB2enrmetagenome_FD_207643 | JGI IMG/M metagenome (GOLD analysis project Ga0326727, IMG submission 207643) | Lab enriched peat soil microbial communities from McLean, Ithaca, NY, United States - MB29MY | ecosystem: Environmental > Terrestrial > Soil > Wetlands > Peat | place: USA: New York... | reverse complement strand
GCCGCTACATGATCGCACCTGAGGCCCTAAGCAAAACGCTTACAGAGCTGAGGTCTATCAGGATTTCACCCGCCATTACAGACCGTATCGGGCTTGACGATGTTTCGGAGTACGAATTCTGGTACGACACTTGGGAGGAGTCGGACTACTTTTCGATCATGGGACCATTTAAAGACGACCCTCAGGACGCCTTGACTCGTTGGATGATCAAGTTCAAAGCGGATCTTCCCGACTTGCTGAAGAAATTCCCGGACGTGAAGCCGTCACTCCCTTAACGGCGTGAGAGCGTGCGCGCCCGCTCATTAGTTGTAAATCCGAGTACGGAGCATGCGCGGCAGCTCAATCGCCCACGCGGCCTTCGCGCGCGCTGTTGATCGTGAATAATGAGGATGGACTCTACGTGACGACCTCACCCGACAACCCGACCACTGCCCCCACACCCGGCGCGCGCCCCACTGGCGTCTCCGATCCCGCCGCTGCGGCCCAGAACATCCAGCAGATGTTCGACGCCATAGCACCGCGCTACGACCTGCTCAACCATCTGCTCTCCGCTGGCATCGACCGCCTCTGGTGGAGGCGCACTGCGAGTGCCCTGCGCCCCATCCTGGCCCGCCCCGAGGCCGTCATCCTCGACCTCTGCTGCGGCACCGGCGACATGACCCTCGCCCTCGACCGTCTTCGTCCGCCACAAAGCTGGGTGCCCCATTCATCGCAGTCTCATCGCGATGGGTGGGAGGAGAATCGGGTGCCCCAGGTCTCGACTCTGAGACCTGGGATCGAAGCACCGCCAGAACCCATCCTCGCCGTCGACTTCTCCCGCAAGATGCTCGCCCTCGCCCAGCCCAAGTTTGCCGGGCGCAACATCCGCGCCATCGAGGCCGACGCGCTCCATCTCCCCTTCGCCAATGCCTCCATCGACCTCATCACCTGCGCCTTCGGCTTCCGCAACCTGGCCAGCTACGCCGACGGCCTCGCCGAGCTGCATCGCGTCCTGCGCCCCTCCGGCCAAATCGCCCTCCTCGACTTCAACCAGCCCACCGGCCTCGTCGGCGCGCTCTACAACCTATACTTCAAATACATCCTTCCGCTGCTTGGCCGCATCATCTCGCGCGATCCCCGCGCCTACGCCTACCTCCCGGAGTCGGTCGCCCGCTTCCCCAGGCCGCCACACATGATGGAGATGATCTCCGCCGCCGGCTTCACCGCGCCCACATGGACGCCGTACACCTTCGCTATCGCCGGCCTCTACCGTGCGACTAAGCCATAACGACTTGCGCCACAAACCATGGATCGAACGCCATGGCATCTTTTCTCTAATGTTTATGCAGCCGGGCCAGAACATCTAGCAACGAGGTTATCGCCAGTGATTGAGCCCGCACCCACCGCATCCTCGCCCGATCTACTCAGCCGCGCCCTCCGCAAAGCCACCTGGCGCATCCTCCCTCTCATTGCGCTGGGCTACGGCACCGCTTACATGGACCGCGTTAACATCAGCTACGCCGCGCTGCAGATGGACCTCAATCTGCACTTCTCCAACACCGTCTACGGATTCGGCGCAGGCCTTTTCTTCCTCAGCTACGCTGCCTGCGAGATTCCCTCGAACCTCCTGCTCTACCGCTTCGGCGCGCGCCGTTGGCTCAGCCGCATCATGATTACCTGGGGCGTGATTGCAATGGCCATGATCTTCGTGCGCACGCCCATGCAGTTCTACATTGCGCGCTTCCTGCTCGGCGTGGCGGAAGCCGGATTCTTTCCCGGCATCGTCTACTACGTCTTCCAGTGGTATCCCGCGGCCATGCGCGCCCGCGCCGTCACCCGCTTCTACATTGCCTTCCCCATCAGCACCGTGGTCATGGGCTCGCTCGCCGGAGCGCTCATGGACCTCCAGGGGCATCTCGCATTGACTGGCTGGCAATGGCTCTTTCTGGTGGAAGGCCTTCCCGCCATCCTCCTCGGGATCGCCTTCTTCCTTCTGCTCCCGAACGGTCCCTCCGATGCGTCCTGGCTAACCGAACCTGAGCGTAACTGCATCCTTGCTGCCGTCGCGCGGGACTCAGCCGTCTCCCACGGCCCGCGCGAGTCCATCGCTCCAGCCTTCCGCGATGCGCGCGTCTGGCTCATCGGCATCTTCTTCCTCTGCGTCCAAGCAGGCTGCTACGCCTACGGCTTCTCCGCCCCAGCCATCGTGCAGAGCGTGACTGGCGAGAACATCTCCGGCACCGGCTTCCTGCTGGCCGGGCTGGGCGTCCTCGGGACTGCCGCCATGCTGCTGGCAGGCGCCTACTCCGACCGCTCCGGCAATCTCCATTCCTTCGTTCTGCCCTGCTGCCTGCTCATGCTCGCCGGATTTGTCGGATGCGGCCTCTCCAACTCACCCCTCATCGCGCTTCCCGCGCTTGCCATCGTCTTCTGCAGCTATAACGCCATGCAGGGCCCGTTGTGGGCCATTCCGGCAGCATTCCTCACGGGCCGGTCCGCTGCTGCCGGCATCGCCGTCATCAACATGATCGGCATCCTCGGCGGCTTCATTGGCCCCTACTGGATGGGCTTTGCCCGCGACCTCACCGGCAACTACCAACGCGGCCTGCTCACCATGACGGCCCCCATGCTCGTCGCTGCCGCCATCATGGTCTATCTTAGCCGCCAGGCAGACTCACAAATCGATGCGCAAAACCCTCTAACCCTGTAGCATCTCTCCCATGAGCATCCCGGTCAGCCCGACGCAAGCCGCTTCCGTGCCCGGACCTGCCGCTCACGCAGCCAAGCGCTCCGCCGCGATCTTTTCGGTTGCAGCAGCCGCCCTGGTCGCCGTGCTTAAGCTGGTCACCGGCCTGCTCACCGGCTCCCTGGGAATGTTGAGCGAAGCGGCCCACTCCTCCATCGACCTGATCGCCTCGGCGATCACTCTGTTCTCCGTCCAGGTCTCCGACCGTCCCGCCGACGACGTGCACAACTACGGTCACGGCAAGGTCGAATCGCTCGCCGCCTTCGTCGAGACCGGCATTATGCTCGCCTCCTGCGCCTGGATCGTCTACGAGGCTCTCAGCCGCATCCTGTTGCACCGCCATCTTGTGCTGCTTCCCTCGCTCTGGCCCTTCGCCGTGCTTCTGCTCTCCATCGTGGTCGACTTCACCCGCTCGCGCACCCTGGGCCGCATCGCCCGCCTGCATCATTCAGAAGCACTCGCCGCTGACTCCCTCCACTTCGCCACCGACATGTGGGCCACACTGGCCGTTATGCTCGGCCTGGGGGCCACCTATACCGGTGAGCGCCTCGCCCAGCCCTGGCTGGAGTTCGCCGATCCCATCGCCGCCCTGGTGGTCGCCGGAGTCATCCTGCGCGTCAGTTGGCAGCTTGCCCACCGAACCATCGACGCCCTGCTGGACGCCACGCCCACCACCGACCCCACCACCGACCAGCCCCTCTCCAAGGACCAGCTCCGCCAGAATCTCCTCCACGACCTCTCCGCAATCCCCGGCGTGCTCTCGGTCGAACGGCTGCGCACCCGCCGCTCCGGCCCCAACTTCTTCGCCGACGTTACCCTCGGCCTGCCCCGCAACCTCACCTTCCAGCGATCGGAGCAGCTCACCCTGGCCGCCACCCTCGCCGTGCAGCGCCATCTGCCCGGCGCAGACGTAGTCGTTCACTCAGTTCCCATCGCCTCGCTAGCGGAGAGCGTCCACGACCGCATCCGCGCCGTCGCTGCCCGCCGCAACCTCGCCATCCACGAAATCAGCGTTCAGCAGGTTGCCGGGGAGCAGCTCAACCGCCTTAATCCTCTGTTGCACATCGAGCAGCACCTCGAGGTGGACGAGACCATGCCCCTGCGCCAGGCCCACGAACTGGTCACCGATCTGGAGGCCGAGATGCGCCGCGAAGTCCCCGCCATCGCCTCCATCCTCACCCACATCGAGAGCGAGCCGGCTACCATCGAGCGTCCCGCCTCGCAGGAGCACGACCGCGATCTGGAACTTCGCCTGCGCCGCGTCGCCGCGTCCTTCCCCGAGATCCTCGATATCCACGAGCTCTACGTCACCCGCCACGGACCGAGCAGCGTCCCCGCACCAGCCCATTCCGCGTCTGGCGACCCCGGCGCAACCAGCCCACAAACAGCAATCGCCTTTCCCGAGCGCACCCAGGTTTCCTGCCACTGCACCCTGCCCGACGACCTTCCCATGGCCCGTGTCCACGCTGTCATCACCGCGCTGGAAGGCGCCTTCAAACTCGTTGCACCAGAGGTCGACCGCCTGCTCATCCACCCCGAACCCGCCACCGACAATCGCCGATGAATGCACCTTCTAGTTGTGGTATCTTCTCATCGCAGGAGGTATGAATGAAACGTTCCCGGATACTTGCCGCCGCGCTGGTCTCGATTGCGCTGACAACCTACGCGCTGTCAGCACAGCAGACAGGCAGCCCCGGCCGCGTTGGCCTGCCTAAGCCGCCCGAGCACGGTCCCGCCGCCTTCCACGGCACTCCCAACACGCAGCCGAACCGCAAATATAGCGACGCGCCCGGCCATCCCAACGCGCCCCACGTCGAGATGGACGGCACATGGACCGGCCACGACACCGGCCGCAACGATCCCCACTACAAGTTGGACCATCCATTCGAACATGGACACTTCACAGCAGGCTTTGGCCCCACGCACGTCTGGCGCCTCGCTGGCGGCGGCCCCGACCGTTTCTGGTTCGGCGGCTTTTTCTTCCAAGTCGCGCCCTACGATGTCGCCTTCTGCAATGGCTGGTTCTGGGACCAGGACACCATCATTATCTACGAAGATCCCGACCACATCGGCTGGTACCTGGCCTACAACGTCCGCATGCGCACCTATGTTCACATAGAGTATCTGGGCCAGTAGCTCACCATCCGGCATGCTCACAAAAGAATGTGCCCCACATCCATTCTCTGGGTGTGGGGCATTTTCCTTACGCGCGCACGTGCCAACCAACCGGCGCAGTCCAGCCCGGCGTCAGTTTACATACTTTTCCGTCTCCGGCTCGGACGTCGCCAACTTCGCCTCTTCGGCCAGCTTGCGTTCATCGTACATGCGATGGATCGATTCCACCGCCGCGGCAAAGTCCTGAGCGGCCACGGCACGGGAAAAATAGAACCCCTGGGCCTCATCGCAGTTGCGTCGCGACAGAATTTTAAGGTGGTCCGTCGACTCCACCCCCTCGGCCGTCACCTTGATGCCAAGGTGGTGCGACATGGACAGGATCGCCCGCACCACGGTTGCAGCGTTGGGTTCCGTTACGGCCTTCAGGATAAAACTCTGGTCGATCTTCAGCCGGTCCACCGGATACTTCAAAAGATACGAGAAGCTGCAGAACCCCGTTCCGAAGTCGTCGATCGCGACCCGCGCGCCAAGCCGGCGAATCTGTTGCAGCTTTTCCAGGTTCGACTCCGAGTTGACCATCAGCACACGCTCCGTCAACTCCACCTGAAGACTCTTCGCGGGCAGCCCGCTGCTCTCCAGCGCCTCTGCAATCACCTCCAGCAGGTTGCTCTGCTCAAACTGCCGGGGCGACAGATTCACCGAGACCGACAGGTCCATCCCCAGATCGTCGCATATCGACTTTGCCTCCCGGCATGATTGCTTCATCACCCACTCCCCGATGGGGACAATCATTCCCGTCTCTTCCGCCAGCGGAATGAAGCTCGATGGAGACAGCAGGCCGAGCTTTGGATGCTGCCAGCGCAGCAGCGACTCCATGCCAACCACCCGTCCCGTGGTCAGCGATACCAGCGGCTGGTAGTGGAGGGACAGTTCTTCCCGCGCCAGAGCGTGACGCAGCGCCGAATCCATCGACATGCGCTCCTGGGATTCCTTCAGCATCGCATCGGCGTACATCTGGTATTGGTTCCGGCCATTTTCCTTGGCTACATAGGTCGCCGCATCGGCGCGTTCCAGCATGGTGTCCACGTCCCCGGCAAAGTCGGGATAGACGCACACCCCGACGCTGGCCGTCAGGTTGACCTCCTTGTCTCCTACCTGCGCGGTGCTGGCAATCAGGTTGACCAGCCTCTGCGCGCAACGTTCCACGTCGGCGACGCAGGCAATGTGCGGCATCACGATTACGAACTCATCGCCGCCAAGCCGTCCCAGCGTGTCCCAGCCTCTTGGCGTGCCCGTGTGGCGCAGCGATTGATGCAGCCGCTCGGCAATCCCCACCAGCACCTCGTCGCCTGCCCGGTGTCCCAGAGAATCGTTCAACCACTTGAAGTGGTCCAGATCGACCACAAACACAGCAACCTTGCGCCCCTCTTCCGCCGCCTTCTTGATCGCCTCGGAGATGTTTTCGCGCAGCAACACGCGGCCCGGCAGGCCCGTCAACTGGTCGTGCGAGGCCATGTGCTTCAGGTACGTCATTAATTGCTTCCGTTCCGTGATGTCCGACGCGATCGCAATGTATCCGCCGATCTCTCCCACGCCATCCCGTACGGCGGTCACCGCTACGTGCACCGGCAGGTTTGTACCGTCCCTTTGAATATAGGTCCAGTCCCGCTCGTCCACCTCTCCCAGTGCGGCCTTCGCCGTAAGCACGTTGAAACCATCCGGCCCCGTGCCATCCTGCGGCGCGTCATCGCCGGCCTGCTGGGTCAACTCATCGGGATCGTGCAGCTTCGTGATCGAAACCTTCCCCAGCATCTCCGCGCGCGTATACCCCGTCAGCTTTTCGGCCGCCGCGTTCATCGCCCGGATCACTCCGTTCAGGTCCGTCTCGACAATGCTCACCGGGGCCGTTTCAAAGATCGAGTTGCTGAAGTTCGTCAAGCTCCGGTAGCGTTCTTCACTGGCTTTGACCTTGCTCACATCGCTGACGGTGACTGCCACGCCATCGTCCAGCTTGATGATCCGGCGGCGAAGCCAGCGCTGTTTGCCACTCTCCAGTGGTATCGACAGCTCTTCGCTCTGAGGCTCTCCGGTAAGCACCACATTGCGATATTTCTCGAAGAGTTCGTGCGTGCTGTCGCTTGGAAATAGTTCGCACATCTCCCGTTCCAGCAACTCGGTGCGGGCTCTCCTCAATAGCTTCTCGGCATGGTAATTCACATACAGGTAACGGAACCCCACTATCTCCCCGGCCTTGTCCCTCACCGATTCCATGATGGTAAAGGCATCAGGACTGGTCTCCGCTGCCGCCACAAATCGTGCATTTTCCTTACTGCTTTGTAGATACCCGCCCCTACGGTTCCGCTCGTGCCACAGCAGCAGAAGCACCGTGATCGCCAGGGCTATCGTCGCCCATGTATAACCATTGGCCACGCTCGGTGGCATGGTGCGTCCCCCATCCGCGGCTCTCCACACTATCGCAAGCAGCGCGATAAGCCCGGCGGCAAACCCCGTCAGGCGAATTAGCCGGTAATTCCTGCTCAGTAACTTCATCGGTACGCTGCGCCTTCCTTGTCGCATCCGTAATGGGAGTGCCCAAGGTCTTACGCCTTGTCGATTTAGAATGACCCGCACACGTGCGTAAAGCAAGGTTAGCACCCGAAAAAAGAAAAGAAACTGCCAAGAAGGTAACTAGACTACAACTATTGAGTAACCTGCATAGCCTCTGGCGCTTATCCATAATTGCCCGGAACGCCTTGCATACTCCATGCCGCGTCCCTCCGCGCTGCGGCCCGCGCCAAAAAAATCACCGTCCCTTGCGCAACGGTTCAACCCAAATTCCGTCTAATGGGTAGGTCATGAAACCTCAACGAACCGTTCCTGCTCTGTCCTTTGCCACCCTGCTGCTGTTGTCCGCAACCGGCGCAGCGGCGCAGGCCAAGCCTTCCACCTCAGCCCCTGAGCAGACCGCCGCAGCCACTGCTCCCACTCTCAGCGTCGATGCGCGCCTGGTCAATATCCCGGTCGTCGTCCACGACAAAAAGGGAGCGCTGGTGCAAAATCTCACCAAGGACAACTTCGTCCTTCAGGTCGACAACCAGATCCAAACCATCCGCTACTTCAATCTGGACACGGACCTTCCACTCACTCTCGGCCTGCTGGTCGACGTAAGCATGAGCCAGCGCGACGCCATCGACGAAGAGCGCACTGCCAGCTTTGCCTTCCTCGACGACATCCTTACCGGGCCCGAGGGCCGCGACAAAGCCTTCATCGTCCAGTTCGCCCGCCAGACCGACCTGTTGCAGGACGTCACCAGCTCCAAGCCCAAATTGCAGGCCGGTCTCAAACAACTGGAGACACCGGCCACTGGCGGAGATTCCAGCGTAACCCCAGTCAATTCGGGATCTGATAGTGACAACTCCACAGACAGCTCCACCCGAGCGCGCCGTAGCGGAGGAACCACCCTCTACGATGCCCTCTTCCTCTCCTCGGACGAGCTGATGAGCAAGCAAAAGGGCCGCAAGGCCGTCATCATCCTGTCCGATGGAGTGGACAGCGGCAGCAAGGAGTCCCTCGCTTCCTCCATTGAAGCGGCCCAGCGCGCCGATACCATCGTCTACGCAATCTACTTCAAAGGACGGGATACTACGAGCGGGTTCAACCAGAACCAGGGCCGCCAGGAAGGAGGATATCCAGGCGGACGCCGCGGCGGCGGAGGCTATCCAGGGGGTGGCGGAGGTTACCCCGGTGGCCGCGGTGGGGGTGGTCAGGGAAGACAGCCGGAGAACCTGCCCGGTCGTCCCGACGGCAAGAAAGTCCTACAGCGCATGGCAGACGAGACCGGAGGAGGACTCTTCGAGGTCAGTAAGAAAGAGACCTTCGCCGACATCTACAAGCAGATCGGCGCCGAGCTGCGCGCCCAGTACCGGCTGGGCTTCACGCCCGACAAGGACACCGCCTCCGATGGCTACCACCGCATCGACCTCTCGCTCACCAAGTCCAGCCCCAAGGACCTCTTCCTACAGACCCGCGACGGCTACTACATCGGCAACTAGATCCTCTTCATTACCATTTTCCAAACCATAGTTCCAGCGTTAAATCAGATCGCGTGGCCTCCCTTCAAGGAGAACCACGCGATCTTGTCATGCGCTGTCGTTGTGAAATGCTCTAGTTGTCCAGTGTCGGATAGTCCGGCCTTTGATTGTCGGGCGGAGCCGGATAGGTCTTGCTTCCGTCGTTCAGCTCAAGACGGACGTAATCCCATACCACGCCGCTGGTTTCGTCTCCGGCTGGGACCGTAAACGTCATCTCATTCGCGCCCGCCTTCATCAGCGAAGCATCGAACTTGACGATGTACTGGTTCCATACACCCTTGTCCGTGTTGTAGCGTAGAGCGTTGGTGGCAACCGGACGGATGCTTCCAGCCTCCTGACCATTGACTCCGACGGTCAGGGTTGTGCTGTCAGCCCCAGCCAGCGCGATACGCAGCACTGCCGTGCCTGTCGATGCCTTCGCCATGTTGAACTTCACCGTCCAGGTGGTGGCCCGCCCGCGGCCCCAGGCCCCCCACGGATCTTCCGTCGTGGCTGGAATAGCAACCCAGCCAAAGCGCTGGTTGGCGGGGTCCTTGGCAGCAGGGTTCAGCCATGCGGTGGTGGTGGAGTGCGGCACCTCCTGGAAGAACCAGTCCTTGGCCGGATTGCTCTTGCCAATGGTGTAGGTGATGTCGTTGGGGAACAACAGGCTGTAGCGAAGTCCCCATCCCCACAGCCAGTAGTTGGCGGGATCGCCTTTGAAGAACTTGTCGCCGGTGCGGTCGGGATAGCCAATCTCCCATATCTGCTTGCCATATCGAACTGGTTTCCAATCGAGTTTGCCCAGGTCGATCTTCTTGCCTGCTTCCACCGTCACCTTCGCGGTCCGATCGTATTCGCCCAAAACGCCGTTGGCAAAGGCGCGCAGCACGTAGGTTCCGGGCCGCACATTGGGGATGGTGAATCGTCCGTCCTCGGAGCCGATGGTCCAGAACTGGTAGTAGTCTCCGTCATGCGGCCAGGTTACGACGTTGCCGTTCCCTGCCCTTGTCTGGAATCCTTCTCCTGTCCCCTGGTAATTTGCGTGCGTCAGGCCCACATTCAGATTGGGTAGTGTCTTCTTGGTCGCTTGCGGATCGTCCAGCACGAATTGTCCGGTGACCGTGCCGCGCTCCGCCTTTTGCGGATAGTCCACGCCCTGCACCCAGGGCAAGGGCCAGGCAGCCTTGACCGTCTTCGACTTGGCAACCGCATCATTCCAGAGTGCAAGCGCGTTGTCGTGCCATACCTTGGGCACAGCCGGCATGCCGCTGCCCGAAGTGGCCGTCAGTTTGTCCAGGTCAGCCTGCGATGGGTCCTTTGGATTGTCCAGCGCGTTGAAGTAAACAAAGATCGGGCCAACCACGCGCTTCCAGTCCTGCCCGGCCGCGATGTCGGTGTTCGCGCCTCCGCCGTAGTGGCCGGAGGTCCAGTAATCCAGGATTGTGGATTGTAGGTGGTCGATCAGGTCCAGCTTCTCCGGCCCGCCGCTGATGTACTCGTTGGACGGGTTCACGAAATACACGCCAATGTGGTCCTTGGTGCTCGACCAGCCCCAAGCCGTTAGCTTGTACATGTCCTGGTTATAGGTGTACTTGTGCTCGACCGAGTTCTTGTAGATGCCGGAAGTGTAGATGCTCTGCTCCTT
>Ga0326727_10027093_pt1 | contig 10558 bp, 12 predicted proteins | sample MB2enrmetagenome_FD_207643 | JGI IMG/M metagenome (GOLD analysis project Ga0326727, IMG submission 207643) | Lab enriched peat soil microbial communities from McLean, Ithaca, NY, United States - MB29MY | ecosystem: Environmental > Terrestrial > Soil > Wetlands > Peat | place: USA: New York... | reverse complement strand
CCAGGTGTTGCAGAAACTGCGCGCGCGTAAGATCAAGGGACAGCTGTGGCGGTTGCTTCGTTGAATCCCGATCCCTTCCGCGTTGACGGCAAGCGCGTCCTGGTAACGGGCGCATCGCGGGGTATCGGCCGGGCCACGGCGGAAGCTCTGGCGGCTGCCGGCGCCGCCGTTGCCATCAACTACGCGCGCTCGGCAGCTGAAGCCGAAGAAGCCGCCGCCGCGGCGGCCGCTGCCGGCGGGGAGGTGGTGCTCGAGCAGGCGGACCTCGCAGATCCGGATGCGATCGCGGCCTTGTTCGACCGGCTGCGCCAGCGTTGGGGTGGTGTGGACATCATCGTGAACAACGCCGCAATTACCCGTGACGGCTATGTGATGTTGCTTCCCGTGGAAGCTTGGGACGATGTCATGGCGGTGAATCTGCGTGCCGCTTTCCTGTGTGCCCGCCAGGGGCTGCGGTGGATGATCCGGCAACACTGGGGGCGGATCATCAACGTGATCTCTCCGGCGGCGCTGCTGGGAAAGGATGGCGCCGCTAACTATGCCGCCACCAAGGGCGGTCTGCTGAGCTTCACCAAGTCGCTGGCGCGTGAGGTCGGACGCTACGGCATCACCGTCAATGCTATTTGCCCGGGACTGATCGAGACTCGCATGATCGCGAAGCTGCCGGCTGCGGAGTGCGCGCGCTTCGAACAGCAGATCGCGCTCGGCCGCCTCGGTGCGCCGCCCGAGGTGGCGCATGCCATCCGCTTTCTAGCCAGTCCCGCCGCCGCCTACATCACCGGCAGCACGCTGGTGGTCGACGGCGGCCTGACGATGGCGTAGACAGCGAGCCGGCGCACCGATCCCAGGACTCAACACTACGAAATGCAACGCATCGCGATCACGGGACTGGGAAGCATCAACGCCCTCGGAACAGGTGTTGAGGCTTTCGCGCAGGGTCTGCAGGCCGGGACGTGCGGCATCGGCGAATTGTCTTTGTTTCCTTCGGCGGGCTGCCGTACTTCGCGTGCGGCGGAGGTCCGAGGTCTGGCGCCGCCCGCTTGGCTGCCGCACGCTGTTGCCCGGCGTGCCGCGCGCTCGGCTCTCCTGGCGCTGATTGCGGCTGGCGAGGCGTGGCAGACGGCGGCCCTCAGTGGCGAGGATGCGGCCGGCACCGGAGTGGTCATGGGGACCACCACCGGCGGTATGGCCAGCGGTGAGGAGTTGTTCCGCGCTATGGTGCAGCGAGGGGCAGGACGACGACGCTTGGCGGGATGGTTGGAGACTCCGGTATCGGTGCCCGTGGATGATGTGGCCAACGTGTTCGCCTGCTACGGGCCGCGGCTCACGGTGTCCACGGCCTGCTCCTCAGGGGCCAACGCGCTGGGGATCGCTGCGGACTGGATTCGGTGCGGCCGCGCCGAAGTGGTCGTGTGCGGGGGGACCGATTCGCTCTGTCGGATGACGTACACCGGCTTCAATGCGCTCCAGGCCCTCGATCGCGAACCGTGCCGCCCTTTCGACAAGCGCCGTGCGGGGCTGACGCTCGGCGAGGGCGCTGCGGTGTTCATCTTCGAGGATTGGGAGCGTGCCCGGCGCCGCGGCGCACGCATCTTGGGAGAGTTCGTGAGCTACGGTGTCAGTGCGGATGCGCACCACCTGACCCAGCCCCGACCGGACGGCGCCGGTGCGGTCCTCGCGACACAGCGCGCCTTGCGGGAGGGCGGAGTGGCGATCGAGCAGGTCGATTACATCAACGCGCACGGCACCGGGACACCGCTCAACGATGTCGTCGAAACGCGCGCCATCAAGACGATCTTCGGTGCTCAGGCGTACCGCATCCCGGTGACCTCGACCAAGTCAATGGTCGGCCACTGCCTCGGCGCGGCCGGCGCGATCGAGGCCTTGGCCAGCCTGCTCGCGATCCGGCATGGGTTCGTGCCACCAACGGCGACGCTGGAAGAGCCGGATCCAGAATGTGACCTGGACTATGTGCCCAAAGCGAGTCGGTCCCAAAAACTGCGGACGGCACTGTCCAACTCCTACGGTTTCGGGGGCAACAACACAAGCCTGATCGTTCGTGGCTGCGAAGGATGAACGCAAGGTAAGTGTCCATGGTTCAAGGTCCCGCACCGGTTGCCGTTACCGGAATCGGCGTCGTGAGTCCGATCGGACTGGGCCGGCAGCAGTTCTGGACCGCCCTGATCGAAGGGCGGTCGGGAATCGCGCCGATCGAAAGTTTTCCCGTGCTCGAGGGTGGTCCGACTCTGGGGGCGGAGGTCCGTGGTTTTGCCGCCAGAGAGTTTATAGCCTCGTCGCACCTGCGGCGCATGGACAAGCTGTCACGGATGGTGGTCGCCGCGGCCCGCATGGCGTTGGATGACGCGCGGTTGGTGCTCGGAGAGATCCAGCCGGAGACCGTCGGTGTCGTCATCGGATCCGCTTTGGGCGATCTGTCGGAATCGGCCGCACACTTGGAACGCGTGTTCACGAAAGGACCTTCCAGCGCGAGCCCGATGCTGTTTCCGAACCTGGTGCTCAACGCGGCGGCGAGTTACGTGGCGATGGAGTTTGGGCTGACCGGAGTCAATCTGACGGTTGCTCAGGGCGAAACGTCGGGTGAGCAGGCGTTCATTCTCGGATGCGAGTTGGTGCGCACGGGCCGGGCTGACTTGGTCTTGGCTGGCGGCGGTGATGAGATGGCGGCGATCGTGTTTGACGTGTACCGGCGGGCGCGGGCGCTGTCGTCGCAGCGCGGCGGGCTGGAGTGGTCGAGCCCGTACGATGTCGGTCGCAACGGGATCGTTCTCGGTGAGGGGGCGGCGATCGTGGTCCTTGAGTCCCCAGCTCGGGCCTGTGCCCGGGGGGCGACGATCCTCGCGGAGGTCGAGGGTTACGCGGTCTTTAGTGTACCGTCCCCTCCGTACGATTGGCCAACCGAGGCCCGGGCCGCGCTGGCGCCGTTGCGCCAGTTGCTAGGCGCGGACGGGGCGGATCTCGTCGTTGGGTCGGGCAACTCGTCGCGTCGGTTGGACACGTGCGAGATCGATCTTTTCGGTCGCCTGGCCGGCGAGCGGGCCGGTGGCGTGCGCGTGACCTCAATTAAAGGAGCGATCGGTGAATTCGGCGCCGCCGGGGCGCTGAGCACGGCGGTCGCGTGTCTTGCGTTGCACGAGCAAACCGTGCCGCCGCTGTGTCATCTGAGTAAGCCCGAACCGAACGCCCCGTTGCGGTTCGCAGCCGGCCGTGACGAAGCCGAGCCGATCAAGCGAGTCTTACTGTACGGGTTGGCCCGGGGCGGAGCGGGCGCAGCGCTGCTGCTGCGGAAGAACTGAAGCATTGAGTGATTGTTCCTTCGCGGGGGCGTGCGTCACATTTGTGGGTGCGCAATCACTCAATCTGCGGCGCGAGCTGGACGGAGCACGCCGGCTCGGCCGTGCGCCGCACCGGGTGCCGACGGCCACGCGCGCAGACGAGGAGAACCTCGTCCACCTCGGCGACATCGATCAGACCCGGCGCCCATGCGAGGCGCCGCTGCAGGAGCAGCCCGAGGGGCAGGAAGAGCCGGTTGTACCAGCGCATCGCCTGGACGCGCCGCTGCGTCAGGCCCCACACGGCGAAATCGAGGAGCCAGCGGCTGCGGGGCTGCATGCCGAAGCCTGCGCTCTGCTCGAGTACGAAGGAGTGTTCCTCCAGGGTGGCCAGGAGGTCGTCGGGATCGTAGCGCCGAACGTGACCCACGAGGGTGTCGAAGGCGCTCCAGCGCGCCGGATGCAGGGGCACCGAGAAAATCACCGTCGCTCCGTCTCGCGCCACCCGGCCGAGCTCGCGGAAGACCTGCCGATCGTCCTCGACGTGCTCGACGATGTCGAAGGCACAGACTAGGTCGAAAGTACAATCGGGGAATGGCAGGGTGGTGATCTCGCCGAGCGTCGCGAGACCGCCGCGGGCCTTCAGGCGGGAGAGAGCCGGTCGGCTGACGTCGACGAAGTACGTGCCCGCTATGGGGAGCCGCGGACGCAGGCCCGGGCCGATCTCCAGTCGCGCGGGCGCCGAGGCCGCAAGCCGGGAGAGCAGCGGCCAGGTGTTGAAGCGCCGCGGCGAAACCACGTAGCTTGCCGACCAGAGCGCGTCGTAGAAGCGCCGGTTGGCGGCCAGGCGCATCACGGCCGCGCACCTCCTGCCAGCGTGGCGCCAGCGAAGTCAGGGCTCACGGTTCCAGCCATACCGCCCCGGCCGAGCGTAGGCAACATATGAGCGCCGTTCTCGGACCCCGCGAGCGGGTTTGGCCATTGAACCATTGTGGGGGTGTGCGTCACACATGTGGGGACGCAATCCACTTAATGACGCAATGCCTCAATTCTTCATGGCTCGAAATTCACGATCGAGGTGCCGGGGAGCAGGTGTTCGCGCAGTATCTCCTCGAAGGGCCGCTGATCGACAACGCGGAACTGGCTGGTTTCGATGCGGTACTGGGCGGTCGTGTCGGTGTACGGTGCCACGGCGGATGAGCCGGCGGAAAGCACCGTCACGATGGGAACCAGCTTGTGCTGCATGTACACCGGTTCGCGAGTGGTGATCACGATCTTGCAGTCGGGAAGGCCCATTGAAAGAACGGATACGAGGCGCACGAACTCCTCATCGCTGGCGCCCCTCTGGTCGTGCTTGCCGGCGATCTGGCGCAGGCGCGGCACGGAGAGATACACCTGCATACCCCGTGAACGGAGGTGTCTGGCATGCGTGGCGAAGGCCGCCAGTTCCCAGCCCAGGTTGCGGTTGAGACCGAGCAGGATCCCGGGGTTCACGGACCGCATCCCGGCGCGGTACGCCCGATCGAAACCGGTCAGTCGGCGGTCGAAGTCGGCGCGCGGATTTTCGGGGTTGCGGCCCATGAAGTTCGCGTAGTGCGTTCGGCAGTAAGTTTCCTGGAAGTTGGAGAGCGTAATCTGTGGCTGCACGAGGCCATTCGCTTCGCGCTGGACTCCGGCGAGCAAGACGTCGAATTCGCTATCGTCGATGCCACCGACATTCAGGATGACGTGTGCAAAGTGCATCGCCAGCGCCAGCTGAAGGGCCTCATTGACGTAGTGCATCGCCCAGCTGCGCCTGGCGGACTGGTACTCGCCGGTGAGCAGGGCGACCGCACGCATTCCCCGTCGCTGCAGGATCTCCAGCTGCTGCCGCAGCCGCGTGAGATCGGCCGTATCGCGCTCGATTGCGTCGTTGTCGCGACGCATGCCGCACATGCGGCACTCGGCGTCGCACGTATTGGTGGTGTACAGTGGGGCGAAGGTCTCGAGGCGCCGCGGGTGACGCGCGCGCGCTTCCGTGGCCAGCTGGTAGACGGCGTCGGTGTCGAGTTGTTCCGCAAACCACAAGACGGCGATGTCCTCGATATCGAGTCCGTCGCCGCGGCGCGCGACCTCGCTGAGCGACTCCACATCCCCGCTCGCCGCCCGTGCGCGGGCCCGGCCGAGCAATTCCTCAAGGCGGTCTGCGTCGAGCTGGAAAGCGTGCATCGCATCCACCATACTGCATGCTCTATAGTGCAAAGCGGCGGCAACGGTCAAATCGACGTGCACGTCAGCGCGTGAGTTAAGACCGGCGAGTTGCAGAAGAGCTGGGGATTGTGCACAAAGTGTGTCCGCGGACGGAGTCGCTTGGACTGAGCATGGTGCACGCACTCAGCATCGACGTGGAGGATTGGTACCACGACACGGCGGTGCAGGCTGTGGGACCGCCGCAGAGTCGCGTCGAGTGGAATACGCTGTGTGTGCTCGAGCTCATGGAGCGCCACGGCGTCAAGGGCACGTTCTTCTTCCTCGGTGAGGTGGCCGAGCGCTTCCCCGGGCTCGTCCGCCGCGTCGCCGAGGCCGGCAATGAGATCGGCAGCCACGGGTATCGGCACCGCCGCGTCACGCACATGACCCGGCGGGAGTTTCGCGACGACGTGTCTCGATCGCTGCACGTGATCGAGGATGCCACAGGCGGACACGTATGCGGCTATCGCGCGCCGTATTTTTCCATCAAAGCGGACGTCCGCTGGCCTATCGAGATCCTCGCTGATTTGGGTGTGCGCTACGACGCCAGTGTGTTGGCCATCGACCGGCCACCCGGTTTGGATCTGGTGTGTCCGCGCCGGCCGTTTCGTCACGCCAACGGGCTCTGGGAAGTTCCCGTTGCCGTCCTGCAAATGCTGTACTTCTGGTACTTGCCGCTGGCGAGCGGCACGGCCCTGCGGCTGCTGCCGCGGTGGCTGGTGTACCGCAGCGTGCGGCAGTTCGAGCGGGACGTTGGACCGGCAGTGTTCTATCTGCATCCCTGGGAGTTGGACCCGGACTCGCCGGCGGGCACCGGTGTGGGTCGCTGGTTGATTCGTGCCGGGCGGCAACGCCTTGCACCGAAGCTGGGGACGCTCCTGCGCGACATGGCGTTTGCGCCCATCTCTCAGGTGTTCGGAGAAGTGAACCCGCACTTCGCGGATGAGGGCGTCCCGGTCGCTGTGCCCACGGAGACCAATGGCCCGAGCCGCACTCAAGGTGACCTGGGCGGCGGTGGATGCCGAGGGACGCACTAGGTTGTAAGGCGAGGCGTGCGGCGGGCGATGGGAATGGCGGCGTTTGCGGGAGGCCTGGGAGCCGTCGCGCTGCTGTGTTGGCGATTCGGGTTCGAGAATGTGGGCGTGGCTTTCGCCCGAATGTCGCCGCAGTATCTTGTCCTGTACCTCGGGTTCGGGTGCCTGGTCCGGCTCGGATACGGTGCGCGCTGGCATCTGGTGGCGGAAGCGCTCGGAGCCAGTCGGGAGCTGTGGCGACTCGTTGCCGCTCGCCTGGCGGGGGATGCGGTGGGGTCGCTCCTTCCGAGTGGCCGCGTATCTGGCGATCCGGTGCGTCTCGCCTTGGTGTATGAAGAGAAGGCGGGTGGAGCGAGGGCGGGTGCTGGTGTTGCTGCGGATCGTGTCATCGAAATGATCAGCAGCATCCTCTGCGGGCTCGCCTATGTTGCCGTCTTCGCCTCTACGCACGCGTTCGGTTCGTCGCGCCGCACCGTTTGGATATGGATCGGCATCATGCTGCTGATGTTGGCGGCGCTCGCCATACCCCTCGCGATGCTGCGGCGTGGTATTCGTATCGCTGCGCCGGTTGATCATTTCATACTCCGATCCAGGTTCGCGCACTTGCAGGGGTGGGTGCGTGCTGTCCGCCGCACGGAGGACCAGCTGATTCGCTTTCTGCAGTTTCATCCCGGCACACTTGTCTGCGGCATCCTCGGCTCGTTCTGTATTGAGGGGCTGCATATCCTCGAGTACCACTTCTTGCTCACGACCTTTGGCATCGATCTCGACCTTCCGACGCTCTTGCTGGCGCTCGTCGCGACCGGCTTCGCCCACGTCGTGCCTACTCCGGCCGGGTTGGGTGCGCTTGAAGCCAGCGAAGTGAGCGTTCTGGCGCTCGCCCACGGCCGGCCAGATGTGGGGTTTGTCGTCGGTGTTGTCATCCGGTTGCACGAAACTCTGTGGGCAGTGGTCGGCCTGGCAGTACTTTCGGCGCAAGGTGTTCTTCCAGAGCGGTGGCGGCTGCTGGCCTCAGCTAACAAGGTGACTGTATGAACGTGGGTCTGGCACTGGCGCTTTTCTTCACGCTTGGATGGATGCTGATGTACACCTTCCGGGCAGAGTCGCGCAGCGCGGCACTTCCATTCTACTCGGGGAGGGAGCGCCTGTGGGTTCAGTTCACTCCGGTGTTCATGTTCGCCCACATGAGCGCGGCCTGCATTACGATCACTCGCGCACCCGTCATCTCAGCGCCTTCCGGTGTGCTTGGCGTGGCCACATTTGTTGCTGCCATTGCCTTCTGGTTTTGGGGGCGCATGATGATTGGGCCGCTACGCGTGCGGCGTCTGCCCGAGGAACCCCCACTGCGGCTTCGTTCGGACGGGGCATTCGGGATCGTCCGTCATCCGCTGTATTTCGGGTACCTTCTTGCGGCCAGCGCCCCGCTACTGGTGGTCCCACGGCCTTTCCTGCTCGGCACGCTGGGTGTGTGCTTTGTTGCGCTGGCGGTGCGTGCCTTGCAAGAAGAGCGGCGCCTGCACGCGCAGCTCGGTACCGAGTACGAGGCGTACTGCCGGAGCGTGAGGCGACTCATTCCCTTCGTGTGGTGAACCAGATTCTCCCCTTGCTTCCCGTCGTTGCTCTAGTGTAAGGTCGCCTTCAACATGCCGGACGTGGCGGAGCGGTACGCGCCGAGTGCTCCCAAAACCCTTGTCCTCTGCGAGCCTCCGTATGTGTTCTGGGACCGGGGAATGGATCGGCTGCGCCAGGGGGAGGAGAGCATGCCTGGCATGGGCGTACTCATTCTAGCGGCAGCTGCCCGACAACACGGCTATCGTGTTCATTTGATTGACGCCGAGCAACAGGGTGCGTCAGTCGCCGACGAGACATATTTCGACCATCTCTATATGACTTTCTACACCCGCCCGGACGTGTTGTGCGGGCTGTTGTGGCTGTTGTTGCGGGAGCCGAAATGCATGAAACGGTTCATCACTTCGGCGTTCGTCTATTTGCGCAGCAAGTTCGCGGCTGGCCGTTACCTGGTCGGGCGCTTGCCGGCCCAGTATCGCCTCGCAGGGTCCGCCGGGCGATGACACGTTGGTGGAAGGCCTTAGCGGTCGCCGTGCTCCTGTTGCTTAGCGTCGGTGCGCTGACCCCGCCGGAGGCTAGGGCGGCCGAAGAGCGCAGTACGGTTGCGGCGATGGGGCTATCGATAGCGCACCCGGGCTTGGGAGAGTGGTATCTCCAGGGATGGGGGCCCTTTGAGAGATGCCCGCAGAAGAAATTCTGGCTGGGGTTCGTCCCGCTCTATGGATGGCCAGGCTACTTGCAGGTCAAGTCCGCTATTGACGCCAAGCACGGACGGACCAACGACGCGCTCACGTTCGACGAGCGGTAAGCGATCCGTCACTTAGGGGATTCTACACATGTGCGATTGCATGCGACGAAGGAGAAGCTGGATAGCGCTCGGTGGGGTCGCCTTGCTGGCGGTGGCACTGTCCGGCTGTGCCATGGCCCGCGTCTATCGCGATCATCCGCTGGATGAACACGAGATTGCGACCATCCAGCGAGGCGTAACGACCAAGGATGAGATCCTGCGTTCGTTGGGCCCGCCGCAGGAAATCGAGGCACGTGAGTTAGCCGCCGTGGGAGTTTCATTCGAGCAGGTCCTTCCCCGTCCCGGCCAAAAGCCGCCGACCGAGCGCATCGTGGCAGCGCGCTGGTTTCGCTACACTTACGAGCGCGGCAATGGCCTGGCGATGATCCTGGTGCTGTTCAACTACTTCGATTATGATCAGAAGAACGACAGCCTGGTGATCTTCTTCGATGGCGACAACAAGGTGGAAGACTTTGCGTTTCGCAAGGACACGGACGCCTTGCCACGCTTCGGCTTCTGGTCGCGGTGAGAAATGCAAAGTCGGAAGGGTTCGAGGGTTCCAGGGCTCAAGGGTTCCAGGGTAACGGAGATTCGACCCCTCGGACCGTTGCCCCCTTCGACCCTTGTCGAGTTGGGGTGCGCGCTGGGGCTGGTACTCCTCGTGGCGGGCTGCACCATCGGCCGTTACTACTACGGCACGCCACTGCGGGGAGATCCCTCGGTCTTGGTTGAATGGCAATCAACCAAAAGCGACGTGCTGCGTCTCTTCGGTCCACCGACGCGCATCACCCACCAGACCGACGGCGATGCGTTTCTGTATGTCTATCAGCGGCAAAACTCTTCATCGCTCCGGGTCACGGATCCGATCACCGGGATGAACTGGTTTACGTACAGCCGACTGCTCGACGACCGCGACACCCTGCTCGTCGTGTTCGATTTCACTGGGGTGGTGCGCAGCGTCGCGGTGGATCATCGCCTCGAACATATGCCTCCGCTGTGAACGGGGACGCCGTCTGCGCAGGAACGCGAGCCTCGGCGAGTTGCCGTGCCAGGGCATCAATCTCGTTCGCGCTCAGCTGCGGGGAGCCAATGCCGACGGTCTGAAGCATTCTGATTCCGCGGGACAGGTCTTGTCGTGAGATATGCGCCGCCCGTAGCTACAAGCGGCTGGCCGGTCAAGGAGCCGATGGCAAGCACGCAATCAGCAACAGGAGCGAGGTTGTGCCGCATGTTTGCATTGACGAATCCGATTGCCTTCGATAAGCAACAGCGCATCACTGCAATGAAGGAGGGAATCTGATGCGAGTGACCAGCACGTGGTTGTTTATTGGGGTGATGGCCATCGGAGTGACCGCATGCTCAACGCAGACCTCGCAGAGCAGCGCGAGTGGCGCGCCAGCGCCGGCTGTGGGGATTGCAGCGCCGCCGAGTAGCCCATTGTCGAAAATCACGATGGGCATGAACAAGAAGCAAGTGCGCGATATCCTCGGGCAGCCCGCGGACGAAAACAGCTACATGACCGGTAAGGTCTTCATCCCCTTTTACTTCGGCACCGATGCGCGGCGCACCTCATGGTACTATAAGGGGATCGGCCGTGTCGTCTTCGCCGACGGCAACGCCTTTGGTGGCGGGACACCCGAGGTCATCCG
>Ga0326727_10027092_pt1 | contig 10558 bp, 9 predicted proteins | sample MB2enrmetagenome_FD_207643 | JGI IMG/M metagenome (GOLD analysis project Ga0326727, IMG submission 207643) | Lab enriched peat soil microbial communities from McLean, Ithaca, NY, United States - MB29MY | ecosystem: Environmental > Terrestrial > Soil > Wetlands > Peat | place: USA: New York... | reverse complement strand
CCATATCGGGGGCAGAGTCGGGATTGGCGGCGATCTGCCTGGCTAACGCCTCATCGGTCATCGCGTCGATCCTGCGCCAATCCGTTGCCGCCAGCGCAGTACGCGCCGCCTTACTCAAGCTTTTTGTCATAGCGCTTCACTTCTCGCATGTTGGCCTTGCGCAGCGAGATCACCCGCCGCTCCGCTTTCCGGTCAGCATAAACACACACATACACAAAGCCGATCATTGATGAGGCCGAACGCCACCTCGCGAACTTCGCCATATTCAAAGCGATCATCCGTCATCGACACATGAGGTCCCGCGAACAGCACCTCGGCCAATGCGAGGGAACCGCGCCACCGCTTTGGTACGAGCCTTCATTTCCTCTTCAGGCAGGCTGTATTGACAGATCCCTGCGATTGCCGGCGGACGCCTCGAAGTCCTCTTCCAACGCACGCAGTTCTTCGTCGAGCCGTCGTGCGATGAACTGACGCTCATCGTCGGTGAGCTGGGTCGTGAGCAGCTTGCGATAGCGTTGTACATTTGCCTCGCGGGTCCACCGCGATCCCAGGTGGAACGGCGCCATTATTACCGCTGGCCGCTCCGGCTTCGATCCAGTTCTCCTGACCAAAGGCCGAGGATAATCCGCATCGGGCGAGGGCATCGGTTCATCCTCATCGTCGAGCTCGCGCAGCGCAGCCATGATGTCGCGCAGCGCTATCCGGTGGGCGATGCCGGGAATCTCGCGGAGCCCCGGCGATGATTCCACCGCATACATGTCAGAGGCCCAGGAAGAGAGGATCACCCGTTTTTCCGAAGACGAAAGCGTGCGATCACGCACCACATCGGCGGGCGAATCGTAATGGGATATGGCGTGGAACTGAGCATCAAGCATTCCGTGGTTACGATCTATCTGGCTCATGGCGTGTCTCCTTTGCTGCTCCTTTCATAGAGACAGGTTGCGTTCAAAGCGGGAGGTGGTCCAGAGGCCGGCCTCCCGCAAGTTATCAATGGGCATTGATGGCGATGCGTTTGGCGGCCTGGCCCGGCTGCTCCGCCTTGGGCAGGATCACCGTCAGAACGCCGTTGCGGAAGTCGGCCTTCGCCTTGTCTTCCTCGACGCCCTCCAGCGGGATCTGGCGTTCGAAGGATCCGTACGTGCGTTCGGTCAGGAATTTCGCCTGGTCACTGCGCTCGACCTTCTTCTCGCCGCGGATCGAAAGAACTCCGTTTGTGATCTCCACATCGATGTCCTTCTCGGAGAGGCCCGGCAGCTCCGCCGAAACCGTTACCGCCTTGTCCGTCTCGCTGAGTTCGATCCGGGGCCAGCCGAACTGGCCGTCCAGCAACGGACTGCCCAGTCGGCCCAAGGGTCCGAAGCCGCGAAACACGTCGTCGAACAGCCGGTTCATCTCCCGGTGCAGCGTCAGAAATGGATCGAAAACCTCGCGCGTCGGCGCAAGCTGTTGATTTTTCGACCATGGAATGAGGTCGCGAAAAGCCATGTCATCCTCCTTTTGTCATACGAATGGCCGCGCGGACGATGGACGTCCGCGCGCATGCCGTTGGCTTATTGAGGTTCAGGCGGCCTTCTTCTGCTCGATCTGCTCGGACGGGCCGGCGGCGCCGATGGCGATACGCCGGGGTTTCATGGCCTCCGGGATTTCCCGGACCAGTTCGATGCGCAAAAGGCCGTTATCGAACGCCGCCTCCTTGACCTGGACGTAGTCGGCAAGGTTGAACTGCCGCTTGAACGGCCGCGCCGAAATGCCCTGGTAGAGGTATTCGCGCTGTTCCTTGTCGGCCTTGCGGCCTTCCACCGTCAGCACGTTGCGTTCGGCCGTGATCGCGATCTCGTCCGGGCTGAAGCCGGCCAGCGCCAGCGAAATCCGGTAGCGATCCTCGCCGAGACGTTCGATGTTATAAGGGGGATAATGGTCTTCGGTCGCACGCTGGGTTTCATCGAGCAGATCGAAGAGGCGGTCGAAGCCAATGCTCGAGCGCCACAGGGGAGCAAAATCGTAGGTCCTCATAGCCAAGTCCTCCAAAGAGCAAGTTGGGTACGAAGGCGCGCAGGACACCGTCCGGCGCCCACTCGGTTCGCCAGACCCAATTCGGCGTCTGGCACCGCCACGCGGCGGCACCCAACGAATTAGAAAAAGCCAAAAAAATTTCAATAGGGGGCTTCGAGAAATTTTTTGGAAGGCCGGTCCGCGCCGGGCCAGACGGTTAATGGCCCTTAAATGCGACGGGGGTTCGGCCTCGCGCCGAAGGGGGCCCTGCGGACGCGGAAACCTTAGTCTGCTTTGGTAGGCCCTGACGCCGGCCCACCCGCCGGAGCGGTGGCCGCATCGGGCGCCGCCGCCGGCTTCGCCCGGCCTCCCGTAAAACGCTCCAGCGTCTGTCGCAACATATCCTGGGTCTTGCGGTCCTTGAGGGAGTCGAGCAGCTGGCCGGCGATTGGCGAGCGGCGGATCAGGCTGTCCGGATCCGGAAAGATCAGGGGATCGTCCCACGGGCCCTGCACCACGAACGGCAGATCGAAAGCCGGCGCGCCTGAGGGCGCCGAGGTAAGGCTGGCGATGCCCTTGAGATCATATTCGCGCGTCGGCACCGAGGACGTGCCGGTCAGGGTGATGCGCGTCGCCGGGCCATCGACGCGAACGTTCTCGGCGGTGGCGACGCCGTCGGAGAATTTCAATGCAATGGTCAGATTGTCGTAGGGCGTTGAGCCGCCGCGGAAACTGCCGGCGCCGGACAGCGGCTGGCGTTGCAACCGCCGCAACAGCTGCTCGACATTAAAGCCAGCGATCGCGCCGTCATGACCGGTCAGCGTGGCGGTGCCGTCGAGCGACTGAGCGAGGCCGAACGGGCTCGAACCCGAGGCCGTCAGCGCCAGGTTGAGGTTGCCGCGGCCAGTCAGACTGCTCAGACCGAATAATTCGCTGGCGCAGGCCTGCAGGTCGACGTCGGTGAACTGCAGTTGGGCCTTGACGTCGGCGACCGCGTCCGAGCGCGCCACGCTGAACGAGCCTTTGGCCACACCGCCATAAATCTGCGCCTCGCCGACGCTGAGCGCCAGCGCGCCACCGCGCAGATTGGCGCCGATCGCGGTGCGGCCAAGTTTCGAGGTGCCGACCGTCACGCGCGCCGCCGACAGGCGCATGTCGAGATCGGTTGTCGACAACGAATTCAAATCGAACAGCTGCCGGTTCCAGTCGTGGGCGCCGCTGGTGAGCAGACGGAAGGTCTGGATATAAGGGGTAAAGTCGAGCGCGTCGGCGGCCAGCGTCGCCTGCAGCGTCTGGCGGCCATTATTGGCAAACGTGATCACGCCCTCGGCTGTGTTGCCATCAAGTTCGACATTGACATTGGTCAGAGCGATCGAAGGACCGACGACATTGGCGCGCGCCTTCAGCGCGAACCGGCCGAAACCGCCGCTGCCCGGTTGGGCCGCGCCGGTCCAGCGCAGGGCGTCGCGCAATGACGGGCTGTCGATGGTCAGCGTGCCTTCCATCATCGTACTGGTGCGATCGGCGATGGCGCCGTCGAAAGCCAGCTTCAAGGGCTCGGAGGCGAGCCGCGCCTTGAGGCCGGAGCGCTCGCCCGACAGCGCGGCGACGAAGTCAGAGATGCTGATGGAGCCGTCGACGCGCTCGCCGCGCCAGTCGAATTGCCCGGTCGCCGCGAACGAACGCGAGATCGAGGGCCAGGCCAGGGAAAGGTCGATGTCGTCGAGCTTCTCGGAGGCATGATGGGCGTCCTGGTAGCTCAAGATGCCGTCCTGGATCCTGATTTCCGAGAACGACATCTGGCTATCGGCGCCGGGCTTCATGGTGCGCGCGATCGTCTCCAGGAAGGGCGTCCAGTTGCTGTCGCCATTGATTTGCCGGATGATCCGGATCTGCGGACGCAACAGCATGACGTCGGCGATCTCGAAGCGCTGCAGCAACAGCGGCAGCAATCGCAGATTGGCGGTCAACACGTCGACGTTGAGCGCGGGAGCAGCGGTGCCGCCGCCCTTCAGCCCGACGTCATGGAAGGAGACGTAGCTTCCAGGAAATACCGAGACATCGACATTGCCCTTGACCACCAGATCGAGGCCGGTCACGGCCCGGATTTGCGCCTCGACGGCCTGGCGCAGCGCGTCCCGGTTGAGTAACCAGGATGTCGCGATCAGGCCGATCAGTACCACACCGAGAAAGGCCGCAATCGGCGTCCCCAGGCGCTTCATTCCTTGGGCCATCGTCAATGACTTGATCCTGGTCGGGTTGACGTCGTCATGGTCGGGCTGACGTCGTCGGGTCGTTGCTGAAAAAGGGAACGGGCTGGACCCCTACCTAACTCGGGTCTATCCCATCAGAGAAATGCCGACTGGGAACGCCCATACCAACGAGATCAACTTGATGGGTTTTCTTGACGCTTTCAAGGCCATCCCGACCTTCCCACCGCCCGCGGTGTCCCGCCGGCCCATGATTGACGCATTGCGAAGAATTCGCCTAATAATCCCAGGGTAGTTCGGCGCGAGCTGTCCTTCCTCCATTGAGGTCCCATTTTCATGAAAAAGGTCTACCCTGACGCCAAAACCGCCCTCGACGGCCTTCTCAGAGACGGCATGATGATCATGTCGGGCGGTTTTGGGCTTTGCGGGATCGCTGAATCCCTGTCGGATGCGATCCGCGATGCCGGGGTCAAGAACCTGACGGTGGTCTCCAATAATGCGGGCGTCGACGGTATCGGATTGAGCCGGCTGTTGGAGACCCGCCAGATCAGGAAGATGATTTCGTCTTATGTCGGCGAGAACAAGCTGTTCGCCCAGCAGTTCCTCGCCGGGGAACTGGAGCTCGAATTTGCCCCACAGGGTACGCTGGCCGAGCGCATCCGCGCCGGTGGCGCGGGCATCCCGGCTTTCTATACCAAGACCGGGGTCGGCACCTTGGTCGCCGAGGGCAAGGAAGTGAAGGAGTTCGACGGCGAGAAATACCTGATGGAGCGCGGGCCGTTTGCCGATCTCGCCATTGTGCATGCCTGGAAGGGCGATACCGCCGGTAATCTCGTCTATCGCAAGACCGCGCGCAATTTCAATCCGATGATGGCCACGGCTGCGAAGGTCACCGTGGCCGAGGTCGAGCACCTGTTGCCCGCCGGCCAGATCGATCCCGACCAGATCCACACGCCCGGCATATTCGTCCAGCGTATCATTCAGGTCGGCACCAGCCTGAAACGCATTGAGCAGCGCACCACGCGCAAACGCGAAATGGCAGCCGCAACCGGAGAGGAAATCTGATGGCCTGGAACCGCGATCAAATGGCTGCTCGCGCCGCGAAGGAGTTGCGCGACGGTTATTACGTCAATCTCGGCATCGGCATTCCGACGCTGGTGTCCAACTACATCCCCGATGGCGTCGACGTCGTGCTGCAGAGCGAGAACGGCATGCTGGGAATGGGACCTTTCCCCTATGAGGGCGAGGAAGACCCCGATCTGATCAACGCCGGCAAGCAGACGGTCACCGAACTGCCCTCGACCAGCTATTTCTCCTCGGCCGACTCTTTCGGCATGGTGCGCGGCGGGCATATCGACCTGTCGATCCTGGGCGCGATGCAGGTGGCCCAGAACGGCGATCTCGCCAACTGGATGATTCCCGGCAAGATGGTCAAGGGCATGGGCGGCGCCATGGACCTGGTCGCCGGGGTCAAGCGCGTGGTGGTGGTGATGGAGCATTCCGCCAAGGATGGTCCTAAACTGTTGAAGCAATGCAACCTGCCGCTGACCGGCGAAAAGGTGGTCGACATGGTGGTGACCGATCTGGCGGTATTCACCATCGACAAGCATGGCAAGGACGGCATGGCGCTGATCGAACTCGCCGACGGCGTCACGCTGGACGAAGTCAAGGCCAAGACCGAAGCGGAATTCCGGGTGGCGCTGAAGAATAGCTGAGCATCTGCTCAAGGCCTGGTTGAGCGACTCCATGAACTATCATTTCAGGCCACGAGCGCTGTATCCTATCGAGCCTTGCTCCGACCTCATCCTGAGGAGCGCGCTCTTCGCGCGCGTCTCGAAGGATGGCCGCTTGCACTGCCTTTGCGGCCATCCTTCGAGACGCATCGCTTGCGCGATGCTCCTCAGGATGAGGACCGAGGAGGACGCGGATATGATCAGAACTTCGGAAGCGCTGAACTAGTCAGGCGCCAACGCGATCTTTTTCCGTGGGCGTGGTTGCTCGACGCCGGCGCAAGGCGAGCGCTTCGGACCGGGGGCAGGGCTCGGGCTGAAGCGACGAAGCGGCAGCCGCCGAGGCGCGCAGCAGATCGGCCAGTTGCGGCGGCGGCACGGGTTTGCTGAACAGATAGCCCTGGATCTCGTCGCAGGCGTGATCGCGCAGGAATGTCCGCTGTTCGATGGTCTCGACGCCTTCGGCGACGACCGTCATCCCCAGCGCCCTGCCCATGCTGATGATCGCCTGAGCGATCGCCTGGTCCTCGGGATCGCTCTCCAGATCGCGAACAAAGGAACGATCGATCTTGATGATGTCGATCGGAAAATGCTTCATCAGGGACATCGATGAATATCCGGTGCCGAAATCGTCGATCGCAACACCAATGCCGCGGCACCGGATCGCGTCCAGCATCCTGGCCGCCCGCGAAATGTTGCGCATCACCATGCTTTCGGTCACCTCGAGTTGCAGCAGCGCCGGGGGCATACCGCTTGCCGCCAGGGCTTCATCGATATCCCGCAGCAGCCGTTCGTCGGCGAACTGCCGAGGCGAGAGATTGACGGCCATCGATATCGGCCGCAGCCCGTTGCGCTGCCAGGCCATGTTCTGCGCGCAGGCTTGGTTCAAGACCCAGCGCCCGATCGGAACGATCAGGCCGGTTTCTTCGGCCAGCGGTATGAATTGCGCGGGCGCCACCACACCCAGATCGGGATGGTTCCAGCGCAACAGCGCCTCCACTCCGGTGATTTCACCACTCGCCATATCCATCTTCGGCTGGTAGTGCAGCGCGAACTGGTTGCGTTCCAGCGCATGGCGCAAAGCCGTTTCCAGCGTCAGAGTCTCGATCGACCGGGTTTTGACCTCGTTGCTGAAGAAGCGGAAGCGGTTCTTGCCCTCTTCCTTGGCGTGATACATCGCGATGTCGGCATACTTGGTCAGCGTCTGCTCATCGGTGCCGTCGGTCGGGTACACCGCGATGCCGATGCTGGCCGTGATGTGGCATTCGTGGCCATTCAATTGCAAAGGCTGGCTGAGGACGGCCAGCAAGCTGCCGGCGGCACGCTCGATGCCGTCGATATCGGCGGCTTCATTGAGGATGACGACGAATTCGTCGCCGCCCAGGCGGGCGACCACGTCGCTGGCACGTACGCCATGTCGCAGCCTGCCGGCGACCTCGACCAGCAAGGCGTCGCCGGCTCCGTGACCCAGCGAATCGTTGATGATCTTGAACCGGTCGAGATCGATGAACAGCACCGCAAATCGCCGATCGTGACGCCGCGCGGCCTCGATCGCGAAATGCAGGAGTTGGCCGAACATCGCGCGATTCGGCAATCCGGTCAGGCTGTCGTGGGTGGCGAGATACTCGATCTGCTGATCGGCGCGCGCCTTGTCGTCGGCCTGATCGAAATTCGAAAGCGCGAATGAAACGTTGTCGGCCAGCCGTTGCAGCAGATTGATCAACTCTGGGGTGAAGGTGCCGATATGCGTCGACTGCACGAAAAACAGCCCGAACGGCTGTCCGTTCTTGATCAGGGGGAATGCCGTCGCAGAGCGGGTACCCAACGACCGGAGCCGCTCGCGAAAGCGCGTCAGCCTCGGATCTGCCAAGTAGTCATTGCTGACGCTGAACTGCCCCGATTTGAATGCCATTTCGCCGAGCGACTGGCTCTCTTCATTCGATTCCAAAATCGGGGTTCGCGTGCCAACCGCGGTCGCATTCCCAAGGCCTCCAGCGGCAACGACGCGGAGAAAGCCACCGCCGGGTTCAAGCAGCGAAATATGATTGAATATCGATGTTTCGCCGAGCACGGCCGCGGCGCAGACCAGGTGGCAAAGCTCTTCCCTTGTCCTTGCCCGGATGATCGCCTCGTTGGCCGCGCCGAGCGCGGCGAACATGCGGGCAATGCGTTCGCGCGCGCGTTCGCGATCGAAATTGTCGAGCGCAAAACCGACGTTCTCCGCCATCCTTTCGAGCAGGCTGACGGTTTCGCCGCTCAGGGCATTGGGCTGATCGAGGAAGAACACCAGCGCTCCGATGCAGGACTGCTGTCGCCTGATCGGGACCGCGGCGGCTGAACGAACGCCGATGCGCGGGACTTCTCCGCGCCACCGTCGCAAGCCTTCGTCCTTGATATAGTCGTTGGTCACCACTGGCTGACCGGCCCGAAAGGCCGATGCGGCAAGCCCATGGCCCTCGTCCGGACATTGATGCGCTGATCGAAGCGTGTCGACGGCCGTTCCAGCACCGGCAACGAATCTCAGTTGATCTCCCTGCTCGGCCAAGAGCAGGGCGGCGCCAAGCAACTCGCCCCCACGCACCGCCGCGTCGCAAACTTTTTGATAAAGCTCGTCCTCGGACGTGGCGCGCAACATAGCTTCGTTGGCAGCGCTTAGCGCCGCAAATATCCGCTCGATATTTGTGGTCAAATCCATTGTATGCCGGCCCCACCCGTCTCTACCCCGGGCCTGAGGGTGCGCCTTGCGCCCCTAAATGGCGGTAAGTATTTGATGTCAACAGCGGGTGAACGCAGCACAGCAATAATGATGTGCTGACGATAACCGGGTAGAACTACGGTGAAAGGGCATCTGCAATCGACTCGAACAGGACCTCGCCGGGGTTCCGACGTTCATCGTCGGCGACCTGATGGCCTCCAAGCCGGGGAAGGCCGCATCGCTCGTCAAGGCAGGGCCAGTAACCCGGCCGATATCGCCAATGTGGCGAGAGCCGACAGCGCGAGCGACCAGTGCACGCCGATCAGGCTACCTAACAGCCCAACGGAAATGCCGCTGAAGGCGCGCAGGCCGAGGCTCGACATGTTGAACAGGCCGATGACCCGCCCGCGCTTGTCGGGTGGCGCATGGATCTGGACCAGGGTCTGCGCCATGGCGTTGAAGGATAGTTCCAGAAATCCCGCAGCAAACAGGAACCCGAGCGCGAGCGGATAGTTATGGGCGAGCGAGAAGATCGCCAGCGCGGCGCACCACAGCATGGCCAGCACGATCGCGGTGCGCGGCCGCGGCGGCAACAATCCGCCGCCTTCCAGCACCACACCCGCCATCAGCCCGCCAGCGGCATCGGCGGCCAGCAGCAGGCTATAGGATAGACCGGGATCGCCATGGCCGAGATCGCTGGCGAAACCCGGCATTTGCGAACTGTAGGCATTGCCGACAAAAAACGACGCCGCGCCGGCGAGCAGCGTCATCGAGACAATGACGGAATGAGTCTTGATATCCCGGATGGTCTGCACGATGTCGCCAAGTCCGCGGACGGCGCGGCGCGGCGGGGCCGTCCCCGTGCGATAGCGCGGACCATAGGGCGCATTCACAAGCCACAGCACCAGCGGCAGATAGAACAGCGTATTGAGCATGATGCCGTGTGCCGGCCCGAATACGAGCAGGATCGCGGCCCCGACACCCGGGCCAACCAGGACGGCGAGATAGCGCGCCATGGCGTTGAGCCGCACCGCGCTTTCAAGATCCTTTGGGCCAACAATGTCGTAGAGCAGCATCTGGTTCGGCGTCTGCCACAGCACGCCGGCACAGCCATGAATGACCAGGATGACCATGGCCTGCCACATCTGCAGGGTGCCGGTCACAAAGAAGTAGCTCCAGCTCAGTGATGCGATGATGAAGAGAGCCATGCCGATCTGGATGATCCGGCGTGGGTCGAAGCGGTCCGCCAGCGCGCCGGAGGCGACCGAGAACAGCAGGAACGGCAGCCAGTGCGATACGATGGCGAAGCCCGCCAAAGCCGGCGAGTGGAATTTCTGATACACCACCCAGTAGCTGATGACGTGCTCGATGTTGTCGGCCATCATGGCGAGCACGAAAGTAAGGAATTGGGCGCGGAAGCCCGGGTGGCGCATCGCCGAAAAGGATCGCTTCGTCGAGTGCGAGGCGCTGACGGCTATGGATTCCGTATCACTCATTGGCAAGCCATCAATTTCCCGCGCAATGTGTGGGCGCATCCGGCAGCGCAACGCACGGGATCAATTCCGTGGCGGAGATGTCCTTTTGGATATGAAAATGGCCCCGGTCAGGGGGCCATTTCCATGTTACATCTTTTTGTCCATCATGGGCTTCATCGCGTGGTGGTGATGATAATGGTGATGATGGTGCTTCATTGGCATTGCCATCGGCTTTGCATCTTCTGCGCTTGCGATTGACGGGATTGCAAACGCGATGGTGGCCAACGCGGCCAGAACGTAAGACAAATATTTCATTGATCCTCCTTGGTGCCTGCTCCTGCAGGCAGCTAACGCTAGCAAATGCGTTACTTGCCGCCAATGCAAGAAATATGAACAGACGTTCAGCTGCCGCCGAATGACCGATCCCGATGACCAGGGAGCGGACTGATCCAGCAT
>Ga0326727_10027090_pt1 | contig 10558 bp, 11 predicted proteins | sample MB2enrmetagenome_FD_207643 | JGI IMG/M metagenome (GOLD analysis project Ga0326727, IMG submission 207643) | Lab enriched peat soil microbial communities from McLean, Ithaca, NY, United States - MB29MY | ecosystem: Environmental > Terrestrial > Soil > Wetlands > Peat | place: USA: New York... | reverse complement strand
TCAGCGAGCCACGGTATAAGGGCGTGTCCCTGAACCGCCGTGCCGATTGTCGGATTGCGTGGTGTGCATGGCGGTCGGAATGGTGCAGTGTTAAGAATACTGCTGTGATCCGGCGTTCAATCGGGAACCTGCCCGAAACAGCGATAAGAGGAGTTCAGATGGAACACGATTATGCCTTCGAGATGGCCGCATCGAACCTGCGCTTCGGCCGCGGCGCGACGCGGGAAATCGGCATGGACCTCTCCGAGCTGGGCGTCAGGCGGGTGATGGTCCTCACCGACCCGGGCCTGAGCGGGTCGAAGGCTGTGCAGACAGTGAAGGAATCGCTGGAAAAAGAAAAAGTCCCCTATTCCCTGTTCGACCAGGTGTCGATCGAGCCGACAGACACATCGGTGAAAAGGGCGATCGATTTCGGCCGGACCGAGCCTTTTGACGCCTTTCTTGCGGTAGGCGGAGGCTCCTCCATCGATACTGCGAAGCTGGTCGACCTGTACACCACCTACCCCCCTGAGAACTTTCTCGATTACGTGAATGCTCCCGTCGGCAAGGGCAAGCCGGTCCCCGGTACGCTGAAGCCGCTGTTCGCCATCCCGACCACGGCGGGCACGGGGAGCGAGACCACGGGCCAGGCGATCTTCGATCTGGAAGCGATGCACGCCAAAACGGGCGTCGCCCATCGGAGGCTCAAACCGCTTCTCGGCATTGTCGACCCCGACCATCTCAAGACGCTGCCCCCCATGGTCAGGGCCGGCACGGGGCTCGACGTGCTCACGCACGCCGTCGAATCCTATACGGCAACGCCCTTCGACACGCGCCCGCTGCCGGAGAAGCCTGTCCTTCGGCCCGCGTACCAGGGCTCGAACCCGGTCAGCGACATCTGGTCCCTGGAGGCGATGAGGATGGTCTCCACCTATCTCGTCAGGGCGGTCGAGGACCCGGAGGACGAGGAGGCCCTGGGGATGATGGCGTTTGCCGCTTCGTTCGCCGGGGTCGGCTTCGGCAATGCGGGGGTAACGCTGCCCCACGGCATGTCGTACCCCGTCTCCGGGATGGTGAGGGAGTATCGCGCCCCAGGCTATCCCCAGAACCACCCGCTGGTCCCCCACGGCATCGCCGTGGTCGTGAATGCCCCCGCCGCGTTCCGCTTTACCGCTCCAGCGTGTCCGGAACGCCATCTGAAGGCAGCGGAAGCACTGGGGGCGGATGTCTCGAACGCGAAGCCGGAGGACGCGGGCAGGATCCTCTCGGAGCGCGTGATCGCCATCATGAAGCGCCTGCGCATCCCGAACGGCCTGAGCGCGCTCGGCTACACGCGGTCGGACATTCCGAAACTCGTCGCGGGCACGCTGCCGCAGCAGCGCGTGATCAAGCTCTCCCCGCGTCCTGTCGGGGCTGAGGAGCTGACTGCCATCTTCGAAGACGCGATGATGTACTGGTAGCGCCGTCGTGGCGGCCCTGCCCTGGGTGGGGACCCCGGGGCAGGGCATGCCTTGCGGAACGCATCAAGGACAACGGCCAGCCCTACCACAAGGGTGGAATGTTTTTGCATTCCACACCTTCCCGGGCCAGCGACGACCCTGCCGGAAGGCGTCCCACGAATCTGCGCAGAGCGCGAGGGCGCCGATCAGCAGAGCGGCAAGAGGACGCTCCTCCGTCTCGTCACGCCATTGTTGTACGCCGGCCGATCAGCGAGGTAACCGTCAGCGTCCCCACTTCACCTTGCGGCCGATGTCAGCGAACAGGAACTGGTTCAGGACGGAGTGGTGGAGGGCAAAAATGCCTGGCGATGCCATTCAGGCGGTCCTCCTGTGCGGCGCAAAGCTAAAGAGCCAGCGCCTGCTCTTGCCAAACGCCGGGCGAGAACTCGATCACCTCGAAGGCGCCGCTATCGGCCCAAACGACACTCAGCACCTTGCTTCCAGCACACCATACATTGAGACCATATGGCAGGTCCGGTCTCGTGTGCTGTCGTTCGAGAGCATGCCGGTAGCCGGGGGACGCCGCCTCCGCTGTCGCGACTTCATTGAATGGCGTCCAGTGCTCAAGCAACCATGGTTCCGTCCGCAACACGACAAGGCGCACACGGTCGCTCTGGGTCCTCAAAGTGCCCCGTTCCCGGATAATCGGCAACAGGTGGTCGCGGATTGCCATCGTCCGGCCGGCGCCAGATGAGACGAGGGTCAAGGCCATAGATCACCTCCCGCGACCCATCCCGCCGGGTCGTCTACGGCGTGTGCTTGTCGGCGCTGTGCGTCAAAGCGGATCCGGCGGCTGACATATCCTCTCCGGCGCCGGCGGTGGTGTGGCAGGCGCCGAGCAACGGTGCGGCACCGATCAGGATGAAGAGAGCCAGGGCGATAGACAAGTTCTTTCGCATGATGGTGGTCCTTGAATGTCTGTGTGGGCGGAAGTCTGCCCTGCGCGATGTTGAGGGCCATGCGTGCCCCGGAAGTCCGCATGTGCAGCGATCGAAATCAGGTAACGAGCCCACGCAACATGAGGGTACAGCAGCCTGAATACCAGAAGCCGGCCCCGCCACTTTTTCGACACTTCCTCTGAAAGAATGGGTTCCAAGGGCCTCCCGGCCCTTGGCGGGGTCCAGGGGCAGCGCCCCTGGCCTTTACTCGGCGGCGCTGCGCAGGCCGGCGCCGGCGGCCAGTGGGCAGAGGGGCAGGGCGGCGGCGGCGAGCGCGGCCAGCAGCAGGAGGTGCGGCCGCGGCGTGAGCCCGCCGGAGGCGGCGTCGGCCGCAGCGACCCCGAAAATCAGCACCGGCGCGGTGAGCGGCAGCACCAGGAGCGGCAGCAGCACGCCGCCGCGCCGGGCGCCGAGCACCAGCGCCGCGCCGGCGGTGCCGAGGAGGGACAGCACCACCGTGCCCGGCAGGAGGCCCGCCAGCAGCACCGGGACGGACTCGGCCGGCATGCGCAGCATGACCGCGAGCGGGCCGGCGACGACGAGCAACGGCACTCCCGTTACCAGCCAGTGGGCCAGTGCCTTGGCCGCGGCCACGGCCGGGGCCGAGAGGCCCGAGAGCAGCAGCAGGTCGAGCGAGCCGTCCTCGAAATCGGCGCCGAACAGGCGGTCGAGCGGCAGCAACGCGGCCAGCAGGGCGGCGACCCAGACGATGCCGGGCGCGAGCCGGCCGAGGGTTTCGGGCGCCGGGCCGATGGCCAGGGGGAACAGGGCGGCGGCGAGGACGAAGAACAGCACCACGGCCAGCGTGTCGGCGCCGTGCCGGAAGGACAGGCGCAGCTCGCGGGCCAGCAGGGCGACGAACACCGTCATTCGGTGGTGCTCGATTCCCAGCTGGCGTGGCGCACGCCGGGCAGGCGGCCGAGCTTCTCCACCACCGCGTCCATCTCGTGCGGGTGCACGGACTGGTTGATGAGGGTCGCCACCAGCTCCGGCGCACCGTCGGTCGCCGACTGGGCGGCGAGGTCGGCGACCGGGTACTTGGCTTCGGCCAGGGCATCGACCATCGCTTCGCGCAGTTCCGGCACGTCCGACACCGCGCGCAGCCGCACGGTGTGGGTGGCCTCGGTCGTCCGTTCGTTGAACGGGATGCGGTTGATGGCATTCACCAGCGGCCGCAACAGCGTGTTGGCGGCCAGGATGAACGCCGTCAGCATCACGCCCTCGGCCAGATGGCCGGCGCCGTCGCAGGCGCCCACTGCGGCGGAGCTCCAGAGGGTTGCGGCGGTGTTCAGGCCGCGCACGTTCAGGCCTTCCCGCATGATCACGCCGGCGCCGAGAAAGCCGATGCCGGACACCACGTAGGCGGTCACCCGCACCGCCCCGTCGCTGCCGGTCAGGCTCATGGCGAGGTCGACGAAGCCGGCGGCGCCGACGCACACCAGGACATTGGTGCGCAGGCCGGCGCTGCGCTGGCGGTACTGCCGCTCGACGCCGATCAGGGTGCCAAACAGGAAGGCCGCCAGGAGGTTCCCGCCCATGGCGATGAGGGCGGGGGACACGAGATCGTGAAGCGACTGCATTGCGTTACCCCAGCCGCAGTTCGACGGGCCGGTCAAGGGGGAGCGGCAGGTGGGTCGCGGCCACCACCAGGCCGCCGCGCGACCGATGCTCCGCCAGCATGGCGCCGAGGCGCGCCACCGACGCTTCGTCGAGGCCGAGCGTCGGCTCGTCCAGCAGCCAGAGCGGCGCGTCCGCCAGGGCCAGCCGGGCGATCGCCAGCCGCCGGGTCTGCCCGGCGGACAGCATGCGGGCCGGCAGGTCGGCGAGGGCGGCGAGATCGACCGCCTCCAGCGCCCGCCGCACAGCGCCGGCCGCGCCCCAGATCCGCAGGTTCTCGGCGACCGAGAGAGAGGGCTTTACCGCGTCTCGATGCCCCAAATAGCGCAGCCGCGCGGCGTGCGCGGGCAGGTCGGCCAGCGCGTCCGAGCCCTGCCACAGGAGGCGCCCGGCGGCCGGCGGCACCAGCCCGGCCAGCAGGCGCAACAGGGTGGACTTGCCGGAGCCGTTGGGGCCGCTCACCAGCAGCGCGCCGCCGGCGGGAACGGCAAAGCTCAACCCGGCAAACACCAGGCGCTCGCCGCGGATTGCCGCCAAGCCCTCGGCCTTCAGCACGAACTCTCCGTTGATCGGCCGACCCGTGGACGCCCCGGCCGCGATATGGTTTAAGCCCGGCACACAACAAACACCCTCCGCGTGCCGCGGGGAATCCCCCTGGATCTGCACGGGGAGAAAACATGCGGGGCATCGAAATGACAGCGATCGGGCAGGACAGCCTCAGGACACGCCGTACGCTCAGCGTGGGCGGCCGGAGCTATGACTACTTTTCCATTCCCGAGGCCGCCCGGACGATCGGGGACGTCAGCCGGCTGCCGTTCAGCCTGAAGATCCTGCTGGAGAACGTGCTCCGCTTCGAGGACGGCAAGACCACCACCACCCGGGATGCCCGGGCGCTCGCGGACTGGCTGGGCATGGCCTCCAGCACCGCGGAGGTACCGTTCCGGCCGGCCCGCATCCTGATGCAGGATTTCACCGGCGTGCCCGCGGTGGTCGACCTCGCAGCGATGCGCGACGGCATCGTGCGGCTCGGGGCCGATCCGCAGAAGGTGAACCCGCTGGTGCCGGTCGACCTGGTGATCGACCACTCGGTGATGGTGGATTCCTTCGGTTCCCGCGACAGCCTGCAGAAGAACGTGGAGGTGGAGTTTGAGCGCAACGGCGAGCGCTACAGCTTCCTGCGCTGGGGCCAGGCGGCGTTCGACAATTTCCGCGTGGTGCCGCCGGGCACCGGCATCTGCCACCAGGTGAACCTCGAATACCTGGCGCAGACCGTGTGGACCGCCGAGGTCGGCGGCGCCACCATCGCCTATCCCGACACCCTGTTCGGCACAGACAGCCACACCACCATGGTGAACGCGCTCGGCGTACTGGGCTGGGGGGTCGGCGGCATCGAGGCGGAGGCGGCCATGCTCGGCCAGCCCATCGCCATGCTGATCCCGGACGTGGTCGGCTTCCGGCTCGCCGGCCGGCTGCCCGAGGGCACCACCGCGACCGACCTCGTGCTCACCGTGACCCAGATGCTGCGGCGCAGGGGCGTGGTCGGCAAGTTCGTGGAATTCTTCGGGCCCGGGCTCGACCAGCTCGGGCTGGCGGACCGCGCCACCATCGCCAACATGGCGCCCGAATATGGCGCCACCTGCGGCTTCTTCCCGGTGGATGCGGTGACCCTCGAATACCTGCGCCTGACCGGGCGCGACGAGCGGCGCATCGCGCTGGTGGAGGCATACTGCAAGGCGCAGGGGCTGTGGCGCGACCGGACGACGCCTGAGCCGGTGTTCACCGACACGCTTGAGCTCGACCTCGGCACGGTCGAGCCCAGCCTGGCCGGGCCGAAGCGGCCGCAGGACCGGGTGGCGCTGAAGGACGCCTCCGCCGCCTTCCGCGCCGAACTGACCAAGGGTCTCGGCGTGGCCGCGGCGGAGGCCGGCAAGACAGTGCGACCGGAGGGCAAGACATACGAGATCACCCACGGCGACGTGGTGATTGCTGCCATCACCTCGTGCACGAACACTTCCAACCCGAGCGTGCTGATCGCGGCGGGGCTGGTGGCGCGCAAGGCGCGGGCGCTCGGGCTCAGGCCCAAGCCGTGGGTGAAGACCTCGCTGGCGCCGGGCTCGCAGGTGGTGACCGAGTATCTCGACCAGGCCGGGTTGAGCGGCGATTTGGACGCGATCGGCTTCAATCTCGTTGGCTACGGCTGCACCACCTGCATCGGCAACTCCGGGCCGCTGGAAGAGGCGATCGCCGACGCCATCGAGGACAATGGACTGGTGGGGGTGTCCGTGCTGTCGGGCAACCGCAACTTCGAGGGCCGCGTGCACCCGAACGTGCGGGCGAACTACCTCGCCTCGCCGCCGCTGGTGGTGGCCTACGCGCTGCTCGGCACCATGAACGAGGACATCACCACCGCCCCGCTCGGCACCGGGGGGAACGGCAGGGAAGTGTTCCTGAAGGATGTGTGGCCGACCAACAAGGAAATCGCCGACATCCTGGCGGCCTCGCTCAAGCGCGCGCAGTTCCTCAGGCGCTACGGCGAGGTGTTCACCGGGCCGAAACAGTGGCAGGCGATCCGGGTCAACGCGGCGGACGCCACCTACCGGTGGAACGAGGCCTCGACCTACGTGAAGAACCCGCCGTATTTCGAGGACATCACGATGGATCCCCCGCCGGTCGGCGACATCCGGGGCGCGCGCATCCTGGCGGTGCTCGGCGATTCCATCACCACCGACCACATCAGCCCGGCGGGCTCGATCCGCAAGACCTCGCCGGCCGGCGACTATCTGCTGGAGCGGCAGATCCTGCAGAAGGACTTCAACAGCTATGGCTCCCGCCGCGGCAGCCACGACGTGATGATGCGGGGGACGTTCGCCAACATCCGTATCCGCAACGAGATGGTGCCGGGGGTGGAGGGCGGCGTCACCCGCCACCTGCCCACGGGCGATCAGCTGCCGATCTACGAAGCCGCCATGCGTTACAAGGCCGAGGGGGTGCCCCTGGTGGTGATCGGCGGGCGCGAGTACGGCACCGGGTCGTCGCGCGACTGGGCGGCCAAGGGGGTCATGCTGCTCGGGGTGAAGGCGGTGGTCGTGGAGAGCTTCGAGCGCATCCACCGCTCCAACCTGGTCGGCATGGGCGTGCTGCCGCTCACCTTCAAGGAGGGCATGACCCGCAAGAGCCTGGGCCTGACCGGCGAGGAGATCCTCGACATCACCGGACTGGAGACGCTGGCGCCACGCGGCGAGCTTTCGCTGGCGATCCACCGGCCGGACGGGACGGAGGAGACGGTGCCGCTGCTGTGCCGCATCGATACCGCCGACGAGGTGGCGTACTGGCGGCACGGCGGGATCCTGCCTTACGTACTGCGCGGAATGGCCAAGGCGGCGTGATGGCGGTGGGGCGGGCGCGCCGCCCCCGGTTCTCCTCGGCGGGGTTTCCGTCGGCGATCGCCTTCAATCCGCGGGCGGTGAGCCTCGCGGAGGGAGTGCGCGCCGCATTGTCCATGGCGGCGATCGTCGCCGTCAGCGAATGGCTGCACTGGCCGCTGCTGCTGGAAGCCGCGCTGGCGGCGTGGCTGACCTGCCTCGTCGATGCCGGCGGGCCGATCCGCCAGCGGGTGCCGTACCTGCTGCTGTTCGGCTGCCTCGGCGCTGGCGTGACCGGCGGCTTCGGGCTGCTCGCCACGCTGGTGCCGTTGGGGGTGCTGATCGCGGCGGCAACGGCGGGGGTGTTCTGCACCAGCCTGCTGCGCGTGTACGGGCAGGCCATGATGCTGGTCGGCAACCTGCTGACGGTCGTGCTGGTGCTGTCGCTGACCCGTGACCTGCCGGACCTGAGCGCGGCGGCGGCGCTCGGCGGGGTGTTCCTGGCGGGCAGCCTGTGGGCGCTCGTGCTCACCATGGTGATCTGGCGCTTGCATCCCTATTTGCCGGCCCGGCGCGCGGTGGCCGAGTGCTGGCGGACGCTCGCCCTGCTCGCCGGCGACATGCGCGCCGTGCTGCGGCACCGGGCGGCGCAGGAGACCGAGTGGGACCGGCACGCCCGGGAACACCGCCGCACGGTGCGGGAGGCGATCGAGGCGGCACGCCAGGCGGTGCTGGCCGCCGTGCGCACGCGCGGTCCGGTCAGCGAACGCGCGGCCCAGACCTGGATCCGGCTGGAAGCGGCCGAACAGATCTTCGGCGCGCTGATCGCGCTCTCCGACCTGCTGCAGGACGAGCGGCAGCCGGCAGTGCGCGAGGCCGCCGCTCGCATGCTGCGCCGGTTGCGGCCGGTGCTGCTGCTGCTCGGCGAGGCGATCGTGACCGAGACCGCGGAGCGGCCGGCGCGACTGGAACGAGCTGCCGGCGTCATCGCCACCGCCGCCGAGTCGGCGCCGTTGAGCCCGGTGCACATCATCGCCCAGACGATCGCGGAACGCCTGCGCATCGCCATCACGCTGGCCAAGCCGGATGCGCTGGCGCCGGCGGCGCTGGGCGAAGTGCCGGCCGGCTGGCGCACCCGGCTGCTCGGCCCGCTGCTCGCCAACATGAGCCCCAACTCGGCGGCGCTCAGGCACGCGCTGAGGGCAGCGGCGGCGGCGGCGGTGGGGTTCACCATCACCCTCGAATGGCCGACCAGCTACGGCTACTGGCTGACCATCACCCTGGTGCTGACCATGCAGCCGTATTTCGCGGTGACCTTCCTGCGCGCGGCGGAGCGGATCGGTGGGACCGTGCTCGGCGGTGCGGTGGGCGCGGCGATCGCCATCGCCTGCCCGACGCCGCTCGCGATGGCGGTCGCACTGTTCCCGCTGGCGGTGCTGGCGGTGGCGGTGCGGGGGGTGAATTTCGGCCTGTTCATGGCCTGCGTGACGCCGGTCGTCGTGCTGCTGGTGGAACTGGCGCGGCCCGGCCAGAACCAGGTGGAGATCGCGGCCCTGCGGGCGCTCTACACGGTCGGCGGCGGCGTGCTGGCGCTGGTGTTCAGCGCGGTGCTGTGGCCGGTGTGGGAGCCCGAACGCCTGCGTGGCGAGTTGCGCGCCGCGATCGCCGCGCACGGACGCTACGCCAGCGCCGAGATCGCGGCCCTGCTCGGCCAGGCCAGCGATGCGGCGGTCGAGCAGGCGCGCCGCGCCGCCGGCGTGGCCAGCAACAATGCCGAGGCGAGCCTGCAGCGGGTGCTGCTCGAGCCGGCGCGCGGCGACACAAGGCGGCTCGAGGCGGCGCTGACCATCGACGCGGCGCTGCGCCGAATGGCCGGCCGCATCTCCGCGCTGCAGGTGAACGCCGCCTCGCACCCGCACGAGCGGGCGGCCTGGCTGGCCTGGCAGGAGTGGATCGAAGCCGCCAGCGCGCGACTGGCGGCGGGACGGTTCGACCTGCCGCCGCGCCCGCCGGTGCCGGGCGGGGATCTCGATGCCGAGTCGCTGGCCCGCATCGGGCGGCAACTGGAACTGGCGGCCGGCGCGCTGGCGCGGCTGGATCAGCCCAGCGCGGCCTCGTAGGCGGCCAGCACGTCGGCGCCGAAGGCGACGAACAGGACCTGCTCGATGCGCCGATCCTCGGCGAGGAAAGCCGCGGTCTCGCGCACCGCGATGGCGGTGGCCGCCTCGATCGGATAGCCGTAGACGCCGCAGGAGATCGCCGGAAAGGCGATGCTGCGCACATCGTGTGCCGCGGCCAGTGCGAGCGAGTTGCGGTAGCAGGCGGCCAGCAATTCGGGCTCGCCCTGCCCGCCGCCGTGCCAGACCGGGCCGACGGTATGGATCACCCACCGCGCCACCAGCCGATGGCCGGCGGTGATGCGCGCCTCGCCGGTCGGACAGCCGCCGAGCTTGCGGCATTCCTCCAGCAGAGCGGGCCCGGCCGCGCGATGAATGGCGCCGTCCACGCCACCGCCACCGAGCAGGCTGGAATTGGCCGCGTTCACGATGGCGTCGACGGCCAGGCGGGTGATGTCGGCCTGGATCACCTGCATCCGCTCGTCTGGCATCATTCCCCCTCCGGCAGCACCGACGCATCCAGCGGCAGCACCGCACCCATCCACACCGCGTGCTGCAGATGATCGTCCCTGGGCCGGCCGGTGACGGGATGCACCAGCACCGTGAGCCCACGGCGGTTCAAGGCCAGGAACGGAATCAACGCCGCCGCATCCTCGGGGCCAAAGGCGACCTGGTACATGGCGGAGGGATGCGGACCGACCGGGACATCGTGCCAGCGTCCGAGACGGGCGGCGGGGAAACGCCGCCCGATCTCCTCGCGCAGCCACGCCGCCTGCTGGCGGTCAGCTTGGTCATAATAGACGTGCGCATGCCAGGCGCGGATCGCGTTTGCTTCCATGGCGTCGGTCATCGCCTGCCCCCTTCGGATTTGCGGACAGGCTAGCCCGCACCGTGGCCGGCCGCCAGCGCGCGCATCCGTGTTGCTTGCCGCGGACGAGGTCAGCCTACATTTGCTGCGTGGAGGCGCCGGCGGCGCCCGTTCAGAACGAGGGGGAACGCGATGCAACTCGGCGTGATCGGACTTGGCCGCATGGGCGGCAATATCG
>Ga0326727_10027089_pt1 | contig 10559 bp, 6 predicted proteins | sample MB2enrmetagenome_FD_207643 | JGI IMG/M metagenome (GOLD analysis project Ga0326727, IMG submission 207643) | Lab enriched peat soil microbial communities from McLean, Ithaca, NY, United States - MB29MY | ecosystem: Environmental > Terrestrial > Soil > Wetlands > Peat | place: USA: New York... | reverse complement strand
GGTGAGGGACTCGTCGATCAGGTGGGACTGCCACCCCTCGTGGGTCTTCGTGGAGGCTTTGAGGCCGCGCCGGACGGTCGCCGGTGGCTCGAACCAGGTGAGCGGCGCCGGGACTGTGTAATCCGGTTCTTTCGCGCCGTAGCCCAGCAAAGGAATATCCACCAGGGCGAGGCGGCCGCTTCCATCCAGATTCGCCCAGCGCAAGCGGTGCGAGGTGGGAATGCGTCCGAGCGGCTCGAGGCCCCATTCCGCCTCCACGGATTGGCCCGGCGTAACCCACCACAGACTGCCGCCGTGGGTGCTATCGTCGAGTGCAAAGTCGCTGGCCAGCGCCAAGCCGCGCGCCGCCTGGCCCTTCCCAAACAGCGGCGCCAGGCTGATGTTGTGACGGGTTGCGGTGCTGACGGGCCGAGCCTTCCAGGAAGGATTCTCGTACCACTCGACGATGCTTTGGGCCGAGCTTAAGGCCAGGATGTCGAGCTTGCCGTCGCCGTTAACATCGGCCACGGCTACCTGGTAACCGTCCCTTATGTTTGATACTACGTGTTCCTGCCAACGGAGCATGTTTCTTTTCCCCTGGGACCCCCTTGCCCCGCCCGCCGCAGCTAATCCGGCGTAAGCCGAGCACACGCCGGCGGCTGTTTGCAAGAAATTCCGGCGCCCGCAAACGCGAGTGCCGGCGTCAGCATACGCTTTTTTCTGGTCCAAAACGGCTCGCTCCTTATCGTGCGGCGCAGGGTTGTAGCGCGGGCGTCCCGCCCGCACTACTATCTTCATGGCGGTCGCTCATGCCCGTCGGCTGACGGGCACCCAGAAACCATGAAAAACCGTGTCATTCCGAGCCTGAGCGCTGCGAAGGGGAGGCATCTTGCACTGTTTCTGGGCCCGAGCGAGATTCCTCCCCTTCGCTCGGAATGACAGGCATTTTCAAAGCAGTGAAGGCGAGAAATCTCGCTCTAACTATTCTGCCGAAGTCCTTCGTCTTCAACAGCGGCGGCGAGAGGCCGCTACCGGTCAGGAACCAGACTCAATTTTAACCCGAACTGACGTATAATTTAAGACCCCGGGAGAAAAGGATGGTTTGCCCCGGCGGTGAGAAATTATGCCTGCTCGCACAATGTACGAGAAGATTTGGGAAAGCCACTTGGTGGCGGACGAGCCGGGGCAGCCGGCGCTCATTTACATCGACCGCCACCTGGTGCATGAGGTGACCTCCCCGCAAGCCTTCTCCGGCCTGAAGGCGGCGGGACGCAAGGTGCGGCGGCCGGACCTTACCTTCGCGGTGACGGACCACTGCGTGCCCACCAAGGACCGCCACCTGCCGTTGCTGGATCGGGTGGCAGCGGCGCAGATCGAGGCGCTGGAGCGCAACTGCCGCGAAACCGGCATCATGCTCTTCAACATGCAGAACCCCAACCAGGGGATCATCCACGTCATTGGGCCGGAACTGGGCATCACCCAGCCGGGCCAGACGATCGTCTGTGGCGATAGCCACACGGCCACGCACGGCGCCTTCGGGGCGCTGGCCTTCGGCATCGGCACCAGCGAAATCGAGCACGTGCTGGCTACGCAGTGCCTGCGGCAGTTCAAGTCCAAGACCATGCTGGTGCGGGTAGACGGGCTCCTGGCCTCGGGCGTGACGGCGAAGGACATCATCCTGGCCGTGATCGGCAGGATGGGCATTGCGGGCGGGACCGGCCACGCCATCGAATACGCCGGAGAGGCGATTCGGGCTCTCTCCATGGAAGGCCGCATGACGGTCTGCAACATGACCATCGAAGGCGGCGCGCGTACCGGCATGGTGGCGCCGGACGACACCACGTTCGCCTACCTCGAGGGGCGCCCCTTCGTTCCACGCGGCAAGGATTTTGAAAGCGCTGTCGCTCAATGGAAGTCGCTGGCCTCGGACCCCGGCGCGCTTTTCGATCGGGTGCTCGAACTGGACGCGGCGGCCATCGCCCCGCAAGTGACCTGGGGCACAAATCCCGGTATGGTCGCGGACGTCACGGGAAGCGTGCCGGACCCGAAAAGCTTCCGCCATGCGGTGGAAGAAAAGGCCGCCGAGCGAGCCCTCGCGTATATGGGCCTCGAGCCCGGAACTCGTATCACGGATATTCCACTGGACTACGTCTTCATCGGCTCCTGCACCAACTCGCGCCTCGAGGATTTGCGCCAGGCGGCCCAGGTGGCGGCGGGCCGCAAGGTCTCGAAGACTCTCAAGAGCGCCCTGGTTGTTCCGGGCTCCATGCGCGTGAAAGCGCAAGCGGAAAAAGAAGGTCTGGACAAGATATTCCGCGACGCCGGTTTCGAGTGGCGGGACGCCGGCTGCAGCATGTGCCTGGCCATGAACGCGGACATCCTGCCGAGCGGCGAACGAAGCGCCAGCACCTCGAACCGCAACTTCGAAGGACGGCAGGGCAAAGGCGGCCGCACTCATCTGGTGAGCCCCGCCATGGCCGCCGCCGCAGCCATCGAAGGGCACTTTGTGGATATTCGCGAGTGGGGGCTGTGAAAACGGACAAAACCTATGCAACCCTTTACAAAACACACCGGTATTGTACTCCCGGTCGATCGGGTAAACGTTGACACGGACCAGATGGTGCCCAAGCAATTCCTGAAATGGACCACGCGGGATGGGTACGGCCGGGTCCTTTTTTACGACTGGCGCTATCTGGAGGGCGAGAAACCGAATCCGGATTTCGTGCTGAACCAACCGCGTTACGAAGGCGCGTCGGTTCTGCTGGCGCGCGCCAACTTCGGCTGTGGGTCGAGCCGCGAACACGTTCCCTGGGCGATTCTCGATTACGGTTTCCGCGCCGTGATTGCTCCCAGCTTCGCGGACATCTTCTACAACAACAGTTTCAAGAACGGCCTGCTGCTGGTGACGCTGCCGGAGGCCGAGGTAAGCGAGCTATTTGAGCGGACGGCGAAGAACGAAGGATACCGTTTGACGATCGACCTGGAGAGTGAAACCATCATGGACGAGTTCGGCCTGCGCCTTTCCTTCCACATCGATCCTTTCCGCCGCGAGTGCTTACTGAAGGGTCTTGACGACATCGGGTTGACCCTGCGCTGGGCGGAGCGCATTGCTGCATACGAGAAGGCTCGCTGTCCCTCCGCTGTCATGTACCAACCCGTGTGACTTCTTTCCTCCGCGCCGCAAGTGCAAGCCTTGGGTTTGCATCGCGGCAGCCACAAGGGCCAGGGGGACAGTTCGCACCATCGCCACACGGCGCAGAAAAACTTGCAAAGCGATTCGTTCATGCTATATTAAACCCGTGAGTCGTCATTGTTAAAATTGTTCGCCTTCTTGAAGGAAGCTCCGGATTTAAAATTTGGGGGAAGGATAGCGTTAAGAGCCGACGAAGGAGGATGGCAGGTCGTGCTTTCCTCGTAGATTTCCCCCTCACCCTGCGAAACCGCAATGAACGCCTGGCAGCAAGTCCTCAACTATCTCAAGACGAAGGTCAACCCGCAGAGTTACCAGACTTGGCTGCGCCCGACCCGCTTCAGCCATGCAGAGAAGCAGGCGATCGTGGTGACGGTGCCGAACCGCGAGTTCGAGGAGTGGATTCAGGAAAAATTTGGGCCTCTTGTCGCGGAGGCGCTGCGCCATCTGGACATGGGGTTCAACGAGATTCGCTACACCATCGGGGAAACAGCGGAGAGAAAGGGTTCCAACGGCAACGACGCCGCTTCCCTGCAGAGGAAACTGGATTTTGATACCGTCGACCACCAACTCAACCATAAGTACACATTCGACTCATTCGTAGTGGGTTCGTGCAACCAGTTCGCGCACGCTGCGGCCCGGGCGGTGGCCAGCTCTCCGGCTAAAGCTTACAACCCGCTCTTCCTTTACGGCGGCGTCGGACTGGGGAAAACCCATCTCATGCAGGCTGTAGGCCACATGATCAAGCATACCTGGAGGGAAATGCGCTTGGCCTACGTGAAGTCGCACGATTTCACCAACGACGTCATCAACTCCATCCGCTACGACCACATGTATTCCTTCCGCGAGAAATACAAGAACATCGATGTGCTGCTCATGGACGACATCGAGTTTATTGCCGGAAAGGAGCGGACTCAGGAGGAGTTTTTCCATACCTTCAACGCCCTCTACGAGGCGCAGAAGCAGGTAGTGGTTTCCAGCGACTCGCCTCCCAAGGACATCGCGGGGCTGGAGGAGAGGCTGCGGTCACGCTTTGCTTGGGGTCTCACGGCCGATTTGCAGCCTCCCGACCATGAGACCAAGAGGGCGATTCTGGACAAGAGGTGCGAAGAGAAGGGCGTGGTGCTGCCGGACGAGGTAAGAGACTTCATTGCCAGCACCGTCAAGTCCAGCATCCGCGATCTGGAAGGCGCGCTGAATCGCGTGATCGCCGTCTCTTCTCTCAAGGGCGTCGAGTATTCCCTGCAAATGGCCCGTGACACGCTGGCCGACATTGTCGGGGCGCACGGCGTATCCATCGAGAACATTCAGAAGGCCGTGTGCCAGGAATTTGGCCTGAGCCTGTCACAACTGAAATCAAAAAACAACAGCCATCACATCGCTTACCCGCGCCAAGTGGCCATGTACCTCGCCAAGGAACTCACTAAAGCGTCGCTGCCGCAGATCGGTAAGGAATTCGGGGGAAAACACCACACAACTGTGTTACACTCTGTTAATAAGGTCTTGCAGTTGCGCCAGTCAGACAGAGATTTGAACAGGCTTCTCAACAAGCTTCGCGATACGGTCAGTTGAACTTAGCGACATCTCCAGGACGTTCATGATGAGAAAACGTGTGAATCTCTGCCAGTCATCCGAGAAGGTTAAGAAATTCACAGTTCTGCGAATCGTGTGCACAGCTTCCCGGTGTACAAGCGGTTGTGGGGAAAGTCGTTGGCGATTTTTCCACACTTCCACAGCCCCTACTACTACTAGAGATTTCTTTTAATAGGATAACAAGCTTATGGAATTCTCCATCGAAAAGTCGCACCTCTTAAGAGAGCTGACTCTCTCCCAAGGAGTAGTCGAGAAAAAGACAACCATTCCCGTTCTCTCTAACCTCTTGATCGAGGCTGCAGACGGAAACCTCCGCATCAGCGCCACGGACCTTGACCTGGGAATTTGCTGCACCTGTCCGGCGAACGTCAGAAGCGAGGGCGCGGGGACGATTCTGGCCAAGCGCTTGCTGGAAATTGTGCGCTCCCTTCCCGAGGCCCAGGTTCACTTCAAGGGTTTGGAAAATCACTGGGTCCAGGTGACCTGCGAACGGTCGTCATTCAAGCTGGTAGGCATGGCGAGAGATAACTTCCCCGCCTTACCCATTGTTCCGCCGCCGCTGGCTGCGGTCCCAGCTAGTGTGCTCGCCGCCGCCATCCAGAAGACGGTCTTTGCCATCTCCAGCGAGGAGTCCCGCTATACCTTGAATGGCGGCCTCTTGCTGCTCAAGCCGGGCAGTGTCACGATGGTGGCAACCGATGGGCACAGGCTGGCGCTGATTGAGCGGGACGTCGAGGTGGGTGGCCTGAAGAATGAGTTGAGGCTGCTGATCCCCAAGAAAGCCATGGCGGAACTGGTGCGCTTGTTGTCGGAGAGCGAAGGGGAGTTGCCGGTCAGCATCTCCAGGGACGAGGGTCACCTCTTCTTCTCGCTTGCCCAGCGCGTCCTGATTTGCCGCATGCTGACCGGTCAGTTTCCCAATTATGAGGCGGTGCTTCCTCGCGACAACAACCGCACTCTGGAGCTGGACAAGGATACGATTGCGGCGGCAGTGCGTCGAGTTGCTTTGCTGGCGGATGAGCGTTCGCGCGCCGTGCGCATGCAGCTCGAGAAGGGCCAACTCGAAATATCCTCGTCCAGTGGGGAGTACGGGGAAGCACGCGAAGTCCTCGACGCGGCCTATCAGGATGAACCCATGCAGATCGGTTTCAACTACCAGTACCTGCTGGATTTCTTTGGGGTGATGGAGGGGGCGGCCAAGGTTCGTTTGCAGTTGAAGGATGAACAGAGCGCCGGCCAACTGTGCCCCGTTGATGAAGGACCGAGCCGCTACCGTTACGTGGTCATGCCCATGCGGATTTAGGCTCGCAAGCAGTTGGGAAGACAGCTCTCCTCTTGAGGCGAAGAGGTGAGTGGCGTTTTGAAGAGAAGTCAGGAAGTACCCTTAGCCCCTCCTTGACCACGAGGGGAATTCTGGTGAGGGTGGGTAACGCTGAAGATTGGCCGCCCGTCAATTCGGTTCGTTGAAGCGGAGCCGGCAGAGGGACTCCCTCCCTGCCGGCTTTTTTGCGGACGGCGCGTTGCTCACTTGCGGTTTCGCTCCAGCCAAGATGCGCTTCGACGCAGCAGGAAGCCGCGAGCAGGCGAGTATCCTTTCTCAGAAGCTCGTTGCAGAATTCAGCCCGTCAGCCGACGGGCGGCAGAATGTAGCCCACGGCGTGAGCCGTGGGTATCCGAACCCTCCCTCACCCCCGGCCCCTCTCCCGCGCGGGCGGGAGAGGGGTGCCGAAGGCGGGGTGAGGGCCGTTCCACCCAGGGCTTACGCCCTGGGCTACTTTCTGACGCCCCTGACGGGGCTGCTGTCGCGCGGCGGAATCGTCTCGACGTATGTCGCGAATTATTGAGACACCACACTGGATGAGCCCCGCACGAGGGGGGAAGGTTTTGGGGGATACGTGAGTAAGGAAAAGATAGCAGAAGCGAACGGAGCGCAAGTTTACGACGCCGCCAGCATCAAGGTGCTAGGCGATTTGGAGGCGGTGCGCAAGCGTCCGGCGATGTACATCGGTTCCACCGGCGCCATGGGTTTACATCACCTGGTTTGGGAGGTGGTGGATAATTCCGTGGATGAGGCGCTGGCGGGCTACTGTGACCGCATCGACATCGTCGTCCATAGCGACAACTCGGTGACGGTCAGCGACAACGGGCGCGGTATTCCCGTGGATTTGCACAAGGAGGAAGGGCGCTCGGCGGCGGAAGTGGTGATGACCGTCCTGCACGCTGGCGGAAAATTTGATACCAATAGCTACAAGGTCTCCGGCGGTTTGCACGGCGTGGGCGTCTCGGTGGTCAATGCTCTGTCGGAATGGCTCGATTTGGAAATCTGGCGTGACGGATATACCTGGGAACAATCCTACGAACACGGAAAGCCCGTACAGGATTTGAAGAGAGCGGGCAAGACGGAGCGGCGCGGCACCAAGATCACCTTCCTGCCCGACGCTAAGATTCTCGACACCATCGAGTTCAACTATGACACCCTGGCCCAGCGCCTGCGCGAACTCTCTTTCTTGAATAAGGGCCTCACCATTCGCCTTAAGGACGAACGCAGCAACAAGCAGGCAGAATTCCACTACAACGGCGGAATTGCGGAGTTCGTGAAACACCTCAACAAGAACAAAGAGGTGCTCTACGCCACGCCCATCTACGGCGAGGCGGACCGCGACAACGTGCACATGGAGTTCGCCTTGCAGTACAACGACGGTTACGCGGAAACGGTCTTCTCCTTTGCCAACAACATCAACACCGTGGACGGCGGCACACACCTCTCCGGATTCCGCTCCGCCCTCACGCGCGCCATCAACCAGTACGGCCAGAACCAGGGGCTCTTCAAGGACGTCAAGGAGAACCTACAGGGCGAGGATGTGCGCGAGGGACTGGTGGCCGTAATCAGCGTGAAACTTCCGCAGCCGCAATTCGAGGGTCAGACCAAGGGAAAACTCAACAGCGACATTCAAAGCGTGGTTGCCAGCTTTGTCTACGAAAAGCTGATGGAAGCCTTCGAAAAGAATCCCACCGTGGGCCGCAAGGTCTGCGCCAAGGCCATCGATGCCTCGCGCGCGCGCGAGGCGGCCCGTAAAGCGAAGGAACTGACGCGGCGCAAAGGGGCGCTCGATTCCGGCGGCCTGCCGGGAAAACTCGCCGACTGCCAGGAGCGCGACCCGGAGCGATGCGAACTCTTCCTGGTAGAGGGCGATTCCGCCGGCGGCTCGGCCAAGCAGGGCCGCGACCGCCGTTATCAGGCCATTCTGCCGCTGCGCGGCAAGATCCTGAACGTGGAAAAGGCGCGCTTCGATAAGATGCTCGGCCACGAGGAAATCCGCGCTCTGATTACGGCGCTCGGCACGGGCATCGGCAAAGAAGATTTTGACGTTGCCAAACTGCGCTACTCGAAGATCATCATCATGACGGACGCCGACGTGGATGGATCCCACATCCGCACCTTGCTCCTGACTTTCTTTTACCGCCAGATGCCGGAACTGGTGGAGCGCGGCCACGTTTATATCGCCCAACCGCCGCTTTACCTGATCAAGAAAGGCAAGTCCCTGCGCTACATTCGCGACGAGAAGGAGTTCCGCCGCGAGATTATGCGCCGCGCCACCGAAGACCACACCGTGGAGGTGGATGACGGCAAGAAGACAAAGCTCCAGGGCGGCGAGTTGACGAACTTCCTGATGGCTCTCGCAGAATACGTCGAGCTCTTCGCCAAGCTCGAGAAACGCCTGGGCGACGACCGCCCCGTCAACGCGCTGCTCAAGGCGGAGTTGGGCAAGAAAATGGAACTCGAGAATAAGGACAAACTCGAGCTCGTGGCGCGCGAACTCCGGGCGGAAGGTTTCAAAATCGCTCTCCGCCTGGACGAGGAACATAACCTCTACACCTTGACTTTTTCCAGTGAAACCCTGGGAGAACGTACCATTGATTGGGACTTGCTCTCCGGCGCCGACTACAAGCGCCTGCTCGACCTCCATCGCCGCGTGCGCGATTACGACAAGCCTCCCTTCATTGTCGCCACCAACGGCAACCAACTGGCGATCGAGGACCGCCGCCAGCTTCTCGAACACGTCATGGCCCTGGGCAAGAAGGCCTTCACCGTGCAGCGCTTCAAGGGCCTGGGCGAGATGAATCCCGATCAACTCTGGCAGACCACCATGGACGCCGAACAGCGCGTCCTCCTGCAAGTGAAGGTCGAGGATCAGGTCGAGGCCGACTCCATCTTCACCGTGCTCATGGGCGACGTCGTCGAACCCCGCCGCCAGTTCATCGAAGAAAACGCGCTGGATGTGAAGAACCTCGATATCTAACCTGGCGGCCAGGGATGGCGGAGGGAAGCCTTGCAGTTCTCCAGCAGTTTCGGAAAGCAGGAACAGACTGCTGCGATCTGAACCAATAGTCACACCTGCTCCGGCATTTCAGCGGTAGTTCCCCTAATCCTTCCTATTTTCGCATTCGCAAAAAAGGTCTTGCTCTTGCCATTTCTTATGGTATACTTACAATAAGATGATTAGCGAACACGAACCTCGAGGTCCCCAAGCCTCTCGTCTCCGTCAGCGCAAGTTTGAACTCGTGCGCCGTTTTCAGCTTCCCGACGATCTACTGCCCGGATCACTTTCCCTCTCCCATCTCCGCTGCGGCAAGCCGACCTGCCACTGTGCCCAGGACAAGCAGGGGCATCCCGTTTGGTCCCTCACCTTCATGGTGCGCGGCAAAAAGCATGTCCAGCACATTCCCAGCGAGTGGGTCGAGGACGTCCGCCGCCGAGTGCAAGCCGGACGGGAGTTCCAGGAGGCGGGGCGAGAAGTATTGGCGGCCAACGCCCAACTGCTGGTGCTGGCTCGCCAGCAAAGGCGTAAACCGCGGTGAAGGGGCCGACGGCACGTCACCTGAAGAAGTATGTCTCGAAGTGTCTCGGTCTGAAGTCCTACTTCCGGTCGCCGGGCGATGGCCGCGCGGCGGGACGCATCCCGGCTGCCGCTCTGCTGTGGGCCTTGTTCATGGGGGCGTTGCTGCGTCGTGCGGCTTTCGCGGCCGTTGAAGCCTTGGTGGGTTCGCGGGCGCGCGCCCTGGGAGTATCCCGCCGCTTCGGGGATGATGCCCTGGCTTACTTCACGGAGCGGCTCGACCCGGCCGTCACCCGCCAAGCGGCCATCACCGCGGTCCGCCAAGCCAAGCGCCACAAGGCCTTCGACGACTGCCGCTTTATAGGATTGGCCCTGGATGGAACCGGTGCCGGACGATCGCACGAAAAGAGTTGCGATTGGTGCCGTCCCGTGCGCAATGAAAAAAGGGAGATCCTCGGCTATCATCACAAGTTGGTCCTGATCAGTGTGGTGGGAACCGGCCTGACCTTGCCCTTGGATGTCGAACCCTACGGTCCTGGGGACAGTGAATACAGTGCGGGTCGGCGACTCCTGCGCCGCGCCGTGCGTAACTTGGGTCCCCGCTTTGCCGATTATGTGGTCGGGGATGGGGACTACGCCACCGCCCCCTTTCTGCACGACGTGGGGGACCTGGGACTCCACGTCGTCGCCCGCTTGAAGAACAATCTCCCCGAGTTGTTCACCGCCGCCCAGAAACGGTTTCTCCCCGAACCTCCTCATCAACTCTTTCGCTGGGGGAAGGACCGGGTGGAAATCTGGGACGCGGACGACTTTGACCCTTGGCAAACCTTACGTTGGGAAACAGTGCGGGTGGTTCGTTATCGGCAGCACAAGCCCGACGGCACGGTGTGCGAGGCGTACTGGCTGACCGACTTCCCTCGCCACCGAGTTAGCAGCCGGGCCCTCTTCCGCATGGCCAA
>Ga0326727_10027088_pt1 | contig 10559 bp, 11 predicted proteins | sample MB2enrmetagenome_FD_207643 | JGI IMG/M metagenome (GOLD analysis project Ga0326727, IMG submission 207643) | Lab enriched peat soil microbial communities from McLean, Ithaca, NY, United States - MB29MY | ecosystem: Environmental > Terrestrial > Soil > Wetlands > Peat | place: USA: New York... | reverse complement strand
GTTCATCTTCACCGGATGCCAGCTCGGCATCGGCATGGCGCTTATCGTGGTCGTGGTCGCTGAACAGTTCGGCACCAAGACGGGCCTCGGCTACATGATCTGGCGCTCGTGGCAGGTGTTCGAAGTGCGTGACATGTTCGTTGGACTCATGATGGTTGCGCTCTTGGGTTATGGCATACAGCTCGTCATGAGCGCGCTGGAAGGCTGGATCATCAGCTGGAAGCCGCACGCCAGGATGAAATCGCAGCTTTGAACCCGACAGGAGGCTTCATGTCAGTTGTAGACCGATGGCTTGTGCGCATTGGCCTGGCGATTCTCTCCACGTTCCTGCTTTCTGCTCCCGGATTTGCAGCAGAGCTGGTGAAGGTATCGGTCTATCAATCCGTCTCCGACGCCGGCATCTATATCGCCGCAGACAAGGGCTATTTTGCCGAGCAGGGCATCACCATTGAAACCGTTCAGCTCGATTCCGTGTCGTCCGTCGTGACCGCGTTGGCGTCCGGACAGGTGGACGTTGCCGGCGGCGCGCCCAGCGCGGCCATCTACAACGCAACGCGTCAGGACATCGGCATCAAGGTCGTCGCCGACAAGGGTAGCATGCAGGATGGCGCCGGCTATCTGGGCCTCGTCGTCCGCAACGCGGCGGTCGATCAAATCAAGTCACCCGCAGACCTCAAGGGCCGCAGCGTCGCGCTCGCTGGTTATGGCGTCGGCACCACCAATGAAATTGCCTTGTACGAGATGCTCAAGCGGATTGGGATGAAGGAGGACGACCTCACCTTGCAGAACCTGAGCTTCGGCGACAGCTTCGCGGCTTTGGCGTCAGGCAGCGTGGATGCGGCATACCTGATCGAGCCCTTGATGCAATCGGCGGAGCAGAAAGGTATCGGCAGGCTATTGATATCCGGCGACAAGATGTATCCGAACCAGCAGGTTGCAGTTCTGCTCTACGGTCCCGACTTCGCGAAGAAGCGCACCGATGTCGCACAGCGCTTCATGGTGGCCTATCTCAAGGGGGTGCGGGATTATAACAACGCCTTCCGCAAGAATATCGACCGTGCCGCGATCGCCGAAATCCTCGGCAGGAACACCACGGTCAAGACACCGGCGTTATACGACAAGATGATCATGCCGGGTCTTGATCCGGACGGGAGGGTCAACTCGGCGGGCATGACCAATGACATGCGCTGGTTCCTCTCCAAAGGCTATCTCAAGGAAGAGGTGGACGTGTCCAAGGCCATCGACACGTCGTTTGCGGATCATGCGGTCGAGAAACTGGGCAAGTACTGAAAGAGCCGCGAACCGCAAATTATGCGCAGCCGGCATGGCGCACGGCAGGCTTTCATCCGATATATTCGGCTAGCCGTCGATGCCACAGGAGAGTGATTCGTGACCGCCATCGCCTTCAGGCCGCCGGCGCCTGTGCCCCGGGAAAAGCCGCTGGGACTGTTCGGCCGCATCGCCACCTTGCGCCGCAATCCGATCGAAATCTGGACCAGGGCGCATTACGAACGGCAGGTCTTGGTCGGCAGGACCGCGTTCGGCCATCGCGCGGTGGTGAGCGATCCCATCGGCGTGCGCCGCGTTTTCCTCGACAACTTCGCCAACTATCGCAAGGACGACCTGCAACTGCGCATCCTGCGGCCCGGCCTCGGCAATGGCCTTTTGACGGCCGATGGCGAGGACTGGCGTACGCAGCGGCGCTCGCTCGCGCCGCTGTTTACCCCGCGTCAGGTCGCGGCCTTTGCCGAGGCGATGGCTGAGGCAACGCGCGCAGGCGTCGAGCGCCTGCGCCAGCGGGACGACCACCAGTTCGACATGTCCGAGGAAATGGCGCGCCTGACGCTGGAAATCCTCGAGCACACGCTGTTCTCATCGGGACTCGGCCGCGATGCCAGCGAGTTTCAGAAGGCGGTGACCCGCTATTTCGAGACGGTTGCCCGCGTCGACCTCTTTGATTTGATGGACTTGCCGAAATTCCTGCCGCGCCTGCGACGACGCAAGGGGCGCGCCACGCTCGAATGGTTCCGCCGCGCGGTAGACGATATTGTCGGCGCACGACGCAAGCTGATCGCGCAGGGTGGATCGGCGCCGCGCGACCTGCTGACGCTGCTGCTGGAGGCGCAGGACCCCGAAACCGGCCAGGGCATGCCGGAGGAGGATTTGCGCGCCAATATCGTCACCTTCATCGGCGCCGGTCACGAGACCACCGCCAATGCGCTGACCTGGACATTCTATCTCCTGTCGCAAGCGCCGGATTGGCGCGCCCGTGTCGAGGCCGAGACCGACGAAAAGCTTCACACCGGGCCGATGGATACGCTCGCCGAACGCATGCCCGTGACAAAGGCTGTGCTCGAGGAGGCGCTCAGGCTCTATCCGCCGGCGGGCATATTGACCCGCACGGCGATCCGCGCCGACGAGATCGGCGGCAAATCCATTCGTGCCGGTACGCTGGTGACGGTTTCCCCGTTCTTGCTGCATCGCCACCGCACGCTGTGGGAAGCTCCCGACGATTTCGACCCGAACCGCTTTCTCGGCGATCGCCGCGACCGGATCGACCGCTTTGCCTACATTCCATTTGGCGCGGGGCCGCGCGTGTGCATCGGCATGGGGTTTGCGCTGCAGGAAGCAATGATCGTGCTGGCGCATCTGACCAGGGTATTCCGTTTCGATCTTGTCGCAGGCCACGTGGTGCGGCCGATCCAGCGGATCACGCTGCGACCGCAGGGCGGCATGCCAATGACCATGCACACCCGATAAGGCGGCTTACCGGCTGCCGCGAGGAGCACATGCGCGAGCTGCTGCAAAGACCGGCCCGAGATATATTCATCGATCGCGATGACAGATGCTGTCATGCGGGTGTCAACGCCGCGATCGCCTCGGAGGCCGAAACGATACGCGCGAACTCGCCATTGAGGTTTGCCAGCGTCACGGCGTGGATCTCCTCGGCCGAATGCTGATCGCCGTCCGGGCCGACCCGGTCATAGGTCCAGGTCGCATCGCGCACCAGGCAAGCATCGAATCCGAGATTGCCGGCCATCCGGGCTGTCGTCTCCACGCAGTGGTTCGTCGTCGCGCCGCAAATCACCAGCGTCTTGATATTTGCCGCGCGCAAACGCTGCTCCAGATCGGTGCCGATGAAGGCACTGTTCACCCGCTTCACGATCACGGGCTCTCCCGTCGCCTCGCGCGCCTCCTCCTTGACGGCATAACCGGGCCTTTCGGGAAGGAAGGCGGAGTTTGGGTTCCTGCTGTGATGCCTGATGTGAAAGACCGGTGCGCCATGCCCCCGGAACGCACGCAGCAGCTCGACGATTCGCGCAACGGCGTGGGGATTGTTTCGCCGCTTGCCCGCGGCTTCCCATTCGTCGAAGGCGCGTTGTACGTCGACGACGATCAACGCAGTTGCCGTGAAGGCATCATGGCTCACGAATCGAACTCCCGAGATCAGCTTTGCTTTGCCCGCGCAGCCAGACAGCGAACGCGATTACCACCGCGCCTGCCAGCGCAAACCATGTCAGCGCGTATTGCAGGTGGTCGTCCTTGAGATGAACCTCGAGCGCTCCGGGCTTGGGGATGCCGCTTGCGGGTACGGGTGCTTCCAGATCGATATAGAACGGCGCGACCTCGCCCCAGCCGAGCGTGCGCGCCATGGCGAGATGGTCGCGCGTGAACCAAAGCCGTTTTGTCATGTTTTCCGCAGGCGTCAGCAGGCCGGCGGATTCGGGGAAACGGAGATAGCCAGTTAGTTCGACTGGCTGACCCGTGACCAGCCGCGTCACCGTACGATCCTGATAGCTGCGATCCTGCATGGTGTTGGGCACGAAGCCGGCGTTGACCACCACGGTCTCCCCGGTCGCAAGCTGCGCCGGCAGGAACGCCCAGGTGCCGGGTCCGGAAATATCGTCGCGCACGGCGGAGCCGGAACTATAGACCATCGCGTCGGGCTCCGACGTATAGGTCGCCGTAAAACTGACGCGGCGGAATTCGTCGCGCGCGGGTACCAGCGCCTGCCATTGCGCGGGCGGCGGGAGCGGTTCGGGCGCCGCGGCGAGCCGTTCGGTCAAAGCCGCGATCAAGGCATGCTTTTCGACCCGGCGCTGCAACTGCCAGACCCCGAGACTGACGAACAGCACTACCATCAATGAGGTGAACGCGCCGAAGCCAGCGCCCCGTTTCCATATCATTTCGGGTCGCGGTCGATCAGCCGGCCCGGCGCGGCCTTGTGATGAAACTGCAGCGCAATCAGCAGCGATTTCATCGCCCGCAGCGGCAACAGCGTAGTTGCGAGAATGAGCGGCAGCCAGAGCACCGCGTGCAGCCAGAACGGCGGCTGGTATTTGACCTCGACAACAAGTGCGCAGCCGACGACGATCGCACCGGCAATCATGATGATGAAAATCGCAGGCCCGTCGCCGGTGTCGATGAAGGCATAGTCGAGCCCGCAGGCCTCGCAGTTTGGCCGCAGGGTCAAGAACCCGGCATAGAGCTTTCCCTTGCCGCAGCGCGGGCATCGGCAGGCGAGCCCGCGCAGCGCGCTCTGGGTCACGGTGACGGGAGGATAGCCGGTCATGCGCTTTCCTTCCCCTCTCCCCTTGTGGGAGAGGGTGCCCTCGCGAAGCGAGGGCGGGTGAGGGGTCTCTATCGCAGAAGCAGACCCCGGCGCGGACTTCGTCCGCGCCACCTTCTCCCACAAGGGGAGAAGGAAAAAAGGGCGGCCTCGCGGCCGCCCCTTGTAGCACAGTGAATAGGAATCAATGCGCGCCGTGCGCCATGGTTTCCGCGCCGTGGCCCCAGACGTAGATGCAGATGAACAGAAACAGCCACACCACGTCGACGAAATGCCAATACCAGGCGGCGAATTCGAAGCCGAGATGCTGGGTTGGCGTGAAATGCCCGGCATAGGCGCGCGCCAGGCAGACGATCAGGAAGATGGTGCCGACCAGCACATGGAAGCCGTGGAAGCCGGTCGCCATGAAGAAGGTCGCGCCGTAGATATTGCCGGCGAAGGAGAACGCGGCATGGGCGTATTCGTAGGCCTGCACGCAGGTGAAACTGGCGCCGAGCAGGATGGTGAGGATCAGGCCCCATTTCAGGCCCTGGCGATTGTTTTCCAGCAGCGCATGGTGCGCCCAGGTCACCGTGGTGCCGGAGGTGAGCAGCAACAGTGTGTTCAACAGCGGCAGATGCCAGGGATCGAAGGCCTCGATGCCCTTCGGCGGCCAGGTGCCGGGCACGCTGCAGGCCCCCATTGGCGTACCGGCGCCGCATCCGAAGATGGCGTCGCGGGCTGCGTGCACCGCGTCGGCGGGAAACAGCGCCGAGTTGAAGAACGCCCAGAACCAGGCGACGAAGAACATCACTTCGGAGGCGATGAACAGGATCATGCCGTAGCGGTGGCTGATCTGCACCACCCGGGTATGATCGCCCTTGTACTGCGCCTCGCGGATCACATCGGTCCACCAGCTCGCCATGGTGTAGAGCACGCCGATGGTGCCGATGCCGAAGATGATCGGCGCCGCCGTGAACATATGGTGCATCCAGGTGACCGCGCCGCAGGCCATAATGAAGGCCGAGACCGCGCCGACGATCGGCCACGGACTGGGATCGACGAGATGATAGTCGTGATGCTTGACTTGCGCCGTAGCCATTGCGGTCTCCCCGTTAGCGGTGCCGGTTAAGTTTCGGCACGTCGTCGTCCAAAAATCGAATTCCGATCGCGATGATCAGAGGTTTCCCCTGGGTTTGTCCGGCTCGCTCGCCGCCAGTGGCTTTGGCGCCGGGTTGTGCACGGGGTAGAACGTATAGGACAGGGTGATGGTATTCAGCCCGTCACTATCGCTGTCCGCGACCAGCGCGGGATCGACATAGAATACCACCGGCATCTGGCGCGTCTCGCCGGGCGCCATGGTCTGTTCGGTGAAACAGAAGCAGTTGATCTTCTGGAAATACGCTCCCACCGTGAGCGGCGCCACGTTATAGGCGGCCTGCCCGGTCGTGGTCCGCGCCGATTGATTGGTCACGGTGTAGTACACAGTGACGACTTCGCCGATCCGGATCTCGATTTCGTTTTGCTCCGGCTCGAACTTCCACGGCAGGCCGCCGGCCACGTTGGAATCGAAGCGTACTGCGATCTTGCGCGCCAGCGGCGCGCCCGACGGCGCTGAGGTAGCGACCTGGGTGGTGCCGTTGAAGCCGGTGGCACGGCAAAACCAGTTGTAAAACGGTACCGCCGCAAAGGAGGCGCCGACCATCAGCACCACGACCAGGCCACAAATCGCGGCCACCGCCGCATCGCGGCCGAGACGCGTGGCTGGTTTCTGGTTCCGGGTCGGCGGTTGCGGCATCGGTGGGGAGTTCTCCATGTCGATCATAGCGGCCGATTTAGCACGGCCGGCCCCTTGACGATGGTGACCGCGAAGAACAGCACGACCAGCACCCCGAGCGCCAGCGCAATGGCGATCGAACGCTCGCGGCGGCGTTTCTTCTGTGCGTCGGTGAGGACGATTCCCGGTAGCGCATCTGGCTTCTGCTGGTCGTCCATTGCCTCGCCATGCGCCCCCTACCAGATCGACGGCGCAACGGCGCGGACTACGACCTCGAGCAGCAGGGTCGCAAACAGCGCGAACAGATAAAGGATGGAAAAGCCAAACAGTTGGCGCGTCGCCCGCAGCGCGCGGCTACCCTCGCGACGCAGGTAGACGTTGACCGCGAGCGCCAGCATGCCGGCGCCGAGCACAAGCGAGGTGATGCCATAGACCGCATCGAAATAACCCAGCGGCCACGGCGCGAAGGCGACCGCGACCAGCACCACGGTATAGAGCAGGATTTGCAACCGTGTGACGTCGGGCCCGGCGACAACCGGGAGCATCGGCACGCCGGCGCGGGCGTAATCGTCGCTGCGAAACAGCGCCAGAGCCCAGAAATGCGGCGGGGTCCAGAAGAAGATGATCAGAAACAAAAGCCACGGCTCGACCGACAGCGAACCGGTCGCCGCCGCCCACGCCACCACCGGCGGCAGCGCGCCGGCGGCACCGCCGATCACGATGTTCTGCGCGGTCCGGCGCTTCAGCGCCATCGTATAGATCACGACGTAGAAGAAGATCGTGAAGGCTAGAAGTGCGCCCGCCAACCAGTTGACCAGGATACCGAGCGTCATCACGGAAAAGAACGCCAGCGTCATGCCGAACGCGGCCGCTTCGGCGCGGGTGACGCGACCACGCGGAATCGGCCGGTTGGCGGTGCGCGACATCCTGGCGTCGATATCGCTTTCGTACCACATGTTCAGCGCGCCCGAGGCGCCGGCGCCGACCGCGATGCAAATCAGCGAGGTGAACGCCAGCACCGGATGGACGTGAACGGGCGCGATCATGAGGCCTACCAGCGCGGTGAAAACCACCAGCGACATCACGCGCGGCTTGAGCAGCGCGATGTAGTCGGCAACCGCCGCCTCGGAGATTCGAGGCGAGACGAGATCGATATGGTTTTCAACGATCGACAATGGTCACACTTCCCAACCACACGACAGGTTTTCCTCCTCCCGGATTGCGTCGCAATCCGACCTCTCCCCCAATGGGAGAGGTGAAAGGTTCACTGCACGCGCGGCAACACTTCGAACTGATGGAACGGTGGCGGCGACGAGAGGGTCCATTCCAGCGTGGTGGCGCCGACGCCCCACGGATTGTCGGCGGCCTGTTCCTTGCGCGCGAACGCATCGATCAGGCCCCAGATGAAGATCAGCACGCCGAAGCCGGAAATGTAGGAACCGACCGAGGACACGAAGTTCCAGCCAGCAAAGGCGTCGGGATAGTCGACGTAGCGGCGCGGCATGCCGGACAGACCGAGAAAATGCTGCGGAAAGAACACCAGGTTGACGCCGATGAAGGTGAACCAGAAGTGCAGCTTGCCGATCGTCTCCGAATACATGTAGCCGGTCATTTTCGGAAACCAGTAATACCAGCCGGCGAAGATCGCGAACACCGCCCCTAGCGACAGCACGTAGTGGAAGTGCGCGACCACGTAGTAGGTATCCTGCAGCACCCGGTCGACGCCGGCATTGGCCAGCACGACGCCGGTGACGCCGCCGACGGTGAACAGGAAGATGAATCCGACCGCCCACAGCATCGGCGTCTTGAACTCGATCGAGCCGCCCCACATCGTGGCGATCCAGGAGAAGATCTTCACGCCGGTCGGCACCGCGATCACCATGGTGGCGGCGACGAAATAGGCCTGCGTCGCCGAGGACATGCCGACCGTATACATGTGGTGCGCCCACACCACGAAACCGATGCCGCCGATCGCCACCATGGCGTAGGCCATGCCGAGATAGCCGAACACCGGCTTCTTCGAGAAGGTCGAAACGATCTGGCTGATCATGCCGAAGCCCGGCAGGATCAGGATGTAGACTTCGGGGTGGCCGAAGAACCAGAATAGATGCTGGAACAGCACGGGATCTCCGCCGCCTTCGGCGGAGAAGAAGGTGGTGCCGAAATTGCGGTCGGTGAGCAGCATGGTGATGGCGCCGGCCAGCACCGGCAGCGACAGCAGCAGCAGGAACACCGTCACCAGGATCGACCAGACGAACAGCGGCATCTTGTGCAGGGTCATGCCCGGCGCGCGCATGTTGAAAATGGTGGTGATGAAGTTGATGGCGCCGAGGATCGAGGAGGCGCCGGCCAGATGGATCGACAGGATGGCGAAATCCACCGCCGGTCCCGGATGGCCCGAGGTCGACAGCGGCGCGTAGATGGTCCAGCCCGCGCCGACGCCGTTGGCGCCCGGCTCGCCCTCGACGAAGGTCGACATCAGGAGCAGCGCGAAGGACGCCGGCAACAGCCAGAACGAGATGTTGTTCATGCGCGGGAACGCCATGTCGGGCGCGCCGATCATCAGCGGCACGAACCAATTGCCGAAGCCGCCGATCATCGCCGGCATCACCATGAAGAAGATCATGATCAGACCGTGCGAGGTCACGAACACGTTGTAGGTATGGGTCTCGTGGAAAATCTGGATGCCCGGATACATCAGCTCGACCCGGATTGCGATCGACATCGCCGCGCCGATGATGCCGGCGATGATGGCAAACACCAGGTACATCGTGCCGATGTCCTTGTGGTTGGTCGAATAGACGAAGCGCCGCCAGCCGGTCGGATGGTCGTGCGCGTGATCGTCGTGGGCGTGATCGCTATGAGCCGGTGTCGCTGCGGTTGCCATTTTCAAATCCTGCCTTGCCGTCTTGTTAGGACTTCGAATTTTTAGGACTTCGAATTCCCGTCGCTCCTGACCGATTGCTTTGCGGTCTTGCCGCCTTGCGGCTGGTCGATGCAATCGTCCTTGTTGGATTGAACGCACTTCTTCCAGTCGGCATAGACCTGATCGCTCACGACCTTGACCACGATCGGCATGAAGGCGTGATCCTTGCCGCACAATTCGGAGCATTGGCCGTAATAGATGCCTTCCTTCGTCGCCTTGAACCAGGTTTCGTTGAGACGGCCGGGAATCGAGTCGATCTTGATGCCAAAGGCCGGCACCGCGAAGGAATGGATGACGTCGGCGCCGGTGGTCTGGACCCGGACGATCTTGTTCACCGGCACCACCAGGGAGTGGTCGACGCCGAGCAGGCGGGGCGGAGGGGAAGCCAGCTTGGCGCGGTCGTCCTCGCCCAGCATGATGGAGGTGTATTCGATCTTGTCGTCGGGATAGGCGTAGGTCCAGTTCCACTGATTGCCGGTCGCCTTGATGGTCAGATCGGCCTTGGGAACGTCGAGTTCGAGGAACAGCAGCCGGAATGACGGCACCGCGATGCCGACCAGGATCAGCACGGGAATCAGAGTCCAGGCGACCTCGATCAGGGTATTGTGGGTGGTCTTGGAGGGGACCGGGTTGGATTTGGCATTGAACTTCACCACGACGATGATCAGCAGCGCCAGCACGAACAGCGTAATGACCGTGATCAGCCCGAACAGGAAGTTGTGAAACCAGGTGATGTTGTCCATCACAGGCGAGCCCGACGCCTGCAGCGTCCACTCCCACGGCGCGGGCTGTCCCAATTCGGCAAAGGCGCTACCGCCTGCCGCCAGCGCGACGCCGGCCACCGCTAATCCCAGCAACCGCCGGCCCATTTGGCCCCTCGACAGCTTCATGCCGCTCGCGCTCCCCTAAAGATAAAGCCCCAAAGCATTTCGGCCTCACGGCTAAAGATGCTGCACGATCCGCTCTCCGACCAACCACCCCGCGCATGCACTTTGCCCGTGCCGGGGCCGGATCGTCCGAACGCTTCGAAATCCAGCCTCTCAAACCATAATTCTCAGCCTCTCGCAATGCAGTAGTAAGACACCGCGCGATGCTTCACCGGCTATTCTTGTGCCGGCGCAGTTTCCGGTCAAATCACGCAAAACGGCCGTTTCGGCAGCCTGACGGTGCTTGACAGCGGGATTGCCCGATGTAGGCACAGGCGCGGCGCACCGCGGAAACCCGATTCGCTTGGTCAAGCGGCCGGTCTGCAGCGCCCGGAATGGGACAGCGCCGCCTTCAAGGCGCCGTCATTGCCGTATCAGACC
>Ga0326727_10027086_pt1 | contig 10559 bp, 12 predicted proteins | sample MB2enrmetagenome_FD_207643 | JGI IMG/M metagenome (GOLD analysis project Ga0326727, IMG submission 207643) | Lab enriched peat soil microbial communities from McLean, Ithaca, NY, United States - MB29MY | ecosystem: Environmental > Terrestrial > Soil > Wetlands > Peat | place: USA: New York... | reverse complement strand
CATAATTCTGGCCTTATTTGGTGAACGGATGAAAATTAGCAGAGGATCCCACGCGTACAAGGAACACCCAATAAGGAGGAGTTATCATGGCTCAAGACAAAACTCTAACATGCCGCGATTGCGGTCAGGAATTTGTATTTTCGGCTAGCGAACAAGACTTCTATGCTGAAAAAGGATTCGAAAATGATCCAACGCGCTGTCCGGCTTGCCGTCAAGCTCGTAAGCAACAAACTGGTGGAGGCCGTAATAATTACGGCGGTGGTTTCGGCGGAAACGGCAGTCGCCCGCAACGTCAAATGTATCCTGCAGTCTGCGCAAACTGCGGTGTACAAACGGAAGTCCCTTTTCAACCTTCCGGTGAAAAACCTGTCTATTGCCGGGATTGTTTCCAATCCATGCGCCGTTACTAGAAAATTTACAAAAGGCCAGGGGGTAACCCTTGGTCTTTTTTATTTTGTAATCTTCAAAAAAAGTGTGTCAATTTTAGAAATGATTAGCAGCATAATCCCTATTGACAAGGTCGGAAAAGAATAGTATGCTATTAACAAATGAGATAAGTTCTCAATTACTAGTTATCATTGATATTGAGAATGATTATCACCCAAAGGGGGATTGCACTATGGAACGCTTTTTAGGAGATTTAAAACCCGGAGAACGCGCGTGTGTTGAGCATATTAAAGGTGGGGGAGCGTTGCGTCGCCGGATGATGGATATGGGTATCGTCCCTGGGGTTGAGTTAGAAGTAGTCCGTTGTGCTCCCTGGGGTGGTCCGCTTCAAGTTCGGTTGAAAGGTTATTATTTGGCGATGCGTCGTGGGGAATGTGCTAAAATTATTGTCACGGATAGTTATCAGGAACCGATAGAACGTTTATTGGCGAGTTGTTAGATTTTCACTATTGAATAAACTTGTTTTGATTTTACCGTAGCCGCTTAGGACATGATTAAGAAGCATTATAGAGGGAGGCGGCCAAGCCATGAAAATAGCACTTGTAGGAAATCCTAATGTCGGAAAGAGTACAGTTTTTAACGCCTTAACCGGTTCCAACCAACAGGTTGGAAACTGGGCCGGAAAAACTGTTGAACGAAAATCGGGAATAATCCAAAGAGCTACTCAGGAAATAGAACTGGTAGATCTTCCTGGGACCTATAGCTTGACTGCGTATTCCCAAGAGGAGATTATAACACGCGAGTATATTCTCCGCGAAAAACCGGATGTTGTCATGGCGATGGTAGATGCTTCAAATATTGAACGTAATCTTTACTTGGTTCTTCAGGTCCTGGAACTTGCGCCGCGTGTTGTTGTCGGATTAAATATGATGGATTTGGCCCAGACTACCGGAATAACAATCCGGACTGCTGAGTTAGCCTCAGCCTTAAATGTTCCGGTGGTTGAAATCGTTGCGGCAAAAGGAAAAGGGATAGAGGAATTCTTAACGGAAGCTATTCGGGTAGGAAAACTTGAGCAAGATCCTTTGCCGATTGAAGTATCTTATCCGGATGAACTTGAACAAAGGATTCAGGCCATGGAAGCTCTGTTGGCGGGTACTGCTTGGGCAGCCAAGTATCCCTTGCGCTGGTTAGCTCTTAAGCGTTTAGAGAGAGATCCGGAAATTGGACAAGAGTGGAAGAGAAGCACCGCGCTGTCTCGGAAAAGTAAGAATAAGGACTCCTGTTGTGATTCCGGTGATGCGGTAAATTACGAACTGCAAGAGACTACAGTGCTTCCAGGTGAGGAACTGCTCCGGGCTTATGAGGCAGAAGGGTGGGGTAAAGACCATTTTGAGATGGCCTTTGCGGACGCCAAATATAAATATATTTCTCAGATTCTTCCCAGGTTTAGGACGCACGAGAATCTTACGAAACCCACATGGACGGATTTATTAGACGGATGGGTCCTTTCTCCAATTTGGGGATACCCTATTATGTTGGTGGTTTTGGCTATAGTGTTTTGGGGTTCTTTTGTTGCCAGTGCACCCATTGGTGGTGCTGTTTCGCAAGCTATGGCCTGGGCAGCCGATGTCCTGGTGAGGTTATTGCAATGGGGTCATGTCCCAGACTTTGTTCAGAGTTTGGTACGAGACGGAATCTTCGCGGGGGTTGGTGCTGTTTTAGCTTTTGTTCCTCAGATCGCAATATTCTTTGCTTTTTTTTCTTTTATGCAAGATAGTGGTTATTTAGCGCGTGCCGCGTTTTTGGGAGATCGATTTATGCAGTTGATGGGGTTGCATGGTAAATCCTTTTTCTCGTTGGTTTCCGGTTTTGGATGCAACGTGCCGGGAATTATGGCTACGCGAACCCTGGAAGATCCTAAAGACCGTTTGATTACGATGCTCATCAATCCGTTGATTCCCTGTGTTCCGCGTTTAGGGGTCATGAGTGCCGTGGTGGCAGCATTTTTCCCTGGTTCCCGAGGATCGCTCGTTATGCTGAGCCTGCTGTTGATAAGCATGATCCTGGTGATGTTTTCTGCCCTCTTCTTAAGAAGAGTCGTCAAGCAAACGGAACGTTCGGCTTTTGTCATGGAATTGCCTTTGTACCATATTCCCACCTTGCGCAATGTCCTGATACCAACTTGGCACAAAACCTATTCCTTTCTTAAAAGGGCTTGGACGTTTATCTTAGCGGCATCGATTGTGGTTTGGGCGCTCAGCTCTTATCCGCAAGGAGTTCCAATGAGCGCAACGTGGGCCGGAAAAATGGGAGGATGGCTAGCTTTTATTGGAGGGCCGTTAGGATTTGATTGGCGGATCATGGTAGCGATTGTTTTTGGGTTTACTGCCAAGGAAACAACCCTATCGACTCTCGGCATTTTGTACGGTGTCGCCGCAGATGCTTCGCAGTCCATAGCCCAGGCTATGACAGGAGCCATGACCCCGTTGAGGGCGTACACATTTCTTGTCGTTTATATGCTTTATATTCCTTGTCTGGCCTCAGTCATTACAACTTATAAGGAATCCGGCAGCTTAGGTTGGACAAGTTTTGGGGTCGCGTATAACCTTATACTCAGTTTCGCCATGGGCTGGATTGTTTTCCATGGTGGACTGGCTCTTGGATTTCAGTAAACTTTTAAATAATCCCTCTGGGGGTGAATTGCATTGCTAACAAGTATCCTGAAAATACTGGCTCGCCGGGAATCGTTATCGTTGACACAGTTGGCCCATGAAGTCGGCTGTACGGTGAGAGAACTGGGAAGTGCTTTGGAGCAAATGGAACATATGGGATATATTCGTAACGAACAATTCGGTCAATCCTGTAGTTCAAGCTGCTGCACCCCTCAAGGAAGCAGTCAGTGTGCAGGCTGTGGGTTTGCAGCGTCCGAAACGTACACCTTTTGGGTGCTCACGGAGCGGGGCCAAACCTTAGTCCAAAGTTGAATTAGGGATTTTAAGATTTGAAATGGTAATAGCAAGGGAATGGATCACTTAGGTGATTTTTTCCCTTGCTTTTTTACCAAAAATAAAAACCAATGAATAGGGAGATAAATTATGGATTTTGCTGGCAAAGATAAAGCAACTTATGTTAAGGAAACCTTTAATTCTATAGCGGGCCATTACGATTTAATGAATAGCTTAATGAGCCTGGGAATGGATAAACGCTGGCGACGTATGGCAGTGGAACGAGTCGGAGCAAAGCCGGGTATGCATATACTCGATGTTTGCTGTGGGACAGGGCAACTCTCAATGGAATTGGGAAAAGTTGTCGGATCAGGAGGAACCGTTACCGGATTGGATTTTTCTCAAAAAATGTTGGAGGTAGCTGAACATTCGTTGGCACGGGCATCAAATCGAGATAATATCCAATTTATCCAAGGGGATGCCATGAAACTTACCTTTCCAGACCGTTCATTCGACGGGGTAACGGTGGGCTGGGGATTGCGGAATTTGCCGGATTTGCGCCAAGGTATACGAGAGATGGCACGTGTCGTTAAACCCGGAGGGAAGGTTGTATCCCTGGATATGGCTAAACCGTCGTTTCCTGTGTTTAAACAAGCGTATTGGGTATATTTTGAGAAACTTGTTCCCTTAATGGGCAGAATTTGGGCCAAAAAGGCCAGTGCTTATCAGTATTTACATGACTCCGCTCGGGAATTCCCTGCCCAGGAAGAACTTGTGCGTATTTTTGCAGAGTGTGGATTGATTGAAACTCGTTTTGATAATTTGGCTGGTGGGGTTGTAGCCATCGTTTCAGGTACAAGACCCAGAAATTAACGCAGCAGTTAATTTAAAGAAAGCCTAAAATACCACATGATTTTCAATAAAAATGTTTATACTATTTTTGTTAAAGAAAAAATACTGCAAGGAGGGGCTGAAAGTATGAAAGTGCGAGAAGTTATGACAAGTTCAGTTGATTGGGTTACCCCGGAAACCTCGGTTGTTGAGATTGCCAAGTTGATGAAAAAAGTCGACGTCGGTTCTATTCCGATTTGTAAAGGGAATCAATTAACCGGGATTATTACAGACCGAGATATTGTTCTGAAAGTTGTCGCGACCGGGAAGGATACTAAAAACACTACTGCCAAGGAGATCATGACTACAGATATTAAAAGCGTGACCTCCAATCAAGACGTTCATGAGGCGGCCGATTTGATGGCAAAGTACCAAATTAGAAGGTTACCGGTTGTCGAACAGGGAAAATTGATGGGGATTGTAGCTATAGGCGACTTGGCTATTGAAAAAATCCATATTAATGAAGCGGGGGATGCACTCAGTGATATTTCTCAAGGTCCCGCTCACCATTAAAATTAAGAGGGTGAATAAAAGTGAGTGACATACGCGAGCGCATCGACCTGGGAACATGGGGAATGTTTCGTACAGGTTGGTGGGTCATTCATGTTATAGGTATATTTGTAGTGGGTTATATTGGTTATTGGCTGGCAAGGATGTAATTACCTACAAATTTAAATAATAGGACAGCTAATGGCGTTGTGAAAATTTCACTACGCCATTAGCTGTTTCGTGGTACAATAACTGAAAATACAGCATAAGAATGTTCGATTTTTATATTGTAAACAGGGGATGTAACAGTGGAAGAATTTTATACCTTAGCGCAAGTGACTATAGGGGAACAAGTGATTGATAAATCACGTTTTATTGGAATTGCACTGCCGCTGACAACGGTAGAGCAAATAGAGCAAGCTATGCAAAAGATTCGCGAAGATTATCCGAATGCGCGCCATTATGTTTATGCCTATCGATTACGAGCTGGATTTATGGAAAAGGCTTCAGATGATGGCGAACCGCAAGGAACCGGTGGACGTCCGGTACTTGATATCCTTCAACAGCGAAATGTCTGGAACGTCTTATTGGTTGTGGTTAGGTATTTTGGCGGAATATTATTAGGGACAGGGGGACTATCAAGGGCTTATCGAGGAACTGCTCGGCAAGTAATATTAGAGGCTGACTTGAAAAAGCTAACCCTTTATGAGATTTATACTTTGCGTGTACCCTATGAGTGGTTTGAGTTGCTAAAATATCAGTTTGATCAACGTCCTTGGCTAATTGATCAGGAAGAATTTGGTGAAATCATTAGGCTTCTTGTCCATGTCCCCGCCCAAGAAACCGAGTTGTTCAAAAAATGGATAGATGACTTTACACGGAAACAAGTACAGTATGAAGAGTTCGACAGTGCTTGGGAGTGAAAGAAAGTACGCTGAAAAAGACTGAAAAAAAGGAATAAAAGTCGAACCATAGGAAAGTGAATACAATCACTTTCTTTTTTTATTTTGGCCTGATATAGTAATTGTAACAGTATATCATAGTTAAATATGATGATTGCGAAAGGAGTGTTGTTTATGTTGGCTTGGATTTTGGTGTTGATAGTCGGTGGGTTTCTGGTGGGCTGCTCTGCAGTCATTACAACCTCATGTTACCAACTAGTTAAGTCGATTCTGCGGATTCCCGGAAAACGAGGGCCTATGTCTGGAATTATTGAAGTACAGCCCGAATAGCTTATATAATGCAGCAGAAAAGCACCGCTTCTTGGGAAAAGTGGTGCTTTTTGTGTTGACGGGTTTTAGACTGACATTCAGCACCCTTAGTTAAAAGTCCTTGATTTATGCGTGTTTGCAGGTTTTAGTAAAAATAAGGAAAAAACCTGAAAGCCGCACTATATCTGGTTCTTTTGCGAAGGATGCTGAAAAAGAGTTTAGAGGGAATGTCATTCAAAAACACTCTGGTTGCGGCCTGTTTTTTTGGCTTTATAAAGGGCCTGGTCTGCTCTGGAAATCAATGAGGAGGGAGAATCTGAAGGATGCCAGAGCGTTGCTCCGATGCTCACGGTAACGGACACGTTTTCATTTGTGCGTGGATAATGAATGCGGGCTTGCTCAACCACTTCACGAATTTTCTCACTGACATGCAGGACAATTTTCTCGGTTGTTTCAGGAACCAGAATGACAAACTCTTCTCCGCCATAGCGGGCAATAAGGTCCCCGTCTCGTAAATTACTATCGAGTTCGCTCACAATCGTTTGGAGTACGGTATCTCCAAATTGGTGACCGTAGCGGTCATTAAAAATCTTAAAATTGTCAATATCAATGATTAGCAAACCGAAAGTGACCAAACGCTTGCAGCGTTGACTGAGTGAGATGTATTCACGCAAGCGTTTTTGGAAGTAACGATGATTATATACGCCAGTTAGTCCATCAGTGATTGATTCCCGTTCAACGATAGTATATAGAAGAGCATTTTCTAAAGCAGAGGAGGCATGACCGGCAACGGTTTCTAAAAATTCCATTTGCTCAGGTGTAATTTCCGGTTGGCGAATGGCATGAATATTGATGGTTCCAATTTTGTGTTGTGCGTTCTGAAGAGGTAGACAACAGACCCATTCCCAATCCAGTAAATTCTGAGGTGAACGGTAATAGGTAACTCCTTTAGATAATACTTTATTGAGAAACGAAAAATTGAGACGAGGCACAAGCGGCGAGAGTGTAACTGAGTCAAATACACCGATAACCTCAAAGGTTCGCGTTTTCTCATCATAAAGACAAACACTTGCTTGATGAATTCCAATCAGAGTAACGATCGCACTAATAATATTCGTTGCAATAACTCGCGTATCGAGAGATGCGTTAAGAGCACGGGCAATGTCTAATAGGACATGCGTTTGCAAGCGAATCTCTTCAAGTTGGTTTTCTAAGATTTCTACTCTTTGTTTCAAAGTAGAGATGTCTTCGAGATCAGTTTGTTGTATTTGTGGCATTGCTTAGCCTCCCAAATCTATGATCAAATCGGAATCGAATGAGTTTCACTCCGAATATAAATTTGACAACTCCAAATTGTCGCTTAGTTCAACCATCTATAACTAATATTCTCTTTCATTACTAAATAATCCTTTGTCAGTATAGGTTGTTTTATGCGATGTGAATATCTGGACATAATGGGCAAGTTTATAAAGCCTAACAAATCAGTGGTACAAGAAGAAGGAGAAACGAGACTTCTGTCGAATTTAAAATGAGTATTGTACAGAATGAAGGGGGGAGCCCGTATTCTGGCTTATGAAATTACAGTTATTTTGGGTAGTATTCCATTTATCATGTTTTTGACTTGGCGAGCTCGACTAGTGGGATTAACTAGAAGGAATGCATTTTTGATGGCCTTAATTTTGTGTGGAGACATCATGCTGTATCCTTGGGCTTTGCGGTCCGGATGGATAATAGCTTGGATTTTGTCCATAATTATTCTGATTATTTCGGGCACGCTATGGTCAGAAATACAAAAAGCTATGAAAAAGGAAAAAGTTCCAGCTTCCAAAATAGATCTACCTGCAGCAAATCCAAGCAGCGATGGAAGAACTTCGCAAATACAAGTGAACCCATTCCAAATAGTTGAAGCGGCTGAAACAGTTGAAGCGGCTAATCCGGTGAATGCTGTTAAAATGGAAGTAATACCGATTCTGATGTCAATCGATGAACTCATTGATTGGGGATTTAAAGAAAAAAATGCAGAGAATTTCGAACTGGCAGCATCCTATTTTCACCAGGCTCTATCTCTCGATCCACTGCCCGATTTGGCCTTTTATTTAATTATTGACTGTTATTGGCTTTGGAACAATCTGGGGAAACGTAATTATGCGTTAACTCAGTTGCAAGTTTATATCCAAAAGTATTCACCGCAATTTAACACCCAACTCCGTGAACAATTTAATACCTGGATGACAAAAGAGGATCTCCACCAAATGTTTGATTAATAATTAGGGGGGCTAGTTCGCCGATGAAGCCAACAAGGGAAATTATTGGGCTGCGTATTATCAGTATCTCGGACGGAACTCAAGTGGGAATTGTGAAAGATCTTGTTCTTAATCCGCAGGGGAAGACATTAGATTTTATGATGGTTGATCGACCTTCAGATTATTTGGGAGCAAAGGTAATCGCCTTCAAAGATATCTTGGGTATGGGAGAGTTTGCGGTCACGATTCCTTATCTTGAAGTTATTCAAGATGTTGCCCAAAATGCTGAAGCTCAGAATTTATTAAAGCAAGATATTCAGGTTCTTGGGACTAAGGTTTTGACAAAAAAGGGGCAACTTATCGGAGAAGTGAAAGAAGTTCTCATAGATGAAGAGACCGGTAAAATTGCTGTGTGTCTTTTTGAATCTGATGGTGAAATGCATGAAATTGGGGTAAGGCAGATTATTACGTTAGGTAAAGAGATCCTTATCGTTGAAGGGCCAACAGTTCAAGACCATCAGATTATGGAACAGAGCAGCGAGAATCAGATTCATACGCCAGATGTAGCGGGCCTAATTGAAGCAGCGAATTTGGCAGAAGAGTTAGATTTTGTAGAAGCGGCAGACTCGGCAGGAGAGTTGGAGTTTGAAGTTGCAGCAGATTCGGCAGAGGAATTAGATTTTGTAGAAGCAGCAGATTCAATAGAGGAATTAGACTTGGATACAGCAGATTCAGCAGAAGGATCAGATTTTGTAGAAGAATTGGATTATATTGAAGAGCCAGAGCCAGAGCCAGAGCCTGTTAGAGAACCGGAAACAGGGTTTAATCTTTTTGAACAACGCCAGCTACAATATTTTATTGACAAAATGGTTGAAAAAGATATCATACTTGACAATGGAGAGATTTTGCGAGCGGGAGAACTCATTACTCCCGAGGTTGTGACTCATATTACGACTCGAAGTACGTTGATGGAAGTTACGTCCCATTTAAGGAAAAATTAGGTAGAAGATTTGAATATTAGTATGCGAAAGACAAGATTACTTTTGATGGCATTACTTTTACAATTTTGTTTTACCTTTGGTTTAGGAAGTGTCGCAGCATATGACAATACACATGATCGGGCACCAGCGGGTTTGATTGTTTGGGGTCAGGATTTTTCGGGATTGAGTAGAAATAAGATCTCCGTTCGATTGAAAGAAATGATCCCGAAGGCGGTTTTTTTTGAAAAGAATAGTTATCCCTTGAAGCCGGATCGTTCTTATGCGGAAATTGAAAAATGGTTGGATCAAATGTTTCAGCCCGCAACCGGTTTTTGGTTTTCCGATTTGCTTCAGTGTTTGACTCGTCCTTTCTTAGTCATCTCCCCGAAGACCCTTGAGTTAAATAAAGATGAGTTTATTTCTCAGTTGCAATCGTTAAGCGGGATTATTAACATACCTATGCATCCAGCCACCATTGCCTATGTGGATGGCAATTTGGTTACGATCGATGGAGAAGCGGGACGAGAAGTGGATATCGAAGGAAGCTGGTTGAAAATTGCACACGAGCATGAACAAAAACAGGTCCCCTTGGTGGTTAAAGATGTTCCTGCTCAGCCGGATGCCGCAGACCTATCAAAAGTCAAGGATATTATTGGAGATTACACAACGTATTTTAATTCTCAAGATGTATCACGCACGAAAAATTTGCGGTTAGCAGCTATGGCTTTGAATAATCGGTTAATTCCACCGGACCAAGTGTTTTCGTTCAACGATGCGGTTGGAGAACGAACAGAGGCTGCCGGATATTTGCCTGCATTTATTTATGTGGACCATTCTGTGATTTTGGGGGATGGAGGGGGGATATGTCAGGATTCCAGCACCCTCTTTCAAGCTGTCCGCCAGGCCCATATAAGCATCGTAGAGAAACATACTCATTCCTTGCCTGTATCGTATGTATTAAAGGGGCAAGATGCGACGGTGTCTTTTGGCGTACTTGATTTTCGTTTTCGAAATGATACCCAAGGGTACCTTTTAATCAGTGTTCGTACGGGGACAGACTGGCTGCGCATACAACTGTTTGGGTTAGCGGATGATCAACATCCGGTACTTCTGAAGCCGGGAGGTTACCCGAGTTCCCCGGAAGATTTAAAGATAGACCCACGCTAGATATCTCGGTTCTCAGAGGCGCTTTCCTAATTTTGAGTCGTAATAATTATTAGGGGGCTAAATAAGAAACTCCCTAATAGGAGACTAAGCACTGCCTAGTTTCTTATTAGGGAGTTAATCTATTGCCAAAATATTGAAGCAACAAGTAATTTTAGCAAGGTGCTTGTTCTGGTTTTAGTTGCTATAAATACTGATAAATGAGTTTGGCAGCCACTAATAAAGACATCACGATAAAAATGGGCT
>Ga0326727_10027085_pt1 | contig 10559 bp, 9 predicted proteins | sample MB2enrmetagenome_FD_207643 | JGI IMG/M metagenome (GOLD analysis project Ga0326727, IMG submission 207643) | Lab enriched peat soil microbial communities from McLean, Ithaca, NY, United States - MB29MY | ecosystem: Environmental > Terrestrial > Soil > Wetlands > Peat | place: USA: New York... | reverse complement strand
AAATCTGACGGCGTCGAACGACGAGGCGGGTGCGACCTCGGGCGGCGGGCCTTCGGCCTGGTTCTGCGGGCTTGCGAGCGGATCCCAATTCATGACGTGACCTCCATAGATTGCGTGTCACGTCTCACGGTAGGTCCAATGCGCTGCTCGGGGCGTCCGTAGAGTTACGTATCCGGGCGGCACCATTGCGTGGGTGCGCCGGTTGCACGGGGTATAGTGCTCAACTCAGCACGTGCTTTTCGTAGGAAGGAGCATTCATGTCGATCTTGACCGGCGTCAAGGAGATCCAAACGCGCGTTCGCAAGGCGATGGAGGGCGGTGCCGTCACCGAGTACTACTCGCTGCCGCTCGAGCAGGTCTACGAGGTGCTCAACGCCGCCCTCGCATCCGAGATCATCTGCGTGCTGCGTTACCAGCAGCACTACTACATGACCACGTCGATCCATCAGGCGCAACTGCAAGCGCTCTTCAAGGAGCATTGGCACGACGAGCAGGCGCACCTCGAGCGGATCGCCGAGCGCATCAAGCAGCTCGGCGGCGTGCCGGACTTCAACCCCGAGGGAATCACGTCGCGGGCCTTCTCGTCGTTCGAGAGCGGACATACGCTGGCCGATCTGCTTCGTGAAGACTTGCTGGCCGAGCGCGTGGTCATCAAAATCTACGGCGACGTCCTCGGCTTTTTCGGCGACGCCGACCCCGTGAGCCGCCGGCTATTCGAGGATCTCTTGGCCGACGAGGAGGATCATGCCGACGAGATCGCCGACCTGCTCTATACGGTCGACCCGACGACGGGTAAGACGGTCGAACAATTTACGGGCGATTCGGCGTTCCGGAAGGTAAGGAAATGAAACTGCAACACGGCGATCGCGTCCACATCAAGAACTTGGGAGTCGACGGCGAGGTGATCGAAGTCGACACGCGCACGACCGTCGTACGCTACAAGAAAGCCGACGGCGAACTCATCGAGCACCGCTTCAATCCGGATGATTTGGAGTACCGGCCGAAGCCGCACCTCACCTAGGCGGTAATGGCGCCCCGCGAGCGCAGCTGATAGCGGTGTCCGCCGCCGCTTCCACCGCCGCCGCCTTCCTCGTCGTCATCGTCGTCGTCGCGCGGGCGGCGCTGCTTGCGCTTGAGCGCTTCGCGCGCCGCGTCGTCGCTCTCGTCATCGTCGGCGACGGATGAGTCGTTGTCTTCCTCGCCGCTGCTCGCCGAGTAGTAGTCGTCGTCCTCCAGCGCCGACGTAAGATCCGCGTGCATCGGGGACGTGCCTGCCAACACGTCGCGCCCGTGTTGCGCCGATGCGACCATCGGAAACGCCTGCGGGATCATGTTGAATTTTGCCGGCTCGGCGACGCCTTGCCGCACGAGAGCGCGGAACGCCTTCGCCATCCCGGGCACGCGATTCTCTTCCGCGGTATGCGGAATCGAACTCAACGCCGCGGTCGCGAGTTGCTGACGGCCCGTGAGCCCCGCGACCGGCGCGTTGCCGGTCTCGAATGCTTGTTGGAGAAGGGCCGGCCCGTTCGGTACGCCGGAAACGGCGGTGACGGCCGGGGCATAGGGCGGTGCCGACGGTCCGAAGGTGGCGCCCCCGTAGTCGGGCTGTCGCATCGTGACCTTCGGCTGCGCCGCTCGGCCGGTCGAGAGCTGAAACGGCCCCGCACCCGATGCCACCTGCGCCTGCGTCGTGCCGCTGCCCTCCCAGTTGCGTAGGGCCTGGAACATCGCGCCGACGCCCGCGTGCCGCGATCCGGCGTCGCCGGCGGCCTGCCGCCGTAAACCGCGCTGATTCGCGCGCTGCAACCGTTGAAGGGCGCTGCCGCGAACGCGTATCGGCTTCGCGGGATCGTCCCCGCCGTATGCCGCTCGCTTGCGCTTGCGCTTCCCGACGCCGCCCTTTTTCTTCGCCTTGCGTCGTTGCTGCTGTTTCTGGTCTTTGCCCATCTGCAGGGACGGCTGCGATGCCGGCCCGGACCCGGCGCGATCCAGGATCGCTTCGGCGGAGCGTCCCGCGGCAACGCGATCGGCAACGGCGTCCGCTACGCGTTCGTGTGGATCGCCGGGCGCGCCGGCACTCGCGGGCGCGACGCCGCGGCTCTGCAGATATCCATGTGCGGCTTCGTGCGCCGCGAGATGCAGCGAAGGCCGCGAACCGAACACCAGGCGGTCTCCGTACGCGAACGCATCGCCGTCGAGCGCTTTCGTTTGCGCTTGCGCCGTATTGCCTGCGTGTGCCCGCAGATGCGCGATCGAGTGCCGTCCGAACGCGTGCTGAATCTCGGATCGAAACGGGACCGCCGTCTCCGGGGTTTCGTCGATCGTTCTACGGGCGATCGCAACGCGCCGCTGCGCCGTCGTCCTCACCATGCGTGTGCAGCCTCCTGCAAGCAAGCATAGCATACGGCTCGGTTCGCGCGAGTGTCCGATAAGTTTAGACTCTATCTGACATACAAGATTGCCCGGCGCACGCAAAGAAGCAGCGCGCGTGGGCGTTCAAGATGACGGCGTCGATCACGCTTCTCCCGTCGAGGATCTCGAACGGGCGATCGCGCTCGTGCGCTCGCGCATAGAACGGTTTGCGGAGATCGACGCGAGCGGCGCGGTGGCCGAGCGCGAACCTGCGCTGCACTTGCCGCCGCTGCTCGAGCAGTTGCGCGACCGTCTGCGACTGACGCCTTTCGAATGCGGCGTGCTGCTCATTTGCGCGGGCGCCGAGATCGACGGGGATTTTGCGCGCGCGTGCGCGGCGGCAACCGGCGACGACGCTGCCGCCGTCCCGAGCTTCGGCCTTGCGCTCAGCGTGTTACCCGAGCCGGACTGGCGCGCCGTGCTGCCGACCTCACCGCTGCGCTATTGGCGTTTGATCGAACTCGTCGCCGGCGCTTCGGTTGTCAACGGAGCGATTCGAATCGACGAGGCGATTCTGCACTATCTCTTCGGGATTCGGCAAGTTGACGAGCGGTTGATCCCCTTCACGCGGCCGTCTGCGCCGGGCCGGTTGACGGCCTCGCAACGTCGTTTGGCCGGCGAGGTCGCCGCAAGCTTGCAGACGCATGGCGGCCGCGCGCCGGTTGTGCAGCTCTGCGGACCCGACGCCGTCGCGAAGCGGACGATCGCGACGCAGAGCGCACGAGATGTCGGGCTCACGAGCGTGACGCTCTCGGCACTTGCCGTCGCAGCCGACGATCAACCGAGGCGCAGCGAAGTGTTGTGGCAGCGCGAGGTTGCGCTCGGGCTAGGCTGCTTCATCATCGACTGCGAACAGCTCGAGGGTGAGGCGCCGCAGTGGCTCGCGCTCTCGCGTTTCATCGAATGCGCCGAGGCGCCGTGCATCCTGTTGCTTCCCAAGCTGCGTGCGTTGCCGGGTCTGGTGAACGTTGCCTTCGACGTCAACCGGCCGGCGCGCACCGAGCAGCACCGCGAGTGGCGCAAACACCTCGGGTCGAACGAAGCCCTGGCGGCGCTGCCCGAGGAGCTTTCGTATCAGTTCAATTTTACGCTCGAGCAGATCGGTCACGTGTGGGAGAGCGCCGTCGCTCGCGTAACGGACGCGCAGAGCGAAGCCATTGAGCCGCGGTCCTTGATCGACGCGGTATGGTCGAGCGCGCGCTCTTTCTCTCGTACCAACCTCGACGAGCTCGCGAGGCGCGTGGAGACGCGCGCCGGGTGGCGCGATCTGGTCCTTCCGCGTCATTCGCTCGAGACGCTCCATGCCATCGTCGATCAAGTGCGGCATCGCAACACCGTCTACGAAGAATGGGGCTTAGGCAAGCGGACGTCGCGCGGACTCGGCGTGTCCGCGCTGTTCAGCGGAAGCAGCGGCACGGGGAAGACGCTGGCTGCCGAGGTCGTCGCGCGGGCGCTGCACGTCGATCTTTATCGGATCGACTTGAGCAGCGTGGTGAGCAAGTATATCGGTGAGACCGAGAAGAACCTGCGAAAGATCTTCGACGCGGCCGAGAGCGCCGGCGTCGTGCTGCTTTTCGACGAAGCCGATGCGCTGTTTTCCAAGCGCGGTGAAGTAAAAGACAGCCACGACCGCTTCGCCAACGTTGAGGTCGGCTATCTGCTTCAGCGGATGGAAGAGTATAGCGGCCTCGCAATTCTTACCACCAACCTCAAGAACAATATCGACCAGGCCTTCCTGCGCCGCCTGCGCTTCGTCGTCGAATTTCCCTTTCCGGATGCTCCCCAGCGCGAGGAGATCTGGCGACGAACGTTCGGGAAAACCGTTCCGCTGGAAGACCTCAACTTCGAGCGTCTCGCGTCGCTCAGCGTTGCCGGCGGCGACATCGCAAACATTGCGCTCAATGCGGCGTTTCTGGCCGCGGCGCAGGGGCGCGGCGTTGCGATGAAAGACGTGTTCTCGGCGGCACGGATGGAATTCGAAAAGCACGAACGGGTGTTGACCGCCTCCGATACGCGCGGTTGGATGTAAGGAGGGAACGCGATGTTAGCGCAACTTGGAAGGCGCCTCTTACCGCTCGCCGCCGCCGGAACCGGCGCAGGCATGACCTACGCGGCGATGCAGCGCAGATCGAGCTCGTCGACCGTTGCGCCGCCGCCGCTCTCGCCGCTGCAGGCGCTCTCGCGTGAGGCTCGCGACGCCTCGTCGCCTCGATATCGCGTTCCCTTCGAAGATCATGGCGATTTTCAGGCGTCGGTTGAAGAAGCGGAGGCGCAGCATCCCGGATCCTATCCCAACGTGACGGGCGATCAGATGCGTAACGCGTTCAACGTCTATCAAGGGGCGCGCAACCCGTCGCTGGGCTCGATGGTCTTAGGCAGGCTCGTGCCGGACTCGAACGAGCAGCAGCCCGGCATCGACGATCCGCTGCGCGCCAACTTCGGCGAAATGAACGAGTCGAGCGCCGGGGGCTCGGTGATGAACAGCCCGCAATGGAACCTCTTGATGAACGATGCGCTCGTGCTGGGGACGGCGCATTCGGGGCAGGGCACATACATGGCGTCCCCGCGGACGCCCGGAAATATTCTCAGCCGGCAACACGGTATGACCGTAACGGGCCGCGAGCTCACCGGATTGCGCGCTTTCGGACACGAGTTCGTCCAAGGCCATCCGGCACTCGGCGAAGCGACTGAGGTGAGCGATCCGGAGGCCGCGCGCAGCGCGACCTTCGGCCGCTATCAACACGTGCTGCGCGGGTCGCGCGGTGCTGACGGCGCTCTGCGTTCCGACGTGCTCGACGAATTGACCGCGCCGCCGCGCAGCGTTGGAGGTCACGAGTAATGCTCCGGTCGTTTCTACGCCCCACGTTCTTTCCGATGGGCCAGGCTGCGCGCAATGCGTCGAGTCAGGCCTCGCAGAGCGCGTCGAGCCGAGCCGCGCTCGAGGCGCTGAAAGCGCATCGCCAGGCATCGCGCCGGCTGCGGCAGCTCGCGTCTCCTTACGTTGGGCCGAACCCCGCCGCCGGCGCTGGTGCGGCAAAGCCGTCGGCGAAGCCCGCGCGAGTTTCGTGGCTAGCGCGGGTAGCTGCGTCGCTGCACAGCGGCGGTGGATGGCCGGCCTATCGCCTCGATCGCGATCCGCTTGGACCGGTAAACCCATTCGTGCGAGACGACGGAAGCGTTGCGCACTCGCAGAAGTCCTTTGTCGATAAGGGGGGCCGCCTATCGCCTCCCGGTGCGAGCCTCGATGTCGTCAAGCAAGTGCGCGGCAAACCCGCCGACAAACGCAACTCGGGATTTACCTCGGCGTCTGAAGCCGTGCAAGCGCGATACGCGCCGAAGGGCCGCTCGACGTTCCTTCTCACCGCGCTCGCAAACGCGCATAATTCACTCCAGCAGAGCCAAATCCAGCGGGTCATCGATCACTCCGCCGATCCGGAACTCGACACCCAGGAGGGGGCGGCGGCGAAAGCCGACGTCGGCGTTCCGGCAAGTAGCAAGCTCACCCAGCGGCAGAAGCTCAAAGCCTGGAGCGATCGCGATCGCGAGATTTTGCTCAAGCCGTCCGCGCAGATCGCGCAGCTCCATCGCCTCGTACCGCGTAAGACCGATAAGCCGTCGGCGGAGACCCTGGCACGGTTGAAGCTCCCGGCGGATGCTTCTTGGATCGATGTGGACGAAGCGCGCGCCAAACGCCAAAAGAAACCGTTCGATCGCAACGCCGCGCTCGAGACGCATCGCAAGATCACCATTACCCCGAAGACGCTCGAGAAAGTGCAGCGTGCGCTCGCACGCAAACGTTATCGCGAGCTCCGCAAACAGATGAGCGATCTGCACCTGTTTCAGACCTCCGGAAAAATGTCGGCGCAGGAGGCACAAAAGAATCGCGAAGCGATCCTGAAGGAACAAGAAATCGCCGCAAAGCGCCTTGCGAAGTCGTATCACTAAGCGAATAGCAACAAACTGTCAGAACGGTTCAAACTTATCTGACAACATGACTGTGCATTCTTCATGACATTCACGAAATAGGAAAAAAGGACGACAGGAAACGTCGCCGCTCGCCTCATAACCTCGTCGCACGGCAAACGATCCGTTTGCCGGAACGCGAGATCGAGTTTGTGACTGTGCAGCTTCGGTGTGTGGAGCATCGTCCGTGGTTTCGTCAACGTTCCGCGCCTCCATCGCATAGCAAACAGACCATAACGCGGTCTGCACTATCGCTTTCCCGCGAAAGGCGGATTTGGGGGTACGCATGACAACCACGTATACCTACCCTGGCGTTTACATTCAAGAGATTTCGAGCGGGCAACACATCATCACGGGCGTCCCAACATCGATCACGGCCTTTGTCGGGCGAGCGGTGATGGGACCGACGGACGAACCGATGATGTGCGAGAGTTTCGCCGATTTCGAACAGTTCTACGGCGGCCGCGCCGGAACGTTCCCGATGAGCTACGCCGTTTACGATTTTTTCATGAACGGCGGCTCCCAGGCGATCATCTGCCGCGTTGAGAGCAACGCGACGCCGCCGGTCGCGGCCACTGGAGCGATCATGGGCGGCAAGCTCGTCGCTGCCAACGGCGGCCTGTGGGGGACGTATGTCACCGCCGCGTGGGACCAACAAAACATCACCGATGCGGTCGCGCAGCAATACAAGCAATACGGGCTGACCAAGGCGGATCTCTTCAATCTCACGATCAGCTATCAGGCACCCGGGCTACCGGCGACGACCGAGTCGTTCCCGCTCGTATGTGGAGCTGCAGCGAAGCCGGTGGGCGTGCCGCCGAACCGGCTCGATCTGGTTCTCAGCACGCAGTCGAACTACGTTCGGGTCGGAACCGATGCGAGCGGAAAGCCGCAACTACCCACGGTCCCCGCATCGTTTGCCGCGGGGCAGGTCACGCTTTCCGGCGGCACGGACGGTGGACTGCTCTCGTACAAAGCAACCACGAAGGCGGCCGCGCCTGCCGCAGACGCCGGTACGTCGACCAGCGGCGATGGCGGCGGCGGGGAAGCGGACGCCGGCACTTCCGGCACCGGAGGCACGAGCGCACCGGCCGCCACGGTTCCGGCCGATCTTCCCGGCGACCCGCTCGGGCGCACGGGAATCTACATGCTCGATCACGTCGATATCTTCAATCTGCTGTGCATCCCGTCGGATACGCGTACGACCGACGTCGAACCCGCAACCTGGGCGGCCGCCGCATCGTACTGCGTCGGGCGACGCGCCATGTTGATCGTCGATCCGCCCGCAGTCTGGACGAGTTACGCAAAGACCGGCAACTACTCCAACATTCAACCGACCTACTTCACGATCAGCGGACAGGACGGAAACGACGGGCGAAATGCCGCCACGTATTTCCCGCGCATCAAAGAGGTTGATCCGTACATGGGCGGCACGACGCAAGTGATGCCGGCCTGCGGCATCATCGCCGGCGTGTACGCGTCGACCGACGCCGCGCGCGGCGTGTGGAAGGCTCCGGCCGGCGTCGATGCCGGGCTCGCCGGGATCGATTCGCTCGAGATCAATCTGACCGACCAGCACAACGGCGAGCTCAATGTTCTCGGCATCAATTGCCTCCGTAACTTCCCGATCATCGGCCCGATCGTCTGGGGCGCGCGCACCCTGCGCGGCGCCGATCTGCTCTCCGATGATTACAAGTACGTTCCGGTTCGCCGGCTCACGCTGTACATCGAAGAGAGCCTCTACCGCGGGACCAAGTACGCCGTGTTCGAGCCGAACGACGAGCCGCTCTGGTCGCAGCTGCGCTTGAGCGTCAACGGCTTCCTCGGCGACCTCGCTCGCCAGGGCGCGTTCTACAACTACTTCGTGCAGTGCGATAAGACGACGACGACTCCAGACGATATCGCGCGCGGCATCTGCAACGTCATCGTCGGTATCGCGCCGGTCAAGCCGGCCGAATTCATCGTCATCAAGATCCAGCAAGTTGCTGGGCAAGCACAGTCATAAGGAGACCTTGATATGCCGGCTCCACAGTTCAAAGTCAACACCTACCGCTACGATCCGTACAAGAACTTCCGCTTTAAAATAAAGTGGGATAACACCTACGTCGCCGCGGTCAATAAGATCAGCATTCTCAAGCGCAGTACCGAAGTCGTGAAGTTCCGGGCCGGTGGCGACCCGAGCGTCGTGCGTCTTTCGCCCGGGCAAACCTCCTACGATCCGATCACGCTCGAGCAGGGGCTGACGTACGATTTCGCGTTCGAGCAATGGGCCAATAAGGTCTGGGATTACTCGAACTCCTTGAAGGACGGAACCAGCGACGTGTCGCTCAAGGATTTCCGCAAAGACATTACGATCGAAATCTACAACGAATCCGGGCAGAAGGCGATGGCGTTCAACGTCTATCGCTGCTGGGTTTCGGAGTTTCAAGCGCTTCCCGAGCTCGACGGGATGGGCAACGCCGTCGCCATCCAGACGTTGCGCTTGGAAAACGAAGGCTGGGAACGCGATCAAAGCGTCACGGAGCCCACGGAGCAGAGCTACACGGATCCGTCTTCGAACTAACCGTGCGCACTCCGGGAACGGACGAGCTGGTCCGCATTTGGGAACTGGGCATCGAGCAGCCTGCGTGGTATCGCGGGCTGCTCATGCTCGTGCCCGCCTTCCCGGAGGCCTCGATGCGAGACCTCAGCGCCATTTCGATCGGGTCGCGCAACCGGTTTCTCTTTGCGTTGCGCCGGGCGTTGTTCGGCTCGTCGCTGGCGGCCGGAACCGCTTGCGTCAAATGCCGGGAGCCGATCGAGTTCGACCTGCGAATTGAAGACGTCTGCGACCTCGAGAACATCGAAGCGTGTCATCCGGAGCCTTCAACTCCGTTCAATCTCCGCATCGCCGATGCGACGCTTCGGATACGTCCGCTAACGAGCGCGGATTTTTCCGGCCTGGCACGGGATATGCTGCCGGCGCGCGGCTCGGCGTTGCTGATGGAGCGCGTCGTTCACGTGCTCGAGCCGGCCGGCCCGACGGCGTACACATTGACCATCGAACAGTTCGAAGCGGCCGTCGAAGCGCTACAAGAACGCGATGCCAATATGGAGACGTGGCTTCAGCTCAGCTGCCATTCATGCGGGCAGGAATGGTCGTCGTTGCTCGATATCGCAAGTTATCTGTGGTCGGAGATTGCTTCGCTCGTGCAGCGCGTGCTCGATGAGGTCGCAACGATCGCGCAGTCGTTCGGCTGGTCGGAGCGCGAGATACTCAAGATGTCACCCGGACGCCGCGAGTTCTATCTTGCGCGTAGCGGCGACGGGGAAGAACTGCGATGAATCTCTTCGAGCGCGTGTTTCTGCAAGGATTCGGTTTGTACCCGAGCGTGCAACCGCTTGGAACATCGCGCTTCATGCCGGACATGCGTCAGCGCGCCGAGGATACGCCGGATACGACCAGCCTTGTCGCGTGGAGCGATCTCTATCAAACCGACGCTTTGCCCGGGCCGCGCGAGAGCGGCCGGCAACGAAGCGGCACGGCGAGAGAGGACGCGCGGTTCCATCCCGCTGGTGCGGCAGCGTCGTCGGCCGGTGAGGGCATGCGGCTCGGGAGCGGCACGCCGGTGGCAGCCGACGTTCCGGCTTTGCCCGAGCGACGGACATTGCCCGGTGTTGATCACGCGGCGGTGCCGGTGAGTGCCGCCCCGCCGCCGGAAAGTGAGCCTGTTCAGCGTAGCGTTGTTACGGCGCCCCCGCAATCCGTTGCTACGACCGCCCAGGCACCGGCGGCAGCGGGTGCTTTACACGAGGCCGTTGCGGCGCCCGGCGAGGCTCAGCAACATACCGCGCATGCCGCAGCCGCAACGCCCGCAGAGCTCGCGCCGGCCGCGCCGAGTGAATCATCGCAGCGTTCCGTGGTGATGCCGGTGAGCGCGGACGCCCCGGTCGCGAACGAGCGCCGGATGCCCGCAAGGGCGATCGATGCTGCGAACGAGGCCGTTGCGGCGCCCGGCGAGGCTCAGCAACATACCGCGCCTGCTACACCCGCAACGCCCGCAGAGCTCGCGCCGGCCGCGCCGAGAGAATCATCGCCCGCAAGCGCGGTAGCTGCTGCGCACGAGTCTGTTGCGGCGCCCGGCGAGGCTCAGCAACATACCGCGCCTGCCGCAGCCGCAACGCCCGGGGAGCTCGCGCCGGCA
>Ga0326727_10027084_pt1 | contig 10560 bp, 11 predicted proteins | sample MB2enrmetagenome_FD_207643 | JGI IMG/M metagenome (GOLD analysis project Ga0326727, IMG submission 207643) | Lab enriched peat soil microbial communities from McLean, Ithaca, NY, United States - MB29MY | ecosystem: Environmental > Terrestrial > Soil > Wetlands > Peat | place: USA: New York... | reverse complement strand
CACTCGTGAGGGTAGGACGGAAAGCGAGCGGGTCTCAGTCGCCCACACTCCCTCCCACGCCGCGAGCCAGCCCTCTGCCTGAGGAGGTGCTCCATGAAGCTCCTTGATTCAGAGGATCCGATCTCACCGAAGGCCGTGCCGGAGACATCGGAAGTTCGCGACCCCTTCAGAACGTATATTCATGAGATATCGAATTACCCCCTCATGACAAGGGAAGAAGAACGGGAAACGGCACGGCGGGCGCGAATGGGCGGTGATAAGGGGGCTGCGCAGAAACTGGTCGTCGCGAACCTCAGGCTTGTGGTCAGGATAGCCCTTGATTACCATAACCACCACAACATCCTCGACCTCATACAGGAAGGAAATATGGGGCTCGTGCGTGCCGTCAGGAAATATGACCCTGAAAGGGGGACGGGCTTTTCAACCTACGCATCCTTCTGGATTCGCGCCTACATGCTGAAACACCTGATGGATACCTGGAGCATGGTGAGGATCGGGACCAAGGACAGTCAGAGGAAGCTATTCTACAGCCTGAACAGGGAGAAGGAGAAGCTTGAAAGATCCGGCGTCAGCCCCTCCGCCGCCCTCCTCGCCCACAACTTTGAGGTCACCGCCGCGGAGATCGAGGATATGCAGATGAGGCTGCATAACGGAGACGTTTCCCTGGAAACCCCGCAGCATGAAGACGGTGAAGCCTTTATGGATACCCTGGGAAGTGGCGAAGACATAGAGGAGACCTTGATTCAGAAAGAGAACACGGAGACGCTGCACAAGAAGCTCGGTGACTTCAAGAAACAGCTCAACGAGAAAGAACGTTTTATCCTCGATAATCGCATCATGGCCGAGGATCCATTGACGTTGAAGGAGATCGGTGCCCTTTTCAATACGTCGAGGGAAAGCATCCGGCAAATACAGGCGAAGATATCGAGGAATCTGGTAAAGAATCTGAGATCGAGTGAATTGGTCTGTCCGTGTTAAGGGGCAGTGCGCATTCCGAATCCGACGCCTATCGCTTCTCCACCATCTCCCGCATAGGCTTCCAATAGTAGTCGCGCCAGCCCTGATTGATGTCATCGTAGTGCGATTCGGGAACGCCGCTCTGCCGGAAAGCGAGCCGGGTGCCTCCTCTCACTTCTTCCAGGGAAAAGGTCACCCGGGAAAAATGACCCTCCGGCCAGTCGCTGCCCCTCCACGACTGAACAATCTTTTTGTCCGGCACGAGCTCAAGGTTGACACCGCTGATATATCCTCCGTAGGCAGTGAATTTGCCACCGACCTTCCGGCTGATGCCGGCCGTCTCTCCCGTGAGCCTGGCGTGTTTCCGTGAATCCATCAGCATTTCGTAAACCACATGAGGACTTGTCCTGAACGTCACAGACTGTCGGATGGTTTTTGTCGTCATTCACGCCCTCCTTTCCCTTCTGAACATACATAACCATCCGGAGGGCACACGGCAAGAGGCGATGAAAGAGGAACGGGCCTCCGGGCCGATGAGGAAAAACGGGGCCGCTCACAGTCACTATGCTTGCCCGTGCCTTGCCGTTATGCTAATATAGAAGCCGTGGCAATAGACCTCAACTGCGACATGGGGGAGTCTTTCGGCGTCTACTCCATCGGGAACGACGCAGAGGCGGTCCGCCACGTGACGAGCGCCAACATCGCCTGCGGCTTTCACGCGTCGGACCCTGGCTGGATGGAGGCCACGGTAAGGCTCTGTGCCGACCACGGGGTGATGGCGGGGGCGCACCCGGGATACCCCGACCTGCTCGGCTTCGGCCGGAGGTCGATGGACGTGGCCGCCCGGGACCTCGCCAATTATGTCCTCTATCAGGCGGGTGCGCTGAAGGCCTTCCTCGACCTCTTCGGCCTGCCCCTCCGGCACATAAAACTGCACGGGGCCCTCTACAACCAAATGGTCAGGCGCGAAGAGGCCTTCCTCGACCTCGCCGCGGTAGTCGAGAGGGCCTTCAAGGGCGTGATCTTCGTGACCCTGGGCACGGCGGGGGGCAGCGCGTTGAAAAAGGCGGCTGCCCAGCGGGGCCTTCGCGTCGCCCTGGAGGCCTTTCCGGACAGGGCATATACCGACGAGGGCGAGCTGCTCGGCCGCGAGCACAAGGGGGCCGTGCTGAAGGACCCGGAGGCCATCGCCCGAAGGGCGGTAACGATGGCGGCCAAAAAGGGGATCGAGAGCGTCAACGGCCGTTGGATCGATATGGAGGTCGATACGCTCTGCATTCACGGCGACAATGCGGAGAGCATCGCTGCCGCCGCAAAGATCAGGGCTCTAATGGAGAAGGAAGGCATAGCCGTGGAGCCTCTGTCCCGGCTGCTATGATCCCATGGAGATACTGCCTTACGGAGAGAACGGGCTTCGCCTGGTCTTCGGCAAAGAGGTCTCGCTCGCGGTGCACGAGCAGGTCCGGAAGGCCTATCTCTCGCTGAAGGCGCTCTCGCTGCCCGGCATCATTTGTATCATCCCCTCTTTTACGTCCTGCCTCGTCGTCTTCGACGGCGCAAGGATAACCTTCGGGGCGCTCGCCGACTTGTTACGAGAAAAAAAAGAGGAGATGGCGGCCGAATGGAAGGCCCCGAGGCTCCACGAGGTACCGGTCTCGTACGGTCGGGAATACGGACCGGACATGGACTCCGTCTGCGCCTATTTGGGCCTTACGGCGGAAGAGGTCGTCGAGTGCCATACCTCCGTCGTTTACACGGTCTTCGCCGTGGGTTTTCTGCCGGGCTTCCCCTACCTGGGTCCCCTCGACAAGAAGCTTTTTGTGCCGAGGCTCGACGCGCCCCGCGTCAAGGTCCCTGAAGGCTCGGTCGCCATCGCGCAGCTCCAGACGGGGATATATCCTTTCGACTCGCCCGGCGGCTGGAGGATCATAGGGAAGACGCACTTGAGGCTCTTCGACGCGGAAAGGCCGCCTTACAGCCTCTTCGTGATGGGCGACCAGGTGCGCTTCGTGAGCGTGTGATGGCGGCTGCGATTGAGGTGGTCCACCCCGGATGGCTCTCCCTGGTTGTCGACGCGGGCAGGACCGGCTACGCCGATATAGGCGTCCCCCTCTCCTCCGCCCTTGACGGCCTGGGTCTTGCCGTCCTCAACAGGCTCCTCGAAAACAGCGACGACGCACCGGCCCTGGAGGTCTTCGGCATTGGTTTCTCCCTCGCCTTTTCCGCCGACACGACTGCGGCCATCACCGGCGCACGGGTGAGCGCCTTCCTCGACGGTGCGGCCGTCGAGCCGTGGGCTACCTTCCACGCAAAGGCCGGCAGCCTTCTCAGGGTGGCCGGGGTGGCCGAGGGTTTTCGCTATTACGTCGGGTTTGCCGGCAGCATGGAGTTGCCCCGGATCATGGGGAGCTTCTCCACGAACCTCGAATGCATGTTCGGCGGCTTCAGGGGCAGGCCCCTGGTCAAGGGGGATCGCATCGGCATAGCAGAGGCGAGAAAGGTTGAGCATAAGGCCGTGTCCGAGTCGCACCTGCCCGATATGAGGCCGCCCCACGCGCTTCGGATCCTCGACGGCCCGGAAAAGGATTGGCTCACGGACGACTCTTTCAATAAATTTTGCGACATTGAGAAGAATCTGCGGTATGCTGTTTCAGCGAAATCGAACAGGAGCGGCATCAGGCTCGAGGGGGAGTCGCTGGCGTTCAGAGAAGGCGCGGCCGGCAGCATCGTATCGGAAGGCATACTGCCGGGGACCGTCCAGGTGCCGCCTGACGGCAGGCCGATCATCATCCTCTTCGAAAGGACCATGGGCGGCTATGCCAGGGCCGGCGCGGTCGCATCGGCCGACCTGGACCGCCTGGCCCACCTCAAGCCGAAGGACGGGGTCCTCTTCGAGCGCGTCACGCCCGATGAGGCGCTCAGGCTGAACACAGCGAGGAGGGGTTTTATCTCCTCTCTCTATAAAACCATAGGGGGTTAACATGAGAAAAGCGGTAGCCTGCTTCTGCTTTTTTTCCCTCGTCTTCTACCTTGGCGTATTTCATGCGGACGCCGCCGGTAAAGAGATAAGGATCGGCGTCATATACCCCCTGACCGGCCCTGCCGCCTCGACCGGCCAGGTGCTCCTCGAAGGGGTGAAGCTCGCGGCCGACATCATCAACAACAAGTACAACCTGAATATGCCCCTGGCGAAGACGGAAGGCCTCCCCAACCTGGGCGGGGCGAAGATCGTCATCGTCTCGGGCGACCACCAGGCCAAGCCCGATGTCGGCATGGCCGAGGCGGAGCGGCTCATCACCCAGGAGAAGGTCGTTGCCCTTATCGGCGCCTATCACAGCGGGGTGACGGCCACGGCGAGCCAGGCCGCCGAGCGGTACGGCATCCCCTTCGTCAACGGCGATTCCACGTCGCCCACCCTGACCGAAAGGGGGTTCCAGTGGTTCTTCAGGACGACCCCGAACGACCAGTTGTTCGCCGAGAACTTCTTCCAGTTCCTCAATGACGTGAAAAAGCGGAAGCGCGTCGAGACGGACCCCGTGGCCCTCTTCAACGAGAATACGCTCTTCGGCGCAGACACCACCAAGTACGTGGAGAAGTTCGCGAAACAGTACGGCTACCAGGTCGCAGGGCTCGTCTCCTATCCGGCCAAGAGCACGCAGCTCACCAGCGAGATCCAGAGGCTGAAGGGTTTCAACGCCAGGGTCGTGCTCCAGACGTCGTACGTGGCCGACGCCATCCTTTCCGTGAAGACCTTCAGAGAGCTCAACTTTGCGCCCGATGCCGTTCTGGGGAACGACGCCGGCCATATCGACCCCGAGTTCGTCAAGTCCCTCGGCAGGGACGCGAACTACATCTTGTCGCGCGAGGTCTGGGCCCTCGACCTGGGGGCGAAGAAGCCCATGTTGAAGACGGTGGCCGAGATGTTCGAGAAGAGGACGGGCAAGCCCATGGACGGCTCTTCGTCGCGCGCCTTCACCGCGATGATCGTCCTGGCCGACGCCATCAACAGGGCGGGCTCGACCGACCCCGCGAAGATCCGGAACGCCCTCCTCGAGACGAACCTGAAGGCGGACCAGCTGATCATGCCGTGGGACGGCGTGAGGTTCGACCCGAAGACGCACCAGAACGTGCTGGGTAAGGGCATCATCGTCCAGGTCCAGGGCGAGAAATACTACACCGTGTGGCCCTTCGACCTTGCCACGAAAGACGTGGTCTGGCCCTTCCCGAAGTGGGACAAGAGGTAGAGGCAAAGGATGGAGGGCTTCGTCCAGACGGTCGTCAGCGGTCTGCTTATCGGCTTTTTGTACGCCCTTATCGCCGTGGGCCTCACCATGATATTCGGCGTGATGGACATCGTCAACTTCGCCCACGGGGAGTATCTTATGCTGGCCATGTACCTCGCCTATTGGAGCTTCGCCCTCCTCGGGATCGACCCCCTCTACTCTTTGCCTGCGGTAACCCTTGCCCTCTTCGTGCTCGGGACCGCCACCTACTACCTGTTTATCAGAAGAATCATCAACGCGCCCATGCTCTCGCAAATCTTCGTCACCTTCGGCCTTCTCATATTCCTCCGGGGCCTTGCCCAGTTCCTCTGGAAGGCCGACTACCGGGCCGTCCCCCACTGCCTGCTCAGCGGCAGCCTCCGGGTCTCCGGCGTCTATATAGGCGTGCCCGAGCTCGTCGCCGCTGCCGGCGCCGTCGTGTGCAACGGCCTCATCTTCCTGTTCCTTAAGAGAACGAGGACAGGCATGGCGCTCGAGGCGGTGGCGGAGGACAAGGAGGCGGCGCGCCTCATGGGCATCAATAGCGACCGCATGTTCGCCCTCGCCTGGGGGATCGGCATCGCCAGCGTTGGGGTGGCCGGGGCCCTCCTGGCGAACTTCTACTACGTCTTTCCCGAGGTGGGCGGTAATTTCGGCCTCATCGCCTTCGTCGTGGTGGCCCTCGGCGGTTTCGGAAGCGTCGTGGGGGCCTTCATCGCGGGCGTCGTGGTGGGGCTGGTCGAGGTGATGAGCGGCTACCTCCTTGCCCCTTCGATCAAGTTCGTGGTCGTCCTCGGCCTCTATCTCGTCATCGTCCTGGCGAGGCCGCAGGGGCTGCTCGGCAAGGCGTGAGGGACCGATGAAGAAGGGGCTCTGCCTGTTTTTCATATTCGCGGCCCTCCTCATTGTCTTTCCCTTCTTTTTCCACAAGCCCTTTCCGAGGCACCTTTTGATCATGATCATGATGTACGCGGTCATGAGCATCGGGTGGAATATCATCGGCGGCTACGGCGGCCAGGTGACCTTCGGCAATGCGGCCTTTTTCGGCGTCGGCGCCTACGCCTCGGCGGTGCTGCTGACAAAGGCGGGTCTCTCACCGTGGGCAGGCATGGCCGCGGGCTGCGTCTCCTCGGTCCTCCTCGCCGTTATCGTCGGCTACCCCTGCTTCAGGCTGAAGGGCCATTACTTTGCCATAGCCACCATCGCCGTTGGGGAGATCATGATGGGCCTTTTCATGGTCTGGGATTTCGTGGGCGCGGCCGTCGGCATCTACCTTCCCATCCTGCCCCAGTCCTTCAGGAACTTCGAGTTCCACGCGACGAAGCTGCCCTACTACTACATCATGCTTGCCATGTTCTTTTTCGCGCTCGGTGTGGCCTTCATCGTGGAGCGGAGCAGGCTCGGGTATTACCTGCGGGCCATCAAGGACGACCCCGACGGGGCCAGGAGCGTGGGCATCAACATCCGGAGGTACAAGCTGTATGCCTTCTGCCTGTCGGCCGTCCTCACCTCCATGTGCGGCACCTTCTATGCCCAGTACGTGCTCTATATAGACCCTCCGAGCACCTTCGGGCTGATGATATCGATCGACCTGTGCATCATCTCGCTCATCGGGGGTCTCGGAAAGCTCTTCGGCCCCGTGATCGGGTCATTCGTCTTCATACCTCTTGTCGAGCTGACGCGCGTCTACCTGGGCAGCGAGGGGCAGGGGATCGACCTCATGCTTTACTCTTTGCTCATGATCGCCGTCGCGATCCTGAGGCCCCAGGGCCTCTCCGGCCTTTTCGCGCGAGGTGGGCGATGAGCGGGATATTGCGGCTGGAGCACGTGACGAAGCGTTTCGGGGGGCTCGCGGCCAACCAGGACGTCTCTTTCTCCGTTGACCGGGGCGAGGTGATCGGGCTGATCGGCCCGAACGGGGCGGGCAAATCGACGCTCTTCAATTGCATCTCCTGCTTTTACCGGGCAACCGAGGGGCGAATCCTCCTTCATGACAGGGAGATCACGCACGATACGCCCGAGGCCGCCTGCAGGAGGGGCATCGGCCGCACGTTTCAAATCGTGAGGGTCTTCAAAGAGATGAGCGTCCTCGAAAACATCATGATCGGGGCGTTTTTGAAGTACGAGAAGACGAGAGAGGCGCGCGCCAGGGCAGGCGAGGTCGCCGGGCTATTCGGCTTCGCCGCCAAGTTGGATCGGAAGGCCGTCTCTCTCACCATATCGGAGCAGAAGAGGCTGGAGGTGGCCAGGGCGTTCGCCACGGGGCCGGAGGTGCTCCTCCTCGACGAGGTCATGGCGGGCCTCAATATCCAGGAGGTGAGAGAGACGACGGAGCTCCTGGGCCGCCTCAAGGGGCTGGGCATCACGCTCATCCTCGTCGAGCACGTGATGGAAGGCATCATGCCCGTGGCCGACAGGGTGGTCGTGCTCGACTACGGCCGGAAGATCGCCGAAGGGCCGCCCCATGAGATCGTGAAGGACGAAAAGGTCATAAAGGCGTATCTCGGAGTGAAATATGCTGAGCGTAGAGCACGTAGACCTGTCGTATAGCGGCGTCAGGGTGGTCCAGTCCGTCTCCTTCCGCGTGGCGCCGGGGGAGATCGTCGCGCTCATCGGCGGCAACGGCAACGGCAAGTCGACCATCCTTAAGGGGGTGAGCGGCATCCTCCACGCCGTCTCGGGGAGGGTGACCTTCGAGGGGCGCGACATCACGAGGCTGGAGGCCCACAGGATCGTCGGCCTCGGCATCTCGCACGTGCCCGAGGGGCGGCGCCTCTTCCCCTTTCTGAGCGTCTCCAAGAACCTGCTCCTCGGCGCCTATCTCGTCGCCGACAAAAACGAGGTCGAAGAGCGGATGGAGTACGTTTACTCTATATTCCCCATCCTGAAGGAGCGGGCAAGCCAGAAGGCGAAGACGCTCTCGGGGGGCGAGCAGCAGATGCTCGCCATAGGCCGGGGGCTGATGAGCAGGCCGAAGCTGCTCATGCTGGACGAGCCGTCCTGGGGCATAGCGCCCATGCTCGTCGACCGGATATTCGAGGTGATCGGGGAGATACGGAGGAACGGCGTGACCGTCCTGCTCGTGGAGCAGGACGTGGAAGCGGCCCTCGATATCTGCGACAGGGCCTACGTGGTGCAGACAGGAAAGATCGTGCTCGAGGGGCCCGGGAGAGAGCTGCTCGACTCGGAAGTCGTCCGGGAGGCGTTCCTGGGGCTATGAAATGTAGTACCCGACGCTCGCGCGCGGGACCGTCTTAGCGCTGGTCCTTTCGGACCCACATATACTCCGGCTCGTCAGGGCCCCACCCGAAATGTGAGTTTTTCTCGTAGATCATTTCGACCCCATTGACTATTTTGACGTCTCCGGGCCGGGGCTTCTCCTCTTGCACCTTCTCTCCCCCTGCTGTCTTCGCGCTGCTGTCCATCGATTTGTTTTGGGAAAGAGGGGTGCTGCAGGAGAGAAGGAACAACACGGGGATAAGCATCAGCGCCTTCAAGAGCCAGGAAATTTTCTTCTCACGCAGATGTGGATTTAAAGTGCTCTCGCAGGGGCGTGTCTCGCGGCTGAACATTTGAACCTCCTCCCAGGGGATTTCGCCATTTCGCGTATCAAGGTTTACATACATGGGGCGCCTCTGTCAATAGAAACACAGGAAAACGGCAGGGCAAGCGCATTTGGAAACTATCTGCCCGCCGGACCGTATGGCACCCGTTCCTTCGCGCGTTAAAGCTCCACTCCCGACCATAGGCGGGGCACCCAGCTCCATATTGCCTTGCTGGGTCGCACCGGCTCCTCATCGCTTGAGGTGCGCGGTGTAGTACGGGCAGAGAAGATCGAGCACGCACCTCATCCTGCGGACCGCTCTGTTCCGCCTACGCTGGTGAGCGGTCGTTCCGCATACGCGCTCAGGAAGGGTGCCATACGGTCTCACTCAAATTGGGATTGCCAAATGCGCTTGCCCTGGGGGAAAGACCCGAGGGGACGTTCTTTCACGGTGTGTATTTTCGGCCCTTCCTTCCATTCACCATGTCCGGCGCAGCCTGCTACAGCACGGTCTCCTGCCCGGTCTTCGTGTCAAACGTGCGAAACTCATCCTTCATGCGATCCTGCAGGTAGATGTAGTCATACCCCGCCCGATCCTCCGTCTCCTCATAGCTGCGACGGGCCTCTTCAGCGCAGACCTTACAGCAGGCACCGGGCAGGGAGACACAGAAGACCGTGTAGCGGCGGCCGCTCCGCTGGACGGCCGATGATGCGATCGTCCGGAAACCGCAGCAGTCCGGGCAAATCCTCAGGCCCACGCGCTGTTGCTCGCGGAGGCCGTAAGTGTCGTAGAATATGCCGCGCGACGTTGTCTCGAGGGTACGGCCCCTCTTGCGGAGCCTCTCCACCACCTCTTCCCTCCCCCGGAAGGCGGCCAGCTGTTTTTGTACGAGGGCCTTGATACTGTTCATGTTTCCCGGGGATTCCTTGAACTGTGCCGGGTCGTAATCGGGTTCACGGAGGTTGGAAAAGTCGATCCCTGCCATGGCCATGATGATACCCATATTGATGTAGGGGAGGGCGCTCTCCACTGAATATCCTCCCTCGAGAACGGCTATATCGGGCCGGAGCTTCTGGTTGAGAACGGCATAACCCTGGGCCGTGAAGCTCATGTTGGCAAGGGGATCACTGTAATGATTATCCTGGCCCGCAGAATTGATCACCAGTTCGGGCTTGAATTCCGCCAGGATGGGCAGGACCAGATTGTCCATGATGTAGTGGATCCCCGTGTCCGTTGTCCCCGGCGCCATGGGTATGTTTATCGTGGTGCCGTAGGCCAGGGGGCCGCCCAGTTCTTCGGTAAAACCCGACCCCGGATAGAGGGTTCGGCCGTCCTGATGGAAGGAAACAAAGAGCACGTCGGGATCATCCCAGAAGATTTCCTGCGTCCCGTCGCCGTGGTGGACGTCCGTATCGACGATGGCGAGGCGTCTTATGCCGTACGTCCGGCGCAGGTATTCCACCATGACGGCCTCGTTGTTGATATCGCAGAAGCCGCGATTGCCGTGCGACACGGTCATGGCATGATGGCCCGGAGGTCTTATGATGGCAAAGGCGTTTTTCACCTCTCTCCGCATGAAGGCATCGGCCACCACCATGGCAGAGCCGGCTGAAACCAGATGGGCCTGGGTGACGCGGCTCTCCACATCGGGCACACAAAAATGGACACGGGATATTTCTTTGGCCGTAGCGAGGCGGGGATGATACTCCCTGATCTGGGGCATATCCATAATCCCCTCTTCAAAGAGCTGGTCGCGGGTATAGAGCAGCCTCTCTTCCCGTTCGGGATGGGTGGGG
>Ga0326727_10027083_pt1 | contig 10560 bp, 7 predicted proteins | sample MB2enrmetagenome_FD_207643 | JGI IMG/M metagenome (GOLD analysis project Ga0326727, IMG submission 207643) | Lab enriched peat soil microbial communities from McLean, Ithaca, NY, United States - MB29MY | ecosystem: Environmental > Terrestrial > Soil > Wetlands > Peat | place: USA: New York... | reverse complement strand
ATGTTCCGGTTGCTGGTCAGGTGGCCCTCTGGATCAAGGTGAATATCGAGCATCTTGGGGTTCTCAAGAGCGGCTAAGACGGCAGCGACGGGTTTTTCCTGCCCGTCCGGAAGCGTGATTCGATCAAATCGCATGCCCAGTTCCGCCGAGCGGTGCATGTGACCGGCATTGCGGATCATCGTGATGTGCCCGTCCAGCAAACTTCCCGGTGGCAGGGCGAGTTTGCCTCCGACGAAAACGGGCTTCAAGACTTCGGCGACGACGGGATCGTTGACGTGGTTGATTTGAGTGTGGATCCCAGATAACACCTGAACTTTGAATTCCGTCTCGGCGGGAACAGTCAGAGTGGCGCGCGCGGCTACGCTTGCGCTTTCTCCTCCGGTCATACGGTGGGATAGTGGCCCGCTCGGGCTGTAATCCTGTGCCATAGCCGCGAACACGGAAACCAAAATCATGACGGCGGCTCGCCGAAAGCTCATCATTGCTACATCCTCCTGGTGATCCAGCCGCAAACACCGGATAACACTTTACCGCCCCACGTTCTAAAGCTCAAGCTTGACGTGCTTTTCTCAGAACTAGCATTGTCTCGCGGGGGAGGTCAGAAATCAAGCAAAAGGTGGACAAAGGGTGCTCGACACAAAAGTCGTGGGCTGGGTAAAACCGATTACGCTGTTACCAAGTTCCCCGAAGCTGGAGTTTCTACATATCTGACGGGTTTCCCCCGGGTCCAATCGGTCAGAAATGCAATCGTCGCACACGTCATCGGTAAGGCGACCCGAACCAACCGGTTGGGAATCACCAAACCCTTCCGCGGCAGTACCGGGCAGGCTGGCGCAGGGGGAGCGTGGCCTTGCGACTTAGGCGAATCCCGCAAGCAGGAGGCTGGCGCATCTCTGAGATGGTATTCAGTCTCCGCGGTTGAGATGCAGTCAGCGGGCTGTCCCTGCGGGATCGCAGAGTCCTAAAGACAGGACTCTGATGCGCCAGCCTGCCGTTGAGGCACGATGCAGGCATCGGCGTTTTCTTGCGGAGCACGGGGTCCGAATCGTTCATAACTTTGCTGCCTGCATACCGTTACGCGCGCAAAGGGACGGCAGGGAAACAATTGAAGGGTTCGTGATCCACCAACCAATAGGGCATGAACTCGATGCCCGGCGTATTCTCCACGCTGAAGTGGAGCGGCTGGCCGGGTTTGGGTTTCAGGCGCTTCTCCACGTCTTCGGGTTCCTTGACGTCATCGAGGCGCAGCCGGACTTCCGGCGCGCCGACGGTGGCGAGCAATATCGGGCCGTAACTGATCGCGAAACGGGCGTGACCGGGGATTTGGTCGAGGCCGGTGTAACGCTCCGCATGCAACGCGATGGGCAGGCGGAATTTAATTTCGTTGCCTTCCGACCACGTGCGGTCGAGCGTCACGTAGCTGCCCGGCCTTCCTTTCGCCGCCGCCTCGCCATTGATGTAGATGTCCATGTCGCCGGTGGCCCAGGAAGGCACACGCACGCGGATTCTTGCCGCGGTCGGGTTCGCCACGGAAATCTGCAACTTCACGTCGGGGTCATACGGAAAGCGCGTCTGCATCTGCAGCTTCAGGGCGGCTGCGTCGCCTTTCCACTCGACCGTGGACGGCTCGTACAGGTTCACGTATAGGCCGTCGGGGGCGAACGAATAGATGTGCTCGGGCAGCGAACCAATCAGCCGTGTGCCCTGGCCTTCGCAGCAGGAGTTGTGCGCTGTGGGCGCCTCCTTGTGGTGGGTCAGCAGGGTGTGATAACGGAAGCCCGGCGATCCCACCAGGTCGGCAATTCCCACGTTGTAAATGGACTTCTCGATTTCCGCCACGAACTTCTCATTTTCCGGGTCCAGCAGGTGGAAGCGCTGGCTCAAAAAAGTCCAGAAGGAATTTCCGCAAAGTTCTCCCAGCGGCACATTGAGCTGGTTGGATCGGGGCGGCGAGGGGACGAACTCGATAATTGAAATGGAACCGCCGGAGTTCTCCCAATCCTCGTGGTACAGCGCCCAGGCGCCCTCGACCATGCGCAGATAGCGTTCGTCGCCGGTGGCAAGGTAGATGTCCATGTAACCTTCGAGGTTGGTGAGCAGGTAGCAGTGGGGCGCGGCGTAGGGGTATTGCCACACCGCCCGCTCCTCGCGTGCAGCCAACTGCTTCATCCAGAAGTTCTCCTGGTAGTAACGCTGCAGCACCTGAATGTCCTCGGGCTTGCCCACGGGCGTGAAGTACAGACGCGAATTGGCCACCATGCCCTGGCCGCCCTGGTAACTGCGACGCAGCAATTGCGGCAGGTAAGGATTCTGATTGAACCAGTCGTAATAACCGCGCAGGAGTTCGAAGGCCTTCGGGTGCCCGGTGTAGGCCGCTTCGATGAGGCCGTGGGTCAGCCAGGCGCGCGTGTATCCGCCTCGTTCTGAGTAGAGGATAGTGTTGGGGGGGTAAGCCATGATGTAGCCGTTCGGCTCGCGATATTGCGCAATGCCATCCACCACGGCGTTCAAGCGGCGGCGTAATTCCGAGTGCTCCATCCAGCGCAGGGTGTTCCCCGCGGCCATCAGGAAGCGCCCGGCATTCGACCCGGCCAGGTCCTCCTCCCAGAACTTCACATCGCCATTGGGCGGCGCGAAGGGCGGGGTCACACCCGCGCGCTCGCGGAATTGGCGGAGCAGATCGTCCACCGAGTAGGAGTCGAGGAGATACCGGATATTCTTCTCCATCGCCGTCTGGAAAACCCCGCCGTTAAGCGTCACTCCGGTGCGCGGCACCTTCACCTTGTGAGCCGGCGGCTTCCACGTGCTTGGGTCGGTGACGTTCTCGGGATGATCCATGAACGTGTTCTCGCCGCCGGCGCGCTCGGGCCGCGTGACTTGGGGCAGGTCATCGTCATTTCCGTACGCCGCGTCGGCCGTGACGGGACACAGTTCGGCAATGTTCTTGCCGCCGGAATAGACATCCATCTTCCCCATCGCCAGGTAGTAAACGTTCTCGTCAGCCATGTGGCGGCGCGGCTCGATTAGGGCCAGGCGCGTGGCGGTCAGGCGCACGTAGCGGCCCTCTACGCCCGCTGCAGGATACGTTTGAATGGCGCCCTCGGGGTTGGGAACGTCGGCGTCAAGATGGCTCACGATCGCGGTGGCCTGGCGGAATTCGGGCTCGCTCGAAGCCTCAATTTTGAACCGGAGCGGGAAGCCCTGCCCGGGCACAAAGCGATCATTCGCTGGATAGACTTTAATGGACTCAATCGTCCGCTTCTCCCCGAGGTCGATCTGAACCCAGGTGGTGAGGTCGGCGCTCTGGGCAGACTTCGAGCGGTACGCGCGATACGCCGTGCCGGACGAGGGAGACATCCACTCGCCGGTGGGCATCGGCACGACACGCTCATCCGGCGGGGATGCCGGCGGAGCGGCGGCGGCCGCCGCGGCGCGCGGGAAGAAGCGCGCACTCGCCATGGTCGCACCCGCCCCGGCGGAGGTTTCCAGAAAACGGCGTCTTGTAATTCTCATCTCTCACACCTCGCAATCTCGAACGACCAGTTCCAGCGGGACGATGGTGAAGCGGGGTAATCGAGCCACGGACCGACACCATACCAGAAAACACCGTGCCTGTCCCCGGGTTTCGTCCTTTCGGCATCGTCAATGTGGCAAACCACTCGGTAGTTGCCGACCCGATATCTCCACAACTTCGCCTTGCCCCCCGTCAGGGGTTTGCCCTGTCGACGGGGATCATCGTGGCTTTCGATGTCGGTGGAGAGAAATCGGGCGATACGCTCCTGAGCAGAGCGGTCGAGCTTGTGGAGTTCAGCGGCGGCTCTTGGATCGAGCCGGACGGCGTAGGTTGAGCTCATCGAGGACTTTCTTAAGGGGGATCGAGGGAAGGCTCTCTTCCAAACGCTGCGTCGCGATCAAGTAATCTTCCTGGTCATCCAGATACTCTTTGACGGCGCGCCGGATGTAAAGGGATTTGGACCTGCCCGTCCGCTGGGCCAAGCGTTCCAACCGTGTTTCGAGTTTGGTTCCCAACCGAACCGACGAGGGCATGGGCGAATCTCTTTCTAACCAATCGTATTACATGTATCACAACCGGTCTTCGGCGTCAAGAGAGAGTTGTCATCTCGCAAGTGGAGGGGCGCGGGCAACAAAAAAGGCCGCCGGTGAAGGCGGCCTTTTCCGCAAACTTGGGTCAATCGGCTAGACAGCGACCTTTTCCTCTTCCGCTTTCGTAGGGGCGCCAATCTGCACAAGGTCCGACTTGGGTTTCTGAAGGACGATCTCTTCATACACCTTCCGGACTTGCGCGGCCTGCTGGGCTTCCCACGCGGCTTTGCGGCGGGCCTTTTCTTCTTCCGCCGCGGTCAGGGGCACATCGTGATCGAGGGTGCGAACGCGCGCGGCGTCCTCGGCATTCACAGTCAGAGAATGTTGGGTGGTATCAAGTTCCACACTCTTGCCCTTGGCATAAATCGCGTGCTTGCCGTGGGTTTTGTACCACTCGGCCACGCTGGCGTTCTTGTACATGTTCTCGATGATTTTCCGCCAGCCGATGCCGGTGTTGTAAGCGCAGAAGGAGATTTCACCCAACTGCGTCGCGTACGGAATGATGCACATTTCGGTGCGGCGGAAGTCGTAGTTGAAGAGATCCTGGAACCACATGCCGGCGATGAAGAGCAAGTTCCATGGATCGGAGCGGCGCTTCAACGCGTCTTCCAGTGTGCGGTTGGGGTCGGAGGCGCCGTATTTCTCTCGCGTCTTCTTTTCCCCCGAGAGGGCAAACGACTTATCAAATTTCTTGATCAGATCCGCCAGGGCCAAACTCTTAGGGGCCTTAAAGGGCTTATAGTTTTTCAGGATACCCATGGCCAGCATGAAATTGGAAAACTTCTTGCCGCGGGCCGCGTCCGTGATCTTCTGAATGTCCTTTACGAGACCCGGGACGTTCAGAAATTCCGGTACCGGCGCCCATTCCTTGGTTTCCTTGTTGATCATCAGGGCCGTGCCGACGCCACAGTTCGGGTGGCATCCGCAACTAACCATGCCCCACTGTGCTTCCGGACCTTTGACGAGATCCGCGAAGTCGGCAAAGGCGCTGAACATCGAAATGGGGAACCAGTCGCGCGTGGGTTCGGTAATGCCTGTCTGCTTCTTCACGTCGCCGGCGAGATGCGCCAGTGTGTAGCGTTGCCGCAACCGGCGCTGCGGGGTGATGTCCTCATCGCGCCCGGTAAAGGAAACGGGTTGGAACGCGACGAAGGCGATCTTCTTGGGATTCTCACGGGCAAAATTCACGATGGGCCCAACCTGGTCATTGTTCACATTATTGACGATGGTGATGACCAGGATGATCTCAATGCCGGCCTCGTGCATGTTCTCGATCGCCCGCAACTTCACGTCGAACAGATTGCCCACCTGGCGATGGCCGTTCGCGTCGTTGCCGATGCCGTCGAATTGCAGGTAGGCGTAACGCAGGCCCGCTTCAAAGGCGCGCTTGCAGAAATCCTTGCTTTGAGCGAATTCGATGCCGTTGGTCGCCGCCTGCACGCTGTTGTAACCAAGCTTGCGCGCGTAGCGAATCGCATCGAGGAAATAAGGCGACACGGTCGGTTCGCCACCCGAGAATTGCACCGACATCTGGCGCCGAGGCTTGATCTTGATGGCATTGTCGAGAATCTCTTTGACATCTTCCCAAGTCAGTTCGTGCACAAAGCCAACCTGGTTGGCGTCCATGAAGCAGGGGTCGCACATCATGTTGCAACGGTTCGTCAGGTCCACCGTCAGCACCGACCCGCGGCCGTGCTTGATGGAACTGGATCCGTGATTGTGTAGGCCTTCGTCATTGTGAGCGCGTATGTCGCGGCCCGGAAAGTTCTGCTCAATCCAGCTCAGGAATTTCGCGTCAACCGCCATCATATCTTCACAGCGCCCATGAATAGGGCAATCCTTCACCATCCAGACCTGGCCATCGCGCTCGATGATCTCGGCTTTGACCTCACCGGTTTTCTCCGTGAGCAACGACTGCCAGTTCTCGTCGCCATTTATAATCTTGGCGCGCGCTTCCTTGACGCACTCCGGGCAGAGTGAGTCGGTCTGGCGGGGCCAGCCCAACGGAGGTTTAGTCTTTTGATAGGATTTCAAGAGCGGCTTGTCAGACCACTTGGGAATAAAGGTTTGACCCGGGCGATACTTGTTAAAGAATTGAACTGTGTCAAACACGACCGTAGCTGTGGAACATACCGCCTGATCCACGAACTTCAAAAGCCGCTGACCTCTGATTCTCGGCATAACGAATTATCCTCTCCCCTTAAAGATGGCGAACTGTCACTCCCCCAGAAGCGCCTGGGATTACTTTTCAGCCCTTCGGCGAAATCCAGTTCGAAATACCCGGAACCTCTCAACCTGATTCCGGATAATCCAACACTGGCCGCTGGAGGCCGCAACACGCCACTGCCTTTCCCCAAGGCCGTGACGATCATTTCGAGACTACGTCGCCCTGGCCAGGTGCCATGTGGGTCTCCACCAACCAAAAGTGCGAAGAACCCCTGCGCCTAGCTTTGCGTGCAAATGATACGATCAAGGGGAGTTAAGGTTAAGAAGTTTGTACTAAATGGCGGTTTTGAACGGTTGTATGGCACTAAATGTCCACCGAACGGCTTTCGCAAGTCGCTCTATATTAAGGTATTTGTCAAGTTGCATGATGACGGACATCAAAAAGCTACGTGATGATTGTTCTGGATTTCCACCGCGATTGCAAGCCCCCAGCGCTGTGGAAGCTCCTCGCACCCTATGCACACTATCGACGATAGACGATCTTGCCGGCAACGATAGTGGCAGTGACCGCCCCGCGGAAGGTGCGTCCATCAAACGGAGAGTTGCGGCTTTTCGAGTGGCCTTCTGCCGCGTGGTAGGTCCAGGCAAGTTCCGGATCGAACAGGGTAAGGTCAGCCGGACCGTCCACCTGTAACCGACCCAACGGCCGGTTGATGATGCGCGCAGGGTTGGAGCTAAGCAACGAAACCATGTGCCACAGAGAGATCAAACCCGTATGGACCAACTCACTAAGCGCCAAGCCCAGCGCCGTTTCCAGCCCAATGATGCCGAAGGGCGCGCCGGCATCGAGGGGCTTGGCTTTCAGATCCGCTGCGTGCGGAGCATGGTCCGTGGCAATGGCATCCACGGTGCCGTCCGCAATTCCGGCGCGAATCGCTTCCACATCCGTGGCGCTGCGCAAGGGAGGATTCATCTTGGCGTTCGAGCCGTGCGCCAGCACCGCTTCATCCGTAAGGGCAAAGTGGTGCGGAGCGACTTCGCAGGTCACGCGCACGCCGCGGCGTTTGGCCTGCCGCACCATGTCAAGTGATAGCGCCGTGGAAAGGTGCGCGATGTGCAAACGCCCTCCCGTAGACTCTGCCATCACCAGGTCGCGCGCCACGCACACGTCCTCGGAAGAATTGGGAATTCCCCGCACGCCGAGCTTTTTGGCCACCGGCCCTTCGTTGATCACGCCGCTCGCGCTCAGGCTGGGATCTTCGCAGTGCTCGCTGATAGGTGTGCCCAGGTTGCGGGTGCGTTCGAAGGCTCGCCGCAGCAGGCCCGCGGTTTTTACGGGACGCCCATCGTCGGAGAAGGCCACCGCCCCCGCGGCCGCCAGCGCCGCAAAGTCCGTTAGCGACTCTCCCTGACTTGCCATGGACACAGCCGCCACCGGGAACACTCGCGCCAGGCCCAGGCGGTGCGCCTTCTCGATTTGCGCCGCCACCAGCTCCGGCTGATCGATAACGGGCTTGGTGTTGGGCATGCTCGCCACGGCTGTAAAGCCTCCGGTCACCGCGGCGGCCAAACCGGTTTGGAGCGTCTCCGATGCCTCGCCGCCGGGCTCGCGCAAGTGCACGTGGATATCCACAAAACCGGGCGCCACCACGCTGCCGCGTGCGTCGAGCGTTTCATCCGCCCCGGCCGCAAGGTTCGGGCCGATTTCTCGAATTACGCCGTCTTCAATACGGACGTCGAGCGCCCCGTCGAGATTGTCTTCAGGCGACAGAACGCGCCCGCCCTTAATCAGTATGGAAGCCATGAGGTCCTCAATCATCTCTGCATTCGGTAGGTGGGCAGTATAGCATCGGCAGTGAGCGGTGACACAGCCGCTTGCGGGGAATCCGCCACAAAGAGAGCAACTAGAAACGGCTTGACGTCATGCCGTCAAAACGTCATGATGGCAGTATGAAAGTCTTACACAAGCGCGCCACCGTTTATTTCGATGCCTCCCTCCATCGAGCCTTGCGGGTTAAAGCTGCGGTCACGGAGCGAAGCCTATCGGAAATTGTCAACGCTGCCGTGAAGCAGAGCATGGCCGAAGATGCGGAAGACATGGCTGCCTTTAAGGACCGAACCAATGAACCCAACCTGGCATTCGAAGTGGTGCTGAAGGACTTGCGGCAGCGTGGAAAGCTATAGGGTTTTGATCAAGCCATCGGCGGCAAAAGAGTTTGAGGAGATTCCCAAGAAGGACCGCGCCCGCCTTGCCATGAAGATTGCCACCCTTGCAGGAGATCCCCGGCCACCGGGCGGCGAAAAGCCTTCCACGCAAGAAGAATATCGAGTGCGGCAGGGACGCTACCGTGTGGTTTACTCCATTTCGGACGCCGAGAAGACAGTCCTGGTCGCAAAGGTGGCACACCGGCGCGAGGTGTACCGGTAATGCACCGACGCAGGCGGAGTTTGCCTTCCTCTGCGGTTTGCTAAAAGAGCAAGAACTCACGGTATTGCAATGCAGGGGTGAACGTACTGTGGACTCCTCGGGCGCTTGTCATATGGCCCCGTGTACGGGTGGCTTTGGCATGGCGATCAAACGCGTGCGCTCTGATCGATGGCGTCGCCGGCGCGACATGCCGCCCATGATAGATCCTGCACACGTGTCCGCAAGAGGTCATCTCCCGATCTAGCGCCACCAGGGAGGAGCAGGTCCGCTTACCTCGGCGGCTTGCTTGCGCTCCTCGCATAAAGTCCCTGAAAATAGAGTAGAATAACAATGAGGTTACGGTTATGAGTGAGCCAAGGTACCTCGACAGTTGAGCGAAAGCAGCCTAGAATTGCTTTAATCATTACGAGTCAAGAACCCATGACGATCGCCATCCATCCCGAGCTCGAAATTAGGCTCCGCGCCCGAGCGGAGGCCGCGGGACTTACCGTCGAAGCCTATGTCGAGCGTTTGGTCCGCGCTGAGCAGCAGGCAGAGGACGAGCTCGAAGCATTGGCCCTCGAAGGACTCCATTCCGGCGAGCCGATCGAAATCGGCCCAGGTTATTGGGAGGACAAACATCGCCGGTTGGATGAACGCCTCAACAAGACCGGTACCCGGTGACCGCCCGCTACGTTATTCGCCCGAAGGCTGATCAAGACCTTACCGAGCAAGCTTATTATCTTGCGACGCAAGCGAACCCCAGAGTTGGTCACAACTTTCTCCTCGCTGCCCACGAAACATTTTCTCTCCTTGCCACACAGCCCAACATGGGGTGGCGAAGACACAGGGTTGATGACGGCGTCTCAAGCGGTAACCTTTGCCCCCCGTGTCGGTTCCGGCCTACGAGCCGATTGCAGTGGCGGGTTAGCCAGCGTATCAAGCCGGGGGATACCAACCTCCAGGGGTGTATTCGATTTGCAGATGAGCTTTGAAGTCCGCCATATTGCGGACCAATTCGTTTATGCCCATATCACCGGACAAGCCTTGACGCCATACTCGGGGGCCGACCGTTCCGAGCACCAAGTAGTCAGGCGGGGCGGCCGTTGCTTGCCCCGCCGAGGCCTTTAGCGCCGACTCAATTTCCGCCTGGTGTGCAATCACCGTTTCGCAAGTGAGGCAGAGGCGGCACGTCTTGCGCAGAATCAAAAGGCCCAATCCCTCCACGTGAATGACTAAAGGAATTTTACGTACCCTGGTCTTAGCTTTGCACCTTGGGCAGCGCGTGGCGCGATAATCCGCGTGGGGATTGAGCGCAAATGAATACCGGGGAGGCAACGCGCCCATCCGAGCTTTCTTTAAACTTCGACGCGATGTCATAGCGAAGGAACGGTACCTTAACGAGGCGGCGCGCGATTGATCAGGCGCGGAACGCCTGTTTATCGGTGCCGGAATAGAGTGCCTTCAGTTGGCGGCCCACTGCGCCGGCGTGTGCAGCCAGCGCCGACTCGTCCACATCCTGCCGCGGACGCGGCTCAGGGTCGAAGTGGTGATAGCGGTCAACCCCTCGCACCAGCATGGCGGAGTCCCGCGTCTTGAGCTGCTTCACAGAGGTTGGAATGTAACGAATGGCCAAGCCGATTCGACGCTGCTCAGATCGATTGGGCTCCGAACTGTGCACGATCTTCACGTGGTGCAGGGACATTTCTCCGGGCTTTAGGATGCAGCACACCGAGTCTGCCGCATTGACTTCCACGGCAATCTCCTGCCCACGCGATAGAAGGTTGTCCTTGTGGAACGTGTCCACGTGCTTCAGATGGTCCTGCGTCTGCGAGCCCGGGATGAACTTCATGCAGCCGCTCTCAGGATTGGCCGGAGACAAA
>Ga0326727_10027082_pt1 | contig 10560 bp, 8 predicted proteins | sample MB2enrmetagenome_FD_207643 | JGI IMG/M metagenome (GOLD analysis project Ga0326727, IMG submission 207643) | Lab enriched peat soil microbial communities from McLean, Ithaca, NY, United States - MB29MY | ecosystem: Environmental > Terrestrial > Soil > Wetlands > Peat | place: USA: New York... | reverse complement strand
GATGTCGCCTGGCTGTCGCGCTTCAACGCGCGCATGGCGGAATATTCCGATGACGGCGTGGTGTTCAACGCCGCCTATGGCTATCGCTGGCGGCAGCAATTTCAACTCAAGCCCGCCTCGGGCGGCGTGTCCAGCGATCAGCTCAGCGTCATTGTCGACCTGCTGCGGGCCGATCCCGACAGCCGGCGCGCGTTGCTGCAGATCTGGGACGCCGAGGCCGATCTCGGCGTCAACAGCCGCGATCTAGCCTGCAACACCCAGGCGATGTTCAAGGTCCGCGGCGGCCGGCTCAACATGACCATTTCCAACCGCTCCAACGACATCGTCTGGGGCTGCTACGGCGCCAACGCCGTGCAGTTCTCGATGCTGTTGGAATACATGGCCGCGCGCATCGGCGTCGAGCCCGGCATCTACCGCCAGGTCAGCGACAGCTACCACGCCTATCACGACACCTGGCCCAAGATCAGCGACATTGCCGCGCGCTTTCGCGGCGATCCCTATGTGCAAGGCGAGGTATCGGTCTATCCGCTGGTGGCCGATCCCGGGAGCTTCGATGCGGAACTCGTGCGCTGGTTCGAAAACCCGCCGGATGATCTCAGTTTCGCGCAATGGGAGGCGGAAGCGGGGCTGTGGCGCAATCCGTATTTCATCCGCGTCGCCACCCCCGTCCACAACAGCTGGCTCGCCTACAAGCGGAAAGACCGCGAGGCCGCGTCGCAGTGGCTCGATCGCTGCGCCGCGACCGATTGGCAGCGCGCGGCCCGGGAATGGTTGCAGCGGCGGTCCCTGAGCTAGTTGAGCAATGCCGTGAAATCAACCGTTTCCCACGCTCTCGGTCCTCATCCTGAGGCGCAAGCCTTCGCCCCGGAGGGCGAAGGCTTGCGTCTCGAAGGATGGCCGCTTGCACCGTCCTTTGCGGCCATCCTTCGAGACGCATCGCTGCGCGATGCTCCTCTGGATGAGGACCGGGAGGACCCCGATATGATCTCGTGCATGCTCCATGAGTGACGACCTCGAACGCAAGGCGCTGCTGGAAAAGCTCGCGGCCTGCGACACCCCGACGCTGCGGCGGCTGGCGGCGTTGCTTAAGGCACGCGCTGACGCCGCCGACAGCGGCAAGAGCTATCTCGACTGCCTGCGCGCGGTCGCCGACAGCGACGTCGGCGGTTTGAAAACCTCGGAAAAATCCTACGGCAACAGCTGGAAACTGCGCGGCGGCGTCGACACGTTCCACATGCTGAAACGCAAATGGGAGCGTATCGAAAAGCGCGTCTCGACCGATATCGCGGTGTCGGCGGCGTCAGCCGGCGCCAGCCCGTACGATATTTTCGAGCACCTCAAGTCCGACCGCGGCGCCGATGGTCTGATCGATGATATCAGGGATCTGCGGCGCTATCTGATGCTGGTCGAAGCCGAGATGGCCGCGCGCGCGAAAGCGGGCGTGGCCGACAGTGGCCGGGGCTATCTCGATGAGTTCGAGGGGATTGCGCAGACCGACATCGCCACCATCGAGGACAAGGAAAAATCCTACGGCAACAGCTGGAAACGCTCGGGCGGCATCGGCGCCTTCATGATGCTGGCGCGCAAATGGGACCGCATCGCCCAGCGCGTTACCACCCGCATCGAGTCCAAGGACGGCGTGCCCGGCGCCGCGCGCGACAATGTGTTTGAACACCTCACCGCCGACCGCCGCGCCGAGGGCACCATCGACGACATCCGCGGCCTGCGCCAGTATCTGTTGCTGGTCGAAGCCGAGATGGCGGCCAGGGGCGAGGTCGAGATCGGGACCGCGCGGGATAATCGGACGGCGGGATGAGGCGTGCAAAGCCCGACCGGATCAACAGTATCGGCGCAAAGCCCACATGCTGCGACGAATAGATTGGCTAGACCGGCGCTTCCGAAGTCATCATCATATGGAGGCTTGCGCTGCTGCGCTCCCTCTCCCTCTCCCGCTCCCGGACGAAGCGCTTCGCTTCGCCTAGGCGCGGGAGGGTTGGGGTGGGGGTGTTTCAGCATACACACTACCCGCGTTGGCCCCCACCCCGACCCTCCCCCGCAAGTGCGGGAGAGGGAGGGAAAGAGCATCGCTCGGGATAGGTCTCACGGAATCGCTCAACCAGTCATGGCTTGCCTTTCGCCGGCTCGGCGCTGTCGTCCTGCGTGAGCGATCCGACAAAGCCCGCGATCAGGGATCGCAGTTCGTCGATGGACGGGATGTCCATCAAGAGCGCGACATAACCGCCAATCTGCTTTTGATGAATCTCGAACTTGATATGCAAGAACAGCACGAGCGTCGAGCTTGCGCTCTCGAACATGCGTTTGCCATCGCCTCGGATGACGATTGGAAGCGACATTTTCAGTGCGCTGTTCAGAAGGTTTGCGATGGTCGCGACCCAGCTGTTGAGAATGATATTGCCGGTTTCCGCCAGCGCTTCGTCTTCCAGATCCACGATGTCTTCCAGCGCCAGTTGCCGACCCACCACCGCGCGCACCAGTTCGAGACTGTTGGTTTCCGGAAAGATCAGTAGCGCCCGGCCGCTAAACGGGCCCGCAAAATCCTGGCGCACCGCGACCAGTTTGGGGTTGTCAGGTTTTGCAACCAGGTTGGCGGCCGCTTCACTGGTCAGAATATCAACCGAAGGCACCGCCAGCAGAACCTCGTTCTGGATCATCTTGCGCAGGCTGGTGGCAGCCTTGGCCATCGCGATATTGCTCAGCTCGGCGAGGGCGTCGCGCTCGATCTCGGTCAAGGGCACCAAACGCTCGGATGTCATTGGTTTTCCGATCCCTGAATGGGGGGCTGCTGGGTCCCCCTCACTGTCTCGGCTGGATGACTACCACGATCTCCGTTTACAGTTTGATCCAAGCGAGGTTCCATGGGAACTCTTGTTTCGATTGTACCGGCTTGCGCAAACCGCTCACTTTGAGGTCAAATGGATATTCGGGTCGCCCGGCGCTTGCGGGCGATCGTCGAGAATACGGATTCTGCGATGCGGAAAAAGCCGGGGACGACTGAGCGGTTCGCGGCCAAGCCGCGGCGGCAGAGCGCGGCGGGCAATCCGCTGCAAACCGGTCCGAACGGCGCTCATGCCGCAGCCGCTTCGAAAACCCTTGCCGCGAGCGGTCCAAAATCCCTGATGAAAACCTCTGCGCTGGGCGCCGGCCGGCCTGCCGATCGCCGGACCGGTGTTCAGCCGGCCCCCAGTTCCCCATCTATTCCGGCCCAGCGCCGCAAACCCAGGCCGAGCAACATTTCCGGCGACCGCCAGCAGAAAATCGAGGAACGGATTGCCGCGGCGACCGAGCAGCTTTCGGCGGGAACCACCGAGGCAGCCTCCGCGGCCGAGCAACTGCGCCGTTCGATGGAGCAGATCGCCAGCGGCGCTGAGCAAGCCGCCAGCGCCGCTCAGGAGACGCTCGCGGTCGCCACGGCTACGGCGGCAACGCTGGCGCAGGCGCGCGGCCGGTCCGAGGGCGCGCGGCGCCGGACCGACGCGCTGGAAGCGCTGCTGATCGAAACCTCAAACCAGATCGAAATGTGGGCCAGCAATATCAAGCAGAATGGCGCGCGGCAGGCCGGGACCGTCGAGATCATGGCGAAGCTGAGCGAGCAGGCCGCCAGCATCGGGGACGTCACCAGGACCGTCAGCCAGGTCTCCGACCAGACCAACTTGCTTGCGCTCAATGCCGCGATCGAGGCGGCGCGCGCCGGCGATCACGGTCGTGGTTTCGCGGTCGTCGCCGATGAAGTGCGAGCACTGGCCGAGACGTCGGAACAGAGTGCGCGCGATGTGCAGGATCTCGCCGCACAGATCGAGACCCAGGTCGGTTCGGTGTCTTCCATCATCCGAACGGCGGCCGAGATAGCCACCAGCGAGGCTCAAAAAAGCCAGACCGTGATGCTCGCGCTTGGCGAACTTCGCAAGGAAGTCGGCGTCCTGGCGGAAGGCAGCCAGTCGATTGCGGTAGCAACACTGCAGGCTGAATCGGCCGCGCGCGAGGCGCAGAAGGGCGCCGAAATCATTTCGTCCGCGGCCGAACAACAGGCCGCCGCCTCCGCCGAAGCGCTTCGCAGCGTCGAACAGCAGGCCAGCGTCCTTGATGAAAGTCAGGCCGCGTCCCGGTCTCTGGCCTCCCTCGCCGTGGATCTCAAGTCGATTTCGGCCAGCGATGCCAGCGCCAATCAACTCGCCTCCGCGGCCGAGCAGCTTTCGTCCGCCGTCCAGGAGCTGTCGGGTTCCGCCGCAGAGATCATGACCGCGGTCGATCAGATCAGCCGCGGCGCCCAACAGCAGGCCGCCGCGACCCAGCAAGCCAGCGCAGCGATGACGGAGGTCGAGAAGACCGCGCAATTTTCCCGGGAGAGCGCCGCGAAATCCATGGAACGGACCAGGCGGATGGACGCCATGCTCGGCGAATGCCGGCTGCAGATCGCCGGCCTGTCGCAGGGCGTGACGCGGTCGATTGAGACGACGCGCCAGAGTCTGGACTTGATCGCCGGCCTCGAAAACGTCGGCCGGCATATCAGCAGGATCGTTGACAGTATCGGAATCGTGTCGATTCAGACCAATATGCTGGCGGTGAATGGTTCGATCGAGGCGGCGCGCGCCGGTGAATTCGGCAAGGGGTTCGCCGTCGTGTCCAAGGATATTCGCAGCCTTGCCCGCGACTCCGGCGAGAACGCCGCGCGCATCAACGACACCGTGCTCGCGATCCAGGGTCAAATCGCCGCGGTCCGCCGCGAGCTCGAGCGCGTGATCGCCGGAGCAGAGGCCGAAAACCAAAAGACCGATGCGGTGCTGGCAGGCTTTGACACCGTGCAAAAGGAGGTTGCCGAGATAGCCGCCGTCTACGATCAGATCGGCGCCGGCGCCGAAGCCCTTCTTGCCTCGATGAAGGATGTCGCTCAAAGCGCCAGGCAGGTCGCTTCGGTCGCCGAGGAAGCCGCCGGCGCATCGGCTGAGGCCGCGGCGGCGGCCAAGCAGCAGGCTCGGGGCGCGGAGGATCTCGCCGCGGCGATCGAGGAAATCGCCTCGCTTGCGGAAACCATTCAGCGCCGCGATGGCCGGTAGACTTCAGCAGCCTCGAAAAACGGCCGGTGTTGCGGCCGCCGTCCCGCGTGTCGCGGAAGAGGGGGACGTGGCCGCGGAGGATTTCCTGGTTTTCCAGCTTGCCGGAGAACCGTTCGCGCTGCAGTTGGCTTCCGTTGCCGAAATCATCCGGCTGCCGCATCTGTCGCATATGCCGCTGGTCCCGCCGAGCCTGCTGGGCCTCGCCAATTTGCGCGGGATGGTGCTGCCTGTCATCGATCTGCGGGCGCTGTTGCGGCTGCCGGGCCATCAGGCCGACGAGCAGACGCGTGTGATCGTGATGCGTGGAGAAGCCGCGGTCGGCTTTGTCGTCGATCGGGTCGACCGCCTGCTGGTGCTTGCCGCGCACCACCTGGAACACGACGAGGCCGGCGCCGGTACCACCGATCCGGCGCTGCTGGAGGGCACCATCAAGGGCCCGGAAGGCCAGAGCACGATCAAGGTCTTGAATCGATCGCGGCTGTTGAGCGGGCAGTTTGCCCGGCTTGGCGTCTCCACGGCGCGCACGGCCATTCGGTCGCCGGTCGCGATCGGCGGCTCGGCCGCGGCGCCGGTCCAGGCGCTGATCTCTTTGTTGAGCGTTCGCCTCGGCGAGCAGGAATATGCGCTTCCGCTCGACCGCGTGCGCAAGATCGTTGCCCTGCCGGACCATATCTCGGCGCTGCCGCGGCCGGAAACAGCCGTACTGGGCGTCATCACGCTGCAGGACCGCCTGCTGCCGCTGGTGTCGCTCCGCGCGCTGCTGGGGATGGCGGCCGACGACGGGCGCGGAGCGCGCGGCAAGGTCGTGGTGGTGTCCCTGGGCGATGCCACGGTCGGCGTGGTTGTCGATGCAACGAAGGAGATACTGCGGGTCGATCCGGATATCATCGACCCGGCGCCGGCCTTGCTCACCCGGGGCGACGGCGACGCCGAAATTGTCTCGCTCTGCCGGCTGGAGGACGGGCATCGCCTGGTCGCGCTGCTGTCGCCGGACCGGCTTTTCCGGTCGGAACTGGTTCGTCGTATGGTTGCCCAAGAGGCCCATGCAGACCAAACCGAACCGCAAGCGGAAGCAAACGTCATGGCAGACGAGCAGTTCATCATTTTTCGGGTCGGTGATCAGGACTACGGCATACCCATCGCGGCGGTCCGCGAGATTACGCGGCGGCCCGATCGCATCACGCGGCTGCCGAAGGCGCCCGACTTTGTCGACGGCGTGATGAATCGGCGCGGCAGCGTGGTGCCGATCGTCGATCTGCGCCGCCGGTTTGATCTGAGCCCGGCGGAACAAGCGGCATCACAGCGCATTCTGATGGTGGCGACCGGCGCCGTCACCGCCGGTTTCCTGGTCGACAGCGTATCCGAGATCATGAGAGTGCAGATCGATGCCATCCAGCCTGCGCCCGACTTGTCGCCGGACCAGATGCGGCTGATCTCCCGGGTCATCAATCTGCAAACCAAGGGGCGAATGGTGCTGCTCGTCGATCCCGCGCAATTGCTTGACAAGGTCGAAGCCGACCTGCTCGCCAATTTCAGGCCTAACGAGCTCGACGCATCCGCGACGGTCCCGTGATCAAGCTGCTCATTTCCGACGATTCGGCCCTGATGCGAAAGTTGCTCGAAGACCTTTTCCTCAAGGAGGGGGACTTCGACATCCGTCTGGCCCGCAATGGCAACGAAGCGCTGGAACTGGTGCGATCGTTCGATCCCAATGTTGTCACGCTCGATGTCCAGATGCCCGGCATGGATGGCCTGACCTGTCTGGGCCGGATCATGATCGAGGCGCCGCGCCCGGTGGTGATGATCTCTTCGCTGACCGCGGAAGGCGCCGAGGCTACCCTGGAGGCGATCGAGCTCGGTGCGGTCGATTTTGTCGCCAAGCCCAGCGGCACGGTTTCGCTGGAGATCGACCGGCTGGGTCCGGTGCTGGTGGAAAAGGTACGTGCCGCGGCCAAGGCTCGGATCCGGCGCACGTTGCGACTGACCGAACGCGTCCGTCATCAACTTCGTGGCGCCGGGCTGGCGACGCGAGCCCCGGCGGCCGGCGCCCGGGCGAGCAAGCAGCCCAGGGCCGCTGCGGGCGCGGCCAAGGGCGGCGGTGCCGCCCTGCCGGGGCTGGTGCTGATCGGCACCTCGACCGGCGGCCCGGCCGCGCTCGACATGGTGCTGCCGCAGCTGCCGGCGGACTTTCCGTGGCCGGTGATGGTTGCCCAGCATCTGCCGGCCAGTTTCACCGGCGCCTTCGCCCGGCGGCTTGACCGGGAATGTCATCTGAACGTGGTCGAAGTGGATCAGCCGATGCTGCTGAAGCCCGGCTCCGTCTATATCGGCAAGGGCGACGCCGACATCATGGTGGCGCCGCGCGCGGCCGGTCTCATCGCCATGCCGGTGCCGGCGAAAGCCGACTATCTGTGGCATCCGAGCGTGGAACGCATGGTGGCCAGTGCGCTTGAACACTTCGATGCCCCTCACATGATCGGCGTGATGATGACCGGAATGGGAAATGACGGCGCCGCGGCGATGAAGCGACTGCGGCAGGGCGGCGGCCGCACCATCGCCGAGGCGGAATCGACGGCGATCGTCTGGGGCATGCCGGGCGAACTGGTGAAGAATGGCGGCGCCGAAATGGTTCGGCCGCTGGAGGATATCGCCGCGACGATCGTCGAGCTGGTGAGCTCCTATGCCACTTGTTAGAGGCGGCGCCATAGGCCCGGACGTTGGCGGCGATCTGACGCCGCCACGACCGACGCTTGACAGTACCGATGCCGAAAGCCGTTGGACCGCGGCCCGCGCGCTTGCCGGTCGTGCGGAAGCCGTGCCGGAGCTTGCCGCAGCGCTCGGCCGCGAGACGGTGCCGCGCGTGCGCGAAGCCATCATGACGGCCCTGATGCGCGTTGGCGATAGCGCCAGCGTGGAAGCGATACTGCCTTTTCTGCGATCGCAGGATGCGGCGCTCCGCGCGGCTGCGATCGAATCCCTGCAGGCGCTGCCGGAGGCTATCGCGCCCTTCATGGTTCCGCTGTTCGGCGACCGCGACTCCGATGTGCGCCTGCTTGCGACCGAACTGGCGCGCAACATGGAGGCGTCGGCAGCCACCCGCCTGCTGTGCGACCTGCTCGAGCGCGAGCCGCACCCCAACGTCTGCGCCGCGGCGATCGACGTGCTCACGGAAGTCGGAACGCCGGAGGCCATTCCCGCGCTGGAAAAATGCGCGTTGCGTTTTGCGGCGACGCCGTTTCTGCCATTTGCGGTCTCGGTGGCCATCTCGCGCCTATCGGGCGCGGAAGGCTAGGCCGATGGGCGGTACGGGGACGCCGCCATTTTTCCCGATCACGCCGGAGGAAGTCCAGCGATTCTGCGAATTTCTCTACCGCCGCACCGGCCTTTCCTTCGCGCAGGGCAAGCGATACTTCATCGATCGCCGCATCGAGGAGCGTATCGTCGCGACCGGCTCGTCGTCGTTCCAGGCCTATTTTTCGCTGTTGCGTGCCGACGCCGATCACGAGATCGAGCATCTGATCAATTCGTTCACCGTCAACGAGACCTATTTCTATCGCGAGGATCATCAGCTCCGCTGCATGACCTCCAGTCTGCTCGGCGGCATCGCGAATCTCAAGCCGCCGGGAAGCACCATCCGCATCTGGTCGATCCCGTGCTCGACCGGCGAAGAGCCTTATTCGATCGCACTTTGGCTGATGGAGAACTGGCCCCAGGTCGACAACTACAATATCGAGATTGTCGGATCGGATATCGACACCCGCGCGCTCAAGGCCGCCGCCGAGGGCATCTATGGCCCGCGTGCGCTGATGCGGCTGTCACGCGACATCGTCACGCGTTACTTCAAGCCAGTCGCCAATGGCAATCATCAGATCGATGACGGGCTCAGGGGCTCGATCCAATTCACCCGCGCCAACCTGATCGATGCGCAGGACATGGCGCAGTACCGGGATTTCGAGCTGGTCTTTTGCCGCAACGTCCTGATCTATTTCGATGACGCGTCCCGGCGCCAGGCGGCGGAAAATCTCTATGACTGTCTTCGGCCCGGCGGCTACATTTGTCTGGGGCATTCGGAAAGCATGAGTCGGATATCGCCGCTGTTCAGCGTCTGCCGGTTTCCCGACGCGATCGTCTATCAAAGACCGGAGAGCGATCATGGTTGAGGTCGGCGCGTCCGCCAAGGCACGGGTCCTGGTCGTCGACGATTCGTCATTGGTAAGGCTCTATTACCGCTCGGCACTGGAGCAGGCCGGTTTCAGGGTCGAGCAGGCGATCAATGGCATCGAGGCGATGGAAAGGGTGCTGTCACAGCCCTTCGATCTGGTGATCGTCGATGTCAACATGCCGCGAATGGACGGCTTCACCTTTTTGAGCACGCTTCGCCGCGGCACGGGCGATGTCGCGACGCTGCCGGCGCTGATGATTTCGACCGAATCGGAAATGCACGACTTCGCCGCTGCCACAGCGGCCGGCGCCAATTTTTATCTGGTGAAGCCGGTAGCGGAAGCCGATATCGTTCGACATGCCTGCGTTCTCACCGGAGCGGCATCGTGAGCGACCTGGGGGAGCAGTTCGTCACCGAGGCCCGCGAACTGATCCGTCAGGCCACGGACGACCTTATCGTGCTGGAACGCGACGGCGGCTCGCCCGAGCGGATCGACCGGGTGTTCCGTGCCTTTCATACGCTCAAGGGCTCGGCGGGCGTGGTCGAACTGCCGGCCATGAGCGTCATGCTGCATGCCGCGGAAGATCTGCTCGCCGGCGTCCGGCAGGGAACGCTGGGCAGCGGCCCCGACATCATCGACGCGGCGTTGGCTTGTCTCGATCAGGTGTCAAGTTGGGTCGACGACTTCGAGACCACCGGTGCATTGCCCGCCCAGGCCGGCGACGATGGCCGTGTGGTGGCGGAACGGCTGCGGTCGTTTCTGCCGGTCGAAGCAGGCGAGCCGCCGAGGCGAGCCGGCGGGAAATCCGCGGCGGACCGCGAGGCGGGCTTGCCGGAATGGGTCGCACGCCTTATCGCGGCGGACCGCGATGTCATCGCCTCGCGAATGCCGCAGCGCCCGTCAGCCCTGTCGGCGATTTCCTACGAGCCTTTCGCGGGCTGCTTCTACAACGGCGACGATCCCTTGCAGCTGATGCGGCTGGTTCCGGACCTGCTGGCGTTTCACATCGAGCCGCGCGAGGCCTTTCCGGCCCTGCAGGCTATCGATCCCTATGCCTGCAATCTCCGCCTGCAGGCCATTTCGGCCGGCGCCCCCGATGAAATCGTCAGGATTTTCCGGCTGGTGCCGGACCAGGTGCACATCACCAGCGTTCCGCTGGACGCGCTGCCGGGCCCACTATTGGCTCCCAGCGACACCGACCAAGCCTTGATCCGGACGGTCATCGAAGCACAGTGCGAACTGCTGCGGGTTTCCGACAGAACGGACGATTTCGCCGGTTGCACCGGCGCTGCGGCGCGTGTTGCAACCAATGCTCTGCGTCATGG